>Ga0206899_1019_pt1 | contig 15083 bp, 6 predicted proteins | sample Alteio_BWOrgHeat_48_FD_152948 | JGI IMG/M metagenome (GOLD analysis project Ga0206899, IMG submission 152948) | Enriched cells from forest soil in Barre Woods Harvard Forest LTER site, Petersham, Massachusetts, United States -... | ecosystem: Environmental > Terrestrial > Soil > Temperate forest > O...
TGATCAATTAGAGCGATCCAACGGAGGGGAGGGACAAAGAGGGGACATTTGTTGATGTGCGAATGTGCGAATGCGTAAATTAAAAAAAACTGTCATGCTGAACTTGTTTCAGCACCCCGTCATATAGGTAGCCCTGAGATAGTTAACCGATATATTGGCGACCTATCCCGCGGTCACCTGTCGCGCGTGGACTTAGCGCGTGAGGTGCTGAAACAAGTTCAGCATGACTTGAGATTGATATTTTTGACACCTGCAATATTGCCCTTCCCCACTCATTCATCTGCACACCCGCACATCTGCACATCGGAGTTAAATGCCCGCCACAATATCCTCCAGTCCATCTTCTTCAAGCACACCGGTTTTTTTGCGTAGCCGCTGTTTGGATTTTTTGACGCCTTCGGCAGTGATGCCCAGCATGGCGGCCATTTCGCGTTTGCTTAGTTTGAGTTTCATCAGGGCCATCAGCCGCAGGTCCGTTTCGGTGAGGTTTTGAAACCGGTTGTTTACCATATCAAAAAAAAGCGGATGTACTTCACCGAATAATTTTTTAAACTCAAGCCAGGCCTTATCGGTCATGATGTGCGCCTTCATCATCTCTTGTTGTTGTCGCAGCCTCGCTTCGTGCGCCGGGTCCTCATCGTCCCTCCTTCCGTCCAATTCGGCTTTAAAACGTTCTATCAGGTCATTTTTTTGACGAAGGTTATCGGTGTACTCCATTAAAGCCAGTCGCGCTTTGTTGCGGTCTTCTTCGGCGCGCGAAATTTCCAGTTGCAGGGCCACCTGCTGCTTTTCAACAACGGCCTTATCTTTTTTGATGACCAGCTTTTGCCGGCTATAAACCAGTATGGAAATGACCATCAGCAAAAATAAAACTCCGGCAAGGGTGTTGCGTGCGGTAACTTCAGCCGCTGCTTTGGTATTCAGTTGCTGTACCTCCAATTGCTGTTTATCTATCTCGTAATTCAGTTTGAGCCTTTGCACGGCAAGTACATCCTGCTCTTTTACCAGGCTATCGCTGGCGCCTTCATACCTTTTCCGGTAAACTATGGCCTCCGCAGGCTTACTTGTTTGTTCGTACAGTTCGGCCCTTAAGGCATAATCGTCCATGCGCTGTTTTAAGGTATGTACCTGGTCTGGCTTTATCAGGGTTTCAACGGTTGAAAGCCCTTTGTCCGCTTCTATAAAATTCTTTCTGTCGATAGCTATCGTTACCAGGCGCAGCAGGGCAATAGCTGCGTTGATATTGTCGTGATATTTAAATGAGGTCTCAAAATCCGTTTTTATCAGCGGGAGCGCCACGTCATACTGTTTCTGCAAAAAATAAACCGACCCGATGTTGCCGGTAGCAATGCCCTGCCATTCCGGATTGTTATATTTTTTGGCAAGGTTAAGGCTTTTATTAAAATACAACAAGGCCTCATGGTATGTGGCCTTGCTGCGGTAGATCATCCCTATGGTATTATTCAGGGCTATTTGATCGTGTCGCGATGGTTTGTGGGCAAGGGCCTCCAGCAAAAAACGTTTCGATGTTTCAAAATCGCCCAGTTGATAATAAAAGGAAGCAAGATACCGAAGGTTTGCGCTGATATCAGGAACATTATCAAAGCCGACTTTTTTATACAGGTCATAAGCCTTCAAAAAACTGGCACAGGCAGGTACATATTTCTTACACAAATTATAATATATGCCTTTCCCAAAAATGTAATTTCCCAATTCAATGGTCAGGCCGTAATTCCGGGCCATTTCAGCGGCTTTATCATAGCAGGCCAGGCTAAAGGGATTATATCCATATCTTGCATAATAGTAATCGGCCTTTAAGCGATACACCCCCAATTGCAGCGAGGTATCCTGTAGTTTTATGGCGATATTATTAAGTTGGGCCAGTGCACGAAAGGCTGAAATTGAATCAGCGTGAAAATATCCGGCAGAGAAAATATTAAAAGCCTTTTGGTTCCGGTCTTTTTTTGGCGTGGTTTTGATTATATCAAAGCTTTGGGCATTAACTTGCGATACTTGCAGTACATGCAGTAAAAATACACTTACGTAAATAGCTATCGTGATACGCATTGTTTGGCGTATAAAGATAATTTTTTTCAGGGAGTTTAAACTGGAGAATAGAGATTAGTTAGTTAGAGATTAGAGACCTTTTTTCTAATTTCTAATTAATTAACCTCAATATTTTAGCACAACAAACCCTGTTTTATGCCTGGTTACGCCATTCACTACATATTCGAGCGAATAAAAATAAGTGCCTGGCAGTTGCTTAGTGCCATTCTTGCTGCTATGCCCGTCAAATACTTTGGTGCTGTTGTCATAACCCTTTGCTTCGAATATAAGCTGACCACTGCGATTGATGATCGATAGCTTATTATCCGGATAATTGCCGATGCCGTCTATCATTAAAAAATCATTGATACCATCCCCGTTGGGGGATAAAGCCTGATGAACGTTAACCTCCTCACCCAGCATTTGCGGATGGTCAGCCGGGTTGCTTACGCTTACTGTTTCGTAAGGAATATTGATTCCTGTTGCTGCGCGGGTTACGGTAATTACATAGGTTTTGGTTGTTACCCCATCCTGTGCAGTTACAACTGTTGTAATGGTATTAGCGCCGACACTTAGCGAAATTGGGTTGGATGTAGCGCCCGATAATACTGTCGTTCCGTTTACCTTTACCGTCGATGTGGAAACTGCACTCGTGGGGATCACTGCAATACTGGTGATTGCGTTGGCAACTGATGCCGTATAATCCCCCGCATCCGGCCCTGATACCGTTGTTTTTGCCGTAGTTGGGTTTACCAACTGCAGGGCGCTCAAATAAGCATTGTTGGATGCTGCACGGCTCACCGTTACCGTATAGGTTTTTGTGGTTACGCCATCCTGGGCAGTTACAATTATGGTAACAGTATTCGGACCGATATTTAAGTTAATACTGCCAGATGCTGTGCCTGAGGTTATTGCAACGCCGTTTACAGTTATACCGGCATTCGGATCACTTGATTTCGGAGTTACTGTTATTAAAGTAATGGTATTGCCCACAGCAGCGGTATAGCTGCTGGTAGTCGGTGAAAATGCCGGTGACAAACTGCTTTTACTTAACTGAACGTTGGCCAGTTTTGCATTATTGGACAGTACTTTTATGCTCACTACGGCCGAGTTACTGGTGTTAAAACCATTATAAGCCGTAACCGTATAGTTTATGGCCGGGGTGGGTACCAGCGGTGTGCCGTTGAGGATACCGGTGTTGGTATTGAAAGTAATGCCCGGAGGCAGGAATGTGCTGATATAATAACCACCTGCCGGATTCACTTTTTTTACCGTGGTGGTTGCTGCGGTTGATCCGTTATCAGCTACATATACATTCCCCCATCCGTCAATTGCTACTGCGGCAGGTGACAGATACCCGAAACCAATATTGGTGGCAACCCCGCCATGTACTTCTTTTACCGATGTCTGGCCGGTATTGGCAATGAAGATGTTCCCTGCTCCATCAACGGCTACCCCGCCGGGGTTGGTCAGGAAAAGGTATCCTGTTCCGATGGTAGTAGTGGCCGTACCGCCGCTTGAGGGGATTTCTTTCAACATATTATGGCCTTTGTCGGCAACATATACATTGCCCGCATTGTCAACGGCTATACCTGTAGGGTTACTGAATCCTGAACCCACAGTGGTGATGCCACTGCCATTGGCTGCGATCCGTTTTACAGCGTTGTTACCTGCATCGGTCACGTAGATATTTCCTGTGCCGTCGATAGCTATTCCATAAGGGTGCAGGAAGCCCGAGCCAACAGTAACGATGGCCCCGCCGCCTGCGGGAATTTTTTTTATGGCACTATTGCCATTATCAGCTACATATACGTTTCCCAATGTATCTGCCGCGACACCGGTCGGGCCGCTGAAACCGGAGCCGATGACTACCGGGCTACCGCCGCCTGCGGGAATCTTTTTGATATCATTATTACCAGCTTCGGCCAGGTAGATATTCCCTTTTTTATCAACGGCCATACCTGCAAGGTTACTGAAGCCAGCGTTTAATACAATAGGTGTCTTGGTGCTGTAGGCGGCTGCGGCTACGCCGCTACTGGTGGGCGATAGGGGGCTGATAGCCTGGCCTACAGCGTAAGTCAGGGGTGTAGGCCAGCTCAGGATAATGCCATTGACAGGTGTGCCTACCGCAATGTTAACCAGGGCGGTATCGGCACCCAAATTATTATGAACAATTACAGTATAGCTGGTGGAGTTACTGTTAGCTGTGGGTGTTCCACTAATAGTTCCTGTGCTCGTATCAAAATTCAAACCTGCAGGCAAAAATGGGCTGATGGAATAAAATCCTGAAACAGGCCCACCAGTGTTTACGGGAGAAAGAGGGGGAATTGCTTGTCCGTTAACATAAACATGAGGGCTACTATAACTGATATTTGGTTTAGTCTTAACTTTGACTGTCATATTAATAATGGTGGTATCTGCCCCTGCAAAATTGAATCCCTCAACGGTATAATTTGTTGCCGGGCTGGCTGCTGTTGGTATACCATATATCTCCCCGAAAGCATTAATAAAAGTTAGACCGGCTGGCAGGGCCGGACTAATTGAATATCCGCCGTATGCAGCTTTAACAACGTGTTGCAGATAAACATTATCTGTATAAACAAAATACAATGAACTTGTTGCATCAACGCCTATCCCGATGATGGATGGGACGGTTGGCTTGGGTATAGGTGAAATGGGAACGACCTGGCCGTTATTTAATTGTATACGGTATATAGCACTGCTATTGCCGAAATAAACATTACCCGAAATGTCTGCGGCACCATAAATTGGTTTGGTAATATTTGAAGCAAAAAGAACCGGCGTACCACCACCGGCGGGAACTTTTTGAATGGTGTTATTTCCCGTGTCTCCCACATAAATATTGTTAGCTGTATCGATGGCAATCCCGGCAGGAATAGAAAACCCGGAAGCTATTGTGTAGGCCGAATCGGTTCCGAAGGGCATTATTTTCAGTGTCTTGCTGCCCGAATCGGCAATATACAGGTTGCCGTTGGCATCTACGCCTACTCCGCTTGGGGTGCTGATGCCCTTGCTTAAAATAACTGTGCCTGCGTTTGAGGCTAAAATTTCTGTTATCGTTGTTTTGCCCGGGTAAATAAGGTATGTGTTACCGGCATAGTCCACTGCAATTCTCGACGCACCGTCATTACGGTAGTACTCCTGGGCTGCCCGCCCTACGGTGAAACAGGTGAGTGAAGGGGTAATGTGAAAGGTACCTATCTGGTAGGGTATATTAGAAGGAATGAGACCACCGGTATTTATAGGGTAAATCCCTATTGTATCACCAATAAACACGGTTTGCGGTGTAGTATAGCTTATTTTGGGTTTTGGCGGCATATTAACAGTAATATTTACCGTCGTGGTACTTCTGCCCGAACTATTGTATGCATTAACAATATAGTCTGTAGCCGGACTGGTTTGTGTTGGTACGCCGCTTATAACACCGGTATTGGCATTAAAATACAAGCCCCTTGGCAGTTGTTTGCTAATGGTATAGCCGCCGGGCGTGATCTTTTTTACATCATTTGCTCCTGTTTCCGTTACATAAAGCCGGCCTATCGCATCTATGGCGATACCGGTTGGTTTATTAAGCCCGAATGACAGCCGGGATTGAGGCCCCCCGCCAGCGGGAATTTTTATAACAGACGTATTTAGCGGACTTGTTGCGTATAAATTGCCATAAACATCAACCGCAACGCCCGAAAGCCGGTTTATGCTGTAGATGAGTGCCGGAGTTGTACCGCCAGCCTGGATTTTGTAAATGCCTTGATTGTGATCAGCAATGTATATATTCTCGGCGGCATCCACCACTATGCCCCATGCTCCGGGATTAAAGTGGGTTATCACCACCGGCGCTTCGCCGCCCGCGGGGAATTTAGTTATGGGCGCACCGGAGGACAGTTCGCCAACATACAGATTGCCTGAAGGAGCGACAGTTACACAGTAAGGGGCCTGAAAGTTTGTTGAAATTGTTACGATGGGGCTTCCGTTTCCCGGTATTTTCTTTAAAGCAGGTTCTCCATCTACAAAATAAACATTTCCGGCAGCGTCAACAGCTACCCCGGTCGGGGCGTGCAGACCCGAGGCTATTACTACAGGCGGGCCATCATTTGATGGGATTTTATCGATTGAATTATCTAATTCGTCGGCTACATAAACATTGCCTTTTGAATCTACGGCAACACCATTTGGGTTGCTAAAACCCGAGCCCCATGCAACAGCGGTGGGGATGGTAACTATTCCGCCTGAATTGGATGGAGAAATTGAAGCAGAAATGCTGGCAGATAATACCTGCGGGCTGCTATAGCTGATATTTGGCGCCTGTGCAAAGCTGCTTAAAGCTCCAAAGATTAATATGCAGGCGAAAAAAGAACGTAGCTTTGTTGCCATAATATGCTGAGTTAAAGGTTTTTAATTGTAATTAAAGATAGCAGGTTTAACTGGTTATAATTGCAACTATCCTGGTTTATAATTTATCGGTTGAGCCGTAAAAATAAATACTTATATCAGCGGAAAAAATACAAACCAGTTTGTATTTTTTGGAAACCCGGACCGGTATACAGCAGCGGTATTTGTTTAGGGTTACTTTTTGCGGATATCGGGATACAGCCCAAAAAAAAGACTCCCAGAGTTTCGGCAACTTTGGAAGTCTTTAGTGATCAGGCTTTTCTAAACGCTAATCAAATACTACTAATATTTCAGCACAATAAACCCTGTTTTATGTTTAACTACGCCATTAATATTATAATCCAGCGAATAAAAATAAGTGCCTGGTAATTGCATCACCCCATTCTTGTTGGAGTGACCGTCAAATACCCGCGTGCTATTGTCATAACCAATTGCTTCAAATATCATTTGGCCGTTGCGGTTCATGATCTGTAGTTTATTGTCGGGGTACCTCGCGATTCCATTGATTACCAGGTAGTCATTCACCCCATCCCCGTTCGGCGACAATGCCTGGTGTACCATAATCTCTTCTCCCATCATTTGCGGATGATCAGTCGGGCTGCTTACACTTACCGTTTCGTAAGCGATATTGATTCCGGTTGATGCACGGCTTACCGTGATTACATAGGTATGGGTGGACACACCATCCTGTGCCGTTACAACTGTAGTGATAATGTTAGCACCAGTATTCAACGAAATAGGGTTGGATGCCGAACCTGATATTACCGCAGTGCCGTTTACGGTTACCGTTGATGTGGTGACTGAAGTTGTAGGGATCACTTCAATACTGGTCGTCGCGTTACCAACCGACGCCGTATAATCCCCCGCATCCGGGCCGGCCACAGTAGTTTTGGCCGTAGTTGGGTTTACTAACTTCAGGGCGCTTAAGTTATCATTACTTGATGGCGCCCTGGTTACCGTTACCGTATAGGTTTTGGTGGTTGTGCCATTCTGGGCGGTTACTACTGTAGTAACTGTATTTGGTCCGACATTAAGCGAAATGGCTCCCGATGCCGTACCTGACGTTACCGCCGTTCCACTAACGGTTACTGTAGCACCTGCGTTGGTGGTGGTTGGGGTTGCGGTTATAGAAGTTACTGTATTAGCTACCGATGCGGTATAACCGGTTGTTCCTGAAGCAAATGCCGGGCTTAACGTTCCTGTGCTTAATGTTAAAGCAGTCAGGGTGGCATCTGCCGATGGTGCACGGGTTACCGTGATTACATAAGTTTTGGTTGATATGCCATCCTGTGCGGTTACCACGGTTGTAAGGGTATTAGGGCCAACATTTAAAGTAATTGGGTTGGATGCCGAACCTGACGCTACAGTTACACCGTTTACCTTCACAGTAGAAGTGTTTACCGCCGTTGTAGGCATTACTTCAATACTGGCGGTCGCGTTGCTGACCGATGCCGTGTAATCTCCTGCATCCGGGCCTGATACCGTAGTTTTGGCCGTAGTTGGATTTACTAACGCTATTGCACTTAAGTTATCATTGGTTGAAGGTGCACGGGTAACCGTTACCGTATAGGTTTGTTTTGTGGTGCCATCCTGTGCAGTTACAACAGTAGTAATTGTATTTGGCCCAACATTAAGGGCAATGGCTCCTGATGCCATACCAGAGGTAACCGCCGTGCCGTTTACCTTTACCGTAGCTACCGCACTGGTGGTGGTTGGGGTCGCGGTAATAGAGGCTACCGTATTAGCTACCGATGCAGTATAGCTGGTTGTTCCCGAAGCAAACGCAGGCGTTAATGTTCCTGTGCTTAATGTTAAGTTTGACAGGGTAGCATCTGCCGATATCCGCGTTACCGTTATCACATAAGTTTTGGCAGATACCCCATCCTGGGCGGTTACCACAGTTGTAATGGTATTGGGGCCAACATTTAAAGCTATTGGGCTGGATGCTGCGCCTGATGTTACAGTTACACCATCTACTTTTACAGTAGAAGTGTTTACCGCCGTTGTAGGCATTACTTCAATACTGGCGGTCGCGTTGCTTACTGATGCCGTGTAGTCTCCCGCATCCGGGCCCGATACCGTAGTTTTGGCCGTAGTTGGGTTTACTAAGGCTAATGCACTTAAGTTGTCATTGGTTGAAGGCGCACGGGTTACCGTTACCGTATAGGTTTTTGTGGTTGCACCATCCTGGGCAGTTACAACAGTAGTAACTGTATTTGGGCCGACATTAAGCGCAATGGCTCCAGATGCTGAACCCGAAGTAACTGCCGTGCCGTTTACCTTTACTGTTGCTGCCGCGTTGGTAGTTGCGGGCGTTAGGGTTAAGGAGGTTACCGTATTCGCTACTGATGCGGTATAGCTGGTTGTTGCCGATGCAAACGCCGGGCTTAATGTTCCGGTACTCAGCGTTAAGTTTGACAGAGTGGCATCTGGTGATGGCGCCCGGGTTACGGTGATCACATAAGTTTTGGTAGATACCCCATCCTGGGCAGTTACAACAGTAGTAACTGTATTTGGGCCGACATTCAACGCTATTGGGCTTGATGCTGCGCCTGACGCTACTGTTACACCATTTACCTTTACAGTAGAGGTGTTTACCGCCGTTGCAGGCATTACTTCAATACTGGCGGTCGCGTTGCTGACCGATGCGGTGTAATCTCCTGCATCCGGGCCCGATACGGTAGTTTTGGCCGTAGTTGGATTTACTAACGCTATTGCACTTAAGTTATCATTGGTTGAGGGTGCACGGGTTACCGTTACCGTATAGGTTTTGGTGGTTGCACCATCCTGGGCGGTTACAATGGTAGTAATTGTATTAGGGCCAACATTAAGGGCTATGGTTCCTGATGCCGAACCCGAGGTAACCGTTGTTCCGTTAACCTTTACAGTCGCCGCGGCGTTGGTGGTGGTTGGTGTTTCGGTTAAAGAGGTTACTGTATTCGCTACTGATGCAGTATAGCTGGTTGTTGCCGATGCAAACGCTGGTGTTAATGTTCCGGTGCTGAGCTGCAGATTAGCAAGGCTGGCATCGTTTGAAAGCGCGGAGGGCAGGGTGGCCGTAAACAACCCGCGGCCATGTGTCGCTGCTGCCAGCGTCTTGTCAGAAACGCGGTAGGTCAACATATCCACCTCCACATTTGCCAGGCCGGTATTTGTTGGGTCCCAGGTGGTAGAGGCTCCATTGATCAGGTCGGTAGTCCAAACGCCTAATTCGGTGGCGATGACTGCTTTGGTTGGGTCGCCGGGGTAAAATAAAGCCCAACGAACGGGCATATCCGGCAGGTTTCCGCTCACATTCGTCCATGTAGGGGTAGCGGCGCTGGCATTGTGTGTTTCAATAACATGGGTTACGCCATAGTTGGAATAGGTTACCAAAATATGGTCTTCAGTAGCAGGGTCCACTGCAACACACGAAACAGTTACATTGCTGCCCACGTTAGGAGCCACCACAACCCCGGTTCGTGAGGTGCCTGTTTGTGCGCTGTCTACACGAACAACGCTGCCATTATCCAATCCAAAATACACACGGTTAGCTGTAATTGGGGCTACAGCCACTGTTGTTACGTTGGCGCCGCTGAAAGCCGGTACAGCAACTTCGTTGTAAGCCGGGCTCAGGATATTTGCTGCGCGGTAATAATAGCCCGAAGCACTGCCGGCGTATAGGTTTTTTGTCGACGGATCGTAGGCGGTGGGATTGATGAACTGACCATTGCCATACCCGCTTAAGCGGTTAAAGGTATTGCCATTATCAGTCGAAACATAATAGTTATCGTACACGTATGAAGTTACCTGGATGTTGCCATTGGTTTGATCGATAAATACATCTGCACCATCGCCGCCGGTGGCCACGGTTGTAGGCCCGATACCCGCACTTGAAAATTTCTCCGAGCCATTGTCCTGCGCTCCGGCTAACGCGTAATTAGTGCTGGTTGGATGCAGGGCAACAGAATAAAACTGGGTAACATCGTACCCGTTATTTTTATTTACAAATGACGGCGTGACGTTTGCATTAACCGTATAAAATACCCCGCCGTCGGTGCCCATCAATAAACGGGTAGACGATCCCGGGGCATAAACATAGGCGTGATGGTCGGCATGCACATAGTTGGATGCGCTGGTGGATGCACTCCAAACACTGTAGCGTGTCCAGGTCGACCCACCATCGATTGATTTCTCCGCATCCAGGCTGCCCGCGTATAAAACACTGGGGTTATTGGGGTCGATTGCAGCGGCGATGGAATACCAGGACTGCCCATTGCTAAACGCCTCCGTCGGAACAGCTTTCACCGTCCAGGTATTGGCGGATTTGTTATATTGCTGTACCGACGACAGTTTGAGATTACCGGTACTATTATAATCAGGTTCAAAAAAGGCATAAACAATATTGGCATCACTTGGCGCCGTGGCGAGTTTTATCCGGTTCCATGCCGTCGTGGCAGGAGTTATCGTACCATTGCTTGCCGGAGTAATATTTGTCCACGTGCCGACATTGCCGGTGTGTACGCCATTAACCGTAAAATCAGAAATATAGATATGCCCGGTTAAATAAATCACCCCGGTGCTCGCATAAACATCGCCGTTGGCGGCTAATTGCAGGTCCGCGCCGGCTTCTGATGCGTTGATCACATTGGTCCAGGTACTACCGCCGTCAGTTGATTGGTCAACCCCAAAGCCCACAAATATATCGCTTTCGCCGGCCACATAAACGCTGCCGTTTCTGTCAACCAAAATGGCATTTATATATTTAAATCCTGTCGTACTGGCAAGATGTGTCCAGGTAGCGCCACCATCGCTTGATTTCCATACTCCAAGGCCCTGGATGGCATCGCCGTTTAAAAAACCTTCGCCGGTACCTGCATAAATTTCCAGCGGGTTAACTGGGTTTTGTGCAATACAACTGATAGCGATATTATCAAAAAAGTCATTTATCTTGGTCCACTGAACGGGAGTCGCGGTAATATCGCTGGTAACCCACAGTCCTCCGCCAACGCCGCCGGCAATCACCCTTTTATAGCCGTTTGCTGCATCACCCATGTCAAACATTAACGCCCGGGTACGCCCGCCAACATTATTGGGTCCGCGTTCGTTCCACTGCATCCCGCTTATGGTAGGCGGTGCGGTTGGCGATGTAGCAGCGCTTCCCGAAGGTTTAATAGTAGTGCCCTGCGGCCTGTTATTTTGTATTCTAACTTTAACATTATTCAAAAATTGGTCCCTTTTTTCGCGGGCTATAAGCAGGCGCTCAAGTGGTATCCGGTTTAATCGGGGGTCGCGCTGCTGCAAAAATTCCTGGCGGCTGCGTGCCCGGATATCGTTATCTACGCCGTCTTCCAGGTCGTCCTCGTCTTTTTTTATTTTTTTGACTCTTTTAAGCTTTCCCGGTTTCTGTACCTGCAAAGTATCGCCAGGGCCAACCGATTTTTTTGACAAATGCGCGGTTGCGGATGCCCCTATAGCCTGCTGATAGAGCAAAACGACCAATAAAGCAATAACGATTTTGCAGAAGGTCTTAAAGTAATGTGTCTTCATAATGTGGTAATTGTGTTTCTTGTAGGTTAATGCCTTTTTGGTCTGGTTGAAATTCAACCTAAAACGGCTTTACTTTTAGTTAAATCTTGTTGATGGTCAGGATATTCCTCGTAATAGGGGTTAAAAGGAAGATAAATGTAATATAATTTTTCCGCAGAAAAATACTTTTCATTTCAAATTATTTTTAGGTATTATAAATGGAAATGCCGGTAAATTCACCCGAAAGTTGTTAGCTTAGTGCTTTATACCATAAAGTATTTATTGTTAGCTGGTATTATTCTGCATCCATTTTTGCCGTCGAACTGTTATTTTTAATCATTATACAATATTATTTTTATCAAAAAAACGATTTCCATATTGCTGGTTTTGCTGCTCGGGTTCAACTCGTTTGGCTTGCCTTTTTTTTACTGGGCAAAAATCCAGGTTTGTAAATTAAAAGCGGAACTTGCCGAAAGGGAGTATGAAGGCCCGCAAACACTCACTGTATTTTCATCAGCAAAAAAAGGCCTTCAATTGGTAAACAGCGATGAATTGCAGGTTGATGGAAAAATGTACGATGTTGTGAAAACCCGTACCCGCAACGGCGTAAAATATTATTACGCCACAAACGACAAGGACGAGGATACCTATATCCATAAACTGGCTGATACCGAAAAAGGCGAAACAGGAGCAAACTCGCTCCCTGTAAAAATGCTTAAGCTTTACGAGGTAAAATATATTGCCGCGATAGAAAAATATACGCCGGTTAACTTTTCCTTTCAGTATACACCCCGCTTCGGTATGATGAACGCTCCATTTGCTTACCGAGCGCATTTTAAAGATATTTTATCCCCTCCTCCGGATAAGTTTTTTTCCTGAATTTTCGAGAACGAGTTTAGTGATTGAAAACCCAATATTAATAAAGATAACTAATTGTAAATATGGGTGTTGTGGCAACTCCCCTCTCGAGAGGGGGTGCGTGGCCCGTGATGTGGCGGGGGTGTGTTAACGAACATACTCGCCGACACACCCCTCCACCCCTCTCAAGAGGGGAATCGCACGGGCCCGGCTTTAAACTCCGCCTTTTTCTCTATTTTTTAATCGCTAAACACGTTTCCGATAATTAATCACTTATGTATTTAAACACCGCATGGATACGATGTACCTGCTTGAATATTAATTCTGTTATAGGCTATTATTTAAATTTTATGAAAAAAGGACGACATTTTTTATTCAAATATATAATGCCTGCCGTAGTTGTTTTTGTCAGTTGCCTTGCCGCAAAAGGGCAGGCTTTCCTAAGCGGCAAAATAACCGGCAGCAAAAATCACGTGGGTATATCCGGCGCTTCTGTTAATATTTCCGATCTCAATATTTCTGCGGGTTCCGATTCGCTTGGCAATTATCAATTCAGGAATATTCCTGCAGGGTATTACCTGGTAAGCATTTCGGCCCCTGGTTATGCAACTAAAATTGAGTCGGTGATCATTAAAGGAACTATTAAAAAGAACTTCGAGCTTATGCGATTCCCGATTCAACTGAACGAGGTAATTGTTACCGGCGTGATTACCGCTACGGCAAGGCAGCAAACGCCGGTTTCAGTGGCTACTGTTAATAAAGATCAATTGCTGCAAAACTCGTCGACCAATGTAATAGATGCCATTGCGAAAACACCGGGGGTTTCGGCCATTACCGACGGGCAAAGTATCTCCAAGCCGGTAATACGCGGGCTGGGGTACAACAGGGTTTTAACAGTGAATGATGGAGTAGAACAGGTTGACCAGGCCTGGTTTGATGAATTTGGCATCGAAGCCGACCCGGACGCCGTAAACCGGTATGAAATATTGAAAGGCCCCGCGTCCCTGGCCTATGGCTCCGATGCTATTGCAGGGGTGATCAACCTTATCCCGGAAGATCCCTTGCCGGAAGGACAGGTTAAAGGCGATGTTTTATTCAATTACCAAACCAATAACGGCCTGATGAACGGCATGTTCCACCTGGCGGGCACTAAAAACGGGATAGCCTGGAGTGCAAGGGTAGATAAAACGATAGCGCACGCTTACCAGGACCCATATGATGGTTATGTGCTGAATTCGCAGTTCGGCAATTTTAATGCCGACGGCACCATTGGGCTGCACCGCAAATGGGGTTATACGCAGCTACACATTGGATATTTTGACATGGAAACCGGCATTGTTGACGGAACGCGGGATTCAGTTTCAGGCGTAATGGAAAGACAGGTTGCTTATCCCAATCTTAACGGCGGCGCGCCAACTTATGAAATTCCTACCCACCAGGAGCAAACCTCTTATACGCCATTTGTGATCAACCAGCGGATACGGCATACCAAAATTGTTTGGGATAACAGCATTGCTGCTGGCGGCGGCCGTATAAAAGCGATATTCTCCTGGCAAAAAAACCAGCGCCAGGAAAACAACGACCCAACGATCCCGAACACATCTGATATTTATTATTCATCAAACGCCGCTACCTACGATCTGCGGTATATTTCACCAACTTTAAACGGGTTCAACTTTTCGACAGGTACCAATGGCGTTTATCAATCGTCGCAAAGCCTGGGTACGTTATTGCTAATCCCCAACTATAATTTCTTTGAGATCGGCGCCTTTGCTATCGCGAATAAAAAGATCGGCAGGCTTAATTTAAGCGGCGGTATCCGGTATGATGAAAGAACTTTTAATGGGATAGATCATTGGGTAGATTCAACCACGCAGGCGCCCGTTGCGCCGGGTGCGCCAAATGGCTTTCATGAATTCCCTGGGTTTACCTCCCATTTCAGCGGTATGTCGTTCAGTTTTGGCGGCACGTATGATATTTCGAAAAGTACTTACGTAAAAGCCAATATTGCCAGGGGCTGGCGGGCACCCAACGTTGCCGAGGCAGCTGCCAATGGCGTTCACGACGGTACCGTCGTGTATGAGATCGGTGATCCAACCCTAAAGCCTGAAACCAGTTTGGAAGAAGATCTCGCCTTTGGCGTAAATGCTAAAGACGTTGATTTTGAGGTTGACCTGTTTAATAACAACATTAATGATTTCATTTATGCAAGGGGCCTTAAAAATTCAATGGGTCAGGATTCCATTAACAATTCATTAAAT
>Ga0206899_1020_pt1 | contig 14987 bp, 12 predicted proteins | sample Alteio_BWOrgHeat_48_FD_152948 | JGI IMG/M metagenome (GOLD analysis project Ga0206899, IMG submission 152948) | Enriched cells from forest soil in Barre Woods Harvard Forest LTER site, Petersham, Massachusetts, United States -... | ecosystem: Environmental > Terrestrial > Soil > Temperate forest >...
TCCTCCTGCAGCAGGGCATGGAGCACCTCATGCATCTTGGGATCGTCTTCGACCAGGAGGACGTGTGATTCGGGCAGATTCATTTCAACGCGTTGTTCAATGTATCCGGTCTTCTGAGTATCGGCCATTACCGGGCCTGTATTTAGCGGATTCAAAGCACGTTCGACACCAATTCAACACCTTTGCGTCAGAAACGCAAATTGGATTTTGCCCAGCCAAACAATGGGCGTTTTCATCCCAAAGCTGGGCATTTCGTACTTTGAACATCCGAGTTGCCAGCCATGCAAGAGGCACTGGCGCAAGAGGATGGCCTGAAATCGTTCAGGCCGGATTAAAATTTAGACACTTGCAGGCGACGATGTTTGCGACGTCCAATGCAGGCGCAACCAGATATTTTGAGGCGATCGGTGAAAGAAATGGCATCGAGATCGTGAGCGCGAAGCCTCTGGTTCAAACGAGGATGTCAACCGCAACGCCTGCCATCAAGACGTCTCGCCCAAAGAAAGATTGATGAAGGCGGGCGGGCCAATTAACAATATCCCATGGTTCAAGCCGTTGTTGACCGCGAGGCTGCCGATGAAGCCTCCCGCAGCCGGGACGCATTTGCGAAGGCTTATCGTGGCATGCTGCTGGCCCGCATTCTGGATGACAAGTTCGCGAGCCTTTACCGGGCGGGGAAGATTTCCGGTGGCGCCTTTCTGGGCCGCGGCCAGGAGGCGCTCAGTGTGTCCGTCGGTCTCAATTTGCGGAAAGGGGATTATTTTGCGCCGTTGATTCGCGACGCCGCCGGCCGCCTGGCCTTCGGGGAAACAATCATGGATGCGGTGCGCACCTACCTTGGGTCGGCACTCGGCCCGATGCGCGGCCGCGACGGCAATGTGCACCGGGGCAATCCCAAGAAGGGTTATTTGCCGATGGTCAGCCATCTGGGCGCGATGATCTCGGTGGTGAACGGAGCTTTAATGGCGCACCGGTTCAAAGGCATCACGGGAACGGTGGGAGCCGCGAGCATTGGCGACGGCGGGACATCCACGGGGGCCTTTCACGAGAGCTTGAACCAGGCGGCGGTGGAGAAGCTGCCATTGGTGCTTGTTGTTTCTGACAATCAATACGCCTACTCGACACCGACCGACAGACAGTTCGCCTGCGCCAACCTGCTGGACAAGGCCGTGGGCTACGGTGTGGCCGGGCATGCGGTGGACGGCAACGACCTGGCTGCCTGCCTGCGCGTGGTGGGAGGCGCGGTGCAGAAGGCACGCGCGGGCGAGGGTCCACAACTCATTATCGCTCGGCTGCTGCGGTTGTGCGGTCACGGCGAGCATGATGACGCAAATTATGTGGATGCGAAAATGAAGACGGCGCCATTTGGCCGGGATTGCCTGAAACTCGCCGAGGAAAGTCTCCTGCGCCAGGGGTGGGCGGACCAGGCGGCCTTGGACGAATGGCGCGAGCAGTCCACCCAGCAAGTCGAAGTGGCGGTGGCCACCGTGCGGCGTGAGGCGGCGCCAGATCCGTACCAGGAAAAATGGCGTGCCCTCTCGTCCGAGAATTTACTCGAAGGGCAGAACGAAGCATGAGCGTCACGTATCTGGAAGCAATTCGCGAAGCGCAGGCCAAGGCGCTGCGGGACGATCCGCGGGTATTTATTTACGGGCAGGATGTGGGGGCGTTTGGCGGCGCTTTCAAAGCGACCAGGAACCTCGCGAAGGAATTTCCGGGGCGGGTGATGGATGCGCCGATCAGCGAGGACGCCATGGTGGGCGCGGCCATCGGCGCGGCGATTGAGGGGATGCGGCCCATCATCGAAATGCAATACGCGGATTTTTCGACCGTTGGCTTCAATCAAATCGTGAACAATGCCGGTGCGTTTTTTTGGCGGACGGGGGTGCCCTGTCCCATCACGATTCGCCTGCCCGCAGGCGGCACCTCCGGGAGCGGCCCGTATCACAGCCAGAGTCTGGAGGCCATTTACGCCCATTACCCCGGTCTGGTGGTGATGACGCCCGCGACCGTGGAGGACGCCTACAGCATGTTGCTGGAGGCGGTGACGATTGACGACCCGGTGATTTTTTGCGAGCACAAGTTGCTTTACAACCATTTGAAGGCTGAGAAGCTGCCGACCGAAGCGATGCCCACCGGCAAGGCGCGCGTGGCCCGCGCGGGTCGCGACATGACCCTCGTGACCTACAGCGCCATGGTGCAGGAGGCATTGGTCGTGGCGGAAGAACTGTCGGGAGAAGGCAGCGAGATCGAGGTGGTGGACCTGCGGTCGGTCAAACCGCTGGACACTGACACCGTAATGGCCTCCGTGGCGCGAACGGGCCGTTTGCTCGTCGTGGGTGAGGCCTGGCCATGGGGCGGTGTTACCGCGGAAGTTGTCGCGCGGGTGGCGAGCGAAGGTTTTGGGTTGCTGGATGCGCCGCCGCAACGATTGAACGCAAAGGACACGCCGATTCCGTATCATCCCAATTTATGGGCGGCGCACCGGCCCACGCCGCAAAGCATCGGGCAGGCCGCGCGAAATCTGCTGCGGCTTTGATTTTATGCCAGCCATACCCATCATCATGCCCCAACTGGGCGAATCCATTGCCGAAGCGACGGTTGTGCGTTTGCTGGTAAAGATTGGTGACGAAATCCGGACCGACCAGGACGTGCTGGAGGTGGAGACCAACAAGGCGACCTTGAGCGTGTCGTCACCGTGCCCGGGCCATGTTACCAAACTCTTGGTTAAGGAGAACGAAACTTATCCGGTCGGCGCAATCCTTGGCTACCTCGAGGCGACGGCCGAGAACATCAAGCGGTTCGGTCTGGACGAGCCGGCGGCGGGTGATGCCGCTGACGAAGTCGCACCGGAATCGAACGGGCAGGCGTCAACTGAAGGGCAAAAACGCGAGGTGCATCCCACGATTCGCGGCCTGCCGGTGCCAGCCAATGCGACGGGCGCCAGCTACATGACGCCACGCATGAAAGCGCGCATGGCCGAGTTGGGGCTGCACGCGGCGGATTTGGCGGGTGTCGCGGGAAGCGGCGCGGCCGGGCGGGTGACGATCCAGGATTTCGAGAAATTTCTCACCAACATCGAGCGCAGCAAATCGAGCAAGGCTTCCACGATGCGTGTGGCGGTGGCGGATGCGATGCGGCGCAGTTGGACAAGACCGCTCGCGACTGTGGCATTGCCGGTCTGCCTGGATGCGACGCTGGCCCATCGCAAGACCTGCAATCCCAGGCCTGGCCCGGCGCTCTATGCCTTGCGCGCGCTGGCGGTGGCCCTCTCAGAAAACAGCGCGCCCGCGGGGCGGCTGGTCGGAAACAAGATTGTGCATCCGACCTCGATTGATGTCGGTTTTGCTGTGGAGGCTGAGGATGGTGTGCTGGTGCCGGTCATTCGAAACGCGGACAAGCAGCCTTTGCTGGAAATGACGGAGCGGTACAACGAACTCGTTGAACTCGCGCGCCAACGGCGTTTGCCATTGGATGCCACCGGCGGCTCCATCGCCACGGTCACCAATTTCGGAACCTTCGGGCTGACCTGGGCGACGCCGATTCCGCTCCCGGAACAGACCCTCGTGCTGGGCATGGGCGCTGGCCGTCAGGTGCCAAGCTGGGACGCGAAAAAAGGGCAGTTTGTGCCGGTGATGGAGGCCAATCTTACCCTGAGCTTTGACCATCGCGTGCTCGACGGCGGCGCAGCGGGACGTTTGCTGGCGCGAATTGCCGCGTTGCTGGCAGCGCCGCAAGACCTGTAGAAAAAGTCAGGCGCGTTCTGATGAGGAAGGCTCACGAACGCCGGAGTCATCGGTCTTCTTAAACAAGGGCAACAACTCGCCCGCCATTTTAACACCGGACATCACTGCCCCGAAAAAACCGGCGGCGTTCCCTGCTTTGCCCTGTTTCCGGGCGAGAAAACCACCCGCCAGCGGGGCCGCAAACCGCCAGGCCTTTCGAAAAAGGCGCATGAAACCAAAGCGCTGTTTCAGGAGCACGGCCGAATACTTCACGTTGGCCATTTCAAGCTGAAGCATCCGCCGATGGATTTCGCTGCGCGCGACGAGTTCGCGACGTTGATCTTCGAAATGTTTGACTTTCAGGAATCTAACCATTCGCCATCCTTTTTTGCCTCGGCGATGGTGTCGCGAAAAGCGGGCGGCCCGCTTCTCCACAACGCCCTCAGATTCAGCAGCGCGAGCAACGCGCCCAGAAAATAAAGCGCGCAAAAGCCCAGCGCGGCATAAATCCGCATTCCAGACGGAAAGAGCAAAATTAGCGTTGCCGTGAACAGGGCCAGAAACATCATCGCCAGCCCCGCCACGATCGCCGTCCAGAGAAACAACTCGATCAGCCGGGTCTTTTCCTCCTGCAGTTCAACGAGGAACAGCTCGCCGCGATTTTGCAGCGCCGCCATTCCGGTGACGGCCAGTTTTCGCACCAAGCTCAACAGGCCGGCAGGATGTTGAGAGTTCGTCTCGCTCATCAATCCCGTCCACGTCGGTTTACGAGCACTCCGATCAACAGGCCCAGCCCAAACGCAATGCCGATGGATTGGTAAGGATTCTCGCGAATCACCCGGTCCGTGGCCCGCGCGCCGTTGATGGTGCGTTCCTGAAGCCGGCGGCCCATGTCCTTCGCGGAATCCAGCGCGTTGGACAACCGCTCGCGCAGGTCGGAGCCGGTTTCGCTCAATCCCTGGACGCCCGACTTCAGCAATGCTTCGCCGTCGTGCACCACTTCTTTAAGATCTTGGAGAAGTTTTTCGGTTGAACCCTCCGCTTCGGCTTGATTTTCGTGCTTTCGATTCATAAATGTACTTTCAGTTACAGCGCGCTGATTACGTTTCGTGGACGACCGGGGCGCTGATTCCGAACGCGTCCACCTGTCTCACCATAAGCCGGTTGCGCCGTTCACGCAAACGGAGGCGGGTATTTTATTAAAAATTTCCACGCAAAAATCCATTGCGCCCGGCGAGCTGGATTGCCATGTTGGTGAGACCGGCGGGTCGCGCTGAAACATCTGGAGAAAGGAAATTATTATGGCCAATCAGGTCGTGTGGTTCGATATTCCGGTCACCAATCTTGACCGGGCAATCAAGTTCTATTCCGCGGTGCTGGGCGTGCCCGTGAAGAAGGAGGAAATGCCCGGCATGACCATCGGCTTGCTGCCGCATGAGGGCAACGACGTCGGCGGCTGCTTATACGTGATGGAGAAAATCAAGCCGTCCGATCACGGACCCCTGCTGTACCTGAACACGCAAGGACGCCTGGATGCGGCCGTCGCCGCCGTGCAACCGAACGGGGGGAAGGTGCTGGAGCCCAAACACCAGATCGGGCCTTATGGTTACAAGGCCGTCGTGTTGGACAGCGAGGGGAACCGCATAGCATTACATTCCACCTAAAGGCAGAGGCCGTGCCTTGTTCAGTGGGCCGTCGCCGAGGCGCTGTGTGCCGCCTGCTGCTACGCCGCGTCGGCGGCTGAAACCCTCATGGATGCCGGACAGGCAAATTGAGGCGGGAAAATCTGTTGGTAGATCTGCGCGGAAAACGAGGGATCCCGCGCCGAGCAGGCGCGCGGTTTGGAGGAGATTCGATGGCGCAAACTTTCGCGGCCCAAAATTGGCGAGGTTGACAAGCGTTTGCTTTTGCGCCAGTTTCGCACGCCTGACAGACGGCCAGTTGCATTTGCGAAGGCGCAATTGTATCTGGCAAATGGAATGGACTCATGGGAAAAGCGTTGATCATAGCAGAAAAACCGTCGGTGGCCGGCGACATCGCCAAGGCCCTCGGCGGCTTCAAGAAGGTGGATGACTACCTGGAGAGCGACGAGTATGTCGTCTCGTCCGCGGTGGGCCATTTGCTGCAAATCACCGTTCCCGAACAGTTCGAAGTGAAGCGGGGCAAATGGACTTTCGCGAATTTGCCCGTGATCCCCCCGCACTTCGACTTGCTGCCGATTGAGAAGAACGAGTCGCGTTTGCGTCTGCTGGTCAAATTGATCAAACGCAAGGACGTGGATTCGCTCATCAATGCCTGTGACGCCGGCCGGGAAGGGGAGCTGATTTTCCGTTACATTGTCCAGCACGCAAAATCCACCAAGCCCATCAAACGGCTCTGGCTCCAATCCATGACGCCGGCTGCAATTCGCGAGGGTTTTGCGGCGTTGCGAACCGACGAATCCATGCTGCCGCTGGCCGACGCGGCGATCTGCCGGTCGGAATCAGACTGGCTGGTGGGCATCAACGGCACGCGGGCGATGACGGCGTTCAACTCGAAGAGCGGCGGTTTTCACCTGACCACCGTGGGACGCGTGCAGACGCCGACGCTCGCGATCCTGGTTGAGCGCGAGGAGAAGATTAAGAAGTTTGTCTCGAAGGATTACTGGGAAATCCACGGGACCTTTGGCGCGAAGGCCGGCGCCTACGAAGGCCGCTGGTTTGATGAGAAGTTTTCCCGCGACAATGCCAAGGACGGAAATGCCGACCAGCTCAAGCCGGAACGCGTCTGGGACCTGAAGCAGGCCGAGGTCATTCGCGACAAGTGCCAGGGCAAGCCCGGCATCGTCACCGAGGAGAGCAAGCCCACCACTTCGCTATCGCCGTTGTTGTACGATTTGACCAGTTTACAACGGGACGCGAATGCTCGCTTTGGTTTCTCAGCCAAGAACACTCTGGGCCTCGCCCAGGCTTTGTACGAAAAGCACAAAGTGCTGACCTATCCGCGAACCGATTCGCGCGCTTTGCCGGAAGACTACATTGGCACAGTAAAGACGACCCTCGGCATACTGGCGGACGTGACCGGCTACAGCAGCCATGCGGACAAAATTTTGAAGCAAGACTGGGTGCGCCCGAACAAGCGCATTTTCAACAATGCAAAAGTTTCGGACCATTTCGCCATCATCCCGACCGCGATTGCGCCGAAACATCTGAGCGAGCCGGAACAGAAGTTGTATGACCTGGTGACAAAGCGGTTCCTCGCCGTATTTTTTCCTGCGGCTGAATTTCTGGTGACGACCCGCATCACCCGGGTTGAGAACGAGCCATTCAAGAGCGAAGGCAAGGTGATGATGAACGCCGGCTGGATGGCGGTTTACGGCCGTGAAGCGCAGACGAACGACACGCCGACGCTCGCCGCCGTGCTGCCCAATGAAACGGTCAAGACCGAGAAGATCGAAGTGACTGCCAACCAGACCAAGCCGCCGGCGCGCTTCTCGGAAGCCACCTTGCTGGGGGCAATGGAAAACGCCGGCAAGCTGGTGGAGGACGAGGAATTGCGCGAAGCCATGAGCGAGAAAGGGCTGGGCACACCCGCCACGCGCGCCGCCATCATCGAAGGTTTGATTTACGAGAAGTATGTATTGCGCAACGGGCGCGAGTTACAGGCGACGGCCAAGGCGTTTTCACTGATTACACTGTTGCGCGGATTGGACATCCCCGAATTGTCCTCGCCGGAACTGACCGGCAACTGGGAATTCAAGCTGCATCAGATGTCGCGCGGCCAGTTGAAGCGGCCCGATTTCATGCGTGAAATCGCGGACATGACCCGTGACATCGTGGCCAAGGCCAAGCGACACGAGAGCGACACGGTGCCCGGGGATTTTGGAACTTTGAAGGTGCCCTGTCCCAAATGCGGCGGCGAGATCAAGGAGAACTACAAAAAGTTTCAATGCCAGAAGTGTGATTTTGCCCTGTGGAAAATTGTCGCCGGACGGCAGTTGGAAATTGAGGAGGTCGAGCAATTGATCAGCAAAGGGTCGGTCGGGCCCTTGCAGGGTTTTCGCAGCGCCAAGGGATTTCCGTTTGCGGCGATCATCAAGATGGGGGCGGAATTCAAGCCCGAGTTCGACTTTGGCAATGACAAGCAGGATGGCGAAGCGGCGGTGGCCATTGATTTTACCGGCAAGGAACCCCTGGGCAAATGTCCCAAGTGCGGCGCGCGGGTGTTCGACGCGGGGATGAATTATATCTGCGAGAAGGCGACCGGCCCGGACAAGACCTGCACCTTCCGCACGGGGAAGATTATTTTGCAGCAGACCATCGAGCCCGCCCAGGTGCAGAAGCTGCTGGCCGAGGGCAAGACCGATTTGTTGAAAGGATTCATCTCCAAAAAGACCAATCGCAAATTTGAGGCGTTTCTCGTTCTGAAGGACGGAGGGACCGCGTTTGAATTTGCCCCGCGCGTGAAAAAAGGGAAGGGGAAGAGTTCGACACCCAAGGAACCGTTGCCCAAGATTGATTTTACCGGCAAGCCCCAGGTTGGGGTTTGCCCCAAATGCCGCGGCAAGGTTTTTGATACGGAAGCGGGGTATCTCTGCGAGCGTTCGCAGTTGGATGCCAAGTCGTGCAAATTCAAGATCGGCCGGGAGATACTGGGCCGGGCCATCGAGCCGGAGCAGGCGCAGAAACTGTTGAAGGACGGCCGGACCGACTTGATAGACAAATTTATTTCCAAGGCCGGCAAACCGTTCTCGGCGTATCTGGTGATGGATGAAAAGGGCAAAGTCACCTTTGAATTTCCGCCGCGTGAGGATGAAGGCGGCGGCGGCGTGGGATGAGCCTTGCCGGACGGAATGAGATGTCCGAATCGGAAACCAAACCGGAAGTGGCAGACAAGTGGGTCGTCAAATTTCTGGCGCAATTGGCAGCAGAGCGTGGGGCGTCCGTTTACACGCAACGCAATTACCGGCAGGCGCTGACGGAATTTGAGCGCTGGAACCGTGAGGAAAGGCATCAATCCCCAGATTGGCGGAGTTTGCAGCGGGATGACTTTCGGGGATATGTCCGGTTTCTCGGGCGGCACGAATTGAGCCGGGCCGCAATTCAACTTCGCTTCAGCGCACTGAGAACATTTTACAAGTTTTTGGTCCGAAACGGCGTGGCGGCGGCTTCGCCCATCAAGAATATTTCCCTGCCCAAACCGGAGAAGCGGCTGCCGAAATTCCTCACCGCCGCGCAGATGCTTGATCTCCTCAACGCCCCGCTCAAGCCGCTGGAAACGCAGAAAAAGAAGGGTGCCGGCCGGCCCATCACCGCGCGCGCGTGCTACCGCGACACGGCGATTCTCGAAACAATTTATTCGTGCGGCCTGCGCATCAGTGAGCTGTGTGGGTTGAACGCGGAGGATTTGGACTGGGGCGAACATCTCGTCCGGGTGCGCGGCAAGGGGAAAAAAGAGCGGCTGGTGCCCATCGGCGAACCGGCGCTAAAGGCTATTCAGAATTACTGGGGCACGCTCGAAAACGTTCCTGTGGGAAACGCGCCAGTGTTCCTGTCCGAGAACACGCATACAGGCGGGCTGTCACCGCGCATTCTGCAACGGCGGCTGAAGCAGCATCTGGCGGCGGCGGGGCTTGACCCGCTGCTCACGCCCCATAAGTTGCGACATAGCTATGCGACCCACCTGCTCGATGCGGGGGCTGACCTGCGAAGCGTGCAGGAACTGCTGGGACACGCGCATCTGGCGACAACCCAGGTGTACACACATTTGACAACGGAGCGGCTAAAAAAGGCATATGACCGGGCGCATCCGCGCGCCTGAACCGGCTGAAACTGGCGCTCCCGCAAGCGGAACAGGGGCAGCGGTTTTTGGTTGATTTGCCCGTGGTCCGGATTAACTATCAAGGCTACAGATGGCCCTGTCCCAATTTCAGGCGGAAATTGATGGAAGTACGGCCCGGAAGCTGCTTTAGAACGACATGTCAATGATCAAACGGAAGAAGAAAATCAGGTTGCTTCTGGCTGACGACCATCCCGTCGTACGGCGCGGCATGCGTTCGTGTCTGGAAGGAATCAAACACGTCGAAGTGGTGGACGAAGCGGTGGACGGCAAGGAAGCGATTGACAAGGTGAAGACACTTTCGCCGGACATCGTTTTGATGGACATTGACATGCCGAACATGAACGGCCTGGAGGCGACCAAGTGGATTCGTGAGGAGCATCCCGACACCCGCGTGCTCATTTTGTCCGTGCACACCAACAAGGATTACGTCCTGCAAATCATCCGATCCGGCGCGCAGGGATACGTGCTCAAGGACACCCCGCCTGCGGACCTCGTGAGGGCGATTGAATCGGTGGATAACGGTGAACCATTTTTCAGCCCGGACATCAGCCAGATCGTGTTGAACCAATATCTGGAGGAAGCCGGAGCGGACTCATCCGCGGATTCGGTCAAGTTGACCACACGCGAACGGCAGGTGCTGTCCATGATCGCGGAAGGCCAGAGCAACAAGGAAATGGCCAATCACCTGGGAGTGGGCGTACGCACCATCGAGACGCATCGCGAGCGCGTGATGAACAAGCTCGACATCCACAGCGTAGCCGGCCTCACCAAGTACGCGATCACCAACGGAATCGTGAAGCTGGAGTAGGCGGTCAAAAATCCACGAGCGGGCGCGGTGCTCCAGGCGACAGGCATCTTCTTACTTGCTGTTCAAGCAATCGTACACCGTCTCGGCGAGCTTGCGGGCGTGGAATGGCTTCTGTATGAAATTCGCGCCGCGATCCAGGGTGAAATCCCGGGCAAGTTTTTCTGTGTTGTAGCCGCTCGTATAAACAACTTTAAGGTCGGGCTTGGAGATCTTTAGAATCTCAGCCAGTTCCGGTCCAGCCATGCCGTCGGGCAGGATCATGTCGGTCAGCAGCAGGTTGATTTTCCGCCGGTTCGCCTCCCAAATTTCCAGGGCAGCCTTGCCGGTTGAGCAGCCGAGGACTTCGTAGCCGTAGCTACCCAAAATGTGATGCATAAGCTTGAGTAACGGGGCTTCGTCCTCGACTACGAGCAGGGTTTCCGTGCCGCCAATGACCCTTTGTTCGGTTGAGGAGTGGGTGAGGGCGCGGGCGGCTTCAGAGGTGGCGGGCAGGAAAATCTGAAAAGTGGCCCCCTGATTGACCTGGCTGGTGACTTCAATCCAGCCTTGGTGCTGTTTAACAATGCCATAGACGGTCGCCAGGCCGAGGCCGGTGCCGCGATCGAGTTCCTTGGTGGTGAAAAAAGGCTCGAAAATGCGCGGCAGATTTTCGGGAGCGATCCCGCAGCCGGTGTCCGTGAAGGAGATGCATACGTAGCGCCCGGTGGACGCCTCGGGATTTTGTTGCACATGCGCCTTGTCCACAATAACCGACGACGTCTGGATGCGAAGCCGGCCGCCGCGAGGCATGGCGTCGCGCGAATTGACAGCAAGATTAAGCATGATTTGCTCGATCATGCCGAGGTCAGCCTTGACCGCGGGCAGGCTGGGCGCAGGGTTGACTTCGAGCGTGATGTCTTCCCCCATGATGCGTCGCAACATTTTACTGACGTTGTTGACGACTTCGTTCAGCTCGACAATCTCTGGCTGGAGGACGTTCTTCCGGCTGAAGGTGAGCAATTGCCGGGTGAGTTCAGCGGCGCGCCGGGCCGCCTCCGAGATGTCCTTGAGCGGATCGGCGATCTTCTGCGGCAAGTCCGGCAACGCCAGCAACAGACCGGCATGGCCGTTGATGACGGTGAGCAGGTTGTTGAAATCATGCGCAATGCCACCAGCAAGCTGGCCGACCGACTCCATCTTCTGTGACTGGCGCAATTGCGCTTCCAAGTTGAGACGTTCGGTGACATCAATCGCCAGCGACAGCCATGCATTTTTCCGGTCGAACACCACGGCGTGGGAGGTGATCTCCATTTCCAGGAGTTGGCCGTCCTTTTTTCGGTGCCGCCAGATGCCCGAGTTGCCGGCTTCGGCAGTCAATTGGGAAAGCCGTTCCACAAAGCCCGGAACCTCCTCGGGAATGGCGATGTCGTTGAAGGTCATCTTCAGGAATTCCTCGCGGGTGCAGCCATAGAGCCGTACCGCAGCCTCGTTGACGGCAAGGAAAGCCAGTGTGTCGCGCTCGTAGAGCACAATGGGCGTCGGATTGCTCTCAAACAAAAGGCGGTAATTGTTCTCGGAGGTGCGCAGGGCTTCCTCCGAATGCTTGGCTGCAGTGATGTCGCGCGCAATCTTGGAGGCGCCAATGACCTGACCGTCGGCATTTCGGATGGGTGAGATGGTCGCCGCGATTTGGATCAGAACGGCATCCTTGCGCATGCGCACGGTCTCGAAGGTTTCAACCCGTTCACCACGCCGGATTCGCTCCATGATGCGGTTCTCTTCTTCCAACTGCTCAGGCGGGAGCAACATCGAGATGGAACGTCCGAGCGCCTCCTCCTCCCGGTAGCCGAAGATCTTTTCGGCAGCCAAATTCCAACTGGTGATGATGCCGTCGAGGTTCTTGCCAATCACGGCGTCGGTGGAGGATTCGACGATGGCGGCGAATTCTTCGCGGCTGCGATGCGGCTGCTCGGCATCCTCGCGGCGCCTCTTGGCGTCTTGCACGGCGCGCTGGACCGCCGCGGCCAGGCGGAAGGGCTGGTTTTTGGGGATGTAATCAGCGGCGCCAGCCTTGATGCTATTGACGGCCAGCCGGTCGTCCATGGTCCCGGAAACGAAGATGACCGGGATGTTGGGTGCGGCCCGCGACGCCATTTGGAGTGCTTCGAAGCCGTCAAAATTGCCAAGGTCGTGGTCCGTCAAGATGACGTCGAACTGGCCGGTTTGCAGGGCGGCGGCGAAACCAGCGCGATCGCGCACGGGCAGGATGTGTGGCTTGGGCAGGTCCGCAGCCAGCCTGACGCGGAGGAGTTCCGCGTCCATGGGATTATCTTCAAGATGTAAGATGCGCAGGGGGCCGGATGTCGGAATGTCAGTTGGCACAGCGATGCGAGAATTTTGACGAGCGTCATTGCACCAGAACCGGCGTTATTTTCAAGGCAAAACGGCCTCGTTTGTTGTCACGAGCATCGGCCGGCCATGGCGGTGCCGGGCATTTCTGGCATCCGAGGAACTGCCTTCATGAAAATTTTTTAACCATGATTTCTTAACAACGGAACGTCCAAGGCAGCAAGATTTGGTTGGGCATGGCAAGAAACGCTAAAGTGTTTTGCGGATGTGCCGATAAGGCTGCTGTCGCAAGACAATGGCGCTTGGCAGCCAGCAAAGGCCAAAGGGAAATCGGTGAACACCCTCTCCAGGTTCACCCGCGGCATGGATGCCGTGAAACACAAGACCCCGGCAACGGGGAGACTCATGGAAGGAGTCAGTTATGGTAATTAATACAAACATATCGGCCACTACCAGCGCCAACAACTTGGCGGCTTCACAGAGCATGTTGGCCAAGTCGCTCGCGCGCTTGTCCTCCGGCTCGAAAATCACGCAGCCCTCGGATGACGCCGCTGGTTTGGCAGTCTCATTGCGCTTCGGCGCCCAGATCGACCGCACCACCGCGGCCGCCTCCAACGTCAGCAACGCCGTTTCCTTCACGCAGACCCAGGACGGGTTCCTGCAGAAGATCGGTGACGCGCTTGATCGTATGAGCGAACTCGCGGTGTCCTCGCAGGACGTGACCAAGACCAACAGCGACCGCGGACTCTACGACAAGGAGTTCCAGACGCTCGCGGCCTACGTCAGCAACGTTGGCGGCCAGACCTTCAACGGTGTGAGCCTGTTCAGCGCCAGCGCGTTGTCCGTGACCACGGACGGCGACGGCGGCACGTTCTCGATGACGGGCATCAGCATGAGCCTCACGGCCTACACGGGCGCCACCTCGGCGAACGTCGGCACGACCACGGCGGCGGCCTCGGCCTTGACCGCGGTCAAAACGGCCATCACCCAGCTCGCCACCGACCGCGCCACCTTGGGCGCGAGCGAACAGCGGTTGTCGTTCACGAGCGATCAACTGAGCGTCCTGTCAACGAACCTGACCGCGGCGAAAAGCCAGATCACGGACGTGGACATCGCCCAGGAAAGCACGCAATTCGCGCGCTACCAGATCCTCGTGCAAGCCGGCACCTCCATGCTGGCCCAGGCGAATGCCAATCCGCAATCAGTGCTGAAGCTGCTCCAATAAGCAGTTCCAGTAACGGCCGATTACACATTTGGGCGGCGTTGAAAAACGCCGCCCAAACTTTTTTTGGTTTGACTCCCGCCAAACCACCTCCCGCCGCCCCGGCCCTGCGCTTATGGTTTGCTAACGTGTGCCAATCCATCGCCCATCGGTTGCCGTCACTACAAAATACTCTCAAAGCCGCTTCCCGCCCCTTCCAATCCAGTCGCGCTGGTTCCCCCGAAGGCTGTTCTACCGAACCCCGAATGCTTTCGGGGGAACAGCATTCGGGGTTCGGGGTTCGCCTCATTTTCCACCCGTTCTACCACGCTCCTCAAAAAAATAAAAACCGGCCGCCGGTAATTATGCATTTTTTTCACGCGCCATTCTGCCCGCTAAATTGGCTTCTCCAGCCAATCCCGCGTCTTTGCCGCCTGCCATTGGCTATTTCATTTACGGAGACGTGTCACTTTTACGTGACATAACTATTAAAGGTTTCTTGAAGATTTCACTTTTCGGGCCGTATAAGCTCTGTAAAGTCACCGCGCAACCAGCGCAAGGAAGCTAAAATATGAAGCAGGTAAAATGGGGTTGGGGTCTGCTGCTGATGGCGGTCATGTTCGCGATGCGTTTGCAGGCACAGCCCAGCCCCGGCGGCGGCGGCGCTTCCGGCCCCTTGCTGGATTCGTGGCTGTTCTCGGACACCAACTGGCTTTCCACCTTGGGCGACAGCCCGCTGGCGCTTACCAACGTCTCCCTTGCCACCAATGGCGACGGCACCTCCCTCCTCATTGACTCCACGAACACGGCTTACTTGCGTTATGCCGTCGTGCAAAGCGGTCACACGAACCTCATCGTCAACGGTTCCAACGGCAGCTTCACCTTCTGGTTCAATCCCTCCTGGTCCAGCGCGGACCAAGGCGGTTCCGGCCCCGGCGGCTGGGGTCGGTTGCTCGAAACCGGCCAGTTCACCACCAACGCCAGCAACGGGTGGTTCAGTCTTTATTGCTCGCCCGACGGCCAAGATTTGCTCCTTTCCACAGAGGACACCAACGGAGTTTCGACCAATATTCTTTACGCACCAATATCCTGGTCGCACGGCCAG
>Ga0206899_1021_pt1 | contig 14979 bp, 10 predicted proteins | sample Alteio_BWOrgHeat_48_FD_152948 | JGI IMG/M metagenome (GOLD analysis project Ga0206899, IMG submission 152948) | Enriched cells from forest soil in Barre Woods Harvard Forest LTER site, Petersham, Massachusetts, United States -... | ecosystem: Environmental > Terrestrial > Soil > Temperate forest >...
GCCCGGATATTGCAGCAGGCCGCCGAACACCTCAGCGCCCTCGAGTTCGGTCAAAGGATCGCCGACGATGAGATTCCATCCCAAAGGTTCGGCGCGGGTGCGCAACACAGCAAGCGTCTGCGGATGAACATCGGCATCGACAAAGAACGATTTGGTTTTGCTTTGCGCGGCGCGCTCGGCGAGCGCCATCGCTTCCGCCGCCGCGGTCGCCTCGTCGAGCAGCGAGGCGTTGGCGACATCGAGCCCGGTGAGGTCGGCGATCATGGTCTGGAAGTTGAACAGGGCTTCCAGCCGGCCCTGGCTGATTTCAGGCTGATAGGGCGTATAGGCCGTGTACCAGGCCGGGTTCTCCAGGATGTTGCGCTGGATGACGGCGGGGAGGATCGTGCCGGAGTAGCCCTGGCCGATCAGCGAGGTGAACCCCTGGTTTTTCGAGGCAAGCTCGCGCATATGGACAAGCGCCTCGGTTTCGCTCAACGGACGACCTAAATCGAGCGGCGCTTGTTGCCGGATCGAGGAAGGCAGCGTCTCCGCCATCAGCGCCGAGAGGCTTGTGCTGCCCAAGGTCTGGAGCATCGCGGTGAGGTCGCGCGGGGCGGGGCCGATATGGCGGCGCGCGAAGGTCGTGGCGGGCTCGTTCAACGGTTTGAAATGCGCGGTCATCGGTGTTTTCCTTTTTCCGTCATGCTCCGCGAAAGCGGGGCATCCAGTAATCACTGGCGTCGGTGGAGAACTGAAACGTCACGGCGTACTGGATCGCCCGGTCGAGCCGGGCGATGACTGCGTCCTCTCACGCGATGTGTTTCTGGTAAGCGGCCTCATCCATCAGGCCGCCGAGCTCGCCGCGGTCAGCGATCTTCAGCTTGAAGAACCAGGCCTTGTCAGCGGCGTCGGAATTGACCAGCGCCGGCTCGCCGGCGAGTTGAGCGTTGACCTCGAGCACCTCGCCCGAAATCGGCGCATAGACGTCGGAAGCGGCCTTGACCGATTCGACGACGGCGGCGGCTTCCGCCTTTTTCAGGGTGCGGCCGACCTTCGGCAATTCGACGAATACGACGTCGCCGAGCTGGGATTGCGCGTAATCCGTCACCCCGATGGTAGCGACGTCGCCTTCGATGCGGAGCCATTCGTGGTCGGTGGTGTAAAGCGTCGTCATGAAAGGTCCTTTAGCGCTTATAGGTGTTGGGAACGAAAGGCATCGGTGTAACGCGCAGCGCCAGTCGCTGGCCGCGCACTTCCGCGAATACGACGGTGCCGGCTGCGGCCGGCGACGACGGCAGATATCCCATCGCCACCGGCGCATTCAGGCTCACCCCGAAGCCGCCGGAGGTCACGGTGCCGATCGGCTGGGTTGACGTTTCATCCGCGAACAGCGATGCGCCTTCGCGCACCGGCGCGCGGCCTTCGGGCCTCAAGCCGACCCGCCGCCGCGGCGCGCCTTCTTCAAACTGCGCGAGGATCGCGTCCGCGCCGGGAAATCCGCCGGGACGCGCGCCACCTTTTCGGCGGCTCTTCTGGATCGACCATTCCAGCGCGCCCTCGATCGGCGTCGTCTTGAGGTCTAGATCGTGGCCATACAGGCAAAGCCCGGCTTCCAGCCGCAGACTGTCCCGCGCCCCAAGCCCGATCGGCAGGACCGCTTCATCGGCGAGCAATTCCCCGGCAAAACCTTCAGCCGCTTCCGCAGGCACGGAAATCTCAAAACCGTCCTCGCCGGTATAGCCGGAGCGGGAGACGAAACAGTCGATGCCGGCAAGCCGGCGCGGACCTGCATCCATGAACTTCATCGCTGTGATTTCGGCGTCGAATTTCGCGAGCACGGATTCCGCCTTGGGTCCTTGCAGGGCGATCAGGGCGCGATGGCGCAGCGGCTCGACGGCGCAGACATCGGAGAGATGTTCTTTGAGAAGCGCCTCGTCCTCGGCCTTGCAGGCGGCGTTGACGACCAGAAACAGATGGGTGCCGAAATTCGCCACCATGAGGTCGTCGAGAATGCCGCCGGCTTCGTTGGTGAACTGGGCGTAGCGTTGCCGCCCGGGCGCAAGCGCCAGAATGTCCTGCGGCACCAGCCATTCCAGTGCGCGCGCCGCGTCCTCGACGCGGCCCGACTTCGGCCGCAGCGCGATCTGGCCCATATGCGAGACGTCGAACAGGCCGGCGCTGGTGCGGGTATGCAGATGTTCCTTTAAAACCCCGGTTCCGTACTGCACCGGCATGTCGTAGCCGGCAAACGGCACCATTTTGCCGCCACGCGCGACATGCAACGGGTAAAGCGGCGTTTGCTTCAGGGAAGGCGGGGAGATCGGAGCATCGGTCGCAAGCATTACGGAGCCCTCGCGGATTTGCCGAGGGGTGATTCCCTCCAAATCCGAAAAAGCCCCATCTGTCGCTGTGCCTGAGAGTATTATCCCGTCGGCGGACACAGGCGGGCTAAACCCGGCAAGTGCCTCTTTCCAGATGCATCAATGTCACGAGGGTCCTTTTGCCTGAGAGTTTCCGGGGCGGTTGCTCCTTCGGCGCCGGCTTTTCGGCCGATCTCTCCCGACGTGACAGTTGATTAGATAAGCGAAAAACGAAGGCTAGCCAAGCCTGTCAACGCATGCGCGCGCGGCAATCAACGTCAAATCGTAGGCATTGGCTTCAAGCCTCTGACGGAGTTGCACTGTTTCTGGACAGGGCTGGCCCCCTTGTCTAAAAGCGTTCTCGCCAAGTTCCCGAACAAATTCGCGATTGGACCCCATGAGCGGCGTTAACGAAATCAGGTCGACCTTCCTCAAGTTTTTTGCCGATAACGGCCACGAAATCGTGCCGTCGTCGCCGCTTGTGCCGCGCAATGACCCGACCCTGATGTTCACCAATGCCGGCATGGTGCAGTTCAAGAACGTCTTCACCGGTGTCGAGAAGCGGCCTTATCAGCGCGCCACCACCTCGCAGAAATGCGTGCGCGCCGGCGGCAAGCACAACGACCTCGACAATGTCGGCTACACCGCGCGCCATCTCACCTTCTTCGAGATGCTCGGCAACTTCTCGTTCGGCGATTATTTCAAGGAACGTGCGATCGAGCTCGCCTGGAACCTGATCACCAAGGAATTCGGGCTGAACAAGGACAAGCTGCTCGTCACCGTCTATCACACCGACGACGAAGCATTCGGACTCTGGAAGAAAATTGCGGGCTTCTCGGAAGACCGCATCATCCGTATCGCGACCTCGGACAATTTCTGGCAGATGGGCGACACTGGCCCCTGCGGGCCGTGTTCGGAGATTTTCATCGATCGCGGCGAGCATATCTGGGGCGGCCCGCCGGGCAGCCCGGAGGAGGACGGCGATCGCTTCCTTGAATTCTGGAATCTTGTCTTCATGCAGTTCGAGCAGCTTGAGGGCGGGGTTCGCAATCCGCTGCCGCGTCCCTCGATCGATACCGGCATGGGACTCGAACGCATGGCGTCGGTCCTGCAGGGCGTCGAAAGCGTGTTCGAGACGGATATGTTCCGTCATCTGATCGAGGCGACGGCCTCGGCGCTTGGGCACGGTCCGGGAAAAGACAACGTCGCCTCGTACCGCGTCATTGCCGATCACCTGCGCGCATCATCGTTCCTGATTGCCGATGGCGTGCTGCCGTCGAATGAAGGCCGCGGCTATGTGCTGCGGCGGATCATGCGCCGCGCGATGCGCCATGGGCAGTTGTTGGGCGCGCGCGAACCGCTGATGCACCGCTTGGTCTGGGCACTGGTGCGCGAGATGGGCCAGGCCTATCCGGATCTGGTGCGCGCCGAGAACCTGATCGAGGAAACCCTGCGGCTGGAAGAGACGCGCTTCCGCAAGACGCTGGAGCGGGGTTTGGCGATTCTCGACGAGAAGAGCGCTTCCTTAAAGAAAGGCGACATGTTTGACGGCGATACCGCCTTCACGCTCTACGACACCTATGGCTTCCCGCTCGATCTGACGCAGGACGCGCTGAAATCCCGTGGCATCAGCGTCGATCAGGCCGCTTTCACCGATGCGATGGAGCAACAGCGCACCAAGGCGCGCGCCGCGTGGGCCGGAAGCGGCGATACCGCGAGCGAAGCGATCTGGTTTCCGTTGCACGAAAAACTCGGCGCCACCGAATTCCTCGGCTATGAGACCGAAACCGCCGAAGGCGTGGTCGGCGCGCTGGTAAAGGACGGCGGGGCGGTGGACCAGCTCAAGACCGGTGAGAGCGGCGCGATCGTTTTGAACCAGACGCCGTTTTATGCGGAGTCCGGCGGCCAGGTCGGCGACACCGGCATGATGACCAGCGACGGCGTGCGCTTCCGCGTCACCGATACCCAGAAGAAGGCCGGCGATCTCTTTGTTCATCTCGGCACCGTCGAGCAGGGCACGCTGAAAGTGGGGACGGCGTTGCAGCTCGACGTCGATCATTCTCGGCGCGCCTCGATCCGCGCCCATCACTCGGCGACGCATGTGCTGCACGAGGCGCTACGCCAGGTGCTGGGCGACCACATCGCCCAGCGCGGTTCGCTGGTGGCACCCGATCGCCTTCGCTTCGACTTCGTTCACCAGAAGCCGATCACGGCCGAAGAACTGTCTCGGGTGGAGGACATCGCCAACAACGTGGTGCTGGAAAACGACGAAGTCACCACGCGCCTGATGGGCGTTGACGAGGCGCGCGAGGCCGGCGCCCGTGCGCTGTTCGGCGAAAAATATGGTGATGAGGTCCGCGTGGTCTCGATGGGCAAGACCGCGCGCGAGCACGGCGCCAACGCGCTCGGCTGGTCGGTCGAGTTGTGCGGCGGCACGCACGTCAAGCGTACCGGCGATATTGGTTTGATTTCGATCACGGGCGAAGGCGCGGTGTCGTCAGGCGTACGCCGCATCGAGGCCCTGACCGGCAATTATGCGCGCAAGCACGCCGACGACATGATGCAGTTGGCCAAGACCGCGGCGTCCGAACTTCGCAGCACTGTTGACGAGATGCCGGCGCGGATCACGGCGCTGATGGACGAGCGAAAGAAGCTCGAACGTGAATTGTCGGATGCGCGCAAGAAGCTCGCGATGGGCGGCGGCGCGGCTGCCTCGAACGGATCGGGTGCGGCGGGCGTGCGCGAAGTCGGCAATGTCAAGCTGATGGCGCGCGCGGTCGAAGGGATCGAGATGAAAGATCTCAAGAGCCTCGCCGATGACGGCAAGAAACAACTCGGCTCCGGCGTGGTTGCCATCGTCGGCGTCACCGAAGACGGCAAGGCTGGCGTGGTCGTCGGCGTCACCGCCGATCTCACGTCGCGCTATAACGCGGTTGAGCTTGTGCGTGTCGCCTCGGAGGCGCTCGGCGGCAAAGGCGGCGGCGGACGGCCCGACATGGCGCAGGCCGGCGGACCCGACGGCGCCAAGGCCGACGCGGCGCTGGCAGCGATCGAAAAGGCGATGGCGGGCGTTTAGAGCTTCATCCTTCGAGACGCTCGCGTTTCGCGAGCTCCTCAGGATGAGGTTCAGCGCAAGGTGCGATCGCTCTAACCCTCATGGTGAGGAGCGCGGCTGCGCCGCGCGTCTCGAACCATGAGGCCAAGACCCCTACAGATCAGCTCTTCTTCAGAAACACATATTCCGCCGAGTAGGGCGCGGACTTGAAGCTGCCCGCCTGATCGCAGGCGCCCTTGAGATTACCGCCCTTGGTGTTGATCCGCTGCACGGTGGTGACGCCGGTGAGGACGCCGTTGCCGCGTGAGGAGACCACCTGCAGTTTCAGCCAGGCAATATCGTCGGCCGCGGCTCCCGGCGCACTGCCAGAGACCTTGCCGACCACGGCGCTGCCGTCGATGTGCTCCCAGTTCGGCCCGGCGTAGTGCCGGCCGATCGTCTTGCCGTCGACCAGGAGTGAGGCGATCGGTTCGCGAAACGCCCAGGCGAGCTTGCCGTCGGCGCCCGCCTTGCATTCGTAAACCTGCGCGCCTTCGGCATGCACGGTGAGGACAACCGTTTCTCCCGGCGCCGCGATGGCGTCCGGAAGCGGGGTTTGCGCCTTCGCGCTCACGCCCGAGGCCAGAAGAAGGGTGAGGGCGGCGCGTGCAAGAAACGACATGTCATACTCCAATCATGCTCCATCCATTCGTCATTCCGAGGAGTGAGACGACGAAGCAATCCAATGTTTCTCAACATTTGATCTGGATTGCTTCGCTATCGCTCGCAATGACGTGAAGAGCACTAGGCCATCGCCTTGGTGAGGTTTTCGGCGACCTTGTCGAGGAAGCCGGTGGTCGAGAGCCAGCGCTGATCGGCACCGACCAGGAGCGCAAGGTCCTTGGTCATCGCGCCGGATTCGACGGTGTCGACGCAGACCTTCTCGAGGGTCGACGCGAACTTCGCGAGCTGCGGGTTATTGTCGAGCTTGGCGCGGTGGGCGAGGCCACGCGTCCAGGCAAAGATCGAGGCGATCGAGTTGGTCGAGGTCTCCTTGCCCTTCTGGTGCTCGCGGTAGGGCCGGGTCACGGTGCCGTGGGCGGCTTCCGCTTCCACCGTCTTGCCGTCGGGGGTGAGCAGCACCGAGGTCATCAGGCCGAGCGAGCCGTAGCCCTGCGCCACCGTGTCGGACTGCACGTCGCCGTCGTAGTTCTTGCACGCCCAGACATAGCCGCCCGACCATTTTAGAGCCGCCGCCACCATGTCGTCGATCAGGCGGTGTTCGTAGGTGAGGCCCTTGGCCTCGAACTCCTTCTTGAATTCGCGGTCGTAGACGTCCTGGAAGATGTCCTTGAAGCGGCCGTCATAGACCTTGAGAATCGTGTTCTTGGTCGACAGGTACACCGGATAGTTGCGCATCAGGCCGTAGTTCAACGAGGCGCGCGCAAAATCGATGATGGAGTCGTCGAGATTGTACATCTGCATGGCAACGCCGGAGCCCGGCGTCTTGAAGACTTCCCTCTCGATCACGGTGCCGTCTTCGCCGACGAACTTCATCGTCAGAACGCCCTTGCCGGGGAACTTGATATCGGTGGCGCGGTACTGGTCGCCATAGGCGTGGCGGCCGATGATGATCGGCTTGGTCCAGCCCGGCACCAGGCGCGGCACGTTCTTGCAGATAATCGGTTCGCGGAAGATCACGCCGCCGAGGATGTTGCGGATGGTGCCGTTCGGCGACTTCCACATTTGCTTCAGGCCGAATTCCTTCACCCGCGCTTCGTCCGGGGTGATGGTGGCGCATTTGACGCCGACGCCGACCTTCTTGATGGCGTTCGCAGCGTCGATCGTGACCTGATCGTCGGTCTTGTCGCGGTATTCCATCCCGAGGTCGAAATACATCAGGTCGATATCGAGGAACGGGTGAATCAGCTTGTCCTTGATGTACTGCCAGATGATCCGGGTCATCTCGTCGCCATCGAGTTCGACGACGGGGTTGGTCACCTTGATTTTTGCCATGGGAGGTCGGGCCTTTTTGGAAAGTGCGCCTTGTAATAGCGCGCGGAAATCGGAGTGATCCCCGCGCTATAGCACCGCCGCCGTCCGGGCGAAAGCCGCGGTGCTATGCGGTTTCAGCCTATCTTTTCGGCTCTTGATCCCTCCCCCTTGCGGGGAGGGTGGCCGTCGCAGAGCGACGGTCGGGTGGGGGCGCGGAGTTTGTCGAGGGCCTCGCATTGAGGGTCTTTTTTGAAGACCCCCACCCCGGCTCGCTTCCGCTCGCCGACCCTCCCCACAAGGGGGAGGGAAAAGAACGCGGCAAGCCGCGCTTCAAAACGCCGCCTGCGTGGCGGTGCCGGCGACCACGTACCAGGTGACGAAAAGGCCGCAGATCAGGGCGCCGGGAAGGCTCGACCCGGTCCGCCGCCAGGTGAAGGTAGCGATCACAGCGCATATCGCGAGCAGCGGTACGAACTGGATCGCCACGATCGTGGAGAGCGGCACGAAGCCGGGGTCGGGAATCGGATTGAACAGTTTTCCCGACAGCCACATCGTCAGGTATTGGGCTGCGACCAGCACGACGAAGCCGAGCGTCAACGCCAGAATGTTGGTCAGGTAAAGCGTGCCGCGAGAGGCACCGAGCGACGAAAAGTTACGGTGCAGGACATGTAGCGCGATCACAAAAAACACCGTGAATGGCAGAAGATAGATCAGGAAGATCAGGAATTGCTTCGCGCTCATGAGTTTCAAGGCGACAATCCAGAAGCGGAAGTCGATCTTGAAGGCGAGGTCGGAGAGCCAAAGGGCCACATAGCCCACCGCGACCGTCACCAGCGCAATCAGGATCGATGGCCCGATGATTCCGCTCCGCCGCGCGCGTTTCGGGGCAAAAGGCATCAAGGCAAGCGCAACGAGGCCGTTGATGACCGCCCAGACCAGAATCTGGTTGGTGATGCCCTGGGGCAGAAAGCGGGAGGGCGTGACGAAGGTGCCGCCGAGCGCGAAGGCCGGGTAATAGGTCAGCGCCGGGATAAAGGCCGATAGCAGCAAGGCTGTGACCCAGCGACCGGCTTGGTTTGTCGCTTGGGCGGTCGTTCCGGCTGGCGCGGAGCCATCGGCGATCGCGGGCAGCCTCAGATGGGAAAACATCGGCGCTTCGAGCAGCCCGTCAAATACCCCGAGCAGCAGGACGACAAAGCCGAGCAACGCGATCAGCGTGCCGAGTTCTTTCCGGAACCAGATCTGGTCATCGGCGGGGCGCGGCGTACCGCCCTTCAGGGTGCGCGCAAACCAGTCGAGGCTGTAGTCGATGGCCTCATGCGAAATGTGTTCGGCGGGATGGGTGATCGCGGGCGTATACAATACCCGCGCGGTACCCTGTGCGATATCGCCATACTCCTTGCCGGGTTCCACAGTGCCTTGCGTGCCGAACAGCGCCCAAAGTTTCGGGCTTTGGGTGACGTCGCGGGCGTGCTCGACGCCCCACATCAATTCGGGAAATTCCTCATACTGGGCAAACACCAGCGCGACATTGCGCGGCCAGGATGTCGTGCCCTCGGCCGCAAACGGTTTGCCGGTGGACGAGCCCTCCAGCACCATGGATTTGTAGTCGTTAGGGCTAGCGGCCGCGGCTGCTAGCACCGTCCAGCCACCCATCGAGTGGCCCTCAAGTCCGATATTGTCCTTGTCGACGAACTCGAGGCTGCGCAGGTACGCGAGGCCGTCGGGGCCGCCAAAGCCATTGGCGAAGGCAGGCCCGTCGCTATAGCCATGCCCGCTCTGGTCGAGCGCCAGCACCACATAGCCGCGGCGGGCGAATTCGATCGCAAAGCCGTCCTGGGTTTCGCGCGAATTGATGTAGCCGTGAACCGCGAGAATGCCGGGAGCGGGGATCTGAGCGGTCGCATTCGCAGGCACGTAGAGCAGGGCGCTCATGGTGTTGCCCTTGGCGCCTGTAAATCGCACGTCGCGGATTTGAATTCCGCCCGAGGTCTGCGTCAGAAAGGCGAGCACACCGCCGGCCAAAACCAGAATCAGCCCGACAATCGCCAGAGTCCATCTGCGATGCATGGTAGCCCTCCCTGTGCCCCGGCCGTTAAACTCGGTTCGGGCGCGTTTTGATTTTGAGGGAAAGCCTATCCGAAAGGCAAAGGCGCGCAAGCAAGGGTTGTGGCCGACTCCGGTTTTGGATTCAACGATTCCCATGCCGGTCGGCGGTCTTTCCGTCCGGCGAAAATAACCTCAGTGCTATCAGAACCGGATCGGAATTGGCATCTGCCGCGAGATGGTGGCGCGGGGTCCTCAAAGGCCGGTTGCCATCTTCAAAACGAACGTTCAAAAGGCCGAATATGCGCAAGGCAGCGTTGGATTAAGGACGTAAGGGAATGTCGGGCACCGACAAAAGCAAAGCGGGCTTTGACCTCTCAGGCCCGGTCGTCATTCTGGTCGAGCCGCAGCTCGGCGAGAATATCGGCATGGCCGCGCGTGCGATGGGCAATTTTGCGCTCTCGCGGCTTCGCATCGTCAATCCGCGCGACGGCTGGCCGAACATTGCCGCACAGCGCGCGGCCGCCGGTGCCGACCACATCCTGGAAGGTGCCGAATTGTTCGACACGGTCGAAGCGGCGGTGGCCGATTGTTCGTTGTTGTTCGCTACGACCGCCCGCGCCCACGATCAGGCCAAGCCCGTGGTGGGGCCTGATGTCGCCGCCACCGAGATGGTCGGCCAGATCAAAAGCGGCGGCACGGTTGGCATCCTGTTTGGCCGCGAGCGCGCAGGCTTGCTGAACGAGGAAGTGGGGCTTGCCAACCGCATCATCACGTTTCCGGTCAATCCCGGCTTTGCCTCGCTCAATCTCGCGCAGGCCGTGCTGCTGGTCGGCTATGAATGGTTCAAGCTGTCCACTGCCAATACGTTGCCGTTTGCGATGCCGGAACGCTCCGAGCCGGCCTCGCAATTTCAAATCCAGGCGTTCTTCGACAATCTCGTGCGCGAACTCGACAAGGTCGAATTCCTGCGGCCAGCGGAGAAGCGGGACACCATGCTGGTGAACCTGCGCAACATCTTCACCCGGATGGAGCCGACGAAGCAGGACATGCACACGCTGCACGGCGTGGTGATGGCGATCGCGGAGGGACGAAAAGGTCCGGCCAAAGGCGGCGTGCTCGACGGTGAACAGGCCACGCGGTTGCGTGCGCTGCTTGCCGAGCACGGGCAGGGCGCAACTCCCGCAGAGGGTAGCAGCACCGTGCGCGGGCTGGCGCGGCTGCTGCGGCGCAATCCGACCGACGCCGAGCGCATGCTGTGGCAGTCGCTGACAAGGGATCGCCGTTTCGCCGGGCTGTTCAAGCGGCAGACACCGGTCGGACGCCACATCCCGGATTTCGTCTCCTTCGTGCACCGGATCGCGATCGAGCTGACCAACGCAAACGAGTCCGAGGCCATCGTGAAGGATCGCGCGGATCGACAGGCCTGGCTCGAGGCGCGTGATTACCGTGTGCTCCATATGGCGGTCGCCGACGTCGAGCGCGATTTGGAAACCGAACTCGGTCGGCTCCAGGAACTTCTGCCTCAAGCCAGCCACTGATTTGGGGGCGGCGTCATTGCAAAGCATCCCTCGAGACGGCGCTTGCGCGCCTCCTCGGGATGAGGTGACCCTCATGGTGAGGAGCCGCGCATCTTGCGCGGCGTCTCGAACCATGAAGGCCGCGAATTTTTGCCCTGTTGCCTGGACTAAGCGGGCCGGATTAGGGTTCGTGCTCAAGTAAACAACAATAATTTTACTAGTGGAGTGGATTTGACATTCGCTACCCGCCCAGCCGCAAGTTCGTCAGGCGAATGTCAAATCCAAAACTCCACTAGCAATATATCCCTGCTAGTGGTCCTTTGATTCTAACATTCGCAAGAGTGGCCGCCGCAAAGGGATGCGAATGTTAGAATCGGACCACTAGGGAGAAACCAAACATGCGTCGCGTCAGACTGGCCTTGCTTGCCGCTGTTCCTTTTTTAGCCGCCACACCAGATTTGGTGCAGTCGCAAACACCGGCTTTGGGCATGCTCGAAGTGCCGGCCAAGACGCTTTCGGCGCCGAGTGACGTCAGCCCGCAGCTTGCGAAGATCATCGGCGCGCCGCTGCGGTCGAACTGGGACATCCATCCCAAAACCGGGGAAGAGTGGAAGCCGGTGGCTGACGCCGGCGCCGCGGCGCTTTCCAAATTGGTGCCGGGCATGATGGAACGGCTGAAGGTCAAGGTCGAGAAGACCACGATCGACGGCGTGCGTGCCTTCATTCTCACGCCCGAGACGATCGCACCTGAAAACAAAAACCGCCAGCTCATCCACATGCATGGCGGCTGCTACGTTCTCAATCCGGGCGAAGCCAGCCTGCCGGAAGCGCTCTTCATGGCAGGCTTCGGGCACATCAAGGTGATCTCCGTCGAATACCGCATGCCGCCGGAGGCTTATTTCCCGGCCGCGCTCGATGACGGGATCACGGTCTACAAAGCCCTGCTGAAATCCATGCCGGCGAAGAACCTGGCGTTCTTCGGCACTTCGGCCGGCGGCGCGCTGGTGCTCGAAATGGGCCTGAAGGTGAAAGAGCTCGGCCTGCCGATGCCGGGCGCGATCGCGGCGGGAACGCCGATGTCGGATGTGACCAAGGTCGGCGATACCTTCCAGACCAATGCGATAGTCGACAATGTGCTGGTTTCCCCAGACGGATTCTGCGACGCCGGCACCATCGTCTATGCCAACGGGCACGACATGAAAGACCCGATGCTTTCGCCGGTCTATGGCGACATGCATGGATTTCCGCCGACCATCCTCACCAGCGGCACGCGCGACCTGCTTCTGAGCAACACGGTTCGCGTTCACCGCAAGCTTCGTCAGGCCGGTGTCGAAGCCGCGCTTCAGGTTTATGAGGGGATGGCGCACGCGCATTACATCCGCGACGACACCGCGCCGGAGTCAAAGGAAGTGTTCGAGGAAATCGCTTTGTTCTTCGATAAGCACCTCGACAAGTAGGTTCGAGGGATCGGCGAGGGCGGCTTTCGCGCCGCCCCTCTTTGATTGAGAAGGATTAGACCGCGGCGAGTTGTTCGCCCGCGCTTTCCGCGCGCTTGGGCTTTTTCGGTTTGGGAGACACGAACAATGAGCTGGCCGCAAGGCCCGCAGTATCGGCGACGCCGGGATCGCGCGTCACCATCGCAGCCACGATCGCGCCGTCCATCAGCAAGCCAAGCTGATGCGCCAGCATATGCGGCTCGGCGGCGCCCATCTCGCCGGCGAGCTTCTCGATATAGCCGAGAACGACCTTTTTGTGCCGCATCGCGATGGCGCGGAGTTGTTTCTGGTCCTTGTCGTGTTCTCCGACCGCGTTGATGAAGGGGCAGCCGTAGAAGCGTTCCTGACGGAACCAGTCCTTCAGCGCCGGGAAGATCCGCGTCAACTTGGTTTGCGCACTGCCGCCACCAGCTTCAATCGCGCCGATGAACCATTCACGCCATTGCTTGCCTTCGGTCTCAAGCACGACGTGCACCAGGTTGTTCTTCGAACCGAACAGTTTGTAGAGCGTGGTCTTTGCGGTTCCGGCCTCGTTGATGATGGCATCGATGCCCGTGGCGTTGATGCCGTTCTTGCAGAACAGATACGTCGCAGCATTCAGCAAGCGTCCGCGCGCGGACTCGTCGTCACCGGCGTCGTGAGGAGCGGCTGCGCGTTTCTTTGAAGATGGCTTTCCCATGGCCTCACTTAATCCGACTGGCTCGTCCGGTTCAAGTTGCATCTTGCCTGCGCGTAAATTGATCGCAACGAGCGCGCAGATGCATCGCGATTGGGCACAAGGCTACTGATCGGTTTCCAGGCAGATTCGGCTAAGCGGCTTTACGGCTTCGCGTTTTCTTCCACCGCGGTTCTGGCACGCTTCGTGCAGTAAACAGACCGTTCGGTATCCTCGCTCCTAGGGAGAAAACTCAATGACCGCGGTCGCTCAGAAAACAGCGCTCACCGGCTGCCTCGCCCCGATCGATAAACAAGGGCTGGAACAACTCATCGTCAACGGCAAGGCCAACCCGAAGGTCATCAAGACCTTGAAATGCAAAACAGTGGCCGAAGGTAAGTTCCGCCACGCCAACTACATCCGCAACCTTGCGCCATACATCGTCGATGAACCGCCGGGCCTTCTCGGTGACGACACCGCGCCCAATCCCTCCGAGGCCTCGCTTGCGGCACTGGGTTCTTGCCTCGCCGTCGGCCTGCACGCCAATGCCGTGCATCGCGGTTGGACCGTCAACAAGCTCGAACTGGAACTCGAGGGCGATCTCAATATCACCGCCGTCTGGGGCACTGGCGACGTCAGCGAGAAGCCGGTCGGCTTCACGGACGTTCGCGTCAAGGTCGACATGGAATGCGAAGGCGTTCCGAAGAGCGATATCGATGCGCTGGTCGACCACGTCAAGAAGTGGTCGCCGGTCGCCAACACCTTCACCCGCCCGGTCAATCTCCAGGTCAGCGCGTCCTAGAGATTTGACGAAAACCGGCAGAGGTGGAGGGGCTCATGGGGTCAGTGGCTTTAAACCGGCACGTCATTGCAGACGACTTGCCCTCGGCATCGATCGCCGAGCAGGTCGCGACGATCGCGCGCAAGAACCTTGCACCCATGGCCGCCGCTATCGACGCCGGAACGATCTACCCGGACGAACTGCTTCACCGCCTCGGCGATGTCGGCGCCTGGAGTAGTCACCTTCCGAAGAATGGCGCGGCCGATCTGCGCTGCGCCATTCACTCCATTTCCGCGCTTGGCGAGGTGTGCGGCGCGACCGCCTTCATGGCCTGGTGCCAGAACACACTCGTCTGGTACGTGGCCAATTCGACCAATCCGGCTTTGATCGCGAAATTCGGCGACAAGTTTGCGACCGGGCAGATCCTCGGCGGCACCGGTCTTTCCAATCCGATGAAAAGCTTCTTCGGAATCGAGAAGCTGAAGTTGAAGGGACGCAAGGTCGACGGCGGTTACATCGTCAAAGGCGCGCTGCCCTGGGTGTCGAACCTCGGACCGGGCCATTTCTTCGGCACCATTTTCGAGCGCGAGGATGACGGCGGCCAGGTGATGTTCCTTGCCGACTGTTCGGATCCCGCCATCACCTTGCAGCCGTGCAAGCCGTTCCTCGCTATGGACGGCACCGGCACTTACGGCGTGCAGTTCCGTGACGTCTTTGTGCCCGACGACCTCATTCTGGCCGATCCGGCTGGACCCTTCGTGAAGAAGATTCGCTCCGGCTTCATTCTGTTGCAGGTCGGCATGGCCACGGGTCTCATTCGCGACTGCATCGCCATCATGAACGAGGTCGATCCGCCGCTTGGCCACGTCAATCGCTACCTGCCGCAGCAGCCGGTCAATTTTCAGGAGTTGCTGGCGGAGCTTGAACGCGAAGCGATGGCGCTCGCGGCCGATCCCTACAACGAAGAGGAAAACTACTGGCGCAAGGTGGTCGCGCTTCGGCTGCGCGCCGGTGAAGCGAGCGTCGCGGCCGCGCATGCCGCCATGCTCCACTGCGGCGCGCGCGGCTATCTCATGAGCCACCGTGCCCAGCGCCGGCTTCGCGAATCTT
>Ga0206899_1022_pt1 | contig 14974 bp, 11 predicted proteins | sample Alteio_BWOrgHeat_48_FD_152948 | JGI IMG/M metagenome (GOLD analysis project Ga0206899, IMG submission 152948) | Enriched cells from forest soil in Barre Woods Harvard Forest LTER site, Petersham, Massachusetts, United States -... | ecosystem: Environmental > Terrestrial > Soil > Temperate forest >...
GACCGCGCGCGAACATGCCCGGCAGCAGCCAGCCATCCGGATTGGGAAATTCCGCGCGCAAGGTGATCATGCCGGTGGAGGGATCAACGGTGACATCGGAGAAAAGCAATTTGCCCGGCTGCGGATAAACCGAGCCATCTTCGAGCAGCAGCGTGACCTTCGCCGCGCCGGGGGCGATGCTCTTGAGCTGGCCGTTCTCGAGCTGTTTGCGCAGCCGCAAAACGTCAACGCTCGACTGGGTGAAATCGAAATAGATGGGGTCGAGCTGCTGGATGACGGCGAGTTGCGTGGCTTCATTCTGGCCGACCAGCGCGCCCTCGGTCACCAGTGCCTTGCCGATGCGGCCGGAGATGGGCGCGGTCACCGAGGCATAACCGAGATTCAAGCTGGCGGTTTCGAGCGCCGCCTTGGCCGTCAAAATGTCGGCGTTGCCTTGCGCGGCGGCGGACACTGCGTTGTCGTAATCTTGTTTGCTCACGGCATGAATGCCCACGAGAATCTGGTAGCGATCCGCCAGAGCCTGCGACTGTTTCAGGTTCGCCTCCGCCTTGGCGACGGCCGCCTGCGCGCTGTCGTAACTCGCCTTCAACGGCGCGGGATCAATCTGGAACAGCGGGTCGCCGGCTTTGACATCCGAACCTTCGCGGTAAACCTCCTTGAGCAGGATGCCGGGAACGCGCGCCCGGACTTCCGAAGTGCGCTGGGCCTCAATCCGGCCCGGCAATTCGGTGGTGATGGCCACAGGTTCGGCGGCGACCGTGACGACTCCGACTTCCGGCGGGGGGCTTTGCGCGCCGCCCTGCTGCTGCGCCTGCTGACCGCAGCCGGATGCCAGGAGCGCCGCCGCCAAAAGAAAAACGCCGCATTTTTCGGCAAAAGGCCGCCGTGGGCAGAAAATTGCTTTCATGTATTTTCGGGAATGTGGTTGGTAAGTTTAAGTTGAAACGGAGGCGCGCAAGCCGGCGGCGGTGAAGGCCACCAGGCGATGAACGAGCCCCTTTGCGTCGAGATTTTTGCGCATTTTGAAGGGCAGCGCCTTCTGCATGCCGCAGGTGAGGAGCGAATAGTGCAGGGCGCCGTGAATGAAGGTGATGCGCCAGAAGAGCTCCTCGGGGTCCAAACCCGGCAGTGCGCGCAAAAATGCGGCGTCAAACCGGCGGATCAATTTTTCAAAATGTGAGTGCACGAGCTGTTTGATTTCCGCATTCGGCTCGCTGAGGCAGCGGCCCGTGAGCCGCAGAAAGGTCTCACTGCCCGGCTGTTTGTCAAACCCGCGCTCGACCGCGGGGCGGATCATGGCTTCGAGGACGGCCTCGAGTTTTGGCGGCCGGTTGCCGGCTTTCGTTTCGACGGCATCTAGCAATTCCAAGCGCTTGACGTTCAAAGGGGCAAGACAGTGCTTGATCACCTCCGCCGCGAGCCCCTGCTTGGTGCCGAAATGATAATTAATGGCGGCCAGGTTGACGTCGGCCGCGTGGGTGATGTCACGGATGGAGACGCCCTCGATGCCGCGCTCGGCGAACAACTTCTCGGCGGCCACCAGCACCCGCCGGCGGGTCTCGGCGGAGGAATGTTCTTCGGTTGTGTTTGCTTGGGCGGTGGCGTTCATTTCAAACGTTCGTATGAAACATGCGTTCGAAATCACGGGAGGTCAAATATTTATTTTCGCATCCGGCGAAATGTCGGATCGGAGCGTTGTCGGCTTAACGAGTCAGCGGCGGTCTGCCAGCGCGCCGCTGTGTGATCTTGCGGAGACAGCACAATTACGGGCACAATGGACGTCTTGGCTGCCATGAAAATCATCACTGACGAACGGTGCCTGGAGTATTGCCTGCCGGGACATCCGGAAAGGCCGGAGCGGGTGCGGGACACGATCAAGAGATTGCGACGGCAAAAAGAGTTGAGGGTGGAGTGGCTGAAGGCCCCGCCCGCGGAGAACGCGGCGATTCGGCGGGCGCATTCAGCGCGGCATGTGGCGCGGCTGGAGGAACCGATTGATTTTGACGGGGACACCCCGCATTTTGAGGGCATCGGCGACCATGCGCGACGCAGCGCGGGCGCGGCGCTGATGGCGCTGGAATTGGCACGCGCGGGAGAGACGGCGTTCAGCCTGATGCGTCCGCCGGGGCATCACGCAACGCGGGACCAGGCGATGGGGTTTTGTTATTTGAACTCGGTGGCCATTGCAGCGCTCGAAGCGCTGGCGACAGGTTTCAAACGAGTGGCGGTGTTCGATTTTGATGTGCATCATGGCAACGGCACGGAGGCGATTTTGGTGAACCATCATGGCGCGGCGTTTTTTTCGGTCCATCAGCATCCGTGTTATCCCGGGACGGGTGCGGCGAATGTGGGCCACAATTGCTTCAACTTTCCCGTCGCGCCGGGGACGCCGCGGCGGGAGTATCGGGCGGTGCTGTCAAAAGCATTGGACGCATTGAAAAAGTTCAAGCCGGACATGGTGGCGGTGTCGGCGGGGTTCGATGCCTACGTGGGCGATCCGCTGGCGCAAGGGACGCTGGAGATGGAGGATTTTCACTGGCTGGGTGAGTCGCTGCGGGGATTGGGGACGCCGGTGTTCAGTTTGTTGGAGGGAGGATACAGCGATGATTTGCCGGAGTTGGTGCTTGCTTATTTAATGGGGTTGGAGGGGAAGTGAAATGTCAAAAACGAACATCGAACATCGAACATCGAACATCGAACATCGAACATCGAACATCGAACATCGAACATCGAACATCGAACATCGAACATCGAACATCGAACGCCGAAGCGGGGCGAACTAGATATTCTCGGCGATGTTGGGAGGAGGCTGGTACTTGAAATGCATTTCGGGGCCGAGGGGCTCGTTTTCGCCGGCGAGGAAGCGGTAGGTGCGGATTTGGAAGGAAATTTCGCGGCCGTCGTGGAGGCCGAGCTGCGCATATTCCTCCTTGGTCATGCGGGAACGCAGGGTGAGCCCGGATGGCAGCTCGATTTCGACGCGGAGCATGATGCCGAGAAAGTAGGTGCGGCGCAGAATGGCGCGGTAACGGAATTGCGCGAGGTCGGGCGAAATCTGCACGGCATAGGGGCGGAAACCGATTTGCAGGCGCTTGCCGTCCGGCAGGCCCGGCGCGGGAAAGCCAAGTTCGTTGAGACTGGCGACTTCATTGCGGACTTCGAGGCTCAGGACGTTCATGACGCCGATGAACTTGGCGACGAATTCGTTGACGGGCTGTTCGTAAACTTCGCGCGGTGCGCCAATTTGCTCGAGGTTGCCCCCGGGGGAGAAAATCACAATGCGGTCGGCGACTTCCATCGCCTCCTCCTGGTCGTGGGTGACAAACAGGGTGGTAACGTTGAGGTCTTGATGGAGATGAACCAGCCACTCGCGCAATTCCTGGCGGATCTTGGCGTCCACGGCGCCGAAGGGTTCGTCAAGCAGGAGCACGGTGGGCTTGGGCGCGAGGGCGCGGGCGATGGCGACGCGCTGGCGCTGGCCGCCGGAAAGTTGATGCGGAAAGCGTTTCTCCAGCCCGGCGAGGCCAAGCAGTTTCAACAGTTCTTCAACGCGCGCCGCGATGTCGGGGCGCTTCCATTTCTTGATCTTGAGGCCAAAGGCGATGTTTTTCTGCACGGTCATGTTTTTGAACAAGGCGTAGCCCTGAAACACGAAGCCGATGTTGCGTTTGCGGACGGGAATGTCGTTGACGCGCTGGCCGCGGATGAAGATGTCGCCGGTAGTGGGCACTTCGAGTCCGGCAATCATGCGCAAGACGGTGGTCTTGCCGCCGCCGCTGGGGCCGAGCAAGGCCATGAGTTCCCCTTCCTTCACGGAAAGGGAGACATTGTTGACGGCGGTTGTGTCACCAAAACTCTTGGTGACGCTTTTCAGTTCGATGCTCATGGAGCCCTCCGTCCGTGAGTCGCTTCGGCACCGGCGACCACCTGCTGCCCGAGACTAAGTTCCCGTTGAGTTTTCCATTCGACGTAAGTCTTGATGCCCAGCGTGATGAGCGCGAGCAACGCGAGGAGGCTCGCCAACGCAAAGGCGGCCGGCATCCCGTTCGACGCCTGGAAGAGCCCCTCGATGCGCAAGGGCATGGTTTCGGTGACTCCGCTAATTTTACTTGAGATGACAGTTACGGCGCCGAATTCGCCCATGGCGCGGGCGTTGCAGAGGATGACGCCATACAGCAGGCCCCATTTGACGGACGGCAAGGTGACATACCAGAAGGTTTGCAGGCCGCTGGCTCCGAGAGTGAGCGCGGCCTGTTCCTGTTCGGAGCCGGTTGCCTGCATGACGGGAATCAATTCACGCGCGACGAACGGGAACGTGACGAAGAGCGTGGCCAGCACCATCCCGGGGACGGCAAAGACGATTGTGATGTGGTGCCGAAACATCCAGCCGCCCTCGCCATAAACGAAATGGTGAAACCAACCTTGCGCGCCAAACAAGAGCACGAAGACAAGTCCCGAGACCACCGGCGAGACGGCGAAGGGCAGATCAATGAGGGTGATGAGCAATGCCTTGCCACGAAACTCAAACTTGGCGATGGCCCAGGCGGCAGCGACGCCAAATACGAGATTGAGCGGCACGCAGATGGCGGCGATCAGGAGCGTGAGACGGATGGATGCCACCGTGTCGGGTTCAGCGAGCGAACTGAGGTAGTATTTCGCCCCGGCCCTGAATGCTTCGTAGAAGACATTGACCAGCGGCAACAAGAGAAACAGCAGGACGAACGCAAGCGCGGTGCCGATCATCAACCATTTGATGATGGCAGGCTCCTCGGTGCCGCGGCGGTAGGCGGATTTTGCGGGGCCGGCTTTCGATTGGAGACTTTCGGGCATGTTATTCGTTGAAACTTCCGACCTTGCTTTCAAGCCAGTTGATGGCGGCCAGAACCGTAAAGGAAAGTACCAGCAGCGTGGCGGCAATGGCGGTGGCGCCGGCAACGTCATGGCTGCCCAGCAATCTATCCACGATCAAGGAGGGAACGATTTCAGTTTTAAGCCGGAGATTGGCGGAAACAAAGGCGATGGAACCGTACTCACCGACGGCCCGGGCGAAGGCCAGCGCGAAGCCTGTGAGCACCGTGGGGAAAAGTGTGGGAACGAGAATTTGCACGAATGTCCGCAGCCGGCTGGCGCCCAGGGTGGCTGCGGCTTCCTCGACTTCCTGGTCCATGTTTTGCAGGACCGGTTGCAAAGTGCGAACCACGAAGGGCAATCCGACGAAGGTCAGCGCGATCACGACGGCGAGCCGGGTATAAACCGCATGGATACCGATTGGAAATAGGAAATGGCCGAGCCAGCCATTCGGGCCGAGAAGACTGCAGAGTGTCAGCCCGGCCACGGCCGTCGGGAGCGCGAACGGGAAATCCACCATGGCATCAATGAATCGCCGGCCAAAAAAATCGTAGCGCACGAGCACCCAGGCGAGCAGCGAACCAAAGACGGCATTGATCGAGGCGGCGAGAAAAGACGCGCCGAAAGTGAGCTTGAACGCGGCCACAGCGCGCTCACTTGAAATGAGATGCCAGAAGTCGGAAGGCGAAATTTGCGCCGCCCGCAGAAACAGCCCGACCAAAGGAATGAGGATCAGCACGCTGAGATAAAGCAGCGTGTACCCCATCGTCAGCCCGAAGCCGGGCAGCGGGTTAAATTTTTTGTCGGCCATGCCAGCGCAGTTTCCGGTCAGGCTGCCCGAACGGCTACTGCGGGAAAAGGACTTTTTATGCGGCGTGGCGAAAGGGGTTCAAATATTTTGTGCAATCGCGATGAGATAACGGTACTCCACCAGGATGGTTTGGAGGGCAACAGAGAAAGCCTCGACCTGCCGGTGCAAGGGCGCGCCTTGAGGAGTTTCGAGCGTGAGCTCGAAAGGCGGACGTTGCAATTTGCCCGGGGCGCGCAGCACGCCCGGATAAGATTGCGTGATGATTCCGTTTTGGGCGTCGAAGCCGTCAATGCGCTCCCCGCGGTTGCGCGGCAGAAATTGTTCCGCTTCGCGCAAAGCGGGTTCAAGCAGGTGCTCGGAGAGCACGCTGCCCGCGACGTAGCCGTAAAGGCCGTCACTGGTGTTGTCCGCATGCAGGTTGATGATGCCGTCGAAGGCGTGGGTCCAAATTTCGGTTTCCAGCAGCCGCACCTCGGGTTCGGTGGAGTCCTTCCAGAACTGGCGGTTCAAATCGAGTCCCCGACGGGAATGGCGGGTGTTGTCCTCGAACCCGGTGGGATTGCAGACCGGGTAAAAGAAGAGGCCGTAGCCCTTGGCAAGCTCGGGATTTTTTTCAAGGACAGCGGCAAGGCGCGTCAAAGCCAGCGCCCCTTCGGGCTCGTCGCCGTGGATGGTTGCGAAGATGCCGATGCGAATCATGTCGCCGCCGCCCTTGGGCCCTAGAAAAACGTAGCGCGGCAGAGCGTGGGCCTGGCCGTTGCTCTCAAACCGGCCGAAGGGTTTCTTGAAAAGGTACTCGGAATTCTCCGCGATCTGGTCGAGTTGGGCGAGGAGACGGTCCACCGCCCGCCGCGCGGGCACAGGGTTGGCGGCGGTGGGAATCACGACGTGAGAAGTTTGGGCCGGGAGAATTTGTGAGCTCATTTGTTTTCAGAGATTTGGTCAAAGATGCCGCCATCCGCGAAATGGGTTTTCTGTGCCTGCTTCCAGCCACCAAAAAGTTCATCCACAGTGAAGAGCGTGACTGCCGGGAATTGTGCCGAGTAATTTTGCGCCACGGTGTCGAGCCGGGGGCGGTAATAATTGCGCGCGGCGATTTCCTGGCCTTCGGGCGTGTAAAGGTATTCCAGGTAGGCCTTGGCGATGGCCTGGGTGCCGTGGCTGCTGACGTTCCGGTCCACGACCGCGACGGGCGGTTCGGCGAGGATGCTGATGGAGGGAACCACAATCTCCGTGGGGCTTTTGCCCTTTTCGTGTGTGGAAAGCAACGCCTCATTTTCCCACGCGATGAGCACGTCACCAATGCCGCGTTCTATAAAAGTGATCGTGGCGCCGCGGGCACCCGAGTCCTGGACGGCGACGTTGTGAAACAGGGCTTTGACAAAATCCTTCGCCTTGGCCTGGTCGCCGTTATTTTTTTTGAGCGCATAACCGTAGGCCGCGAGATAATTCCAGCGCGCGCCGCCGGAGGATTTGGGGTTGGGCGTGACGACGCTGACATCAGATCGGACGAGGTCCTCCCAGTCCTTGATTTTTTTCGGGTTCCCCTTACGGACGAGGAAAACGATGGTGGAAGTGTAAGGCGTGCTGTTGTTGGGAAGACGGGACTGCCAGTTCGCCGGAAGCAAGTGAGCTTGTTCGGCGATGACATCAATGTCATACGCGAGCGCGAGCGTCACGACATCCGCATCCAGACCATCAATCACTTTGCGCGCCTGCGCGCCCGAACCGCCGTGAGATTGCCGGATGGTGAGGGTGTCGCCGGTAGTTTGCTTCCAGTGCTGGGCGAAGGCTTTGTTGAAGTCCAAATAGAATTCGCGGGTGGGATCGTACGAGACGTTCAGCAAGGTTAGGTCCTTGGCGAACAGAGACGTCGAAATCGCCGCCAGCGCAACTATTGCGAACAGAGTCTTTTTCATATTTGTCCGGTGTGTTTCATCAACTGCGGCTATAATTGCGCGAAAACTACACTATGTCAATAGATATTTGTATTATTGCAGCGGTTATGGCGTCGCTGTTTTACACAACATGTTATCAATTACAGCTTTGAATATTAATAATTGAAAGGCTCATTTTATCGTGGCCATGGCTTTTTCAAGCTGTTTGGAGAGAATACTTGAGAGGCTGCGCCGAAAAGGCTAGTAGCAACGGATATGGCCTCGAACTTCTCTCGTTCAGCTCAGTGCCGTTACATCTTGCTATTGGCCGGAATAATGGGAGTCGCGGTCACGGGCGCTTGGGCCAAAGTCGGCATCAAGGTGGGGCAGAACATTCAGGGAGCGACTTTTGAAGTTGATTCGATTCTCGTGCCACCGGACGCGGACGGAGTGGTGGGGCCGAATCATTACGTCCAACTGGTAAACGGGAGCTTCAAAGTATTTTCGAAGGCGGACGGATCATTGGTCAAATCAACGAGCGACATCAGTTTTTGGACGAATGCCGGCGTGCAATTGAACGGGCTCAACGTTTCGGATCCGAGAGTGTTTTACGACCCGTCAGCACAGCGGTGGTTTGCTTCGCAGGTTGACTACGACCCCAATACGCTCGCGGGCAATGATTTTTTGGTCGCGGTTTCGGCGACTGCGGATCCCACGGGCGTTTGGAAGGCGGTTTTGTTTCCGGCAGACATCAACAGCAACTTTGCCGATTTTCCCACTGTGGGGCTGGATGCCAACGGCTATTACATCGCGGGCAACATGTTTCAGCCCTTTCCCGGAGGCAGTTTTATCGGGGTTGAAATCGTGAGCGTGCCCAAGGCGGATTTGTTGCAAGCGACGCCTAGCGCAACGAATCGAACGTACTCGGGCTTGTTGCCCGGCATGTCGTCGGGATTCGCGCTCCAGTCAGCGGTCAATTATTCCGCAACGAACGGTGCGGAAACCGTGGTCGCCGTCACGAGCGACGGCGCGGATTTTCAACCGCACAACACGCTGGTGACGTTTGTCATTTCAAACGCGGCCTCGCCATCGGCGTTGTTTACGAATTTTTCGAATGTAACTGTCCCTGCCTACAATGTGCCCATCAACCCACCTCAACCCGATGGCATTGACTCACTGGATGACGGCGACTCGCGCATCAGCAGTGCCGCGTATCAGGTGGGCAACTTCATTTACGCGGTGCATGGCACGGAAATCGGCTCACGAGCGGCGATTCGCTGGTATAAGCTGGATGCCCGCAGTCGCACGTTGCTTGAATCGGGAACCATCAGCGATCCGAACCTGGATTTGTTTTACCCGTCAATTGCCGCGAATACGAACGGCATCGTCGTCATCGGCTTCGAAGGTTGCGGCACGAACACATTCGTAAGCTCGTATGCAGTGGCGGCAGAAACGGTCAATGGCGCGACGGTCTTTGGTGATAAATTCCTGCTCAAGGGCGGCGCCGGTACTTACGAGGTTTTGGCGGGCAACGACAATCGTTGGGGAGATTACAGCGCCACCAGCGCGGATCCCACGGGCACAAATACTTTCTGGACCATCCAGGAAATACCCTCGGCGGTGAATCAATGGTCGGTGCAAATTACGCAGGTGTTCGTGGGGCCGGTGCTGAACCTGGCCGTGGCCAGTTCAAACGCCGTCGTTTCCTGGACAACCAATTTCGCCGGGCTGACGTTGCAATCCAACACCAACCTCGCCACGACCAATTGGATGTCGGTGCCGACGACACCGGCCGTGCTCAGCAACCAATTCGTGGTCACCAACGGCGTCTCGGGCAACATTTTCTACCGCTTGATTCAATGAGCCGGTCTCATCGGCGAGGCCACAACGGCGAAAATCTCCCGGCCGATGTGTAGCTCTCAGTCAGCATGGGCAAGAACGGTTGAGTAAATGGCAGGCATTGTGGGCATCGCAAGATTGACACACAGATGCCCTTTGTTAGGCTCACCACGCGAATTTACAGAAAGTCACAACCACTTAAGAATTCATCTCAAAATTTATGGCGAAAGCATCCAAAAAGGCACAGAAATACGTGTATTCATTCGGCAACAAGAAGGCCGACGGAAATGGTTCAATGAAGCCGCTGCTCGGCGGCAAGGGCGCGAATCTCGCGGAAATGACGCGCATTGGCCTCCCCGTCCCTCCCGGATTTACGATCACCACCGAGGTGTGCACGTACTACTACGACAACAAGCGGACGTATCCAAAAGTCATGCAAGCGCAAGTGGAGGCGGGCGTCGCCAACATGGAGAAAATCCTTGGCAAGAAATTCGGCGACATGGAGAAGCCGCTGCTGGTGGCGGTTCGTTCCGGCGCGCGGGATTCGATGCCGGGAATGATGGATACGATTTTGAATCTCGGGCTGAACGATCAGACGGTGCAGGCCCTCGAGAAGGCGAGCGGCAATCCACGTTTCGCGTGGGACTGCTATCGCCGGTTCATCCAGATGTACGGCGACGTGGTGATGGGTGTGCAGAAGAGCCCGGACGAGGACCACGAACCGTTCGAAACCGTCATCGAAGGCTTGAAGGCGGAGTTGTTCTCCGGCAATCGCCACGTGGAAGACACGAAGATTGACGCGAATGGGTTGAAGGAACTCGTCAAGCGGTTCAAGGCGCTGGTCAAGGAACGCACGGGCAAGGAATTTCCGACGAACCCTTGGGACCAGCTCAAGGGCGCGGTCGGCGCGGTGTTCGGCTCCTGGATGAACGATCGCGCGATGGTTTATCGCCGCAAATACGGCATTCCCACCGAATGGGGGACGGCCGTGAATGTGCAGGCCATGGTGTTCGGCAACACGGGCACGAACTCGGGCTCCGGTGTGGCGTTTACCCGCGATCCGGCGTCGGGCGAAAAAGTATTCTACGGCGAATTCCTCATGAACGCGCAGGGCGAAGACGTGGTCGCGGGCGTGCGCACGCCGGAACCGGTGGCGAAGCTGAAGGCGGAACAGCCGAAGGCGTTCGCGGAACTCGAACTGGTTCGCAAGACCCTCGAAAGTCATTTCAAGGACATGCAGGACTTCGAGTTCACCATCGAGGACGGCAAGCTGTTCATGCTGCAAACCCGCAACGGCAAACGCACCGGGCTCGCCGCGGTTCGCATTGCGGTTGAGATGGTGAAAGAAAAGTTGATCAATTGGGAAACGGCCATCACCCGCGTTCCCGCCGAACAACTCGACCAGGTGCTGGCGCCCATCTTTGATCGCGCGGCGGTCAAGTCCGCAAAAGTCATCGCCAAAGGACTTCCCGCCGGCCCGGGGGCGGCAACAGGACGCATTTATTTCAACGCGGATCGCTCGGTGCAGGCGGCGCATGCCGGAGAGAAAGTGCTGCTGGTGCGCGTCGAAACTTCGCCGGAAGATTTGCGCGGCATGATTGCGGCGGAAGGAATCCTGACGGCGCGCGGCGGCGTAAGTTCGCATGCGGCGCTTGTCGCCCGCCAGATGGGCAAGGTCTGCGTTTGCGGGGCGAGCGCTTTGCACGTGGATTACGGCGCGAAGACGCTGGAAGTCGGCGGGCAGACGTTCAAGGAAGGCGATTTTCTTTCCATTGACGGCACGCTCGGTGAAGTTTACGCGGGCGAAATCAAGACGGCGGCCTCGGAAGTGGTCCAGGTGCTGGTCGAGAAATCGCTGGCACCCAAAGACAGCCAGACTTACCTGAATTTCGCGCAACTCATGACCTGGTGCACGAAAGCCACACGGATGACGGTGCGGACCAACGCAGACTCACCCTCGCAGGCGGCGAATGCGGTTGCATTTGGCGCGACGGGCATCGGTCTTTGCCGGACGGAGCACATGTTCTTTGAGGGCAATCGCATTGATGCGATGCGCGAAATGATTCTCGCCGAGAACACGGCTGACCGCAAAAAGGCGCTGGCCAAGTTGCTGCCGTATCAGCGGGACGATTTCGCGGGAATTTTCCGCGAATTGAAGGGCCTGCCGGCGACGATTCGTTTCCTTGACCCGCCGTTGCACGAATTCCTCCCGCACGAAGACGCCGCCATTCGCGACTTGAGCAAGAAGCTCGGCGTGAGCGCGGACAAAATCTCGAAGCGCGTTTCCGAATTGCACGAATTCAACCCGATGCTTGGGCATCGCGGCTGCCGGTTGGGCATCGCCTATCCGGAGATCAGCGAAATGCAGGCGCGCGCGGTGTTCGAAGCGGCGGCGGACGTGCAGAAGAGCGGCATCAAAGTGAAGCCGGAAATCATGATCCCGCTGGTTGGGTTCCCGAAGGAACTGCAAAATCAGTTGGAAGTCGTCCACCAGGTCGCCGCGGAAGTGGCGAAGGAGAAGAAGACAAAGCTCACCTACCTGGTCGGCACGATGATCGAGATTCCCCGCGCCGCGCTGGTCGCGGACGAGATCGCGAAGGACGCGCAGTTCTTCAGCTTCGGCACCAATGACCTGACCCAAACCACGCTCGGCATGAGCCGCGATGATTCCGGTTCCTTCCTGCCAAAATACCAGGAAATGGAAATCGTGAAGAAGAACCCGTTCGCCTCGGTGGACCAGAGCGGTGTCGGCAAGCTCATGCAGATGGCGGTGGAACTCGGCCGCAAGACGCGGCCCGACATCAAGCTGGGCATCTGCGGCGAGCACGGCGGCGATCCGGACAGCGTGAAGTTCTGCCATCGCATCGGCTTGAGCTACGTAAGCTGCTCGCCGTTCCGCGTGCCGGTGGCCCGGCTGGCGGCGGCGCAGGCGGCGCTTGAAGGCGCGAAGAAGAAGTAAGTAGCCTGAACAGGTTTCAGCGCCAGCCGGATTCGTTCGGCTGGCGTTTTTTTTGGTTTCCGGCAAATTGAATTTCACCACCAAGACACAAAGAACACCAAGGAACGAAGCGGGATGTCAAAGTTTGGAAGAGTCACACCCTGCAATCATCGCGATCCGTCGGAGTGAAAAGGAACGCCGGACTCAACCAGCCGGTGCCGCAGAAAGAGACGGCAGAATCTGAACCGGTAACCACAAATATGACACGCCCAGCGGCGTTCAAGGCGGGCGCTTCCGGTGCTCCAGAGCGGTTTCCGAAAAGGTGCGGCTGGTCGATGGTCGGGATTTTCTGCCGCCGCTCCGCGGCTTTGGTTTCAGTTTCATTTACCCACAACTGGCGTCGCGGGCTACTGTCGGTCGCTGCTCCGCGGCTATGAGGAACGGAATTTTAGCGTGTTAGCGGCGGTCAAAACAAGCCGGCCGGGGTCGAATCAAAAGCGGCCACCCCGAGGTGCTTCATGTCACAAAACTTGATCTCGCAAGCCAAAGCCAGCGAAGCGAATGCGCAGGTTGTGCTGCAATTAGTTTTAGTTGCCGACCTGTTCATAAACGCTCTGCAAGGTATAAACAAAAAATCGGTGTGCCCTGATCGGCCCGATGGAAGTGGAAGTAGATTGGATGTGTGGTCCGTCGTATCCAATAATCACGATCTTGCCTTTGATCCGGCTCGCTGGAAGCGCGCCGGTTAGGAATTCGTTGAATGCTATGTAGGCGAGGTCGTCCTTTGCCGGTAACTTTGCCGTCACGCAATTCCTCCCGTCCATTCGAAGACCGCTGGCACCAAACATCATTCTTCCGTCTGGAGCGATGACCGCCTGCGTTCCTGTCGCCAGCTCAATACAGCATACGACCAATGATTTCACCGTCTGGGATTGGTAAGTTTCCAGGAGCGGCACCTGTGTGGACCCGAAATCGACAAAGCCCACGTCCCTCGCATTGGCACTGAACATCGGCAGCGGAATGATTCCACTCTGGCCTGAGATCTGTGTTTGAGCCCTGACTCCTGGGACCGTGAAACGGCCAGGCAAGGGATTTGGATGAGGCTCCGAATCGTCCAGGCTAGCCTGCAACAAGACTGGCAGGTTTGTCAGCGCCGCGGCAAATGAAAGGTCCCCCGCCGGCTCTTTTGGCTGATCGAAAAAAAACTTCATTACCACACCTTTTGCTCCGAGTTCGCCAGCTTGTCGAATCGCCTTCGCCTCGATGGAGCGATCGAACGGAAATGGGCCGAATTTGGCTTCCGACGCTGCGTCAATGAAGACCACTGCAAAATCATCCCGAAATGAGGCGCCCAGCACGGTGCTTGACAGCATGAAGAGCAAAAACGCAAGGAACTGGGCGATCAGAAAGCACCCAATCTTCATGACATGGCGGGCTTTTCGTTTATTGAAAACCAGCCTTCCGTAAGAATCTGCACATCGCGAGCTGTTCATAATCAATGGGGCTTCGGTGGCAAAAATCGCCCAAAGTCCATAATCACAAGCGCACAGTAAAACGAGCAAACCCAGAAAGCGAGCCATTCAGTTCGCCATGGTAAAAATTGAACCGCACCGGAGGACAAATTTCAACGGGAGGGAACGGAGATCACAGGGGTGGGCATGCGCCGAAGATGCCGCTCCTGGGCACCAAAGGAATTCGAAATGGGTTCCATGCGGACGGACAAAAATTTGCATTGCCTATCCCACCTACGGATTCGGCCTTCCGTACTGCAGCGGAATCCGCTCCGTAGTCGTTCAATTTCCTCCTCAACCGATTCCGTGCGACCGTATGTCCAGAAACGGTACAGACCGGCTCTAAAAACAGGACACAGTGTCCGATAAACGATAAAGCTTATGACCGACAGCATTGCCGAACAGCGGATCAGTTTCCTGGATCTCAAGATGATCACCGTCCCGATGGACCCTGCCGCCGCGCCGGTTATCGCGGTGCGCCGGGCCGCAAAGGCAACCAAACCCAACGTCAGTTTTCCCAGGCAAATTGCTGTTTTACTGCTCGTTGCGGTCATGAGCCTTGGGTTTTACTGGCTGACAAGCCGTTATTTCGTGCAATCCATCGAGGTGGTCGGCGAAAGCATGGTGCCAACCCTCGAGCCCGGGAATCATTACCTCCTCAACCGCTGGGCTTATCACAAAGCGACACCGCAGCACGGCGATATCGTCGTCATCCGCGATCCGGCCGACCATGGATTTTCCGTCAAACGCGTCATCGCGCTCGAAGGCGAATCGGTTCATTTCCTGAACGGCATGGTCTATGTGAACTCCGAGCGGTTGAATGAACCCTATTTGACACCCGGCACGCACACCTTCACCTATTCCCAGGCGAAAGAGCAGCTCATCACCTGCGGCAAGGACCAGTATTTTGTCCTTGGCGACAACCGCCTCGTGAGCATGGACAGCCGGTCTTACGGCCCGGTCTCACGCCCGGACATCCTCGGCCAGGTGGTTCTCCACAATTAACCGGACGCTTTCGGCTCGCTTCGACAATGCACCGGCGGGCCCCTTGTCCGCTCGCGGTCCGACTGCAAAGCGCCTTGCATTCGCAGGAGCACCCGCTACGCTGTCAACCATGAGCGGACAATTGATTGACGGAGCCAACAATCAC
>Ga0206899_1023_pt1 | contig 14903 bp, 13 predicted proteins | sample Alteio_BWOrgHeat_48_FD_152948 | JGI IMG/M metagenome (GOLD analysis project Ga0206899, IMG submission 152948) | Enriched cells from forest soil in Barre Woods Harvard Forest LTER site, Petersham, Massachusetts, United States -... | ecosystem: Environmental > Terrestrial > Soil > Temperate forest >...
GGAATTGTCGCAATTCGCAAAGGATGTCGGCGGAGGAGCCCGGCTGGCGGTCAAGACCGATGGCGGATGGCTCCTGCTTTTTCTTCCCGCAGCCGACGTCAATCAACACCATCAATCCATCCGTTTCCAACGGGGCAGAAACCAAAGCAAGGCCGCGATCAACGACGCTCGATTCGCTTCAAAACAATCGAATCTTACCGGTCTCATCCCGCAATAAGCAGGTCCCCATATACTGTTGCCTCGATTTCGCGGCTGCTAGATCGTGATACACGAACGCTCCCTTCACGAAGAAGTGGCAGACGAGGGCGCGCCGCGACAGTGCCAGATTTCGTCGCATCGAGCCGCCATGGACGAGATTGGCGTGCCAGATCAGGACATCACCTTTTTTCGCGTGAAAATAATGTGGCTCGATATGATGCTGATCGATGAGCTGCCGGATATAGGGCTCGTACTTTTCGCGGTAGGGGCCGTATCCATTCTTCTTGAGATCGTCTTCCGCTATTCCGATGTCTTTGCTGAAGACGTAGGGTAATCGATGGCTTCCGGGGTAATAAACCAGCGGGCCGCTGTCGGGATGGATATCCTCGAAAGCGATCCAAGCTGCGCTGAGGTATCCCAGCGGATAGGTCGTCATGTGAATCGAGTCCGAATGGAGTCCCTGCTGCGAACCTTTGTGAGAAGTGATAGTCTGAAGTGTTTTCGGCTCTCGCTCCATCAACAGGCGAATGGAACGCAATAACGCAGGATGCTTCAGAATCTGGCAGAATGCGCCGTTTTTTTTGTGCGGATTTAAAGAACGGCCCGGATACGGATCGCTGTCGCCGGCAGGCTCGGCTGGCGGGATGATCTTCTTAGAGTAAATCGCTTTTTCGTAAGACGCCCAAACCTCGTCCAGAATGCGATCTTCTATTAATTTGTCGAGAATGACGTATCCGTAGGTGGACCAGCAGCGGCAGAGGTCCGCCTCCGTCTCGCTGATCTCGCCTCGCTGAAGACGATCGTCTATCTGCTGCAGTGCATCGGTATGATCAAGCCAGGGATACGGACCCGAATAGGGGAAATGCTCGAAGCGGAAAGCCGGCAACTTCGAAATCCTTACCGGCTGATCCGCAAATGAATGTCGGTGCGCCATCGGAACGAAGGCCTATGCGAAATTTTTGCCTCCTAAGGATATCACCGGCCCTCCCCAAAACACTTAATTCATTTCTCTAAGGTCTCTCCGTAAGCGCGTGCCATCAGAACGATTGGATGCACCGGCTTCTTGCCCGTCCCCTGCTGAATCTGTATCGCCGAAAGCGGGCAATCGGTGGCGGTGCAGGCATCTTCCACCTGCATGAACTTGAAGAGCGGCTTGCCGACTTTCATCGAGGTTTCAAAATTTTCCGTTTTCACGCTCCAACTGCCGTCATGACCGCTGCAGCATTGCATCCGCGAGATTTCAGCGCCGGGAATCAGTTTCAGCAGTTCCTGGGCTTTGAAGCCGATGTTCTGAGCCTTTAGATGACACGGCTGGTGATAACGAACCTTGCCTACCGTTCCGGAGAACTCTAGATTTAATTTCCCCGCCTTGTGCAGCGCCACCAAGTACTCCGATACGTCATATGTATTTTCCGAGACCAGCTTGGCATCGTCGCTCGGCAGGAAACACGGATAATCGTTCTTCAGCATGTAGCTGCAGCTCGCGCTCGGAACGACGATCTTGTATCCGTCGCGGACTGCCTTGCTTAACATCGCCACATTCGCGCGAATCTTCTTCATCGCTGGCTCAACCAGGCCGCCATCAAGAAATGGAAGGCCGCAGCACTGCTGCGCGGGCACGATAAAGTCAATCCCGTTCTTTTCGAAAATGGAGACAGCGGCTTTCCCGATCTCCGGCTCATTGTAGTTGACGGTGCAGGTATAGAAGAGAAGCGCCTTTTCGCCCGAGCTGCTTTTGGCGGCGTTTTTGCTGCTCCGCTTTTGGAACCATCTGGCGAATGTTTCCGAGTGGAATGTCGGCAGGAGACGCTCCCGGTGAATGCCCAGATATTTTTCCATCAGACTGCGCACAAACGGGCTCTGATTGGCTCGATTGAACAGCCCAGCCGCGCGGCTGGCAAGGCCTCCCACCAGATCGGTGTTTCCGAATATTTTGTCGGCCAACGTAGCGCCGCTCTGTTTCTTGCGGACCATGTTCGCTCGCATCATAGTTCTTGGAAAATCAATATCCCACTCGTGAGGCGGCACATAGGGACAGATTGGGAAGCACAGCTTGCACTGGTAACAGAGATCGACGACGCCATTGGCCTGCTGTTCGCTCAGCGCGTCCACGTTGCCGAAGTTATCGTCGACCAATCGAAAGAGATCGATGAAAGAAGGACAAAGCGTTTGGCAAACGCGGCAGCCGTTGCAGACATCGAAAACGCGCTGCACTTCTTTGTGCGTCGCCGCCGGGTCCCAGAATTCAGTGGATTGCAGATCAAAGTTCATGTTGGTCCTGCTGTTTCAGATTCATCGCGGCCAAAGCGACTGGAGAGAAGTTGTGTATCATAGCATCACGGAACCACCGGTTTTCGTGGAGGCTTGAATTTGCGAATAACACTTGCCCTGCTTCTGGGCGCATGGCTGATGGGAACGCTTCTGCTCGCGGGCGTGGCATCGGAAAACTTCTTCATCATCGATCGCCTGCTGAACTCGTCCGCATCCTCATCCTTTTCGAGCCATCCCGCGTTTCAAAAAGACGTGGCGCAACTTCCGCCGGGCGAGGCGCGCATCACGCTGCGATATGTCTCCTCAGAGATGAACCGGCTTTATTTTGTCGTGTGGGGGTGGATCGAGCTGGTCATCGCCGTACTGGTGCTGGCGCTGGCAATGGAGAGCGTGAGGCGGATGAAATTCACGATTGTGTTTTCGCTGATGCTCCTGGCTGTCGCTGTAATGGTCTTCTACATCACGCCGGAGATCACCCAGGTCGGCCGCGCTCTGGATTATGTCCCGCGCGATCCCAAGCCGCCCGAACTGGCTCACTTCGGCATGCTGCACGGCTTGTATTCCGTGCTCGATCTGCTCAAGCTGGTTCTAGGGTTTTGGATGGCCGCGGCGCTGGTTCGGCTGCCCCCCGTCGAGTAGTCGACCTATGAATCTTTTTTGGTGAGCAGTGGTGGCGCGCTGGATCGCAGAAATTCCACGTGGGAAGATTTGTATTCGGCGTCCGCGCCCAGACGCGTCAGCACGATCACGCAGCCGATCTGTTCGCCGACGGTGCGCAGCATCTCCATCTCGGCGCCGGTGTGAGGATGTGGCCGCAGGTGCTGGACGTTGATGACGCCGACCACCTGATCGCGTGAAATCACGGGCACGGACAGGAACGCTTCGAAAGTGTCCTCGGGGAGATCGTGGAAGAAACGGAAGCGATGATCGCGCGAAGCCTCGCGCGCAATTGCAACCATGCGGCGCTCCTTGGCCACCCATCCGGTGATGCCTTCGCCCATCTTCAGGCGAATCTTCCCGATCTCGGATGGATGCGGCGTATTCGAGGCGCAGAGCACCAACTCGCTGCCGTCAATGAGATAGATCAGACAGGCATCGCACGTCGTGGCCTCGACAACAAGATCCACCACGGCCTGCAAGACCTCCGGCAAACTCATTTTGCGAACCATCAACCGGCTGATATGTTGCAGCACTTGTAGTTGCTGCTCGGTGCGCTCCAGCCGCTGCTCGAGATCCTGCAACTTCTTCGCGTTCGGCATCGACCCTCCGAATTCCAGTTTCCCATCTTTTATTTATGAGCGCAATCAGGTGGGGCAGGCATTCCTGCCCGCTCTCTAGAAGGGCAGACACGAATGCCTGCGCGAGCTGTCACCGGTTTGCCCTCTCCGTCGTTTCTGTGGTACTTTTTGGTTCTCTCGCATGGGAGAAAGGGAAGAACAAAAGGTCTCCGTAGGCGATGCCGGTTCGTGAGACGGAAGCAATTATCCTGCGAACCTACCCGCTCCAGGAAGCCGACAAGATTGTCAGTTTTCTCTCGCGGGGAGGCGGCCGCACCCGCGGAGTGGCGCGAAACGCCCGGCGCAGCGTAAAACGATTTGGAGCCGCTTTGGAGCGGCTTTCTCATGTCCGCCTTCGCTACTTTGAGCAGGAAGCTCGCGACTTGGTGAGGCTGGAATCCTGCGAGCTGCTGCAATCTTTTTTCGAGACACAGAGCGACTACTCCGCCGGCGTCGCGTTCAGCTACATCGCCGAAGTCTGCGAGCAACTGCTCCCGGAGCGCGAGGCCAACGACCCTTTCTTCCGGCTGATATTGCTCGTGATGAACGAGATCCGCCAGACACGCAAGATCTGGCGGCCGCTGACGTATTTCGATTTCTGGGCCGTCACGCTGGCAGGTTTTCTGCCTCCGCTCGATCAATGCTTCCGCTGCGGCGAGCAGATCGGAGCCGCCGAGTCCGCGTGGTTTCGCATGGAGTCGCAAGGTCTGCTCTGCCGGGCCTGCCGCGGCGAAGGAAGTTGGTCCTTGATCGGCGAGTCGCGAGCGATGGCACGGACCATGCTCAAGGCGTCGCTGCCGCAAGTTCCCGAAGCTGGATGGAGCAAAGATCGCGCCGACGATCTGCGAAGATTTCTCGGCCAGCAGATCGAAAAGCATCTGGAGCGCAAGCTGGTCACAAGAGTAGCGCTCGATGATTTGCAAGAATAATCAGAGCCGCGCACAAAGTAAGCGGCCATAATCCCGGAGAGTGAGTGCCGCGCGTAATACCAATTGAGCGACGACAGACCAGACCTGCGAAGACGCTGCAAGAAGCGATCGCGCGCCTCAGCGACTACTGGGCCGGGCGCGGCTGTGTCATCCAGCAGCCCTACGACATCGAGGTCGGCGCAGGAACTATGTCGCCGGAGACGTTCCTGCGGGTTCTGGGTCCACAGCCGTACAAGGTCGCCTACGTCCAGCCCAGCCGCCGGCCGGCTGACGGGCGATATGGCGAAAATCCGAACCGGCTCTACAAGCACCTGCAATTGCAGGTGATTTTGAAGCCTTCCCCGCCCGACATTCAGGAACTATATCTTTCTAGTCTGGAAAAGCTGGGAATCGATCTGCGCCATCATGATCTCAAGTTTGAAGAGGACAACTGGGAGTCTCCGACACTGGGCGCCTGGGGCATAGGATGGCAGGTGATGCTCGATGGTCTGGAGGTCACCCAGTTCACGTATTTCCAGCAATGCGGTGGTGTGGACCTGGAACCGGTCTCGGTTGAATTGACGTACGGCATGGAGAGGCTTTCGTCGTTCCTGCAGGATACCGACAGCGTCTACGAGATGCTCTGGAACCCGGAGATGACCTACGGCCAGGTGCGCCAACATGAGGAACTACAACTGTCCGTCTACAGTTTCGAGATGGCCGATATCGACATGCTGCGCAAGATGCTCGATTTGAACGAGCGTGAATGTAAGCGCCTTCTCGATGGCTATAAGCAACTGGCCGACGCGGAGGCAAGAGCCCGGTTCCCGGTGCTCGCGGCGTACGAATTGGTATTGAAGTGCTCACATCTATTTAACCTTTTGGATGCTCGCGGGGCGCTGAGCGTTACGGAGCGCGCCGGCGTCATTGGCCGCGTCCGGACGATAGCGTGCGGTGTCGCTGCCGCTTATCTCGATCAGCAGGAGAAACCGGAAGATAGAAGTCAGGAAGCAGACCTTGCGTTAGCTCCGAGTTCTTAAATACCAACTTTCGTTCTAATCACGTGCAATCAGAAAACAAAGAATTCTTATTGGAAGTCGGCACGGAAGAGATTCCTGCGGGCATGATTGAGGCCGGCCTAGCCGATCTCAAGCGCTTGCTCGAAGAGGGAATCACCCGCAGCCGCTTGAGCGAGGGGGCGCCGGTATCGCTGGAGATGCATGCGACGCCGCGGCGACTTGTGGCCTACTGCTCCAATCTCATGGCGCGACAGCCGGATTCCGCGGAACTGATCCAGGGACCGCCAAAAAAAGTTGCGTTCGATGCAGCCGGCAAGCCGACGGCAGCGGCGCTCAGCTTTGCGGCAAAGATGGGGACGAAGCCGGAGAAGCTGGATATTGTCACCACACCCAAAGGGGAATACGTCGCCTTCCGAAAGAAGGAGCGCGGCAAGCCGACTTGGGAGATTCTGCGCGGCCTCATTCCCCAGACGGTGCTGGGCATCGGATTCCCGCGTTCAATGTATTGGGAAGGAAAGTCCGGACCGCGTTTCATTCGCCCGATTCGCTCGCTGCTTGCACTCTATGGCGGACGCCTGGTGCCGTGCTCGCTGGGAGAGGTCCATGCCGCCCGCTCGACGTTCGGCCATCGCCGCCTCGGGAAGTCTAAGCTCGCAGTTTCCGATTTCGCCAGCTACCAATCCGTATTGCGGCAAAATTTCGTATTGCTGGATGCCGGCGAACGCAGATCACGCATCCTCGAAGGAATCCAGACCCTCCTCTCTTCTGAGAACGGTTTCCGCATCAAGGAAAATGAAGAGCTCCTGAACACGCTGGTGTATCTCACGGAGTATCCCACCGCTCTGCTGGGCAGCTTTGACGAGTCGTATCTGTCGCTGCCGCAGGAAGTGTTGACCACCGTGATGCGGGGTCATCAGAAATATTTTTCGCTGCAACAAAAGGACGGCGCGCTTGCTCCGCGTTTTGTGGCCGTGATGAATCTCGACACAGATTCGAGTGGCGCTATCCGGCATGGCAATGAGCGCGTGCTGCGGGCGCGCTTCAACGATGCGCGCTTTTTCTGGGAGACAGACGGAAAGACTCCGCTCGACCAGCGCCTGCAGTTGCTCGGCAGCGTCACATTTCAGGCGAAGCTTGGCACTTACTCAGACAAAGCACTGCGAATGGAAATCCTAGCCGCCGAACTGGCGAACCATCTCAACCTGCCCAAGGAGCAAGCGCGGGAAGTCGGCACGGCGGCTCTCTATGCCAAGTGCGACCTGACAACTGAGCTCGTAAAGGAATTCACCGAATTGCAGGGTGTGGTCGGCGGGTTGTACGCGAAGCGTGACAGCCTTTCGGATGAAATCTCCACGGCCATTTACGACCACTATAAGCCGCAAAGCATGGAAGACGCCGTGCCGCGCACTCTGGCCGGAGCTATCGTTTCTCTGGCAGATCGCGCCGACACTTTGGTCGGCTGCTTCGGCGTTGGTTTAGCGCCCACGGGATCAAAAGACCCGTTTGCATTGCGGCGTTCCGCTCAAGGGTTGATTCGCATTCTGGTGGAGCACAAGCTACGGCTCTCGCTCGGCGAAATCATAGAGCGATCCATTGCTACATATAAGGCAGCTCAGGCCCGCGGCCAAGTCGCCAGTTGGGGCCGAGCCGAAGACTTGGAGCAGTTGCATACGTTCTTCGACGACCGCATCTCATATTACGCCCGCGAGGTGCGAGGGTTTCCCTACGACGAGGTCAACGCGGTACTTACGGCGGAGCCGGAGGACATGGTCGATTTCTTCAACCGCCTCGAAGCTTTATCGCGCGTGCGCAAGACTGAGAACTTCGAGCCTGTTGCCGCCGCATTCAAGCGCATCAAAAACATATTGCAGCAGGCGCAGAAGACGCAAGCGCTTTCTGGCGGAGAGTTGAATCCAGAGCTGCTGGAAGCGGGACCGGAAGCTGAACTGTTTGCACGATATCAAACGATCAGAGAAAACGTCCGTCTCTATAAGCAGGCCGGAAACTATTTCGCCGCGCTGGAAGCGATCGCTTCGCTGCGGCCACATGTGGATTTGTTTTTTGACAAGGTCCTGGTGATGGCGCCGGATTCCAACGTGCGCCAGAATCGCCTGACCTTAGTGTCAAAACTTTTAACGGAATTCTCTACCATCGCGGACTTTTCCGAGATCGTAGTGGCGGAAGAAAAAAAGCAGAAAGTGGGGACAGCGTAATGGCAGGCACATTAATCGAGCAGGTAGTTTCATCCATCACCGGACAGGGCAAGATGGCGGATAAATACGTATATTCTTTCGGCGAAGGCAAAGCGGATGGCAACGGCCAAATGAAAGACGAGTTGGGCGGCAAGGGCGCCGGGCTCGCCGAGATGACCAACGCGGGACTTCCCGTCCCTCCCGGCTTCACGATTTCCACTCGGGCTTGCCGGCTCTATTTTGAGAACAAGAACGAGCTTCCGGCCAAACTGGAAACCGAGATCCGGCAGGCCGTCAGCCGCCTGGAGGAAGTCACCGGCCAGCAGTTGGGCTCGCGCGAAAAGCCGCTGCTGGTGAGCGTGCGATCGGGCGCAAAATTTTCCATGCCGGGAATGATGGACACGATTCTCAACCTCGGCCTGAACGATGAAACCGTAAAGACGCTTGTGGCCAAGACCAACAACCCTCGGTTCGCCTTCGACTGCTATCGCCGCTTCATCCAGATGTTCGGCAACGTGGTATTGGAGATTCCCAAGGCGGATTTCGACCACGTTTTTGAAGGCGCCAAGAAGAAATACAAAGCGAAGCTCGACACCGATCTTGATGCCAAAGCGCTGCAGAGCGTCATTGACGACTATAAGAAGCTGGTAAAGAAAAAAACGAGATCACCGTTCCCTCAGGACGCGCACGAGCAACTCGTAATGGCGCGCAACGCCGTTTTCCGCTCCTGGTACAATCCGCGAGCCGCCCACTATCGCAAAATGAATAACATCTCCGAGTCGCTCGGGACCGGCGTCAATGTGCAGACGATGGTGTTTGGTAATTTGGGCGAGACCAGCGGCACGGGCGTCGGCTTCACCCGCAATCCTTCGACGGGAGAAAAAGAATTTTACGGCGAGTTCCTGATGAACGCGCAGGGTGAGGACGTCGTGGCCGGAATCCGCACGCCAGTCCCGATCAAAGAGCTGGGAAAAGAGATGCCCGCGGTCTACAACCAACTGCGCGAAACGACAACGCGCCTCGAAAAGCATTACCGCGACATTCAGGACTTCGAGTTCACCATCCAGGAAGGCAAGCTCTACATGCTGCAAACGCGCAACGGCAAGCGTACCGGCAAAGCGGCCGTGAAGATTGCCGTGGACATGGTGGACGAGGGGCTGATCAAAAAGAATGAAGCGATTCTTCGCGTCGAGCCCGCGCAGTTGGACCAGTGGCTTCATCCGGTGCTCGATGAAAAGCAGGATTTAAAGGTGATTGGCAAAGGCTTGCCAGCGTCACCCGGAGCTGCAGTGGGTCGAATCGTTTTCTCGGCCGACGAAGCAGTATCACAGGGGAAGAACGGGCCGGTGATTCTGGTGCGTGCAGAGACAGTGCCAGACGACATTCACGGCATGGAGGCTGCGGCTGGAATCCTGACAGCGCGCGGCGGCATGACCAGCCACGCTGCCGTCGTCGGACGCGGCATGGGAAAGTGCTGCGTGGTCGGATGCAACGACATCAAGGCGATAGATGAGCACAAGAAGACGCTCGCTATCGGAGGCAAAACTCTGAAAGAGGGCGACTGGATCTCGCTCGATGGTTCTACAGGCCGCGTACTGGAAGGCAAGGTCCGAACCGTTGATCCCGACCCTAACAGCGGCGTCTTTGCCAAGTTCATGAGTTGGGCCGACGAGGTCCGCAGGCTGGGCGTGCGCGCCAATGCCGATATCCCTCGCGACGCCGAAGTAGCGCGACGCTACGGAGCGCAGGGCATCGGCCTCTGCCGCACCGAGCACATGTTCTTCGCTGAAGATCGCATCGCGCACATGCAGGCGATGATCATGGCTGAGACGGAGAAGGACCGCCGCAAGCATCTCGCCAAGCTTCTGCCCATGCAGCGCAAAGATTTCATCGGACTATTTCGAGTGATGCAGGGCCTGCCCGTCATCATCCGCCTGCTCGATCCGCCGTTGCACGAGTTCCTCCCAAAGCGCGAGGAGCTGATGGTGGAGATCGCGCTGCTTAAAGCGAAGAGTCCGCGCTCGTCGAAGCTAAAGGAAAAGGAAGCCGTGCTGGCTCGCGTAGAGCAGCTTCACGAGTTGAACCCGATGCTCGGCCTGCGCGGCTGCCGCCTGGGAATCGTTCACCCTGAGATTTCCGAAATGCAGGCCCGCGCCATCTTCGAGGCGGCCTGCAAAGTTACCGCGGAAGGAAAGAAGGTCATCCCCGAGATCATGATCCCGCTCGTCGGCAGCCGTCAGGAGCTGGCGCTACAGAAGCAGATCGTGGATCGCGTCGCCAAGGAAGTCTTCGAGAAAGAGAAGGCCAAGGTGGAGTACATGGTCGGCACTATGATCGAGCTGCCCCGCGCCGCGCTGGTGGCCGACGAGATCGCCAATGAAGCGGAGTTCTTCAGCTTCGGTACCAACGATCTTACGCAGACCACTTTCGGCTTCTCGCGCGACGACAGCGGAAAGTTTCTCGAATCCTACGTCAAGCAAGGCATCCTGCAACACGACCCCTTCGCCACGCTCGACCGCGCCGGCGTAGGAGCCCTCATCAAAATAGCCTCCGAGCGCGGCCGCCGCACCCGGCCCAACCTGGAAGTCGGCATCTGCGGCGAGCACGGTGGCGACCCCAGTTCAGTGGAGTTCTGCCATCAGGTGGGATTGGATTACGTGAGTTGTTCTCCCTATCGCGTGCCCATCGCGCGGCTGGCGGCGGCGCAGGCGGCGTTATCCGACAGTACGGGAGAGAGCGGCAGGACGCTATAGTTTTGGTAGGCACGGCACGGTGTTTGTGCCGTGGGTTTGTAGGTATATCCAAAGAATACGCCCACGGCACATAAAGCGTGCCGTGGCTACCTCGTATTTGCGCGGCGGGCGTTCCATTCGTCCGCCGTGATTTCCCATATCTCCGACAGCAACCGGCCGCAAACGTAGTCCCTCTCTTCGGTAGCGACCACACACATTCCCTGCCTTTCGGAAATCCGCCGCGACGCGGTATTCGCGATCGCCTTGGGAGCGCGCAATACTGGAAACTTCAAAGTATTGAACCAGTAATCCGTCACGACCTCGCACGCCTCCGTCATTAATCCTTGCCCTTGCCAGGGCAGGCCGATCCAGAAGCCCCGATTGTTCGTCTCACCTTTCATGAGGCTAACGATTCCAATCATTCGCTCGGAAGACGTCTTCAGCCGTAGCGTCCATTTCCACTCGTCGCCGCGAGCCATCGCAGGCAGTGCTTCATCCTGGAAATGTGTATAAGCTCCGTTCGGCGGATAAGGCCACGGAACTTTAGCGTTCAAATACCGCACGATCTCCCAGTGTGGGAAGATCTCCTGAGTTTGCCCCGCATCGGCAAGCTCCAACGGGCGCAGCAGCAGGCGCGGTGTTTCAAGTAGTGGCGTCATTTCCGAAATCCCTACGGTAGGTGGGGTGTAACACTCCCGTCAATTATAAGGCTGGCCCACCGAACTTTTTCCCTTCTCTGGTGTCTCTACCTACAGAGGCAATTGAAATCCGGCGGAGGGGCGAGTATCGTTAGTATCAGAAACCAATGGCGCGAGGCGGGGCGTGGCGTTAGAACCTATCTTGGGCGGGATAACGGCTGGGCATTCTGAGGAACTGGACGAGAAGTTCCGGGTGCGGGAGTTGCAGGCCGGGTCCCAGGACGCGTTTGACTGGCTGATCGTCCAATATTCGGGTCCGGTCTATCGCTTGGCTCATCGCATGCTGAGCGATCCTGCCGATGCCGCCGATGCCGTTCAGGAAGTTTTTCTGAAGGTCTTCCGGAATATCGGAGAATTCCAGGGAGAGAGCTCGCTGAAGACTTGGATCTACCGCATCGCCATCAACACGGCTGCCAATCAGAACCGCTGGTGGCGGCGCCATAAGGAGCAGGAATTTTCGCTCGACGCTGACGAGGACGGAGAGCGCGAATGCTTCACTCCCGCGGATCACACGCTGAATCCATTCGAGTCTCTCTTATCCCGCGAAACGCAAGAGATGGTCCAACAGGCGATGCAGAGGTTGTCGGAATCGTCACGAACCGTTCTCGTGCTCCGCGAGATGGAGGGCCTCAGTTACGACGAGGTCGCGGAGATTCTGCACATATCGTTGGGGACGGTGAAATCGAGGTTGGCGAGGGCACGCCAGTCACTCAAACAGGAACTGGAGTCGGCCATGGAGCCGGCGCCAGTCAGATTGCCGATTCTACATCCGGCTGAGTAGGTGACCCATGCTGCATTTGAACCGTAACAAAACAACTATTACCGATTACGCGAAGCGGCTTCTCGCGACCGTTCGTCGTCAGAGATTGGATGCACAATCCAAATTCTTCGCGGTAAGCTCGATCGATGCAGAAGGCTCGGAGGGCGTGGCCGCTCTGCTGCGGCAGATGCCGACGCCCGGCGTCCCAGCCGACTTGGCGTTCAAAGTGCGCCTACTCATCGGCCAGGAACGCAGCAGAATGCAACGACCCAGTTGGGGATGGCGATGGTGGAATAGCGTCGCCCCCTTCGCAGCACCCGCGATGGCCGGATTGCTGTGCGCCGTAGTCACCTTCGGCGCATTGATCCATGCGTTTGAGTTTCCCGTCCAGGCCAGTTCCGACGATGTCCCCCTCAACTACAGGACCGTACCGCGCCTGCGCAGCAGCGGCCCGCTCGGGTCCGATACCGGCGTCCGCTGTATGGTGGTGCAAATACTGATTGACGAGAACGGCCGTGTGGCCGATTTCCAGGTTATCGGCGGCAAGCAGACACCTCAAGAGGTCCGCCACGTTCAGAACCTGCTGCTCTTCGCCCAATTCGATCCGGCCACTGTCTTTGGCAAGCCCACGGCGGAAACCGTGGTCCTTGCGCTGAGAGACGGTCGGCTCAAAGGCTACTCGCTTTGATCGCCGGCTGGGCGCGAATGGAATTATGACTTCAGTAAAGGAACCATTTCCTGAAGCAGCCGGTCCATCTGTGTCTCCTGACCGCCCGATGCGAATCGCACGATGAAGTGATTGATTCCGATCTCTACAAATCCCTGCAAAAACTCCGCACAAGCCCTTGGCTCACCGGCATAATTCGCCTGCGTACGCGAGAGCTGCTCGTGGCTTCCGCCGTAGTAATCGTGGAGAAATGCGTCCATCTCTTGTTGCGCCTGCGCAGCGTCGCGGTTGATATTTAGGGTCACATAGAGAACGCGCAACAGCTTCGCCGGGTCTCGGCCCGCATCGGCAGAATAGCGCGTCAAAAGTTCCCATCGCCGGGAGAGTTCCTGTGGATTGGGGCCGATCGGCAGCCAGCCATCGCCGAATCGTGCCGCGCGCTGCAGCGGACGTTCCGCGGCTGCGGCGAGCAGCACGGGAGGCCCGCCGGCTTGAGTTGGCAATGGATGCAAGAGCGCGTTCTCAATTCGAAAATACTCCCCATGAAATGTGAAGAGCTGGCCCGACCATAGGCCCTTCATGATCTGTAAACCTTCTTCCTGAAGCTGCCCGCGCCGGTGAAAATCGACTCCGCACGCGGCATACTCAACCCGCACGGCATCGGTAGGGGGGCCGAGGCCGATGCCGAAAAGCAGCCGCCCGCCGCAGAGCAGGTCCAGGTTGCAAACGGTTTGGGCCAAGGGAACCGGATGGCGCAGCGGGGTTAAATAAATGGCGGTGCCAATCTGAACGCGCTCGGTGCGCATGGCAATTGCCGCAAGAGTGGTCAGAGCCTCAAAGCGGGGCCGCGCTAGAATGCTGTCGCCGATCCAAACCGAATCGAAGCCAATTCGCTCCGCACGGACGGCGAGGTCGAGCATCCGGCGAATGTCGGCGCGCCCTCCGACAGAATGCATTACCGCTTCACGCGTAGGAATCAGATAGCCGAATTTAAGAGGGTTCGCCATCGCGAACGCCTTACTGGAAGCGCACTTTGACGTCGGGACGGCGCTCGAGATGGACCGTATCGATGAATCGCACCTTGGCCGAAGTCATCGTCATGACGAGCGAGTGCGTGCGCACGCCTTCGCCGAAAAAGCGCACACCGCGGAGGAGGTTCCCGTCGGTGACGCCCGTGGCGGCGAAGATGATGTTCTTGCCGTAGGCGAGTTCCTGAGTGTTATAGATTTTATTGGGGTCTTTGATTCCCATCGCCGCCGCGCGCTCCTTGAGCTCCGGCGTATCGAGGATAAGCCTTGCGATAATTTCGCCATTCAAGCAACGCAGCGCGGCTGCTGTCAGAACGCCTTCGGGAGCGCCGCCGATACCCATCACGGCGTGTACTCCGGTCCCGAGCACCGCCGCAGAAATACCCGCGGAGAGATCGCCGTCGCCGATTAAGCGGATGCGCGCACCCGCTCCGCGGATGTCTTCAATCAACTTCTTATGCCGTGGCCGGTCGAGGACAATCACTACGAGGTCTTCGATTTTCCGGTCGAGTCGGCGAGCAATCGATTTCAGATTGTCTTTGACGGGCGCGCCCAGCTCAACGGCCCCTTTGGACGACGGCCCCACAATAATCTTCTCCATATAACAATCGGGCGCATTGAGCAGACCGCCTTTCTCGCTGGCCGCTAAAACCGTAATTGAATTCGGCGCTCCGGTGGCGCAGAGATTCGTGCCCTCCAGCGGATCGACGGCGATGTCCACTTCCGGATATGCCTGACCGTTGTCTGCGGCGCCCAACTTCTCGCCGATGTAAAGCATCGGCGCCTCATCCCGTTCGCCTTCACCAATGACGATAGTTCCACGGATGGGAACCTGATCGAGTGACTGGCGCATTGCCTCCACGGCCACCTGATCCGATTTGTGGGCGTTGCCTTCGCCCATCGTATGAGAAGCCGCGACAGCCGCTTCCTCTACCACCCTCAAAAATTCCAGCGAAAGTTCCAGTTCCATTAGTCCTTGTCTCCGATTCAGTAAATTATTCTATGATCGCCAAAACAGAATCCGCCTCGACAGTGTCTCCCACAGCCACTTTGATCTCCTGGATGCGTCCCGAGACAGGAGCCATCACCGGTATCTCCATCTTCATGGCTTCCAGCACGATGAGCACCTGCTCCTCCTCCACGTGGTCGCCGA
>Ga0206899_1024_pt1 | contig 14754 bp, 14 predicted proteins | sample Alteio_BWOrgHeat_48_FD_152948 | JGI IMG/M metagenome (GOLD analysis project Ga0206899, IMG submission 152948) | Enriched cells from forest soil in Barre Woods Harvard Forest LTER site, Petersham, Massachusetts, United States -... | ecosystem: Environmental > Terrestrial > Soil > Temperate forest >...
CAAAGCGAACGACATTACCGGTGCTAAACCAACATTTAAAAATATCACCGTTTACCAAACCCCTATCTTCAGTAAGGATGTGATCAATGATCCTGGTTTGATCAGGTTGGCATTCCCACAAAAAAATACGCTGATCCTTAACCGGATGACCGCTTCAATGGCTACAACCGGTGGTTTACTGGTAGTGCTGATTTTTTGTTTTGGATATACTATTTTCTCCATACTGAGACAAAAAAAGGTTTCGGAAATGAAAACCGACTTTATCAATAATATGACCCACGAGTTTAAGACTCCCGTATCTACCATCATGATTGCCAGCGAAGCCCTGAAAGATAGCGAAATAGCAGTTGACAGAAGCAGGGTTGCGAGGCTTGCCAATATTATATATGAGGAAAACGAACGCCTTGGGAGCCATATTGAAAGGGTATTAAACATTGCGCGGATTGAGAAGAATGATTTTAAACTGGAGAAAAGGCCGCTGGATGTGAATGAAATGATAGCCGTTGTTGTTGATAGTATGGAACTGAAACTGCAAAAATGTAATGCAAAAACTACTTTACAACTGGATGCGGAAAATGCGGTGATCAGTGCAGACGAATTACACTTTTCGAACGTTATTTATAACCTTATTGACAATGCTATTAAGTATAGTATTAACGAGCCTGAAATTACCATAAGCACACAAAATAAAAACGGGCAGGTGGTAATAAAAGTTGCCGACAGGGGTATAGGCATGAGCCGCGACCAGCAGACCAAAATATTTGAACAGTTTTATCGCATACCAACCGGCAACCTGCACGATGTTAAAGGTTTTGGTTTAGGCTTAAGCTATGTAAATACCGTTGTAAAAAGGCTGAACGGCATGATCAGCGTTAAATCGGAAAAGGAAAAAGGATCGGAATTTGAATTAAAGTTCCAGGTGACATGAGGAGAAGTCCGGAAAGTCCGAAAGTCGGAAAGTCCGGAAGAAGCTTCAGAAAGCGATTTTGCTTGTTCCAGCGAGAATATCACATATTATAAATAATAAATCTTTCGGACTCTCGGACTTTTCCGACTTTCGGACTTAAAATAATCTTTCGGACTTCCGGACTTTCCGGACTTTCGGACTAAATAATCACATGAAAAAAATACTATTGGTTGAAGATGATCCGAATTTAGGACTGCTGTTACAGGATTACCTGCAACTGAAAGGCAAGTTCGATGTTGTTTTGTGTAAAGACGGCGAGGAGGGATTGCGCAACTTCACCAAACACAGTTATGATCTGTTGATCCTGGATGTAATGATGCCCAAGAAGGACGGTTTCACCCTTGGAAAAGATATCAGGAAGATAAACAGCCATGTCCCCATCATTTTTGCGACCGCTAAGGGAATGATAGAAGACAAAACCCAGGCTTTCAATTTAGGAGGGGATGATTATATCACCAAACCTTTTCGGATTGAAGAGTTGCTGCTCCGTATAAACGCGTTGCTAAAAAGGGCGGGCAACTCCGAAAAACACGAAGAAGAAAAGCAAACCGCATTTAAAATAGGGCAGTATAATTTTGATTATACCCAACAGGTAATTACTATTGGCGATACCCCGCAAAAACTATCCACTAAAGAAGCTGAACTGCTCCGTTTGCTTTGCCTGCGCAAAAACGAAGTGCTTACCCGCGAAGAAGCTTTGCTGAATATTTGGCACGATGATAACTATTTTAACGGCCGCAGTATGGATGTGTTTTTAAGTAAAATACGCAAATATTTAAAAGACGACCCGAACGTGGAGATCATTAATGTGCATGGCAGGGGTTATAAGCTGCTGATTAATTAATCATCGCCCATATCTTCGCCAAAATGGATGATATTACCGTTGTTATCCAGTATGCTGAATTGTTTCATTCGCCAGGGCTTTTCCTCTAATTTGCCGTTTGGATGGATGATGCCAAGAGGCTCGTATTTTGCGTAAAGCTTGTCGATTCCTTTAACATTAATATAGCACCCTGTATTTTTTGCAATTTCAGGATCGGTACACGGCCACAGGTGCAGGTTTATTTTATCAAGGCCTAAAATAAGGTAGCCTTCCCAACTGGAGTAAAAGGTAAAACCTAATTTTTCTGTGTAGAATTTAATGGTTTCCTCTTCATTAAGGGATGCTAAAATGGGGACTGCTGATTTAAGCATAGTTTCATCAAATTTATAAATTTCCGATTTGTCTTGTTCTTCCTTACTCCAGGCGCTAAAAATAGTTCTATCCAATTTGGGCGGCTCACTTTCCGGATAACCGTAGGCGATGCTGTTAAATAAATTAGCCAGGCGGAGCCGCTGCTGCCATGTTAAACTTCTTTGATAAACGGCGTAGTTTGCAGCATCTTTAGCCCTTTGTGCTTTAAAAGCAGTTCTGGTTAACGGGTACGAACTCATGATTCAAATATACTTCAAAATAATAATCACTTAAAAAAAAGAATCAAGAGCCAGGAACCAAGAGCTAAGACGGAAGAGATAGCCCTTGGTAATAACCCGTCATTATAAAAAGCGGTTAAATCGTTGTTGATATTGCTTTTTTTATCTTGACTCCAGGCTCTTGGTTCCTGACTCTTTAATTGTAACAACTTTGTTAAAGCACTTATTAAGTTTTGCAGTTTTTAATAAATAAGTTTGTTGTTAACTGATCTTATTATTATTGAAATGAATAAAAAATTACTTTCGTTGTGCCTGCTGTCTGCATGCACAATCGGCCTTGCCTTTGCGCAGGAGCCTGTAGACACCGCAATGGTAAAAAAAATCCGCGAAGAAGGGTTGAACCATTCAAAAGTGATGGAAACCGCTTTTTACCTCACGGATGTTTCCGGTCCGCGAATCTCCGGTTCGCCCGAATTAAAACATGCCCAGGACTGGGCGGTTAACCAATTAACTTCATGGGGCATGGTGAATGCGAAGCGCGAACCCTGGGGCAAATTTGGCAAAGGCTGGGAAGTTCAGAAAAACTATGCAGCCATCACAGCGCCTTACTATCATGCCATTGTAGCTATTCCCAAAAAGCCTGGACACCCGGCACAGGTGGCGCTATAAAAAGCAACGTGGTTTTAATTAAAGCCGATACAATTACCGATCTTAATAAATATAAAGGGACCCTGCTGGGCAAAATCGTGATTATTGATGCAAAAGCAGGCGCCGAACGCACCTTTAAGTCGGATGCATCAAGGGTTACTGATGACGAACTGGACGCCATGGCAAAAGCAAAAATTGAACCTGCCGGACAACGCCGTGCGTTTGACCGTAATTCGCCGGCATTCAGGGCGCGTGCCTTGCGCGCCGCCATCAACACATTTTTGAAGGACGAAAATGTTGGTTTGGTATTGAGCCAGGCGCGCGGAACCGATGGGACCGTATTTACCACTAACGGTGCATCGTATGCTGATACAGCAAAAGCTGTTTCGCCGGAACTGGAGGTCAGCGGCGAGGATTTTCAGCGCATCTTGCGCCTGGTAAAAGCGGGTATCAGGGTTGATATGGAAGCTGATATCAAAACACAATTTTATACGGATGATTTACAAGGCTACGATGTTGTGGGCGAAATACCCGGTACAGATAAAACGCTGAAAGACCAGGTGGTAATGATAGGCGGTCACCTCGACTCGTGGCATGGCGCCACCGGGGCTACAGACAATGCTGCCGGAAGCGCAGTTATGATGGAAGTAATGCGTATCCTTAAAGCCGTAAATTTTAAGCCCCGCCGCACCATTCGCATTGCCTTATGGAGTTCTGAAGAACAAGGCCTGTTCGGCTCCCGGGGATATGTGCTAAACCATTTTGGCGACCCTAAAACAATGGAGCTTAAGCCCGAACAGGCAAAGCTTTCGGCTTATTATAACCTGGATAATGGTAGCGGCAAAATACGCGGTATTTATTTACAGGGTGATTCATTGGCAGGGCCGATATTTAAGGCCTGGCTCGATCCGTTTAAAGACCTTGGCGCGTCAACAATTACCATCCGCAATACCGGCAGTACCGACCATGTTTCTTTTGACGCCGTAGGGATCCCGGGTTTCCAGTTCATACAGGACGGACTTGATTATGGTACCCGTACCCATCACAGCAACCAGGATACTTATGATAAATTGAGTGAAGACGACCTGAAACAGGCTGCTACCATTGTGGCATCATTTGTTTACCACACGGCCCAAAGGGAAGAAATGATACCAAGAAACGAATTACCAAAGCCGCAACCAGCCGCTGCCCGTAATTGATATAAAGGGGGCTGTTATAGATACTTTTTGTAACAGCCTCTTTTTTAAACTTTTTACAGATCAGCAATTTTTTGATGCTGATAAGGTATTTCTACATCCTTAAACCCTTTTGCCAGTATTTTTTCCCTGAAATGCCGCTGCACTTCGTATTCACCATGAACAAGAAATATCTTTTTAACCTTTTCAGGGTCCTGGTTCGAAATAAAATGCAGCAGGTCATCATAATCGCCATGGGCGCTCATTGACTTTATGGATTGCACCTGTGCCTCAACTTCAAAGCGTTCCCCGTAAATGCTAACTTCTTTTTCCCCTCTTAGCAAACGGCCGCCCAATGAATTTGGCTCACAATAGCCTACTATCAAAATGGTACAGTTTTTATTGCCGATATTATTTTTAATATGATGCTTTACCCTGCCTGCTTCGGCCATGCCTGATGCTGATATGATGACACAGGGTGAAGGATCGTCGTTTAAAGCTTTTGATTCCACCGTTGACTGGATAAAGTGCAGCCCTTTGAAATCAAAGGGATTGGCATCAACCTTTAAAACATCGCTTACTGCTTTATTGTAAACCTCAGGATGGTCCATCAATACCCGGGTAGCCTTTTCAGAAAGCGGACTGTCAACATAATAATGCACATCTGGCAGCATACCCTTTAATTCTAACCCGTTCAGCGCATAAAGCAATTCCTGCGTACGGCCTACGCTGAATGCCGGAATAATCACTTTGCCTTTATTGACAAGGCAGGTGTGTTTGATCACTTCAAGCAATTTGTCTTCAATCGGGACGGCTTCCTTATGCAGCGAATCGCCATAAGTTGATTCCAGCAAAATATAATCTGCCTGCGCGAATGTTTGCGGGGCTTTTCAGCAGGATATCACCATACCGGCCAACATCACCACTAAAGGTAATATTGGTTTGTTTGCCATCCTCCAGTATAGTCAAATGCACCGCCGCACTGCCAACCAGGTGGCCTGCATCAGTAAAGTTGAATTTTACCGAAGGTGTTATGGCATAATCCTGGTTGTATTCAACGGTTTTAAACAGGTTTAACGATTCCGTTACTTCCTCTTCGGTATACAATGCGTTCAATAGCGGCATATTGTTTTTACGCCGGTGTTTGTTGCTGTATTCGGTATCCTGCTCCTGGATCCTTGCCGAATCCATTAAAAGAATGTTCACCAGGTCGAAAGTTGGTGGGGTGCAAAATATCGTCCCCTTAAATCCCTCAGCAAGTAAACGCGGAATTAAACCGCAATGGTCTATATGGGCATGCGATAAAATAAGGTAATCAACCTTTTGCGGGTTAAACCCAAAATGTTCGTTCAGGTCTTCGGTATGCTCACCCATTCCCTGGAACATGCCGCAATCTAATAAAATACGCGTCCCGTCGTTTAACTGAAGCAGGTGTTTGCTTCCGGTTACCGTGCGCGCGGCTCCATGAAAAGTTATCGTCATCGGTTTGTTTAAGAATGGGAAAGCTACAAAAATCGACTGCAATGAAGCAAGTAAAAAAATAACTAAAATTTTAGTTGTTAAATTGATTTATAACACTTACCTTAGATCAACCAATAATTTGAAAGTTGATCTGGTTGAAAAAATCCGGGTAAATTTATAAAATAAAGCCCTTTCCAACCGTTACAGCATTTACAACCATTTCAACAGGTTCAAACGAAAAATATCATGGAAATAAAAGAATTAACCCGCGCCGAGGAGCAAATAATGCAGGTGTTGTGGGAATTGAAAAAGGGTTATGTGAAAGATGTGATTGAGGTGCTACCGGAACCAAAACCGGCTACCCTGGGCTGGAACGATGGCACCGACCAGGAGCTGTTTTCGCTGGATGAACTGGTTGCCAAATTCTCTATCGACCGGGTTAGCAAAGCCGGTGCAAAATTTGATTTCGAAAAAGCCAAGTGGTTCAACGCGGAATGGGTGAAGAAGTCTGAAGCCTTGAGTCTTGAGTCTGAAGTCAAAAAGCTTTTGGGGGATAAGGGTGTTGTGGTTTCGGATGATGCCTATTTGCTGAAGGTGATTGATAAAATAAAGGACCGGGTGGTTTTACTGCCTGATTTTTACCAACAGTCGGCATACTTTTTTGAGGAGCCTAAGGAATACGATATTAACGCTGTTAAACCTAAATGGACGGATGCCAAAACGGAGTTTTTTAACGCGTTTATTGATCTTATAAAATCAACTGAAGCATGGGATGAGACCAGTTTGGAAGCTGCCTTTAAAGCCCTTGCCGAAGAAAAAGCCATTAAAGCCGGCGAGTTAATGCTGCCTTTCCGCGTGATGCTGGTGGGCGGTAAATTCGGGCCGCATGTGTTTGATATTGCGGTATTGCTGGGTAAAGAAGAAACGATTAACAGGATTGAAAAGGCGCTGGAGGTGTTTGGTCATTAGTCATTTGCTGCGCGGCATTGGTCATTAGTCATTGGTCATTTGCTGCGCGGCATTGGTCATTGGGTCATTGATAGGTGGGCGGGGTAATTAAGAAACTTACGTCCAACCAAACCAAAAAACACGTCATGCTGTCCGCTGGTGCATGTGGCGCGTTATTAGCCAATTTTTTTTAGCGTTGGTCGGGATTTGCCTTGCAATGTCTTTGGTTTAGGGTGCAGCCCCAAACCAAATAGTCTGAGGCTGCGGTAGTTTCTGTTGTACCGTGAATATGAATTTATAACGGGTTTGGAAACAATATTTTTTTAGGTTTTTTATGCCGGGTCTATCCCGCTGAGGCTTTTGTTATTGTTGTGCAGATACAATCAAAAGGCTTCGTGGTTCGAAGTTGGAACACCCCGAACCACTAATTTAAGCCCTACCTTAATTAACTCTCATGTTTGTATCTTCAAGCATCAGTGAGAGGCCTTCCTTACCTTTTTCCCTGCGTTGGTTTCGGGTAAGTCAGGCCTATTATTCACTGATCTAAATATTGACACCCGAAAGTATCGTCTTTCATAACCATTGTTCCATGGTTTCGACACAAAACGGGAAAACATAGACAGAATGTGAATTACATCGGACGAGTTTTTGAGGAATGTCATTAGTCATTGGTCATTGGTAGGTGGGCTTTTTAAAATTAATGTTTACTTTTAACAAATCAATTAACCTTGCATACCATGAAAAAAAAGATCCTGATAACTGTTGCTTTGCTCCTTTGCTTTGGTGCGGTATTCGCCTGGTTTGCCGGCATAGATGGCAAATGGAATGCTATGCTGAAAGGGCCGGATGGCAATGAATTCCCGATAAGTTATACGTTTAAAACCGCCGACACCACGCTCATGGGTACGGTGACCTCATCGATTGGCACTTTCGATATTTCGGATGGCAAGGTGAAAGGCGACAGCTTATGGTTCACTGCGCACATCAATACCATGAAGATTAAAAACAAAGGCAGGTATTACTCAGATGGCGACTCCATAAGCCTGCGGGTGGGTATGCGATCGACGCATACTACATTGAAACGCGCCATCGAAAAATAAAGCCTTTCGTCCGGTGAGTGGTGAATAGTGAGTGGTCATTGGGTCATTAGGTTGGTGAGTCTCCCGTTTTGTCAATTTCGAGCCAGAGCGAGAAATCTATACACGCGCTTATCCGCCAGGCATGCTGGAATGGCGCGTGTATAGATTTCGATCCGCCCGTGGCGGATCGAAATCACAACGGTGTGGGCTTGGTGATAGGGAAAATATGCAGATCGGGTACGCCACTTCTTTTGGCCTGTTCTATTTAGCATTCTCCTTATACGTTTTTAATGTATCTGTTAAAAACGAGTATAACTCATCATAATCGCATTTTAAAAAATTGGTATTTATCACTGCGGGGCTGCCATAAGTCCTGTCGTTATCTGCTGCTGTCCTTCGTTTAAATATATTCGATTGATTTTGGATAAACTCCCCGGGGGTTTTCACATGCACTACAATACGCATTGGATAATCCCCTTCTTCTTTGTTGATCTTGGTTATATTATTCCAGTTTATAAATCCGCACGCCCCCAAAGATGTATTATTAATAATGCCATCCATGTTAATGGTTAAACCAGATTTCATCACAAAAAGCCGGTAAAACATAATTGCTGTAAGCGGACCGCAAATAATTATACAAAAAAGTCCAATGTCAAATATTGTCTGAGGAGTACCGTCAATATAAACTCTGGTTACTTGTACACCATCACTGCCGCTTGCAAACGTGGAAGGACTTACTACAAACCAAATGCCCAACAGGAAGATACCGAATATCGCAAATGAATATCCACTAAGGCCATATTTATTTAACGGTATATCTACATGATCTGCATCTGTACTAAAGTCAACCTTCATTTCTTTTCATTTTGATTTTGTAAGTTTAGGAAAATTAAATTGAATGTGGGATGGGATTTTAAAACGATTCGTTATTGGGGCTCCCTTTTTGTGATTTTCGACGAGCCCGACTGCCGGCAGGCAGGGAACGAGGAGAAACTATCTCTTGAGCGGGATGAGCCTGGGTTGTGCGAGCGAAAAATCTTATACGCTTTGCGTCCGACTATGCAGGCGGTAATATCAGGTGTTTAAGATTTCTCACTATCGTTCGAAATTGACAATGGTTGTTGTTGTGGGGGCATAAATCATCTCCGCTTAGCTATTTGCTTATCGTTACGATGTTGCTAAAGCTGCATGGTGTGCAAACTGCTTTGCCGTTTAAGGTGATGGTACTTACCGCTGACGTAGAATAACATTTTCCCCGGGTAACCGAAACATCCATGTGAATGGTATCGGCAGGCAGCGCGGCCAGCTTTAAAATATAGGTTTGTGTTTCATTGCCTATAATCATCACATATCTTTTGTCTTTTTGTGTGCTATCCACCCAAAGGTTAACGTTGCTGCCCGTTACCGAGCTGGTTACTGTTAAATCGCTAAGTTTATAGGGTGATGTGGGCGATAAAAACAGGTCGGCGCCGATTGTTTTGGAAACGATGCGCACACTGGCCAATAGGATTTGAAGCGCCATCGGTACCACCAGGCACTGGGTGAGTACTTTCATTGTCCGGCACGAATATAATAAATGCATATCCACACTAAGTGCATTCATCGACACAAAACCCTCACTGGTCGATTTTAGGCTTATTCGGGTTTATTGCGCTGTAATTTGGTGTAGCCAGCTTCGTTAGATAATTAGTTTAACAAAAACAACGTTAGAGAAACAACGTTAGCCATCAGTATAAATCCATCAATAAGTACTGGTGTCAACCATGTTTAATTTTTAACCAACTGTATGATTTATGAAAGCTTTAAAAACAGTGTCGCTTACGCTTTTATTTGCGCTTAGCCTTAATGTGGTATGTGCACAAATGGTACGCAACCGCGCCATCCATTTTAAAAGGCACCGGGTTACCCATCATCATCACAAAAAATAGTAATTTTTTAAACTGCATGCACAGGCTACCCGCCCGGTACAAATGGCGCCTGCGTATTTAATAACAAGTCGGATTTGCTAATCCGGCAGGCTAAAAAAACACAATGGTGCCAATAATGCTAATATCTATAAACGAATGATCGAAATTTCCCCTAATGAAAACACATAAACCCTATTCCCTGGTTGCTTTAGCTGCCTGTTTATTATTTGCCCATTCTTCCTGTAAGAAGGACAAAGCGACAACTACATCAACAACAACCACCAGCACCAGCACAACAGCCACCCCAACATCATTGGGGCTGTACGAGACAGACTCATCGATTTATAAACTGCTTTTTATAGCGGTGCCCAAAATTGGTACGCAAACGGTAAACCAATACCTGATATTCGACACCGGATCGGGCGGAATGGTGATTGATGCGCATGAAATATTGCCCGCTTCGATGATCACCAGCTCCGGGTTTAATTTTACGGGCGACTCAACAGTGGTGGATGGCATTACTATTACCAACCAGACCGAAACCATTGAGTATGGGGCCGATGCCAGCACCACGGAAAAAGTGTACGGCAACCTGGCTTATGCTTCGGTAACTGTTGGCGACCATGGCAGCACAATCACCGTGAAGCGGCTGCCTTTCTTTTTATATTATAAAGGGGTGGACAATAAAGGTAACGCGGAAAGTACGGGGACGTTTGATATTTTCGGCGTTAATTCGGAGTACGACGTTACTTTCGCCAATGGCGGGTATATTACCAGCCCGTTTAGTTATTTTGACCCCGGCACGGGGCTGACGAAAGGGTTTAAGATGGCGGCTTTGGGTACCAGCAATTTTTCGCTGGCAGGCACTTATGTACCAGATGTACTTACACTCGGGCTCACTTCCACGGATGTTGGTTCTTCTTCAGGTTTTACAATGCACGCCCTTACCGCCGTTGACAACTATGGTTACGCGGTGGTGATACCGTGCGGATTTACCTATGGCAGCAAGTCGGTATCGTCGGCTTATACCATATTTGATACCGGCACCGAACCCTATACGTACCTGGAGGACCCAACTGCGGCAAAAGACACAGCGCAGCTGGCATCTGGCACTGCAGTATCCCTTACCACCACCAACAGCTTTAATTATGATTATACCGTCAGCAACAGCGAGAATTTAACTTATGTAGAAAGCACAAAATATTCGGGAAGTGATGTTTCGATTATCAGCCTGGAGTATTTTCTGAACAATGAATACCTGCTTGATTTTACCAACCACAAGCTGGGGTTGAAGAAGAATTAAGTCATTGGGTCATTGGGTCATTAGGTCATTAGGTCATTAGGAAGGATAAATAATAATACTTCCTAATCAAAAAATATGTCATGCCGTCCGCCCATTGGCGGATCGGCACCCCACGGATAGGTAGCCGACGGACAGGTAGCCTGTAGTCAGGTGTGCCACCAAACGGGCGGCTCAGCGCGTGGTTACTTAGCACGCGGCTCAGCGTGTGGGGTGCTGATCCGCCAATGGGCGGACAGCATGACGTGTGGGATAGAGAGAGTAGGCAATGAGGCGTTTTGCACCTCCGCTTAGCTATTTGCTTATCGTTACGATGTTATTAAAGCTGCATGGTGCGCAAACTGCCTGGCGGTTTAAGGTGATGGCACTTACCACCGACGTAGAATAACATTTTCCCCGGGTAACGGAAACATTCATGTTGATGGTATCGGCAGGCAGCGCGGCCAGCTTTAAAATAAAGGTTTGCGTTTCATTGCCTTCAATCACCACAAACCTTTTGTCTTTTTGTGCGCTATCCACCCATAGGTTAACGTTGCTGCCTGTTACCGAGCTGGTTACCGTTAAATCGCTGGGTTTATAAGGTGATGTAGGCGATAAAAACAGGTCGGCGCCGGTTGTTTTGGAAACGATGCGCACATTGGCCGATAGTATTTGCAGTGGCAACGGCAGCACCGGGCACTGGGTGTCGTTATTTTTTTTGCAGGCGCTCCAGCCGCTGCAGGCCAATAGCAATATTAAAAGGTGTTTGGTTTTCATGGTGTTTGTTTGTTTAAAACGTCCCTGCTGTATGGGTGTATGTGCTGCGGTTTTAATAAGGATACGAAGACCAGTCCATAAATGTAACATGCGGTGTAAAGTAAGCACGCTTGATACCTGACAGCGGGTTATAAATTATCCCTGTTTTGTCATTTCGAGCCAGAGCGAGAAATCTATACACCTGCTATTCCGACTTTGCGTGGCGGCCAAGCGCGTGTATAGATTTCTCTCTATCGTTCGAAATGACAGCAGGGGTTCACGCTCTAAGTCGTTTAAAAGACGCAGACCTTTCTTTCGCGGCCCTTTTACGGCCTATAACAAGCATCTCCACAATATCATTGGCAATATCAGCAATCAAGTCTTCGCGAATTAAAGAATTTGGTATGCGGAGGGTAAAGTAGCCTTTTTTAAATGAATGTAAAGTTCGTCTCAAGTCGGCACGGGCCTGGTTGCTGTCACGGTTATGGTGAGATCCGTCCACTTCGATGTTTACCTTAGCCGCTACAATTGCTATATCGATTGATTTAAACCCGTCATATTTCTCGAGTTCCGCAGGAACACCGCGTTCTTTTAGGGCGAAATAGAGCGCTATGGCATAATCGGTAGCTTTATGGTTATCTATCCAATCCTGATGTTCCCTGCATAAAGGAACACCAAAATTATTGGTGGAATAATTAAATACATTAGAGGGGATTGAACAATTGCACTCAAGACAATTCATGATATTCTGACTAGGTTTAAAGCCCCGAATGTAACTATTTCTGTGATTAAATTATCTTTCGTTTAGATAATCTACGTGCATAATCACCCCAAGTCAGTATCTTTGGACAGCGTTAATTAATCACGCTTTTAAACCTTAAAAACATCCTATGACATCAGTTAGCAAAGTCCTTGTGCCAACAGAAACCATCGAGCAATTATTTAAAGCCCATTTGGATATAGAGAATAACAAACGCATTCTTTTTTCCGCACCGTTTGGGGCGGGCAAATCGTTCTTCTTAAACAACTTCTTTGATAAATCAGTAGACAGAATTTCGCTAGTTATTCATCCTGTTGATTATGCCGTTTCCAGTAACGAGGATATTTTCGAGCTTATAAAATTTGATATTTTGACTGGGTTGATCGATAAATATTTTGAACAACTTGACTTATCGGACGACGACATACCTGAAATTTTACTAACACAGGAATATTTACGTAACCGTTTGGAGTTTTACCCCATCATTAAAGAAATCTTGCCATTGATGATACCTGGTGGTGAGAAAATTAAAACTGTGTTGGAATTGATTGAAAAGCAAACCCAGCAATACCAAGAATTTAAAGATGAAATGAATCAGGGCGAAGAATCGTCCGTTATGGAATATTTAGTAGGCCATCGACTAAAAAAAGGCTCAATACGTGAAGATGGAGACTATATTACTGCCCTTGTCAAAAATTTTATCAAACGGATAAAGGAAAAAAATGGTGACAAAAGATTCGTTTTTATACTAGACGATCTAGATCGTTTGGATCCGGAGCATGTATTTCGTTTATTCAATGTTTTTACGGCGCATCATGACAGCAGAACCGACAAGAATAAGTTTGATTTTGAACAGATTATATTTGTTTGCGACGTTCGTAACATTCATCATATGTTTCAGCACAAATATGGCATGCTTACTGATTTTCAAGGTTATATTGATAAATTTTATTCCTCTCATATTTTCAAATTCGATTTCAAAGCATATATCAAGCAACATTTGTCAAAACTTATGTCAGCAGGGTATAAATTTGAAATCCATTTTAAAGATGGAGCCGTAGAGCGTTCCTTGTGGGAGAAATACGATTTCAAAAACCATTATAACAATTTCGAATCGCTTCTTCAATATATTTTAAGCGACTTAATAGACATCGATCAAATTAAAATGAGAAGTTTTGAGCGTTATAACGGGTTTCAATTGCCGAATTACCAATTTACGGTATTGCAACATCGATCTTACCATGCACATAATTTCCCCTTCTTGGTGCTTATTTATACGTTGCAGCAGTTCTTCCCACGTTGGCACGAATTGAAAGCAGCATTTAAAAGTATGAGTGACACATTTGCTGCGGATTATACACACACAAAGAAAACAAATACCTACGACGATTGGGCTATAGTTGAAGAACTGATACAACTTTCATTACCTTTTATCATTGATTTGAGAGCAGCATTTATCAATAAATTCGAAGAAGGCAATTATACCTATAATACGTTTAACGAGGACGGTTTTGGTATACTCATTAATTACGAAGCCACCCGTTATGGAGAATATCGATTTAAAAGCGGTATGCGAAAAAAAGACGACGTTCCACCTGAAGAAAATGATGGTAATTGTGCTAGGCCAAACCCCTATTGGTTTTTGCTAAAGGCGATAGAAGAAAGCGAAAAAAATGGATTTTTGCGAATGCAGTAATCCTGCTCAGTCTGCCGAGCACGAGGTACACGATGCACTACCCAACCCTGAGCCTCGCCAGAAGAAGCGCTTAATAGAGTGATAAATGTTCTTGGATTGAGATTATTCAACATAAGCGTTAACCCAACCAATCACATCTCGGTAATCCTTCAGATCCAGGAGATAAGGCATATACTGTTGTTGCTCTTTCCTTGCATCCGCTGTAAAATAAGAAGTCGTGAAGATGATTCCTTTATTCGCCTGCTTGGTGTTAACCACGTGGCTGAACCCGCGGATAACGTCAACCCCTATTTTCCTGGTTGGTGCGTTTTTTTTGCATTCGACCAGCATTTTTATCGGCATACCAGCAAGATTTTGCAGGGCGATAATGTCTGTGCCGCCGTCCCGTGTCTTTTTTGTCAGAAAGACTTCGAAATCCCGGCTTTTCAACAACTCCGCCATCATTTCTTCAAATTCCCGATGATGGATTTGATAAAGTTGGCTATTGTCTTTATAGATTGCGGCAATGATTTTCTGAATATGTGAGACCTCATTTAGAAGCACTATCTTATTCTCCGGAACGGCCAAATCTGACTCCGGAAGCAGTTCGTAGGAAGTCAGTTCCAACTCATCATCTTCCGCCGCCTGGAAATTGTAGTCCTTCAAATCCAGCCTCATCAACAACT
>Ga0206899_1025_pt1 | contig 14661 bp, 14 predicted proteins | sample Alteio_BWOrgHeat_48_FD_152948 | JGI IMG/M metagenome (GOLD analysis project Ga0206899, IMG submission 152948) | Enriched cells from forest soil in Barre Woods Harvard Forest LTER site, Petersham, Massachusetts, United States -... | ecosystem: Environmental > Terrestrial > Soil > Temperate forest >...
TATCTTTCAATATATTTGCTCGCTATGAACCGCATCAAAATTTTTATTGCCTTTTTATGTTTGGCCCAGGTTGGTTTTGCGCAAACCGCGCCGCCCGCCGACCTGGTTTCAATTGAGCAGAATTTTAAAAAGCTGGATGTTTTAGGGAGTGTGCTTTATGTAGCCGCGCACCCGGATGATGAAAATACCCGCCTGCTGGCTTATCTTGCTCAGGAGAAGCATTACCGCACCGGTTATCTTTCGATGACGCGTGGCGACGGCGGTCAAAACCTCATCGGCAATGAGCAAAGTGAGTTGTTAGGTTTGATCCGCACCCAGGAGCTTTTAGCCGCCCGTAAAGTTGATGGCGCAGAACAGTTTTTTACCCGCGCCAATGATTTTGGTTTCTCGAAAGGGTCGGGCGAAACATTAAAAATATGGGATAAAGAAAAAGTTTTAAGCGATGTGGTTTGGGTGATCCGTAAATTCAGGCCGGATGTGATCATTTGCCGTTTCCCGACTACCGGCGAAGGCGGCCATGGGCATCATACCGCATCGGCCATACTGGCGCAGGAAGCATTTGCCGCCGCAGCCGACCCCAATCGCTTTCCTGAACAATTAAAATATGTACAAACCTGGCAGGCCAAACGCCTGTTATGGAACACCTTTAGTTTTGGCACCGTAAATACAACGGCACCCGATCAGTTTAAAATTGATCTGGGCGTATATAACCCCATCATTGGCAAAGGTTATGGCGAAATGGCTGCTGAAAGCCGGTCAAATCACAAGACCCAGGGCTTTGGCTCGGCCAGGCAAAGGGGGCAGACTTTTGAATTTTTTAAGACCATTTTAGGAGATGCCCCGCAAACCGACCTGATGGATGGTGTAAACACCAGTTGGAGCCGTGTAAAAGGAGGCGAAGCAATTGGATCGGAAATTGAAAAGATCCGTAAAGATTTTGATATTGATCACCCCGAAAAATCAGTTCCCGCATTGCTTGGTTTGATAGATAAAATTGGAAAAGTATCCGATGAATACTGGCGCACTGAGAAAACAAAAGAATTAAACAATCTGATTGCGGCATGCGCGGGCTTATGGTTTGAAGCCTATACCGCTGAACCTACCTACGCCCTGGGCGACCAGATGAATATCCGTTCGCAGGTGATCAGCCGTTACGGCCTGAACATCGCGTTAAACGGGCTAACAGTAATCCAGCATGCCGATAATGCCGGTAACACTTCGGACTTTATGGAGCTGATGGCCCGTTACGATCTGCCAGTCACCACTAAGGATAAAGTTATCCCTGCAAATGAATTACAAACGTTTAGCAATGATTGCATCGCCGCTAAAATATCACAACCTTATTGGCTGGAATCGCCGCATTCAATAGGTACTTATGAAGTTGGCAACGCAGGTAATATTGGCAACCCGGAAAATCCGGATGCGCCGATGGTTGAATTTGTTTTTCAGATTGACGGCCATGCAATTACGTCGGACAGAAAGCTGATATACAAGTATGTTGACCCCGCCAAAGGCGAAATTTACCAACCGGTTGAAATTACGCCACCCGTCGCGGCTAATATTACTGCTAAAAACTACATCTTCAACTCAAAACAACCACAGTTTGTGGAGATTAAACTACAAGGCTTTACCAGGGCTGCCGGCAGCATCAGCATAAAACCCATGGCGGGATGGAAGGTTAGTCCCGAAAAAATTGATTTTAGCGGAAAAAATAAAGGTGATGAATGGGCTGTAAATTTTGAAGTATCGCCAACCGGCAATCACCCGCAAACAACAACACTGGAAGCGGTTGTTGAAGTGGGTGGTAAACAGTTTTCAATGGGCATACAGCATATTAAATATGAGCATATCCCCAATATTACCTTGTTCCCGCCGGCAGAAGCTAAATTGATCGACCTTAATTTAAACCTCATAGGCAAAAAAATAGGTTACATCCCCGGTGCCGGCGATTTGGTGCCCGAAGCGCTTAAACAAGTTGGCTATGATGTACATATATTAACTGAACACGAGATCCTTAATGGAGACTTATCGGGATATGATGCCATTATTACCGGAGTTAGGGCCTACAATGTAAACCCCCGCCTGGCTGTGGAGCAACCCAAACTGCTGGAATATGTAAAGAATGGCGGCAACCTTGTAGTACAGTACAATAACAACAGTGGGCTGGTCACCAAAAATATTGGCCCATATCCCTTCAATGTTGTAAATAAAAGGGTTACCGATGAAGATGCTAAAATAACAGTTTTAGACCCGCAGGAGCCTTTGCTCAACTATCCGAACAAAATTACCCAGGATGATTTTAGCGGCTGGACACAGGAACGGGGCTTATATTTTGTTGGCGATATCGACCCTAACTATAAAGCACCGCTGCAAATGAATGACCCGGGCGAAGCAGCCAATAATGGCGCCCTGATCGTGGGAAATTATGGGCAAGGGAGATTTGTTTATACATCGCTGGCGTTTTTCAGGCAATTGCCTGCGGGGGTGCCGGGGGCATACAGGCTGTTTGTGAATTTATTAAGCAAGCCGAAAAATCAGCCGTGAGGAAGGTGAAAGGTGAAGCGCCTTCGGCGCTTAATTCATTACCGCTCGGCTTTAGCCAACACGCAGAGAAATTTAGATAGACTGGGGGCTTTAGCCAAAAACGAGTGGAACATCTGATTATAAAATGATTTGTCATGAAAACAAACCACGAAGAAATAGTAATAAGCAGCAAGAAAGGCGTCAGCACACCCAATGCTTTATCAATTAAAACAATTAATGCAGCACGTGGCAGAAAGGGAGTTGGTAAACCCATTAAAAATATCCGGACGTTTATCGATTCTTTATAAAGCCGAAGAAATCAGGGCGCTTGCTGACTTGTTTTAAACCATCAACACACAAAAATTTCAAACGCAATTAATATATTTGCAACCAAATAATTTCAACATGGCACATCATCATAACGAAGAAGACGAAAAAAACTACAGAACTATATTCAGACTGGTTGGTACATTAACCGGCCTGTTTATTGGGGTGGTTATCAATCAAACCTGGCAACTGGTAGTTATTTTAGGGGTTGTTGGTTTCCTTTTTGCCGGGTTTTTCCGCCAGCTTTTGGTAAAAGGCCGTGAAAACGCCTGATCCGGACCTGCCATCATTCATTCGCAGCTGGAACCAATTCTATGCCATTGTAATTGGCTGGCTGGTTCTGCTGATCATCCTGTTCTGGCTCATTACCATTTGTTATAAATGAGCATAGCCGACTGGATAGTTTTAGGCCTCACGCTGCTTGGCATCGTTTTATACGGTGTATGGAAAAGCGGCCAGAGCCAAAACATCGACCAGTACCTGATGGGCGGGCGCACCCTGCGCTGGTACCATGTAGGCCTTTCCGTTATGGCTACACAAGCCAGCGCCATCACCTTTCTTTCTGCCCCCGGGCAAGCCTATTCCGATGGGATGCGCTTTGTGCAGTTTTACCTGGGCCTGCCGCTGGCCATGATCGTGCTCTGCGTAACCTTTGTGCCCATATTCCATCGTCTTAAAGTTTATACCGCCTACGAATACCTCGAGCAGCGCTTCGACCTGAAAACAAGGGCGCTTACTTCTTTTTTATTTTTGATCCAGCGCGGGCTTTCAACAGGCATCACTATTTATGCGCCATCCATCATTTTATCTACAATCCTCAACATCAACACCGTTTATACCACGCTTTTTATTGGCGGGCTGGTGATCTTTTATACCGTTTACGGCGGCACCAAAGCGGTATCCTATACCCAGTTGCTGCAAATGAGCATTATTTTTTTAGGGATGTTTTTTGCCGGGGTGATGGTGGTTCACCTGTTGCCTGGCGGTGTAGGTTTTAGCCATGCCATTAAACTTGCCGGTAAGCTGGGGAGGATGAATGTGATCGACTGGAAATTCGACCCAAATAACCGTTACAATATCTGGAGCGGCGTTATCGGCGGTTTCTTTTTGCAATTATCCTATTTCGGCACCGACCAAAGCCAGGTAGGGCGCTATTTAACCGGAAGCTCGGTAGGGCAAAGCCGCCTGGGCCTCATCATGAACGGGCTGGTAAAAATCCCCATGCAGTTTTTGATCCTGCTGATAGGCGTACTGGTTTTTGCTTTTTACCAGTTTAACCGCCCGCCTATGTTTTTTAACCAATACGAGGTAAAGCAGGTAAAAAAAAGCAGTTATGCAGCGCAATACAACCAATTGGAAAGCCAATATACCGCAGTTTTTGAGCAGCGCAAAAATAAAGCCGACGACCTGATCAAAGCATTTGACAATAAAGATCAAACTCAAATCAGCAAAGCACAGGATGCTTTAAAAATTGCCGACGGACAATCAATGGCGATTCGCAAACAGGCCATTGCCGTAATGAAAAAGAACAACGACAAAGCCAACGAAGACGATACCAACTATGTATTCCTTACCTTTGTTACGCAATATTTACCACGCGGGTTGATCGGGTTGCTGGTGGCTATTATTTTTCTGGCTTCGATGGGCTCAACCGCAAGCGCTTTGAATTCATTAGCGTCAACTACCGTAGTGGATATTTACCGGAGGATCCTTAATCCCGGCGCATCCGATAAAAATTATTTGAACGCGTCAAGACTGGCAACCGTTTTCTGGGGCCTGGTTTGTATCGGGATGGCTTTATACGCCAGCAAAGTAGGCAATTTGCTGGAATACGTAAATAAATTAGGCTCCTATATTTACGGCACTATTTTAGGCGTTTTTGTGGTTGCTTTTTATCTGAAGAAAATCAGAGGCAACGCCGTTTTTATAGCCGCTATTATTACCGAGTTGCTGATTATTATCCTTGGTAATTTCGAACTGGTTGCCTATTTATGGCTCAACATGATCGGATGTATTTTGGTGATCATCATTGCAGCTTTAATAAATCCATTGATGCCATCAAAAGAACAGGAGGCTGTTTAACTGAAAGATTTGACAACTTTTTAAAGTTGTCAAATCTGGTCTCTTCTCATCAGCCTGATATTCAAAAATCGCTGCAAATCCTTAATTCCGACATCGAACATCCGAAATCCGAAATTAAACTAGCCTGTTCAAAACCGACATAAAATTTCTCTAAAATTTCTTTGTGTGATTCTATTGATTGCTGAAAACGCTTTGCACCAAAAGTGATCTCATTAAAACTGCATGAATTATTTGACTTATGGTCCATTTGTCCTTTTTTTTCAAATTTATAACTATTTTGTGCTTTAATATATCAGAGATTTGTCGTCCCGTCCCGACCCAGCTCGCAATAGATTGACTACCGACTAGCCATGCGGGTATTCCTTGACTACCTTTCTGATGTTAAAAAGGCAAGGCATAGTACATTCGCAGGCGCAGTCCACGGCGGGCACCACAATTTGCATAGTACCACTTTTATTTATGCAAAGTGGCACTTCTGATTTCTACCAGCCGGGTAAAATTGTATGCCAATTACAATTATTAACCCCGGAATATGAAAAAAGTACTATCCATCATCACCATCTGCCTTTTATTTGGCTGCGCGGCTTTTTCGCAAACTCAAAAGATCCCGATTGAAAACGGCTGGGAATTTCATGAATACAATGGTTCAAAACCGGAACTCTCCGAATGGCGCAGCGCCGCAGTACCCGGGCTCATCCATACCGACCTGATAGCCCATAAGCTAATACCAGATCCCTTCTATCGCGACAATGAAAAAAAAGTGCAGTGGGTATCCGATTCGGAATGGGAATACCGGAGGACGATCTCAGCCGATCAAAACCTGCTTAAGCATAAACATATCGACCTGGTTTTTGAAGGCTTGAATACCCTGGCTGATGTTTCAGTCGACGGTAAATTAATTCTTCATGCGGATAATATGTTCCGCGAATGGCGGGCGGATATTAAACCGTACCTGAAACAAGGCAATAATACTTTATCCATAGTTTTTTATCGGACTAAACCGGAACTGGCCCGGCTCGACAAGGCGCACCCAGAGGAAAATGAGGGCAAGGATACCAGCGCGATAGCCAAATTGCTCGACGCCGGTAATAAGAGCTATGTGCGCAAAGCGGCCTATGAAGCCGGGTGGGACTGGGGGCCGAACATAGTTACCTGCGGTATCTGGCGGCCGGTATATCTTCAATGCTGGGAGGATGGAAGGATAGCCGACCTGGGCATACAGCAAAGCGATATCAGTACCCAGGCAGCGCATATTAATGTTGATGTGAGGGTGCTTTCAACTGTAAAAGCTAATGCCACCCTGAAAGTGGCGTATACGCAAGGGAGTCAAACCAAATCTTTTAGCTACCCTGTTACCCTGCATGCAGGCATTAACGAGGTTAGCTACCCTATCGATATTGCTAACCCCAAATTGTGGTACCCGAACGGTTACGGCAAACAGGATATGTACTATTTTAAGGCAACTTTACTTACCGGCGGGCATGCGGCTGACATGGTTTCCACCCGCTCTGGCCTGCGTTCGGTAAAGCTGAATCGTGACCGTGATTCACTGGGCCGTAAATTTGAATTTATAGTGAACGGCATACCCGTTTTTGCGAAGGGCGCCAATATTATCCCCTTTGATCATTTTCCTACGCGGATGACCGATAAACGCTACCGCAAGTTCCTGCAAACCGCAGCCGATGCACATATGAACATGATGCGGGTGTGGGGCGGCGGCTACTATGAAACGCAGGAATTTTATGACCTGTGCGACGAATTGGGCATCATGATCTGGCAGGACTTTATGTTCGCCAATGCTACGCCGCCGTCATTCTTAAAAGAGGACATTGCCAAAGAGGTCGATCACCAGGTGCGCCGGCTACGCAATCACCCGTGCATAGCGGTGTGGTACGGCAATAACGAGATCAGTATTTTCCTGGAAGATCCGGCCCCAGAAATGATCCCGGATGCATTTAAACCAATGTTTGCGAAACTGGCGGCAACGCGTACCTCAAAAACATATACCAATTACCTGGAGACATTCGGCTATTTCATCCCTGGCATTGTAAACAGGATCACACCTGAAATACCTTATACAGCCAGTTCACCCACTTCGGATTTTGAACGGCAATCTCCGAATTTCATTTCCGGTGACAGGCACAATTACAATGTGTGGTGGAATAATAAGACTATTGAGGAACAGGCCAATTATAAAGATCGCTTCGTGAGCGAAACAGGTATCCAGGGTTTCCCGGATATGGCCACCATCGATGCCTTTACCGAACCGGGAGACCGTTCGGCAACGTCGCCTATCATGAATGCACATCAAAAGAACTTCTCGCTGAACGGCAATGTGGTGATAGGAAAGATCGCCAAAACCGAATATAAAGATCCTGCCGATTTTGCCACATTCGATTACCTGGCCCAACTGGTGCAGGGCGAAAGCTTAAAAATTTATGCCGAAGCCATGCGCCGCCGCCGGCCATTCTCCATGGGTTTCCTGTACTGGCAGCTGAACGACAGCTGGCCGGTAATTTCGTGGGCTACGATGGACTATTATGGCCACCCCAAAGCCGCCATGTATATGGCGAAGCACTTTTTTGAGCCTGTACTGGTGTCGCCGCATGAGGAAGACGGGAAAATCAATATTTATGTTGTATCTGATCGCACTGTTGACGAGGACGCATCACTGGACGTGAGACTGATGGATTTTGACGGTAAAGTATTATGGAACAAAAAGGTTGATCATTGGGTCAAAGCGCTTTCCAGCGAAATAACATTAAGTATTTCGAAAGATGAATTGACGGGAGCTAATTACAACCCTGAAAAAACATTTATTTCAACAAAGTTGGTGGATGAAAAGGGTGAAGTGCTATCGTCAAATGACCTTTATTTTAAACGGCCGAAAGATTTAAAATATTCCAAATCGGCCATCCAAACCGACTTAACCAAACAAGGCGATCACTATGTCCTGAAAATAACAAGCAGTGTGCTGGCGCCAAGAGTGGGCGTTACGTTTGGCGATGAAGATGTCTGGCTTTCAGACAACTACATCGATGTATTGCCAAACGAGCCGGTTTCGATCAGCATAAAAAGCGAAGCTACACTGGAGCGGCTAAAAAAGACCTTGAAAATTAAATCATTAGATCAATTGTAGATTAGTCCGAAAGTCAGTAAAGTCCGGAAGTCCGGAAGAAGCTGCAACTGACGCCCGCCTTCAGTCGGACAAATTAAGTTATGTAGAAAAATGAAAGTAATTCGAAGTTCAAACAAATAAACTCAAAAAGATGAAAAAAGTAACACTAATTAATTTGATGGCCGTGATGCTGTTAATGGTCGCGACGAAAGTAAACGCGCAAACGCAAACAAATTATTTTATCGGCAAATGGGACGTGCTGGTAAAAGGCCTGCCACAGGGAGATACGCATATGAAGTTTAATATTGCCGACTCGGCGGGCACAATGAAAGGGGCGCTGCTGGATACCACAGCCGCGCAAAAGGACATACCGCTAACCAAAATTGAACCGGATGGCGACAAGATCACACTATATTTTAGCGCACAGGGTTATGATGTGAGCCTGCTTTTGACAAAGAAAGATGACGACAATGCAACCGGCAGCCTGATGGGTATGTTTGACGCTACTGCCGTTCGCATGAAAGCAAAATAATGAACGATAAAGTACCGGGGGCCTTGCCGGGACAAAAAGAACTTAGGTACACAAACGTGCGATCTGAGATTTAGGTGAAACACGCTGGGGTGCCTTCCGGGGTGAGATACGGAATGCAATTTTATACCATGACAGCTATTGCAGAATTATCAAACAGGCAAAACCTCTAATACCCTAAAAGAAATCAATTGACAATGAAAACCAACAGAAGAAGATTTATTAAGAACGGCGGCATTTCGCCATTTTTAAAACCGGCCTGTATGCTATTTTTATGCTTACTTTTCTCGGCGTCGGCATTCGCCCAAGGTAAACATGACACGACGAGCTATATCCAGACGGTTGATATCAAAACAGGAAAAATTGATACTATATTAGTTGCTAAAGGTGATTTCGAGGCACCTAACTGGCATCCCGACAATTACCTTGTCATGAATTTCAGAGGCAGGATGTACAAATTGGACCTCGCTACCAAAGCGTTAACTGAAATTAACACCGGGTCAATTAATCAGAGCATGGACGACCACGGACTTTCACCGGATGGCAAATGGATAGCAATAACCAGTTTCGATACGGGCAACCTTTCGCAAAAAGTTTATAAATTTTCCATTTCTATCGTACCTGCTGCGGGCGGGCAACCGAAGAAAATAATAACGTCCCAGGATCTTTCTTTTTGGCATGGGTGGAGCCCTGACGGCAAGACGATAGCCTATTGCGGAGGGGACTTTAGCAACCTGGATGTTTACACCATACCAGTGGAAGGCGGCACACCGAAAAGACTGACCGATACCCCGGGATTAGACGATGGGCCTGACTATTCTCCCGATGGGCAGTACATATATTTCCATTCATACCGTAGCGGCCGTATGCAGATTTGGCGTATGCACACCGATGGCTCGCAACAGGAACAGATGACCTTTGATGAAAATGCCAACTGGTTTCCGCACCCTTCACCAAATAATAAATGGATCGCTTACATAGCCTATACTACCGACCAAAAACAACTTCACCCATTTGGTAAAGATGTCAAACTCCGTTTGATGGATCCCAAAACAAAAGCTGTTAAAGATATAACAGCTGTGTTTTATGGCGGGGCGGGCACTATTAATACGCCGTCGTGGAGCCCAGACAGCAGAAAGATTGCCTTTGTAAGTTATTCAGTCAACTAATATCAAAGAAATTAAAAACCCTCAATAGAATTGACATGAACAGAAAAATGTTTTTACAACAAACCGGCATGCTTGCCGCTGCCGGCATACTATACCCGGGGCTTAGCCGCGCTGCTGGTTTTGTTATGCCCAAAACCGGCGACGCTATTGGCCTGCAACTGTACAGTGTTGACGCCTTGATGCAGGCCGACACCAAAGGCACGCTGCAAAAGTTGGCGGCAATTGGTTATAAGAACCTGGAAAGTGCCGGCGGCCCAAAGGGGCTTTATTATGGCTACAAACCCAGGGAATTTGCCGGTATGGTAAAAGACATGGGGATGGCCTGGCGCAGCGCACATGTAGGGGGAGTGCCTTTTACCGTATCTACATTGATGAAAATTGTGACTAATGCGCAAGACTCTGCCAAAATAATGAAGTATGCACCCATGATTGAGCATATGCCCAAATCGGCTAACCTGCAGGACAATGCGCAGCAGTTAGCCGACGAGGCGGCTGAAGGTGGCTTGGAATACCTTGTGTGCGCGGCAATACCGACAAAAACGATGGACGACGTTAAAATTGCAGTGGATGTGTTTGGAAAAGCAGGGGAAGCTTGCAAGAAAGCCGGAGTGCAGTTCGCGTTTCACAATCACAGCTTTGAGTTTGTGCCGATAAACGGGGTATTGCCTTATGATTACATAATGGCCAATACCGACAAAGATTTGGTAAAGAGCGAAGTCGACCTTGGCTGGGCAACTATTGCCGGACAGAACCCTTTGGAGATATTTAAGAAATACCATGGACGTATTCCGCTTTGGCATGTAAAGGATATGGACAAAACCACAAAAGAGCCCACGGAAATCGGCAGCGGATATATTGATTATAAACCAATTTTTGATGCCAGGCACATATCGGGTATGAAATACTTTTTTATTGAGCAGGACGGGCCGCCAAAACCAATGGAAAATGTTACCAATGATTACAACAATTTGAAAAAAATACTATCGTAGCGACAGTTATTTTATGACCGGATAGCTATATTCGTTTATCAAACTCAAATTATGAAATACCTCATCATTGTGCTGTTGTTCCCGCTGGCGGTACGGGCGCAAATTGTTACCAATCAACGGCTGTTTGATACCATACCCTTTATCCCCGAACACACGCCGCAGCGCTTGGCCCAATTTGCAAAAGAGCCGGTAGTAACGGGCAGGATCATTTTTCTGGGTAACAGCATAACGGAAATGGGCGACTGGAAAAAAGCAACCGGCGATACCACCGTTGTTAACCGGGGCATAGGCGGCGACATCACTTTCGGGGTTTTAAAACGCCTTAAGGATATTACCGACAGGCAGCCATCCAAGGTTTTCCTGCTGATCGGTATTAACGATATCGGCAAAGATATCCCGGATGCCGTGATCGCTGCCAATGATCTCAAAATTGTAAACGAAATACACGCCAAATGCCCGCAAACCCATATTTATGTGGAGAGTGTACTGCCTGTTAATTCAACTATAAACAACTTCCCGCAGCATTATGATAAGGAAGAACATGTGCTGGCACTCAATAAGTTGCTGCAGGCCAATGCAGCAGCCGGCAACTATACTTATGTAGACATCTTTCACCTGTTTGCCGACGCTGATGGCCGGCTGAAAAGTGAATATACCTACGAGGGGCTGCATCTTAAACCCCCAGCCTATGATATTTGGGTGGCATACCTCAGGAAGATGGGCTATTTGTGAAACTGCCAATCCGTTAAAAAAAAAATAGTAAACAATAATATTATAGCGGTGGGTATAAAATCCATCGCTATAATATTTCTCAAATTATCAAATATTCCATCTTGGTATTGTTGTTTCCATTGGCGGCGGGCCCGGCATGCACGCCAGGTCAGATAGCAATAAAAAAGGAAATAATCGCAACTAATCGGGAAATGCGCTCATTAATCGCCTTGGTTTTTCACTGCACTTTTGTATTGTTCAAACAAAACAAAAACTTTAAAATCAAATAAAATGGAAAATCAAGCAAAAACCCAGGCAGTAAAAAACGTAGTATTGGTACACGGCGCATTCGCCGATGGTTCCGGTTACAGAGGTGTTTATGAAAGCCTTACCAAACAAGGTTACCAGGTAACCGTTGTACAAAACCCATTAACTTCCCTTGAAGATGATGTGACAGCAACAAACCTGGCGCTGGATGCCCAGGATGGTCCGGCTATCCTTGCAGGCCATTCATGGGGTGGTGCGGTTATCACCCAGGCAGGTAATCATCCTAACGTTGCAGGGTTGGTGTATATCGCCGCCTTCCAGCCGGACAATAACGAGACCGCGCTTCAATGGTTCCAGACTGCCCCGCCTGCACCAGAGAACGGCGTGTTGCCTCCTGATGAAAAGGGCATTGTTTACTATGATAAAGCAAAGTTTCATGCCGGTTTCTGCGGGGACCTGAGTGAAGAAGATGCAGAATTTATGTATGCATCACATGGTGAGTTCTACGCCAAATGCTTTGTAAGCCCTATCGCTGATGCTGCATGGAGAAGTAAGCCAACGTTCGGCATTGTAGCCACCGATGACAAAAGCATCAATCCCGAAATTCAGCGTGCCATGTACAAACGTTCCAACACAAAAGTTACCGAGATCAAGGGCAGCCATGCTGTTTATATCTCGCAGCCGCAGAAAGTAGCTGCTGTAATAGCAGAAGCAGCACAAGCTGTGTCTGTCGACTAACCCGGCTGTTCTGTTATAATTTAAGCCCCATTTACAAAAACTTGTAAATGGGGCTTAGTCTGTTTACAGACGTCGGTAAAGCGGATTTGGAAGACGCGGGAATGGCAAAATTTAAACTTTGGGTTTCGATTGTACTTTCGTACTTTGAACGCTGATTATGCGGCAGCCGGTGGCTGCGCTGTATATTGCGGGTAATTATTTTATTTAATCGATAATGAGGTTTAAACTAACGGAAGAAAACACAGGCGGGGAATTGCTGCTTTTTAAGGACGAGGCAGTGTTTGACCGGTTATTTTTCAGCAAAGACCGCTTCAACAAATACTTCACTATCGCCTGGAATACAGCGGAAAACCAAACTGTTACTATTGACGGAACTGAATATGAATTCCCGGCCAATTCGCTGTTAACCCTTTTGTTTAATCAATCTTTCAGCTTTGAAAACCCCGCAGGTATCCTCGCCTGGCAGTTTAACCGGGAGTTTTACTGTATTATCGATCATGATAGCGAAGTAAGCTGTGTAGGGTTCCTGTTCAGCAATACAGATCATTTGTTTGTTAAGCTGAATGACCTGGCACAACAAAAGTTACAACTGCTCTCCGATATTTTTGTTGAGGAATTCAAGACCTCGGACAATATTCAGAATGAAATGTTGCTGGTGCTGTTAAAGCGGCTGATCATTTATGTAACCCGGTTGGCCAGGTCAGGGTATGCGCCTGTTAAAAAATTGCAGGACGAAAGATTTCATATCATCCGAAAGTTCAACCTGCTGGTAGAAAAAAATTTTAAATCAGAGCACTCTGTTAGTTTTTATGCGGAGCAGCTATGTAAAGCGCCTAAAACCTTATCCAATCTTTTTGCAATTTTTAACCAGAAGGCCCCTTCGCAGGTTATCCAGGAAAGGATCATAGTGGAGGCTAAACGGCTTTTGTACTATACCGACAAATCGATAAAACACATCTCTTTTGAGCTTGGATTTGAAGATGTAGCTTACTTCTCTAATTTCTTCAAAAAAAACACGGGTGTATCGCCTTCAGATTTCAAAAATCGGCCAGAAAATCCTAAAGAAGGGAAATAATTACAACTAATCGGGTAATGTGCTTATAAACTCGGCCTGCTTTTCAGCCCACCTTTGTATTGTTGATTCAAACAAAAACATCAACGACAAAAAAAATGAAAACATTAAAAAACACATTGAAAGGTGGTATGCTGGCGCTAACAGTCGCTTTCGCCACCATGATTGGCGCCGTAACTGAAGCAAATGCACAAACAGTAAAGAATGTAGTATTGGTACACGGCGCATTCGCAGACGGATCTGGCTGGAAAGCCCTTTACACCGTCCTTACAAAAAAAGGATACCACGTTACGGTAGTGCAAAACCCCTTAACATCACTCGAAGATGACGTAACAGCAACCAGGGTAGCGCTTGACAAACAGGACGGCCCCTGCATCCTCGTTGGGCATTCATGGGGAGGCGCCGTTATTACTGAGGCAGGTAATCACCCCAAAGTAGCTGCACTGGTTTATGTTGCCGCATTCCAGCCCGACAAAGGGGAATCAGCATTGCAATGGCTGCAAACTGCGCCGCCCGCTCCTGAAAATGGCGTATTGCCTCCGGACGATAAGGGCATTGTTTACTATGACAAAGCTAAATATCACGCAGGCTTTTGCGCTGATATAAGTGAAGAAGAAGCAGATTTTATGTATGCATCGCAGGGAGCATTTTATGCAAAAGGTTTTATAACACCAATTTCTGATCCTGCCTGGAGGCATAAACCAGCCTATGGCTGTATTGCAACCGAAGACAAAAGCATCAACCCGGTTATCCAGCATAAGATGTACGAGCGGTCGAACACTAAAGTAACAGAGATAAAAGGCAGCCACGTTATCTTCATGTCGCAGCCGGAGGCAGTGGCTAAAGTGATCATTCAGGCAGCTAATGACGTTTCGGCAAAAAACTAATACGAAAAACAGAAAGAAGTTCGGGAGGCTTCTCTTGCAAACTAAAAAGCCGCTCTGCGAAAGCAAAGCGGCTTTTTAGTTGTGGTGCAGACCCAATCTGCAAGTATAGCGGTTCGAAGTTTTTCAGCATCGAACAGCAGGGGAATTTTTTAATAACCCATTATTTATAATCGGGGTTTTGAATAAGTACACCGTCGCTCTTATCAATTTCGGTTTGCGGCAAAGGCCATTTATAAAATTTGTCCTGCC
>Ga0206899_1027_pt1 | contig 13819 bp, 13 predicted proteins | sample Alteio_BWOrgHeat_48_FD_152948 | JGI IMG/M metagenome (GOLD analysis project Ga0206899, IMG submission 152948) | Enriched cells from forest soil in Barre Woods Harvard Forest LTER site, Petersham, Massachusetts, United States -... | ecosystem: Environmental > Terrestrial > Soil > Temperate forest >...
ATTTTTTCCTGGATAGCCTTCTGCACCTCATCAAGGTCTGTACCTTTTTTGTAGTTGATCTCTAAGGCGGTTACATTTTCGGGCTGATCAAGCAGTTCGCGGGTAAAATCGATGGTGGTTACCACCATGTCGTCAAAATCCTGGCCTACTTCAAAAACGCCTGCAGGGGTTATAGGGCGTACTACAGGATATTATTGAGAAAGCGATAAAACCGATAGAAAGAATGCTGGAGATCTCGGCAAGTTTAGGATTATAGTTTTTTGATTTCACTGATTTTTGAAGGATTTCACCGATTTTAAGTCATGGTGTTGAAATATGGGTATTGATTTATAAAAGGTCTGTTTTTCTAAAAATTTTTCCCGCCTTCGGCGGTAGGGTGTTTAAAGGTTGCGCTTTTTTAAATTATACCGGTTAAAGCTTTGTACTTTTGCTGATTAAAGAATAGATAATGACGTTGTTTGATAATAAAGAAAAAACAAATATTGAAGCACTGGGCGAATTTGGCCTGATCAATTATTTGACTGAAAATATAAAAATTTCCCAAAAAAGTTCCATAAAAGGTGTTGGCGACGATGCCGCGGTGCTTGATTTTGACGGAAAAAAAGTATTGGTTTCTACCGATATGCTTTTAGAGGGGATCCATTTCGACCTGGCATATACACCGTTAAAACATTTGGGTTACAAAGCGATACAGGTTAACCTGAGTGATATTTATGCGATGAATGGAATAGCTTCACAGGTGACGGTATCCATCGGAATCTCCAGTAAATTCCCGCTGGAAGCTGTGGAAGAATTATATGAAGGCATTTATTTAGCCTGCGAAAAGTATAATGTGGATTTGATTGGTGGCGATACGTCCTCATCGAAACAGGGACTGGTGATCAGTGTAACCGCATTGGGTTATGCTGATGAAAAAGATATTGTTTACCGCGATGGCGCTGAAGAAGGAGATTTGATTTGTGTGTCGGGTGATTTGGGCGGCGCTTATACCGGGTTACAACTGCTTGAGCGGGAAAAACTGATCTATTTAGAAAACCCTAATATTCAACCCGACCTTGAAGGAAAAGATTATATAGTTGAACGCCAGTTAAAACCAGAGGCCCGGAAGGATATTGTCGAATTACTGAAAGATATTGAAGTAAAACCAACGGCTATGATCGACGTATCTGATGGCTTGGCGTCCGAAATATTGCATATCTGCAAGCAAAGCAATAAAGGGTGTAATTTATACGAAGAAAAAATCCCCCTTGACCCGATGACCTTTGAAACCGCCCGCGAATTTAACCTGGACCCGACGGTTTGCGCCCTGAGTGGCGGAGAAGACTACGAGCTGCTGTTTACCGTTAAACAAGCCGACTACGACAAGATAAAGTTTAAAATGGACATTACCATTATCGGGTATATCACTGAGCCTGCTGCCGGGTGTAACTTGATAACTAAGGCAGGGAATAGCCACCCGTTGAAGGCGCAGGGGTGGAATGCGTTTAGCCCCCCGGCCCCCTGAAGGGGGAGTTTTAAATATTAATAAAATGGAAACACTTTGGGTTGATTTTCAAAATGCCGGTTACGATGGAGTGCGGCTTATTTGTAAGGGGACGTTAAAAGAATTGAAAGAAAAGAATATCGAGTTAAAAGACGACCTTCAACTATTGATCTGGAGTGATGACGAAGATGATAACGGCAGAAAAGATAATTTGTTAGTTGAGGCAGTAGTTAAGTTTAGCGTTGTCGATCATTGTTGGGTCGCCCAGTTTGATGAAAATAATTTAAAACACGAATCTCAACTCGGACATTAGATTTATTAACGTTTAACAAATTTAGACCTCATGGCCTTTTTTAATCGTCTATGAATTTAACTTAAATCCAACAGGGTAAGAAAAAATAACGGTCCGTTGAAAGCAGATGTATAGGATGTATTAAGGTGTATAGGATGTATTAAGGCTCTGGCCCTGAGGAAAGTGAGGTTTTTATCTATAAATGTTTTTATCCAACACTTAAACGTTGACCGTTTTCATAACGGCCGTGTGGTTGAGGGTAGCCTCTATGAGGCAATATGATTTGGTTGGTTTTCTCTACAAAGGGGTTGAGCCTACGGCTCATTCTTATATCGCCCAGGGTTTAATTTTTCAATATTATCAACCGGTTTCTAAATATACCGCATATCATTTTTTATACGAATATCCCACCTGCCCAGCGAATGTATGGTTGATAAGAGTAAAAAAATGCAGACGATATGTCTGGCCCATAGGGCCTACCCATTTGTAGAAAAAAACAACAAAAAAAATTTGCCGCATAGCGGCTACCCTTTGCCCGCTTTTATCATTTTTGTGAATAACCGGAATCAAATTTCTAACACCTTTATAAAATAATTTAACTTTTCGAACAGGGGGTTAAACCCGCAGCTCATTTAGAATGGATATCCGTTGGTTTTAAAAAAGAAACGCACACTAACCGATGCTACTCTTCCCCAATATATTTTTGATCCAATTGTTTATTCGCCTTTGCGCCCAATCCTTTAATTTTTTCGGCGGTTTTGGTGAGGTTTCCGTTGCCTTCGGTAAGTTTGCTGATGGCGCTTTCATAAGCGTTTTGGCTGAGTTTGATGTTTTTGCCGATGCCTTCCATGTCGCCGATAAAGCCAACAAATTTATCGTACATGGCGCCGCTTAAGCGGGCAATCTCCAAAACATTGCGGTTCTGGCGTTCCTGTTTCCAGATGCTGGCAATAGTGCGCAGGGTTGCCAGTAAGGTTGATGGGCTTACAATCACCACCCGTTTATCCCAGGCATCGCTGAATAATTCGGCATCAATTTGTACGGCAAAACTGAAGGATGATTCTATCGGCACAAAAAGCAATACGAAATCGGGGGAGTTGATTTGGTAAAGATCGTGGTAGTTTTTGGAGGATAGGTTTAACACATGTCCCCTTATCGATTCCACATGCGCTTTTGAATAGAGTTTGCGTTCGTCTTCTGTTTCAGCATTCACTAAACGTTCATAAGCGATTAAAGACACTTTTGAGTCGATAATTAAGTGTTTGTCATCCGGGAGGTCTATGATAGCATCAGGTTGCAGGCGGTTGCCTTCAGCGTCGGTTAAACTGGCTTGCAGGCGGTATTCCCTGTCTTTCACCAGGCCGGATCGTTCCAACACCCGTTCGAGGATTACTTCGCCCCAGTTACCCTGTTTTTTGTTATCACCTTTTAAGGCTTTTGTTAAATTAGTGGCCTCTTCACTGATCTGTTTATTTAATGCCATTAGTTGGGTGATCTCACCGCGCAAAATATTTCGCTCATTCGATTCATCTTTATAAACCTTGTCCACTTTTTCCTCAAAAGCTTTGATGTTTTCTTTTAGGGGATTGAGCAGGATATCCATACTGGAGCGGTTGGTCTCGATAAATTTCTGTGATTTTTCGTCCAGTAATTTGTTGGCGATATTTTGGAACTCCAGCTGAAATTTTTGCTGTATCTCCCTGATCGAGGCCTCCTGCTCGGCAAGCCGCTGGCGCTGGGCAATCAGTTGTTCTTCGGCTTTGGCCACACGGTTCTTTTCAATCAGCAGCTCATTGTTAAGGCGAATAGTCAGATGATCATATCTTTCTCTTTCCTCCTGTAATTGGCGGTCTGCCTTATCCCGTTCAAGCGCCAGGCCGGCCGCGCGTTCTTCCGCTTTTGCAAGGAAGATATTCAGGGAGGTATTATCATTTTTCAGTCGCGATAACTCTTCCGCAGAGATATCATTTGCAGATATCGGTTTCTTCAAAAAAAGAAGGACGGCAATTAAAAGAATGACTATCGAAGAGATTAAAATATACAAGCTCATTTTGATAAAAATATTAGCAAAACGAATGTAGGGAAAAATGAGGAAGTCCGAAAGTCGGAAAAGTCAGCAAAAACCGCGACAAGAAAGGGTAGATTGAATAGAAATGAATGAAAAATTAAATGTTGCGGGCCTGATTTGCCAAACTGTAGAAATGTTCTTTTATTCTGTTCATTTCTTCATCGCTGTAACAGTCGGAGTATAAGGATTTTACAACTTCAAATTTTAACTGGTCTTCAGAAATGCCTGGGTTTCTATCTTTAATTTCTTTTTTAAGCATATTCATAGAATGAGTTGTCATATCTGAACAGATTTTTACCCGCTCCAATAATGGTTTCTGCATAAAGTTGGCAACTTCAGCATCTGACAGATTATCCATGTTATTAGATGCGAAATGATACGATGGATCCATAATAAAAAGATTAGTCGACAATAAATATAGGCGATAAAATAATATTATTGAACCACCTTTTCCACCCTTAGCCCCACATCGCTCACTTCACGCAAAGGGTTATCGCGCATATTTTGTTCGATATAAAAATGATAAACCCCTTTGGCGGGGAATTTATAATTTGTGCGGAAAGGAGCTTGGTATGCGTATAAATTCCCGGATCCCTTGCCCAGCCATTCACCCTCCTTGTTAGCAAGCTTCAGTTCATAACGGGTAACTTCCGACTTTTTATCAGGATTAACCCGGGTGATCAGTACAAAAATATTGGAGTATTTGTAATCCCCGGTAACCCGTAAATTCATATCCAGGTTATAGGGGATCTTTTCGTCATCTATCTTTACATCAAACCGGAACCGGTTGACATAGGTCCAGTTATGGTTTTCAACTTCGCTGCTTTTATCGATAACCGCATTTTTATCGGTGCAGCCGACCGAAGACAGCAAAAAAGCCGCAATAGCAATTGAAAAAAATATATTTATTACCCGTTTCATTTATTCAGTGCCAGGCTGCGGCCCCTTGTTATTATCGTTACGTCTATTTTTGTTCGGCCTGAATTTCTTCTTTTTATTAGGATTAGGAGCGCCTTCAGGTCTTGGAGCGCCTTCAGGTCGCGGCCCTTGTGCGGCAACCGGCCTTGGCCCCGGCGTTGCTGCTGGTCGTGGCGCATTGCCCGCAGGTCGTGGCGCATTGCCCGCAGGTCGTGGTGTGTTACCAGTGGCAGGTGCCGGGCGTTGCCCATTTTCGCCGGCATTAGCGGGTCGGTTGTTTTTATTCCGGTTTTTGTTTTTCTTTTTGTTGCGATTTTCATCAAGACGGGTTAAACTATCCTGCCCTACAACATTTTCATAATCCAATACTTTTACCGGTTTGGTTTCTATCTCAACCACTTCACCCAGATCCGGAGGGATAACGCCGTCGCGGTTCATTTGCTGAATTTCTTTCACCCTGTCCAAAGGCAGCGGGATCCACGATTCTTCCCTTGGATAGCTAAACCACATCAGCTTTTTAAAGATGTCGGTTTTTTGCAAACGGGCATCACCCTTTTCAGTCCTTAAAACATTCACATTATCCGGAATGTATTTGAGGGCATCCATGTAAGTATCCAGCTCGTAATTGAGGCAGCACTTTAACTTGCCGCATTGGCCGGCCAGCTTTAAAGTATTTAAAGATAGATTTTGATAACGTGCTGCGGAGGTCGACACTGTTTTGAAATCAGTAAGCCAGGTAGAGCAGCAAAGCTCACGCCCGCATGACCCGATACCACCCAGTCGGCTGGCTTCCTGGCGCATCCCGATCTGGCGCATTTCGATGCGGATGCGGAAGGTTTCGGCCATTTTTTTGATCAGTTCCCTGAAATCGACGCGGCCTTCGGCCGTATAATAAAACGTAGCCTTTGATTTATCGCCCTGGTAATCCACATCGCTTAACTTCATGGACAGGTTTAGTTCCAGCGCCAGTTTCCTCGATTTGTGCATGGTTTCCCATTCAAGGTCTTTCGCGGCTTTCCATTTATCTACGTCGGCAGGCGTAGCTTTACGATAGATCTTTTTGGCGACGTCAACCTCCTTAACGCGGCGTTTAACCATTTGCAGCCTTACCAATTCGCCAGTGATGGAAACATGGCCAATATCATAGCCACCGGTTGTTGTTTCAACCGCTACCAGTTCACCCGCCTCCAGGTAAATATTATCGTTGTTGAGGTAAAATTCTTTTCTTGAACCTTTAAATTTTACTTCAACAACGTTGAAAGGCTTATAATTTGTCGGCATATCCATATTGGACAGCCAATCGTAAACATCTAACTTGCTGCAGCCATTAGTGAGGCACGAGCCGTTACTTTTGCAGCCCGCCGGAGAACATCCCCCGGTTGAGCAACTTCCACATCCCATAATTAATCTGGTATATTAGGTGTCCGCTTTTTGGCGGATCGTTAAACTTATTAACTTAATAATCTGTAAAGATACATCTAAAAATAAAATTTTAGGGTTCGCATTTCTTTCTATATGATAGTGGGCTTTTTCAAGCTCGTTGATGATCCCTTGTGCAAGGGGAATACTCATGGCTTTGGCCATCCGCTGGGCGGTCTCCAGCTCCCTCGGCGGCAAGTGCACCAGGTTTTCGGCACCAGATAAAATGAGGCAGCATTCCCGCAGGAAATTGATCCCGTAACGCAAAAAATTCTTCTGATTTTCGCGGCCCATTTTTGAAGCCTGGTCTACAAAGCCGACGATTTCGATCCCTTTGTTACCAAAACACAAGCGCAGCCATTGTACAAACTGGTTATGAAAACTGTCGTTATCATCCTGCAGCATCGCCAGCGCTTCGGTTAAATTACCGTTGCTTAAATAAGCTACCTGCGCTGCTGCGTCCTCGGTCTGATGATGTTTTTCGACCAGGAAATCTTTTATTTCATGATACCCCAATGCCGGGACCTTGATCAGCTGCGTGCGCGAAAGGATGGTATTTAAGATCTGGTCCTGGTTTTGGGCCACCAATAAAAATAAAGTATTGGGTTGCGGCTCTTCAATTATTTTAAGCAAGGCATTACCCTCCTTATCCAGGTATTCGGGCAGCCAGAGGATCAAAATTTTATAGGCCGATTCAAAAGGTTTAAAACTAAGCTTTTTGATGATCTGGTGGCATTCGGCGATATTGATGTTGGCCTGTTTATTCTCCGCCTCCAGGTATCCGCGCCAGGTATCCAGACTTAAATAGGGATTAGCTATAAAAGCTTCGCGCCACTGTTCGATAAAGGTAATTGCGGTATCATCCTTATGTTTGGCAAAAAACGGGTACGAAAAATGCAGGTCGGGGTGCATCAGCTTTTGATACTTGCGGCAGGAAGAGCATTCGCCGCAGGAATCCTCCGGCTGTTTGTCCTCGCAGGATAAGTATTGCGCATAAGCAACAGCCAAAGCCAGGCTACCAGAGCCGGCGGGCCCCAAAAACAATTGCGCATGACTCACCCGGTTTTCTTTCACCGAATTGATCAAACGTTGCTTTATGGCATCCTGTCCAACTATTTGCTTAAACTGCATTGGTGCAAATTAGGGAATAGATTTGAGATGTGAGATATGTGATGTGAGATTTTGCTTGCATAAGTTACGTTTAAAGCAAATTTTACACAAGGTCGTGTAATAGTACGCGGTTTAAGGCGCATTTTTGATTAATTCATTTACTTTTGAAAGATGTATGAATTGGTTTTATTATGTGACGCCTACGTCTCAAATCTCACATCTCAAATCTCACATCTCCCATGCGCGTAATGGCCTTTGATTACGGTACAAAGCGTATCGGTATCGCCGTTACAGATCCGATGCAGATCATCGCTACCGGGCTGGATACCATTCATCCCATAAAAATTATTGATTACCTGAAAAAATACCTGCAAACCGAGCAGGTGGAGCGTTTTATTGTGGGCGAGCCAAAGCAAATGGACAATACACCGTCGCAATCGGCTATTCATGTAAAGGGATTTGTAAACCTGCTGAAAAAGACCTTCCCGGGTACGCCCATTGAAATGCTGGATGAGCGCTTTACCTCAAAAATGGCCTCAGCAACTATTGCGCAAAGCGGGATGAATAAAAAGCACCGGCAAAATAAGGAACTGGTGGATACCATTTCTGCAGTGATCTTACTTCAATCGTGGATGGAAAAGAAGTTTTATTAATTTTTTGGATTTCACCGATTATAGAACGGGATTACACCGATTTCATGAGGTGATTTATTGCATGTTTTCTGCGGCTTTTTTTATAACCAGATTTCTTGTTTCCAAAAGCCGTCTCATATAATCCGTTAAGAAAAGAAAGTTCGCCAATTTACCAAGCAGGCCCAGCGGCGATTCAAAATCAAAAACGTCTTTCATTATAGTTTGCCCGTCCGCATAAGAAAAAACATGATCGTGCCGGAAGCTTTTGAATGTGCCACTAATCATTTCGTCTGTAAAATAATTAGGAGACTCAAACCGCGTGATCTTCGAGGTTAACGTTTGCCGGATGCCCAAGTGTTTCGCGCGCCAGGTAACGGTTTCGCCTAATCCTATCAGCCCGCCGGTGCAACCGGCGATGGCTTGTTCTCCTGTAGCTTTGGTTGATTCCATATGCAGATCAATGCTCCGCGCCAAATCAAAGCAGCGTTCAATTGGCGCGTTAATTTGAGTTGATAATTCAATTTTTGGCATAGATTAAGTTTATATCGAATCGCCACAATCCATCAACCTTGCGCAAAGCTCCGTGCAATCAAAAAAATCAGCTAAATCAGTGGTTAAAATTCTGCATTCTTCGGAAACCTCGGGAAAGGGATCACATCCCTGATATTGCCCATCCCGGTAACAAACAGCACCAGGCGTTCAAATCCTAAACCAAAACCAGCATGCGGGCAAGCGCCAAAGCGGCGGGTATCAAGGTACCACCATAATTCTTCTTTTGGGATACCCATTTCCACCATGCGTTGCTCCAGTTTGTCCAGGCGTTCTTCGCGCTGTGAACCGCCAACAATCTCACCGATGCCCGGGAAAAGGATATCCATAGCACGCACAGTTTCATTGCCGTTTGCGTCGGTCTCATTCTGGCGCATGTAAAATGCTTTGATCTGTTTGGGATAATCGGTAAGGATCACCGGCTTTTTAAAGTGCTTTTCTACCAGGTAACGCTCGTGTTCCGATTGCAAATCAGTTCCCCAGCCTTCTACAAGGTACTGGAATTTCTTTTTCTTGTTCGGGGTCGATTCTTTCAGAATGTCGATAGCCTCGGTATAAGTTAGCCTTTCGAAATCGTTATCCAAACAAAACTGCAGCTTTTCAATCAAAGTCATATCCGACCGGTCCTGTTGCGGCTTCTGTTTTTCTTCATCGAGCAGGCGCTGGGTTAAAAATTCAATATCCTCAACATTTTTCTCCAAAGTGTACCTGATCACATATTTGAGCAGGGCCTCGGCCAGGTCCATGTTATCATTCAGGTCGTAAAACGCCATTTCGGGCTCAATCATCCAAAACTCAGCGAGGTGGCGGGTAGTGTTGGAGTTTTCGGCACGGAAAGTTGGACCGAAGGTATAAATATCACTCAAAGCCATTGCGCCAAGTTCACCTTCCAGCTGGCCGGAAACAGTTAGATTGGTAGGACGGCCAAAAAAGTCTTCTTTAAAATCAATTTCGCCTTTATCATCTTTTGGCGGATTGGCCAGGTCGAAATTGGTTACATGGAACGTTTCGCCTGCGCCTTCTGCATCGGATGCGGTAATGATCGGCGTATGCAAATAAACAAAGCCCCGCTCCTGGAAAAACTGGTGAATAGCAAAAGCCAGGCTGTTGCGAACACGGAAAATAGCGCCAAAAGTATTGGTGCGGAAACGTAAGTGTGCATTTTCCCGCAAAAATTCCAGGCTGTGTTTTTTGGGTTGAATAGGGTACGTTTCCGGATCACAATCGCCTAAAACTTCAATTACGGATGCCTTAAGCTCAACTTTTTGACCTTTACCTAAAGACGCAACCAATATACCCGATGCGCTGATGGCAGCCCCGGTGGTAATTCTTTTTAGCAGCGCCGGATCCGTATTTTCAAAATCAACCACCACCTGTAAATTGCCGTTGGTTGAGCCATCATTCAAAGCGATGAACTGGTTATTACGGAAGGTGCGTACCCATCCTTTTACCAATACCTCAATATCTGTTTGTTCGCTTTCCAGTAATGCTTTGATCTTAATCCGCTGGCTCATAAAAATAAATTTTGAGCGGCAAAAATACGATTATTGCTTCATTCTCTTAATCAGAATGCTCATTTTGTTTAAGTTTGCTACAATGAACCCGAAAGTAAGCCTTGTTATTGGCATCCTGTGCATTTCTTTTTCGCCGATTTTTGTAAAGCTTGCCGGGATACCGCCGATTCCTGCTACTTTTTACCGGATTTTAATCGCATGGCTATGCCTGCTGCCCTATGTAATCGCCAAAGGCAAACTGAAGATCGGTCGGAATGAGTTATGGATAGCGATAGCAGGCGGTGTAGTTTTTGGCGTCGACCTGGCTATCTGGAACATTTCGCTGATGACAATTTCCGCAACCATATCAACCCTTTTAGGTAACCTGGCGCCGGTTTGGGTGGGATTGTTCAGCTACCTATTGTTCAGGAAAAAAGCAGGGTCTTTATTCTGGAAAGGAACATTTCTGGCAGTTGCCGGCATGGTGGTGCTGGTGGGTTTCAGGGATGTATTGGCACTTAAATTCAGCAACGGCGTGCTATTGGCGATCTTATCGAGCGTGCTTTACGCGGTTTATATCCTGATGACTGCCGGCATTCTTCAAAAAGTGGATACGCTAACTTTTATGTTTTACAATATGCTTGGCGCAAGCGCCTGTATGCTGATTGTATGCCTCTTTGAGCATGACCCAATGAGCGGCTACACTACCTCAGGATGGTTATACCTTATTGCGATGGGCCTGCTTTGCCAGCTCACGGGGTGGATCACCATCAACAATGCATTGCGCCATCTCGAATCAACAAAAGTATCTATTGCGTTGCTCTCGCAAACGGTATTCGCCTGCCTGCTTGCGATGCTATTGTTGAACGAACGGCTTGGCCTGAATGAAATCATCGGAAGCGTTATCGTATTGGCCGGTATAGCGCTTACTTTTTTAAGACCGAAGCAGCAAAAGGCAAATTAATTTTCCACAACCAGCAAAAAATGTTTTCTCACAGTAAACTTTCATTATCTTTGTTCTTGTGAATATTATTACAAAGCCAACAATAATTTACTATGCCAATAAATATCCCGTTGCTTCGAACGCGCTGTTGACCTGGTATCGGGATTTTTCGAGGTCAAGTTTTAATAACTTTAATGAATTAAAAGAGATTTATAATGCCGCTAGCATTGTAGCGAATAGTAGGATAATTTTTAATATTAAAGGAAATGCATTCCGATTAATAGTTTCAATAAATTTTAAAAAACAGGCCGCTTATGTCATTTGGTTTGGAACTCACAAAGAATATGATAAGATCAATGCAGAAACCATTGATTATATAAAAGTTTAGAATTAAGCACAAGCGGCGCAGCTTGTAAAACTCTGCAGAAAAATATGCTTAAATCATGGAAAGTGTTAAAAACAAAACCTGAGTACGAAAAGGCACTCGCCAGAACAATAGAAATATTTCACGCCGATGAAAATACCTCAGAAGGAGAAGAGCTGGATTTATTATTATTGTTAGTAAAAGATTACGAAGACCGCCATTATCATATCCCGGATCCGGACCCTATTGAAGTAATAAAGTTAAAGCTTGAAGAAAAAGGGTTGAAACAAAAAGACCTTGAACATATTATTGGTTCTAAAGGGTATGTTTCTCAGGTGCTTTCGGGTAAAAAAGAACTCACGTTAAAAATGGTAAAGGGCTTGCATCGATATTTAGGAATATCTGCAGACATCCTTTTAGCGGATACTAAATAAACTTTCTTCTGAAAAAATCATCATTTTTGCTGCATGATCACCAAATCCACCATCGACCGTATTATGGAAGCCACAGATATTGTGGAAGTGATTGGTGAATTTGTACAATTAAAAAAACGCGGCGCAAACTATGTGGGCCTGTCCCCATTTGCCAATGAGCGGACGCCCTCGTTCACTGTTTCCCCGGCCAAAGGTATTTTTAAGGATTTTTCATCCGGAAAGGGTGGTTCGGCTGTTACCTTTTTAATGGAACTGGAGAAATTCAGCTATCCTGAGGCTTTAAAATGGCTGGCTAAAAAGTATGGTATAGAGGTAGAAGAAACGGTAGAAACCGTTGAGAACAAAGAGGAGGAAAATCACCGCGAAAGCCTGATGATCGTGACGGCCTATGCCGCTAAGTTCTTTCATGAAAGTTTACTGGACACCGAAGAGGGACAAAACATCGGCTTAAGTTATTTTAAAGAGCGGGGTTTCAGCAACGATATCATTAAAAAGTTCGAGTTGGGCTATTCGCCCGACCAATGGGAAGCGTTTACCAGCGAGGCTTTAAAGAATGGGTATCAGCAGCAGTTTTTAGAGGAAAGCGGGCTTTCTGTTAAGCGGGATAATGGTTCGCTGTACGACCGGTACCGCGGGCGGGTAATGTTCCCGATCCATAGCTTTACTGGCAGGGTGATCGCCTTTGGCGGACGGACGCTTAAGAGCGATAAAAACGTACCCAAATACGTTAACTCCCCGGAGTCGGAGATCTACCATAAATCAAATGTGCTTTATGGGCTGTACTTTGCCAAAAAAGCCATCCGCGAGGAGGATAATTGCTTTCTGGTGGAGGGCTATGCAGATGTGCTTTCCGTTTTCCAGGCAGGGATTGAAAATGTGGTGGCGTCTTCGGGCACCTCGCTAACCGTCGAACAGATCAGGCTGATCGGGCGGTTCACCAAAAATATTACGATCCTGTATGATGGCGATGCCGCCGGGATCAAAGCCTCCCTGCGCGGGTTGGATATGATCCTGGAAGAAGGGCTGAATGTTAAAGTAGTCCTTTTCCCTGATGGGCACGACCCCGACTCTTATGTTAGAAGCGTTGGCACAGCCGGCTTCAAAAAACATATCGAGGATAATAAAAAGGATTTCATCCTGTATAAAACCGATTTGCTGCTGAAAGATGCGGGCAACGACCCGATAAAAAAAGCAGAAGTGATCAGGGAGATTGTTGAAAGCGTCGCCAAAATCCCGGACTCCATTAAAGCCTCTGTGTTTATAAAGGAATGCAGCTATTTATTGAAAATAGATGAGCGGGCCCTGCTTTCGGAGTTGAATAAAATGCGGATGGCGAAAGCCAAAAAGGATTCGCAGCAGCAAATTTCAAGACCTCAAGTACCGGTTGATGAGCCGTTGCTGGAAGAGCCGCAGGAAAGGATCGAAAAAGACGATTTCAGCCAGGAAAAAGAAATTATCAGGCTGTTATTGCTTTATGGCAACCGCGTTATTGATTGGGACGGCATTGCCAATACTTATATAGGCCCATTTATTATTGCTGAATTAAGCGATATTGAGTTTGAAAATGAAACTTGCAAGTCGTTTGTTGAGACCTACCGCAGAGAAGTAGAAAACGGCGTTTTGCCGGATGAACAATATTTTATTCATCTCCCCCAAAAAGAGATCGTTGATTTAACGGTAACCCTTATCGCCACCAAATATACCCTGAGCGATAACTGGTACGAGATGCATAAAATTTTAGTGCCCGATGAACAGGTAAATATGCGGGCTACGATTTTAGGCGCTATCTTCCACCTTAAAAAACAAAAGGTGGGTAAAATATTGGAGGGATTGCGCAACGAGCTTCAAAAAACAGCGGGTGAAGAAGACCAGGAAATATTGCTGAATCAATACATGCATATGAAAAAGGTGGAGAAGACTATTTCGGATTATTTGGGATCAGTAATATTGAAATAAAAAAATGAAATGGCTTTCTCTTTCGGTTGTTTTGGTAGGAGAATGTGTGATGGCCATGCATTCGGATTTGATATGGCCAATCTGCCTTGCGGTAATTATACTTGCCTTTGGGATAATGATCATGGTTTGGACCAGGAAGAAAGACAAGTTTATGCGTG
>Ga0206899_1029_pt1 | contig 13706 bp, 11 predicted proteins | sample Alteio_BWOrgHeat_48_FD_152948 | JGI IMG/M metagenome (GOLD analysis project Ga0206899, IMG submission 152948) | Enriched cells from forest soil in Barre Woods Harvard Forest LTER site, Petersham, Massachusetts, United States -... | ecosystem: Environmental > Terrestrial > Soil > Temperate forest >...
CGGAACACTTCCCCAGGAATCCCCGCCAGGCTCGCCAGGCCCGGCTGTGGCGTACCATTTCCAAAGTTCATGCCCCGTCTTAGCATCGTGGGCCACGATGAAGCATCCAGGCCGTCTCACTTTAGTTGGGCAAGCCCGGCCTGTAATGACCTTGCCGTCAATCACAACGGGACCAGTTGATTGCCATATGCCGGTCTTGTAGTTGCTCACTTCAGTTTCCCATCGCAAGGCGCCTGTACGAGCATCCAGCGCCACCAGGTATCCTTCACCCGTGGTGAAAAATAGCGTGTCATCGTAAAGCGCCATAATCCGGTTCATGTTGTGATCGCCGACAAACCGCATGTAATCATCGGGCACCTTGTGCCGATATTGCCAAATCAGATCGCCGTTCGTGGCGTCCAGAGCGTCCACGACGGCTCCGGGCTCACCGACATAGAGCACACCTTGATGAACCAAGGGAATATTTTCTTGGATGCCCGGAGTCATTCCCCGCGCCCATACCATGCGAAGCGAACCCACATTCTGCCGGTTGATCTGCTGGAGCGGGCTGTAACGCTGCATGTCATAGGTCCGGCTGGGCATCAGCCAATCTTCTGGCGGTGGATTAAGGAGCATCTCCCGGGTGACGGGCACAAACTTTTTCACCTGCCCAAAGGAATTTCGCGCCGTGGCTCCCACGACCAGGCCCATGAGTAACGCTGTCACCAAAAGCGTTGAAAGCCTCCCCGGTCTAATCATGTGACCCTCCTGAACCGCACGTTGTGTCAAAGTCATTCTAGTACGCGTTCACTATGCCACAACTTTTTTAATGAAATGAATTCAGACCCAAACATCTATCAGTAGACTTCGCATCTACGATGATGCGTAATGCGTGGTACTTGGAAACAAGGTATAATTCTTCCCGCCACAAGTCCACAAGTAAAGACAAATTCGAGTTGAAATTGAGTCTCGGATATTTTCATCTTTGTCTGAGAGGATCTGATATGAAGGCATTACGTCTATCGCTTCTGATGATGGGGATCGGGTCGGCGTTTTTGGCGGGGTATGGTTTCCGCAGCGCCTCGGCGCAACAACGTCCAGATACGGGACAGAGCACGGGGAATCTGCCGGCGGATATTTATCCCGAATCTCTCTGCCGGTTGCCCCGGCCGCGCCGAGAAGATCTGACGACGGACGCGGAGAAACAAGCCTTTGACCGGCTCGTTGCGCTGACGCCGCAGGTGCTTGTTCCGAAGGGATCGCTGGGAGCGACCGGGATCAGGATGCAAATTCCGGAACTGGCGGAAGGCTACAGAAATCTCTTCATGCTGCTTCGTGAAAAGGGCGGACTGGAGCCGAAATATTTCACCCTAGCGGTTCTGGTAGCAGCACGCGAGTCCGACGACGAGTACGAATGGAGCGAGTACGAGCCGAATGCAGTTAAGCTCCTTTCCCGCGACCTCGTTGAGATGATCCGGAATAAGCAGGAGATCAAAGGCGCGGGTGAAAAGGAGGAAGCCCTCATTCGCCTGGGCCGGGAAATGCACCGCGGGCCTAAAGTCACTTCCAAGACTTACTCCGACATGGAACGCCTCTTCGGCAGAAAGCAGACGCTGGATATCGTGCTAATAATCGGGTTCTACGAGGGCAGCGGGCTGATGTTCCGCGCGTACGATCATCGCCTGCCCCCGGAAAAGAAACGCCCTTTCCCCGACGTAGTGGCGATGGAATCCAAGTAGCGGATTATTTCGAGGACATTGGTTTATGTGGAAACCAGTGCGGCGCTCCTTCTTATTCCTGAGTCTTGCCGCATTATTATCCGGAGTTGCATTTGCGCAGTTGGCCGCTCCGAATGCAGCGGGCGTGGCCATGGGTCACGTTCATCTTACGGTTAATGATGTGGAAGCCGACAAGAAGCTCTGGATAGAGCTGGGCGGAACGTCCCTGAGAAAGTACGGAAACGACGAAGTGATCGGGATTTCCGGGATGCTGGTGATTTTGAAGAAAGGCGCGCCGTCCGGCGGCAGCGAGGGATCGGTAGTGAATCACATTGCGGTCAGGGTGCCGCACGTCCAGGAATCGGTGGCGCGGTGGCAGGCAGCGGGAGTGAAAACGGAGCCCGGCTCGCGTCCCACGGAAGGTTGGGTGATTACCCCGGATGGATTGCGGATTCAAGTCCTGGAAGATGCGTCATTGACTACGCCGATTGCGATGGATCACATGCAGTTTTCCGTGGAGGAAGCCTCCCTTCCGCAGATCGAAGCTTGGTATGTAAAGACTTTTGGCGTCAAACCTGACAATCACGGCACTATTAAAAATGGCGATTTACCCGGAGCCCATTTGCATTTCAGAATAGTGGATACCGCCGCGCTGCCGACCAAAGGACGAACGCTGGATCACATCGGTTTCGAGATCAAAGACCTCGAAACGTTTTGCAAGAAACTGGAAGCTAACGGAGTGAAGATCGAGCGCCCCTACGCCAAGCGCCCAGATTTGGGCGCCGCCATCGCCTTCATTTCCGATCCCTGGGGAACTTATATCGACCTGACGGAGGGCATGAATCACCGCTGAGGCGTGTCGAGACCTTCCGACGACGTGACGGTCATAGGATTGACCGAACTTGTTTTCCCAAGCTTCAACCTGTCGCCTTGGAATGGTCCTTTCACCGCGTATACAGATAGCCTTCCGAATATAGTTCTCAAGTACGTCCTGATTTGGTGATCCCCCGGCCAATGTGGCCCACCGATCTCCCATATTGAAAGATATCCCCGATAAGCCATCGCAGATAACGTATTCTCGATCTTGTCAGTGTGAATCTCTCCGGTGACGTATCCATACTGTGACCGACAATGCAGTGGTTTCTCGGTAAAATCGTTCTCTGCCACAGCACGAGAGCAGGCTTTCAAGTCATCGGATACGTCATATTTAACATCGTTGCTGATGTTCTCTCGAATGTACTTTGCAAGCGTGCCGAATTTCGCATCGTCGGCACAAAAGAATCGAGTGAAACCGTTACTCTGCCCAATGCCAATCGCACTTTTTTATCCTTTCCGTACAGACCTCTACCGAGTCCCTGCTTGCGACCGGCAATAAAGTTTCGCCCAGGACATTCGCAAGAGGCAGGAGTCTTAACAGGTCTATGCAAGGCAAACCGGGCTATCTCTTGAAATGCAGGACAAATGTGCTGAAATCAAGGGGAGCACGCGCGTGCGGGGGAATGCTTGTAGTTTTCAGAAGAGAGTCGCGAGCGCCGGGAAGGAGTGCGCTTTCGTGACGAAAGCGCACCTACCATAACTGAATTAGATATCCGCCAATCGCGACCTCATCGATTGCAGAGAATCGCGCTTATCCTTCAACCGGAAGTTGAAAGCTTTATCGAAAAATCGACTCTGACAGACAAAAACCTCCTTCTATCGCAGTCGTACAAACACTTATGTGTATGCGCAACTAACAAAGCTCTACTCAAAACATTTTTATGTGTGAAAGCTTGGGATTCCAAGTAATGTATAATCGCGAAGCCGAAAAGACCAAAAAATAAATCCTGAGATGAGAGCGTTTGAGGAGGGTTGCAACAATGAAGCCGCTGCGATGGGGCATTGGAATTTTGATCTTAGCAGTCTCCGTATCATACGGGACTTCGGGCGAAATAGTTTCAGGCACGGTGAAAGACCCCAGCGGAACACCTCTGATGGGTGCCTTCGTGCGTATGCGGAATTCGGCACGAAGCAAGATCACCGTCAGTGTCTTGTCCAACAAGCAGGGTCATTACCGGTTTGAAAATGTCTCGCCGGGAGATTATTCACTGTGGGTTTCCGCGGTGGGTTACAAGAGCGATCCTCTGGCGAACGTAACGGTCGCAGCGGGTAAACCGATTGCTCGCGACTTTGCGCTCCAGCAAGGAATGGTGCGGTGGAATGATGTATCCAACGCTCAAGCAAGAATTCTATTGCCAGATGGGAAAGGGAAGCAGGCCTGGTTTAATCAGTGTTTCATCTGCCACGGGTTCCAGTCCAAAGTGGCGGGAACGCATCGCAACGCGCAGGGATGGGTCAGCGCCGTTACGTTCATGCGGACCGCAATGCACTACAACCTGGCGCTGAGTTTAAGGGACCAGGATGCGGCCGAAGTAGCGGCTTACTTAAACGATATGTTCGGTACGGATTCGAAAGTGCCGCAGTCGCCCGCGGCGTTGTCTGGGTATAAGGACACTCTGCGGCCGTTCACCGACGAGTCGATGAAGATCGTCTATGTAGATTACGATTTGCCGAAGGCGAACAGTTTTCCCTTTAGTGCCACGCCCGATAAAGATGGCAAGGTATGGATCCCCGAGTTCGGAAGAGCGAATCGAATCGGAAGGCTGGATGCGGCCAGCGGCGAGATTCAAGAGTTCTCAGTGCCCTTTTCAGGAACGGCCTCCGTTCATTCAGCGGTCTCCGCGCCGGATGGCACGGTGTGGTTGGCGGAACAGGGTTCCAATCGCGTGGGAAAATGGGACCCGAAAACAGAAACGATCACGGAATATCAGGCGGTCTATGAAGCCGGAAAAGAGGGAATTGGAGCCGGCGGGTCCAAACATACTACCCGGATTGATCCCAAAGGCTATGTATGGACTTCGGGTTTCCCTCTGACTCGCCTCGATCCTAAGACCGGAAAGTTCACTTACTATCCGGAAGCGGCCCAGGCGTACAGCATGGATTTCGATGCCGAAGGCAATATGTGGTTCACCTTGTCCGCCGATTCTAAACTTGGGAAAATAGGCGCCAAAACCGGAAAGTTCACATTTTGGCCGACGCCTACTCCCAAGTCATTTCCGCGGCGACTTGAGCTGGACCACGATGGGATGATATGGATTGGCGAATTTGATACTGGCAGGCTGGCCCGCTTCGATCCCAAGACGCAAACCTATAAAGAGTGGGTATTACCCGGACCTGATCCTACTCCCTATGCCCTCGGCATAGATCGCAATAACCAAATCTGGTATTCCTCACATAACCAGGATGTGATTGGCCGTCTCGATCCGAAGACCGGCAAGATCACCGAATACCCTGTCCCATATCCGGAAAATACTATGAAGGAATTCTTTCTCGATGCCCAGGGAAGAATGTGGTTCGGATCGCCACCGAATAACAAGGTGGGCTATTTTACATTACCATCCGGCAGTTGAGTCGAAAGCGGAGTAGGACATCCCAGTGCTATGGAATCGCAATGGAAATTCCCATTTCGAGCAGCCAGGAACATATGAAAAAGGTAAGAAGTATCACGGTATTGGTGCTGCTGGCCAAAAGCACGTTGTTGTGTGCTCCTCCGCTGGAACCCGGTAACGAATGGCCATCGTTTGGAGCCGATCCGGCGAACTCGCATTATTCGCGATTGGCTCAGATCAATAAGGGTAATGTAACGGAACTTCAGATCGCTTGGGAATGGAAAACCGGCGACGTGCCAATGCCGCAATACGGCGTTGCGCCCGCCGCATTTCAAGCCACGCCTCTGATGATCAACGATGTGCTTTACCTGCCCACTCCCTATCACCGCGGAGTTGCGCTGGATGCCAAGACCGGCAGGGAAATCTGGAGCTACGATCCTCACGTATATGAATGGGGAAATGGCCTTGGATCGGACGGGTACGGGGCATGGTCCAAACTCAGAGGAGTTGCGATTTGGACTGATGGAAAGCAGCGGCGAATTTTCCTGCCGACGCGAAGCCGACTAGTGGCGCTCGATGCCGCAACCGGTAAGCTCATACCAACCTTTGGCCGGGAAGGGACTGTAGACCTGACCGAGCACCTGATTTGGAGGGCTGACAAAACCACTTACAGCAATACGTCCCCTCCGGTCGTATTCAAGAATCTTGTGATTATCGGAAGCTCCATTCCCGACAGGATCGTCTATCCGCAATCGCCCCCTGGCGATGTGCAGGCCTTCGATGTCAGGACAGGCAAGCTGGTCTGGAGCTTTCACACGATTCCGCAGACCGGCGAATTCGGGAACGATACCTGGGAAGACGACTCGGCAAAGAAGAACGGGCACGCCAATGTCTGGGCTCCTATGGCTCTAGATGAAAAGCGCGGCCTGATTTACCTTCCTGTGACGAGCCCGGCAAACGATTACTACGGTGGGGAGCGGAAGGGCAACAACCTATTTGGCGACTCGCTGGTCTGCTTGGACGCTAATACAGGCAAACGGAAATGGCACTTCCAGATCGTTCACCATGACCTTTGGGACGCCGATGGCGTCCTCGCGGTGAATCTGTTGACGATTCACGTGGATGGAAAAACGATTGATGCGGCGGCCGCTGTATCAAAGACGGGATTCACTTATGTATTCGACCGCGTGACAGGAGAACCAGTCTGGCCGATCTTGGAACGGCCGGTGCCTCAATCGGATATACCGGGCGAAAGGACCTCTCCCACTCAGCCGTTCCCGACCAAGCCTCCGGCGTTCGCGCAGCAGGGATTCACTCCGGATGATGTGGTGGACTTCACTCCGGAAATCAAAGCCATGGCGCTCGAGAAGATCAAAGGTTATCGATATGGATCCATCTTTAATCCTCCTTCGCTGCAGGGAACGCTCTTTCTGCCCAGCAACGCCGGCGGAGCCAACTGGGGCGGCGGATCGATTGATCCGGAGAAGGGGATGCTTTATGTTCGAGCGGAAAATACCCTCAAGGTGATAAAAATGGTCAACCAGGACGACCCTGGCGGCGACGACCCATTTGGATTTACCAAATTCCCGTTCAAATATATTTCGCCTCCCGCTCTGACAATTGCCGGCGGTTTGCCTGTCAATAAACCGCCTTATGCGACGTTGACCGCAATTGATCTGAATCGAGGAGAGATCAGTTGGCAGATTCCAGTCGGGGACAACCTTTTACTCAAAAGCAATCCTGCTTTGAAGGGATTGAACCTGCCTGCGGCAGGTGTTATCGGACACGCGGGAACGTTAGTGACTGCCGGAGGGCTGGTGTTCCTTGGCCCCGGAGATCGCAAGTTTTATGCCCTGGATAAGGATACCGGAAAAGTTTTATGGACCGGCGATATAAGTAGTCCGGCTACGGGAACTCCCATGACCTATCGCACCAGCACAGGTCGGCAATATGTCGTTATAGCTACCGGCAGCGGAAAAGACGGGACGTCGTTAGTGGCGTTTACCTTGCCAGACAAGTGATCAATCTGATTTTGTCGCTCTTCCGGCAGAATTATAAGTCACGAATCCAGGAGAACAACCAATGCAGCTCAGCAAACGCAGTATACTTTTGGCATTCTTATTCGTATCGCCGGCTCTGTGGGCCGCGAGCGATCCTTTGATGGGTACATGGAAGCTGAATGTCGCTAAGTCGAGATTCGTTCCTGGCCCGCCACCGCAAAGTTCCATTGTTGCGTACGAGCCGTACGGTAAGGATGGATTCAAGGTCACTTCCGACACCGTGAACGCAGAGGGAAAGTCCTTGCACGTAGTTTACGCAGCCGAATATGATGCCAAAGGTTATCCAATTACTGGTGACCCCACACATGATATGAACTATGTGAAGCGCATCAATCTTTATACCCATCAGATTGTCAATAAGAAGAACGGTAAGATCACGGCGACCTCGCTTCGTGTTATTTCGAAAGATGGTAAAACGATGAGTATCACGACGAAAGGTACCAACCCCGGAGGGCAGAAGGTCTATCGTGTTCAAGTTTATGATAAGCAGTAACTCACGAAACGGCATCCTGCCTTTGACAAATTCTTGGGTGAACTCCCTGGCATTGAGATACTCTGGTTGAATTCAGCACCAAACACGTTCGACGGCATGTCAGCGAGTTCGCTTTCTTATTGAAGAAGACGACGTAAAACGGCATACTCTGGCCAACTCATCAACAATGTCAACTAGAAGGTCGGGATCCCAGCCATACCGTCGTCTTTTCTCCATTCCGTTAGGAGGAACGCATGTGACGCGGCTTTTGATGGCTACTGCTGTTATCGTGTTGGTTGTGTTTTCGTCGGACCGGGTGCTGGCCCAAGATAATCCCGCCATCGGCACATGGAAGCTGAACCTGGCCAAATCGAAATATAACAATCCTGTCCAAGCCCCGATGAGTCAAACGCGCAAGGTGGAGGCGCAAGGCAAAGGCGTGAAAGTTAGCTACGAAGGCGTCGCCGCAGACGGAAGCGGGATAGCTTACAGCTTCACATCCAACTATGATGGGAGGGATTCGCTCATTTCCGGGTCGGGACAAGGAACAGGGGCGGATACGATAGCCATGAAGCGCATAGACTCGCATACAACCGTGTCCATAATGAAGAAGGCAGGCAAAGTGATTGCAACAACGAGAACCGTCATCTCCAAAGACGGGAGGGTCACGACTGTCACATCTAAAGGTACTGACGCCAAAGGCCAGCCGCGGAACACGGTGAGCGTCTTTGACAAGCAATAGGTACGTGCACCTCCGAGAAAGAGCCCTCGGTTACCACGGGACTGAGGGGATGCATGCATTGGTTTCAGAATGCAACTGCAGATCATTCAGTCCCCACGACGACGTATGCGACTAAGCCTATTTTAGATCGCATGGCACAACCGTCCATCTCGATACTCATTAGTTTTTTCCGTACACAGCAGAACGGATTTGTTGAGAAGTGTAGCGTCGTAATGTATAAGTTTGGTCGTTCGGACGGCTATGCTGCTTCTATCTCCGACAGCACCTTGTCTCTAGTCTCAATGCCGATTACAGCAACGATCGCACATACAAGCGAGCAGGCGACCGCCATACTCAGGTACAGAAATTGAATCCTGTGCGCGGAAATGAACATGCCAAAGCACAGGGGGGCCAGGGCGGCACCAATTTTCCCAGCAGCGCTAGACCAGGAGTTTGCAGTACCGCGCATGTACGACGGGTAAAGCTCCGGTGTCCATACAAAATGACCCGACGCGCCCAGATCTAGGCTATAACCCAAAAGGCAGGCGCAGGCGAGAATCAGCGTGGGATTGTGGAGAAATCCAAAAATTAGAGCGAGAACGGCGGCCGGTCCGTAGCCACAATAAAAAACGGCTTTCCGTCCGAGCTTTTCAACTACGTAATACGCCGTGGTCTTTCCAAGAACTCCAAACAAAGCGGCGATCAAGGTATACAGGAAGCTTCGCCCAAGTTCGAAATGAAATACCGATACCAAAATGGATGGCAGCCACAGCGTCCAGCCGAAATAGGCAAAGTATCCGACCAAGTATGAACCGGCCGTCGCGATGAAGCGTATTCGATATGGCGGTCTCAGCAACGATTTCAGCTCGAACCGCATGACAGTTTCGCCTGGTTGAAGATATTCAATTTGCTTGGAGCTGGCTCCGAGTTGTTTCAATACTTTCTCGAGTTTTGCCGTCTCTCTCTTCATTGCCAGCCAACGTGGAGATTCAGGCAGCACTATAATTACGACGAACGATAGGAATATAGGAAGACCACCAAGCAGAAACAAAGGCTTCCATCCGTATCGCGGCACAAGAGTAAAACCGGCCACGGCCGCCGCAAACGCACCCAATGGCCACCAGATCAAAGTTGAAGCGATAGCTCTTCCGCGATGCTTAGAGGACATCTGTTCAGCAATATATGTGGAAGCGCACGGCGGCAAGCCTCCCAAACACAATCCCGTTATGAAACGAAAACTCAGAAATTGGGGCACGGTAATCGCAAAGGCAGTCAGGCCTGTAAGCAGGCTAAATCCAAGGATCGTTCCCGCAAAACCCACTTTTCGACCAAACCTGTCGCTGATAGGACCCCATAGGAGACCGCCCAATAGCGTTCCCCACATGCCCGCCGACGCCAACATCCCGTTCACGACTGGCGTCAGGTGCCAAGCCTTTATAATCGCGGGCATCGCGTAGGCAATGGTGAATGTATCAAATGCATCAAAACCGTGGGCGAGGCCCCCAGCAATTATGATCAGAAAATATAGGCGGCTAAAAGGAAGTTGCTCGATAACAGTGTCCAGCGTCAATCTGTGGACAACTGTATCCTGACTTGAATCAACCATCTCCGGCTTCTGTGGCGAGGGAGCCGGGCGTATCGAAGCAAAAGCCATATGGGTCGCACTCCCCTTACAAAAGGAATCAGCCTAAATAATGTGATTTGAAGTCGCGCGTGGCGATTATATACCAGTTAGAAAAAGTTAGTTTTGGTAACACACTGCGGTGCAGAAACCGAGTTCCGAAGAAGACCCGCCGGGTCCACGAGGTGCCGAAGAGTCTCCAACTCGCGAGAGGTCGCCGGCGGCGTATCGATGACAGATGGTCCCGGAGCAAATTGGAATCCGGTGCACCCCCTGACCTCGGATTCAGTCGCATTGCCATGTATTGAGCGGAGGCGCATTCGCAGCGTTGTGGGATCGAAATCCATAACAGCAAGCGGGGTGATGCAGATTGCCGGTCCCGTCGAATCCAGTCCCACCTCCGCTTTCGACGATGGGCCGCGCAAGTGCCCTGGAACGGATACGAAGTCGACACTCTCGACGAACCGGCGGGAGCTGTGATCTGGTGTGTAAAGTAATATCCTTCGGCAACTCTGAGAAAGAGAGATATTTGCAACTCCCGGTCCTCGTACCTTGGGTGTTCTGAGATCGCCGATTACGTGCAGATTCACATTCCCGTAAGCGTCAATCTGCATGCCACTGTAAAAGAAGAAATCAACACCTTTGTGCCAGTGACCAAACAACTCCCAGAAACCCTCAATAGCTTCCGCCCGTTCGAGTAACACAGAATCGCCATAGCCTTTCGAAAGTCGAGATGGCTTGGGATTGTATGGACGCTCGCCGCCGATTATTACGTCTGGAGCATGGAGATGCTGAGCCAGACGTACTGCCGCCATCGGAATGATCCCGCCAACGCCCCAGGAACCTACCTCGTTGTTGCGGATCTCGCGCGACAGGAGTATCGCAATTAATTCTTCCGCCGAACATTCAACGTCTGGCATCCCACTCTCCCACCATGAGTCGCGTCATCTCGTTCGCTCCAATCGCTTCGAGGTAGTCCTCATGGGATCGACAACTGTAAACGAATTTGTCCAGGTATGCTTCGATGACAGACCGGTTTTTTGCACGGCGGGAACTCTCGGCAATCTCCCAGTATTTCTGCAGGTGAACCGAATCCAATGCGCAAATAGTTTCACTGCACGTCGGGTGCGACCCGAATGGCAATAGACATACGGCATCAACATACATCCCGGGTATTGTGGTCGCGGAAGGGTTTTCTTCGAACGAGTCTACTGATACCAAGCGATCACAGCTAATAATCACTCGTTTCGCAGCCCGGGCCAAGAAGCGTTCAGCCTGTGCTGTCGCGCCATAGACTCGCGCATTGCCGCGGCGATCTGCTTCCTGGACATGAATCAGCGCCACAGCCGGGGTAATAGCCTCTACAATAGGAATCTTTCGATTCTTCCATTCGACATAAGATATCAATGGGTTAAACCGTGTGACGTCGGAACCTCGAATTGCGGTGACAGGATGAAATGGGATCCCAGACGCACCGGCAAAGTATCCTGCCATAACCGTGGCCACGTCGACCAAGTGCGCAGTTACACGACCTTCTTCCACCGCCCAGCGATAACTAGGTGCAAATCCTAGCTCCTCGAAAGTCACCACGGGAACGAAAGTCTCGCTAATCACGCCGTCTGCAGCAATGAGAAGATCCAAGTCGTAGCCCGAGCCGGAGAGTCCAATATATTTTAGATTTCTAGAGCCTGAGCGGAGGAGAGCTCGTTCCAGGGCAATTGGTTTATTGTCGTGCAATACGCCGCCAACGGCAATCAGGGCGTTAGAGGGAATATCAGCTAGCGCATCGCTCGGTAGAATGAGTTTGTCAGAACTTCGACGGTCAATCATGTTGTTGAAGAACGGTTAGATTACTCCCTTTTCGCAAAGCGCGGTCACTTGATCGGCTGTCAAGCTGAGAAGCTTGCGATAGACTTCGTCGTTATCGCAGCCGATCCGCCCACCCGAAGTGAGGATCCTGCCGTCCGTTCGGCTTAGTTTCGGAACGACACCCTGCATGGGCACGGTACCAACCCGGTCGTTTGGAACCGAAACCACCATTTCACGCGCCTGGATATGCGGGTCCGCTAGAATATCGACGCCAGTATAAACTTTGCCAGAGGGAATGTTTTCTCTCTCAAGCAATTGCACAATCTCGTCGACATCTCGTGTTGATGTCCACTCGGCTATGATTCCATCTATCTCACCCCTATGTTCGGCCCTCACGGCTTGACTTGCGAAGAGAGGATTGTCCGGCAAGTCCCGCTGGTTCATGCAGTTCGCCAATTTTCGAAAAAGCTTGTCGGTAGGAGCAGCAATAAGTATCCATCCGCCATTTTGTGTCGGGTAGATATTGGAAGGAGCGAACCGGTCAAAGCCCGTACCTACGGGCCCTCGCACCGTGTCAAAAAACTCGAGCGTGGGAAGAAGGTCTTCAATGACACCGAGAACGGCCTCATAAATTGCCACATCCACCGTTTGGCCTCTGTTGCTTACCTTTCTCTCTAGAAGCGCCATAGCTGTTCCAAACGCCGCATAGAGGCCGGCAAGCGAGTCGCCAATGCTAACTCCGGCACGCACGGGTGGGCGATCTGTGTATCCGGTGAGGGCGCGCAAACCGCCCATCGCCTCCGCAATGGCTCCAAAAGCGGTTCGTTTTGCCATCGGTCCTGTTTGGCCGAAACCCGATATCGCAACATGGATCAGCCGATCGTTGATCGTTTTCAGCCGCTCCTCATCAAAACCCCACCCCGCCATTGTTCCAGGCTTGAAGTTTTCGATGAGCACGTCGGCGCGTTCCAGCAATCGCGCAAACAACGGCGCGCCATCCAGGCTGGAAATGTCGAGAGTGATCAGTTTCTTATTTCGATTCAAGATGCAGGAAAGGAAACCCTCGCCATCTTTGTACACACGGCCCCAATGCCGGAGCGTGTCAATCCCACGACTCTTTGGAGGCTCGATTTTTACTACGGTCGCGCCGAAGTCGGCAAGCAGTTGCCCGCAGAAGCTGGCGGCAATCACTCCACCAGCTTCGATGACGAGATAACCCGAGAACGGAAGCAGTTTATCTGATGCGGTCATGTCGCCTACCGGCATAATCCAATCTGTCTGAGGCTCTTCATCTGAAGTTACTTAGCTGATCCGAGCATGCGTTTCACCAGCCGTTGCGAAGGTCGGGTCGGATTCTGGGCCGGCAACGACTCCCTCATCATGCAACCTTCCGATTGCTGTAGAATCCAATCCCAAAACTTCAGACAGCACCTCATCGGTATCACGTCCAAGGAGCGGCGCCGGCGCAGCGGCAACTGGTCTTCCTCCGATCATCCGAATCGGCGTGCTAGCCGCAAGGTGTGAGCCGACCCCATCGGTATACACTCTCTCAAATATGGGGTTGGCCTCCGAAACACGCCGATCCTTGGCGAGCAGATCGCATACGGTGTGATACTGCCCCCAACAGACCCCATTTTCATCAAAGGAGGCTTGAATCTCCGAAAGAGTTCGCTTGCTGCACCAGCGTTTCACAAGGCCAGCGATGATATCACGCGCCTCGAACCGATCCCCTTCCCGTTCAAAGTTAAGATTCGTGCCGCTCTCGATTGCCGAGATTTCGCGAGCCATACCGCAAGCTCTTACTAGAGAAATCCACTGCCGCGACGAAATCGCTACCACCATGATGCGATATCCGTCCCTAGTCCCGAAATCTCTACCAAACGCTCCATAGATATCGTTTC
>Ga0206899_1033_pt1 | contig 13098 bp, 12 predicted proteins | sample Alteio_BWOrgHeat_48_FD_152948 | JGI IMG/M metagenome (GOLD analysis project Ga0206899, IMG submission 152948) | Enriched cells from forest soil in Barre Woods Harvard Forest LTER site, Petersham, Massachusetts, United States -... | ecosystem: Environmental > Terrestrial > Soil > Temperate forest >...
TCGAGCACTGGGCACCAGAGTATCTATGGAGCAACGACCCCGAGATCGGTCATCGCCTCAGAGTCGCCATTCGTAGACTGCGGGCGCTGTTGTGGGCCTATCGGGACCTGCTTCCGAAGGCGCTGGCCGATGACTGGCGATGCAGGCTAGCGGATGTTGCGGCTCAAATTGGGCCGCCGAGGAACTGGGACATCATCGTCAACGTGCTGTTGCGCGCTGCCGTTCCGCCGAGCCAGCCTTCTGCCTTGATCTTGCTGGAGGCGTTGGAAGACATCAGGCAGCGCGCGCGCGCCGAGAGCCGCGTTGCATTCGAGGGCATCGGGCCTGAGAGGCTGATGGCTGACTTTAGCGAAGCGATCGGCAAGGCAACGCAGGCGCAGCCAGAGACCAGCGAGACGCTCGGAAAGTTTGCGCATGCCAGTATTGCAGCGGCGTCCAGGCGGGTGAATCGAGCGCTTCGTCGCGCGTCGAATGGTGGCTTGCAGGAATTGCATCAGACGCGTATCCAAATCAAGCGACTGCGTTACCTGCTTGAGTTCTTCTCGCCCGTGTTGGGAAAGAAGGACATCAAACGAATTCGCCGACTGGAACAGCTTCAAGACGCTTTAGGAGAGCTGAACGACGTGGTTGTCGGGGCAACCTACGTCTCCCAAGTCCCCGTCAGACCGGAGTATGCGACAGCCCACGAACTGTTTGTGCAATGGCTTAGAAAGGAGAAGAAGGCCCGACGTCGTGCTGCTATTGCCGCATTAGGGTGTCTTCCTTGCGAGCGCTGAGGTTCTACTTGGAGCGCCGGTCGGGGAGGTGCAGTCACTTATCCACAGAAGCAGTGGGCAAGATCCGGTCCGAGCTTTGTCAGGAGGTGTCGGGCCTCAGCCTGATCGGTGTGTTCAAGTTTTTTTGCCCGTCGGAAACTATATATACTGTTTCAGTACACATCGGAAAAGGAGGCACCAGATGGAACTCGAAATGGCAAAGCAAGCGGCAGTGGCTGAGAACGCATCGTCCAGTGCGACAGCAAAGACTGGCCGAACCAAATCTGAAGCGAGCGCAGGCGCGCGAGCAACCAAACAAAGCTCGGCCAAGCCGGCGGCATTGCCAACCGGGCAAGAGAAGAACCAGAAGAAGACAAAGCGTGCTGCCAGTGTGGCTACCCCAGCGGGAGAGATGGCACCGGAGAAGCCGAAGAAAACCAAGGTTGTGCGGGACAGTTTCACGATGCCGGAAGCAGACTATCGAATGCTCGCCGAGATCAAGGAGAGGTGTCTCGCAGGTGGTAAGAAGGTCAAGAAGAGCGAACTCTTGCGCGCTGGAGTCAACCTATTGGCCGCGATGCCGGCGAATCGTCTGCTCGCCGTCGTAGCGAAACTAGAGTCTGTGAAGACGGGTCGACCAGCAAAGGATTGATGGTGCGGTATTCGCGCTGACGACGATCTGCCAATCAGCGCTTGTATGGACCGGCATACGCGAACTGGCCCCTTGCCCCCTGCAGGCGCGAACCTACAGCGGACCCCTGAACACCGGATCGGCAAAAAAAGCGCAGCCATCTTGGCTGCGCACGAGGAGGAGAAAAGGCCCGACCTATCTTTTTTCAACTAAGTCACATGAAAGCAATGACAAAAATGTCATTCATGTGATGTAAATCTTCGACAATTGCCTTGCAGCCGTCGCCTGCCGACAATATCAAGACAGCGATGAATACCTTGGGGACGCCGCAACGCAGCAGTGGGCAATTCAGCAGTTCAGCGGCTGCTCAATACAGGTGCTGGCCGTGCTCGGCAGGGGCTCCGGTTTCAGATACGCATACACATACACAGGGTTTATCTGCGCACCATGGGACGATGCCATGTCCTATCCGCAGATGCAGCGGCTCCATCGTGTGTCCGCCGATGTTGATTCGGCCGTTGCAGCGATCGCCGCAGGCATGCGCGAGGGTCGTGCGATTGCCGAGCGGTGCTTCCCGGCGTTCCTTGAGGGGGGCAGACGGAGCCGCAGACGCCCCCCATCTGACAGCTTGGCGCATGCCCTCAGCCACCGAGGGCATCTCGCCGCAGCCTTTTTGGCCGGCCCGATGTCGATCGAGACGGCGTCGCGGGAAAGATCAGCGCGCGGCGCTGTACACGTCGCTGCCAAAGCCCTGCAGGCCGTTCATGCCGGCATAGCCAAGATGCGATAACCCGAAAACGTCCTCGATGCTCTTGAGCAGGGCATAGTGGTTGTAGGGCGTATTGCTGACCGTGCCCGGCTTGACGAAGGGGGAGAGCACCACCGCGCCGACGCGGCCACCGCCAGGGCCGGTCAGGCCCGGCGCGACCGAGTTTGGCCCGGTCGGCTCACCGCAGCAGGCCGAGGTGTCATTCGTATCCGCTTCGTCGAACGTGATGATCAGCAGGCCATCGGACTGGAACGCCGGTGAGTTGATGATCTGCGGCACCCAGGCCTGCAGGAACCGGTTGACCGCCGGCAGTCCGCCTGCGCTCTTGCCGTCCGCGCAGGTGGGCTCGTCGTGACCATCGTTGCACAGGTTTGGCACGATGAAGGAGAACGCGGGCGTGGTTGCAACGCTGTTCAGATCGGTGGCCAGCGAATCGAGCCGCACCACATGACTGTCGCAATACGACTGGTTGTCGATCACTGAGTGGAAATACATGAACGGGTTGTGGCGCGTCGCGTATCCGTCCGTCGCGATGGCGGACTGCGTGCCGTCCTTGCCATTGAGGGCGGGGTGGGAGCAGGTCGATCTGCCGTCGCGCGTCAGATCGTTGCCCATGTCTTCCATATAGCCGCGCCAAGCCAACCCTTTGGCATCCAGTTGGCTGGCGATCGTGCCGATGGCGGCAGGGTAGACACAGCCGGTTCCAGTCACCTGCCCGTTGGCATCGGGGCTCATGGTGCCCAACCAGTCGGTGTAGTACTGGCAGTCGGCTTGGGTCTGCGCATTGGGTGCCTGACCGCTGATCATGGTCAGGTAGTTATCGTTGCTGTTGTGGCCGGTACCGTAGTACTGAGTCAGCAACGCGCCTTGGCTCGTCAGCGTGTTTGCGAGGTAAGGCGCTTGGCTGCCAGAGCCGAAAGTCTGGGTATAGCCCTTGTTCTCCAGCACGATGACGAACACATGGCCGATCCGGCTTGCGGTTGGCGTCACCGGGGCCTGCGCGGGTGGCGAGACTGGAGCCGGCGACACTGCTGCCGAAGGCCCACCTGTCGAGTTGGCTGCATCGCTCGCGCCGCCGCAGCCCGTCAGCAGGCAGGCGAGGAAGGTTGCGAGGATGCCGCTGGTCAGCCAGTTCAATTGGGAAAGTCGCATGATGGCCATGGTTCAAGGAAGAGGAAAGCCCAACGAGGTGGCGATCGTGCGAAGGGAACTGATGCCAGGAACGCCGCTGATGCCGGGGACGCTGCCGGTGATGGAGCCGGAGCACACGCCCCCGAACGGACCTTGCGGGACAGAGTAAGCCGGCGCCGACAGGTTTGGCTGAGCGACGAAGTCGAGCGCGTAGGCGATCGAATTGGTGTCCGGCAGCCCGCCACGCGCGCCAAGGGCATTCAGCCCGAAGCGCCAGGTTAGCAACTGATGAATTGAACTCGGGTCGAGCGGCCAATGACGACGCTTGACCCGGGGCCCGATCAGCACCATCGGCACACGGAAGCCGAGGTAGCCGTCGTTGCCCAACTGTGTCTCTGCGGCAGACACCGGGCGCTTGAACGGCGGTACGTGGTCGAAGAAGCCGCCCCACTCGTCGTAGGTGATGATCAGCAGCGTTTTTTGCCAACCTGGACCATTACGCACGGCATCATAGATTTGATTGAGAAAGACCTGTCCGTTGCGGATATCCGAGTTCGGGTGATCGTCGGCCGATACGCCTTGCGGGTTCTCCCCGGTAAAGCGCGGATCGACGTATGAGAACGCAGGTAGGGTGCCGGCTGCGGCGTCCGTCAAAAACGTCGTGAACGGTTTGGAGTTCTTGAGATACTTGGCGCCAAACAGCGCCGTGAACGGCACGTCGCTGAAGTAATAGTTGGCCGACACGCCCTTCTCGGCAAAGCGATCGAAGATCGTCGGGAGCGAACAGGTTGCATTGGAGTTGTGCAGCCGGTCGGTCTCGCCACACATCAAGTAAAACCGGTTCGGATATGTCTCCGCCAAAACGCCGCAGTGGTAGCTGTCGCATACTGTCCAATCGCGGGCGGCGGATCCGAAGAAAGACAAATCCTCGGCCTGGTAGTAGCCGATGGGAAACAGATCGCCAGGCGTCTTGTTTGTGTCGGCCGTGAGCAACCATCCGTCCATCTTCCCGCCATTGAGCTGGGTGCGCGCTCCCTCGTAGCTGTGATCCGGATCGGCAAAGCCGCAGCCCTGGAAACCATACTTGGGATCAGTCGCAAGGCGGAATGAATTCTGCGGATTGCCAAAGGCATCGATGAACTGGAGTCCAGCCTGCTTTCCGTTAGCGCCGGGCAGCCAGCCCAGATAGTGGTCGAACGATCGGTTTTCCATCACCACCAGCACGACGTGGTCGATACCCGACTGCGCAGGAGCGGGCAGGACCGGTGGAACCAACTGTGCTGGCACGGGCGCGCTGCCCGTCGACGAGGCGCCACCTGAATCCCCCACGAGGCTGCCGTCGCCGCCCCCGCCACATGCAGACAAGCCGGCACTGGCGAGCGTTGCCGCCGCCGCACCAAGCAATCGGCGGCGCGTCTGGAAACGCACCGTTGAAATCTTCTGAGTCACGCAACATCTCCTGCTTGTTTATCGCCCTGAGGGCATCCCTAGAACGCGCGGACAGTAGCAGTGGTGCTCGGGCCATCATGTGACAGGATCGCGAAGTAGAGTCGTGGCTCTTATTCAAACGGTCTGGATGCGGCGTGCGGTGCACACGTCGTCAAGACTGCTTCGAGATTAGTGCGGGTATGCAACGCCTGGCGGACGGGCGCGGGATAAAAATCTGGCAACGGCAGCGGAATCGCATTTGGAGGCGACCGAGTTGTCAGCTCACCCGCCATCACAGAGGAAACGCTAGTCGATGAACACAGTCCGGTTCTTGCCAGAGGTCTTCGCGCGAAACATCGCACTATCTGCGCGACGCATGATGGCGGGGATGTCGAGTGGGGCGTCTCGCGTGTCGGCTGAAAACAGGTAGACGCCGATGCTGGCCGACACAGAAACCGGATGCCCATCAACGGTTTGAATCGCATTCAGTACCGATTGGACTTCATCTGCAATGGCTTGCGCGTCTGTCTTGCTATAAAGGTTGCGCGCCAGAATCACGAACTCGTCGCCTCCCAAGCGGGAGAGCGTATCGCCCCGGCGCATCCGAGCTTGCAAGGCATGGGCAAAGCGTTGCAGCAGCAAGTCTCCTACTCCGTGCCCATATGCATCGTTGACTTGTTTGAACCCGTCCAAATCAATGAGCAACAGAGCCGTTCGGTACGCTTCCCCGTCTTGAGCAGAAAGGACGCGTGCGACGGCCTTCTCAAGGCTCTTGCGATTGCTCAGACCCGTCAAAGGGTCGGTAGCGGCTCGCTTCTCGAGCCTGTTGACCAGCACTGACAATTAGATCGAGGTTGCGGTAACCCCAACCGCCAGAAGTCCGGCCGTTTCGACTCGTTTTACTTCGACACAGATAACTTGGGACGCCATCCGCATTGCACCCGAACTTGCTGTGTCGCTCATGGCTGGTCTCCCGTGATAGCGCTGTTGCGTGGATGATCCTGACGCCCACGGGGGACGGTCAGGTATTTGAGACTGAGGAAAGCATAACAAATCACCGTAGCGGTCAGGCCAAGCAGGATGTAACTGGCTCTGGGCAATAGCAGGGCAAGCCCGGTCAACACAAACACGACCAGGGTGTTGACGACCAATTGGCGCCGCAACTCAGGACGCTCCATGAAATAGGCGTACTGCTTGCCAATGAAAAAGCAGACCGTGCCGATGACCAACAGTATCCGGAAATCGGATACCTGCATGTCGTCCAGGATCGCATGCCGGATCAGGCTCGCCAGGATCGACAGGCCGATGAAAACAAAAAGATGGGAATACGCGACCGAATGACCGGTCGCGAGCTTCTGTCTGGACAACAGGTGAAAACTGTCAAAGTAGACCCACCAGATGCTGGATATCGTCACGAAGCCGGTGGCGGCGGTCATCAGCCTCACCACAGTCCAGTTAATATTGGCCAGTCCCGCCGACAGGCTGATAACGGACTCTCCCAGTAAGATGAGCGTGAGCAGGCCCACACGCTCGATCAGGTGTTCGGTATGCACTGGGATACCCTGGAGATGACGGGGCAAAAAAAGAGGAACGCAACCAGATCGAACAGTATTCCAAGGTAAAACACGACGTATCGCTGTGGCGCCGGGAACAGGATCGAAGCGAGGCTGATGGTGGCGCCAGCGAGGGTCACCCACCCAACTGCCGTTGTGAGATGCACGCTTTCCTTGTGCCGTTGCTTCGATACGAAATACATCATGGCGATGACGTATTTCGAACAAGCGTAGCAGACGATGATGGCCTCAAAGCTGGTCAGGAATCGTTGGTCGATCAAGCCTGAGATGATAATCATCAGGAACATGATGAACAAGGTAGCGAGCCGATGCTTCCGGTCATCCGCGTCGAACCGGTTGGCATACATCGTGTGGCTGACCCAAATCCACCACAAGGGTATGAAAGCGAGGACGTATTGCCAGAACTGGGGTGGGTCAAGATGACCCTCGTGCGTGTGGTTCAGGATATTCGTTACGTCACCGATCGCCACCACAAAAATCAGGTCGAAGAACAACTCGAGCCAGGTGGCACGGCGATTGAGTTCGAAATATTTTGTGTTGTGCATTTTGGGCCTAACAAGTAATGCTAGCGCACCAATCTTCAGTGGTTGTTGAGGTACTGCCGCAGATACTCGACGGTGCGGCTTTCCTTCGCGCGCACGATCTCCACTGGTGTGCCGCTCGCCACGATCTTGCCGCCGGCGTCGCCGGCGCCCGGGCCGACGTCGATAACCCAGTCGCTCTGCGCGGCCACCCGCATGTCGTGTTCGACCACCACGACGGTATTGCCGGCATCCACGAGTCCCTGGAGTTGCACCATGAGCCGGTCCACGTCGGCGGGATGCAGGCCGGTGGTCGGCTCGTCGAGGATATACAGCGTGTCGGAGCGCTGCGCGCGTTGCAGTTCGGTGGCGAGTTTGATGCGCTGGGCTTCGCCGCCGGACAGTTCGGTGGCCGGCTGGCCGAGCCGCAGATAGCCCAGGCCGATGTCGCGCAGCACGTTCAACGCGCGCATCACGCTGGCTTCGTCGGCGAAGAAGTCGCAGGCGGCGTCGACGGTCAGGCGGAGCACCTCGGCGATGTTTTTATCGCGCCACGTGACTTCCAGCGTCTGCGCGTTGTAGCGCGTGCCGTGACATGTCGAGCAGGGCGCGTAGACGCTCGGTAGAAATAGCAGTTCGACGCTGACAAAGCCTTCGCCTTCACAAGTCGGGCAACGGCCTTGCGCCACGTTGAACGAAAAGCGGCCCGCGCTGTAGCGGCGCTTGCGGGCGAGCGGCGTGTCGGCGAACAGCTTGCGCACATGGTCGAACAGGCCCGTGTAAGTGGCAAGGTTGGAACGCGGCGTGCGGCCGATCGGTTTCTGATCGACGCGCACGAGTCGCCGCACGGTGTCCATCCCTTCGGTGATGCGGCCTCCGGTCGGCACGGCGGTGGCGGCGAACAACGGGTCCTGCTCGTCGTTGTCCGGGTTTTCGAAGGCGCGTCCAAGGTGGCTAGCGACCAGCTCGGGCAGTGCCTGGCTCACGAGGCTCGATTTGCCCGAGCCCGACACGCCTGTGACGGCAGTCAGACAGCCGAGCGGAAACGCGGCATCGAGCCCGAGCAGATTGTTGCGCGTGATGCCGGCGAGCCGCAGCCAGCCGGTAGGTTTACGCGGCATACGTTCGACTGGCGCCGGCGGCGCGAACAGATGCCGGCGCGTTTGCGACGCCTCCACCTTCGCGAGTCCGGCGGGCGGCCCGCTATAGACCACATAGCCGCCGGCCTCACCCGCTGCGGGGCCGACGTCGACCAGCCAGTCGGCGCGCCGCATCATCTGCAGATCGTGTTCGACGACAAACAGCGAATTGCCCGCCGCCTTCAATCCCTGCAGCGCGCTGAAGAGTGCTTCGCTATCGGCGGGATGCAGACCGGCTGATGGCTCATCGAGCACGTACACGACGCCGAACAACTGCGACGATAACTGCGTGGCGAGTCGCAGGCGCTGCGTTTCGCCGGATGACAGCGTGGGCGTGCTGCGCTCCAACGCGAGATAGCCCAGGCCCAGATCGACCAGCGTCGTCAGGCGCTCTAGAAGTTCGGCTGCGATACGCTGGGCAGCGACGCGCTTCTCCTCGGACAGGTTGGGCGTGCGCCTCACGTCGGGCGAGGCTTTGTGCGCGGAACCGCCTGCGGCGACCCGCTTTTCGACGGCATCGCGCATGGCGCTCCTGCTGAACACGCTGCCTTTGGCGGCGTCTTTGACCGAATGAGCGGCATCGGGCTCGGGCCATTTTCCGCGCGCGATCGGTTCGAGCATCTCGGCAAGTCTGGCGAGCGGCAACTGAGCAAAATCGCCGATATCGAGCCCGGCGAACTTCACCGACAGCGCTTCCTTCTTGAGCCGCTTGCCATGGCAGGTCGGACAGACGCTGCCGACCATGAATTGCGACACGCGTTTTTTCATCAGCGCGCTTTGCGTGTTCGCGAACGTGTGCAGCACATAGCGGCGCGCACCGGAGAATGTCCCTTGATAGCTCGGTTCGTCCTTGCGCTTGAGCGCGGCGCGGGTTTCTTTCGGCGTGAGGCCGGCGTAGACGGGCACGGTCGGCTGTTCGTCGGTGAAGAGAATCCAGTCGCGGACTTTCTTCGGCAAATCGCGCCACGGTTTATCGACGTCGTAGCCGAGCGTCACCAGAATGTCGCGCAGATTTTGTCCGTGCCAGGCCGGCGGCCATGCAGCGACTGCGCGCTCTCGAATGGTCAGCGAGTCGTCCGGCACCATGGATTTTTCCGTAACCTCGTACACGCGGCCGAGTCCATGGCAAGTCGGGCAGGCGCCTTGCACCGTGTTTGGCGAGAAATCCTCGGCGAACAGCATGGGTTGCTTTGGCGGATAGTCGCCAGTGCGCGAATAGAGCATGCGCACGAGACTCGACAGCGTGGTCACGCTGCCAACCGACGAGCGCGCGCTCGGCGTGCCTCGCTGTTGCTGCAACGCGACCGCGGGCGGCAGGCCTTCGATCGCGTCCACTTCGGGCACGCCGACCTGTTCGATCAGGCGCCGGGCATACGGCGCGACCGATTCGAAATAGCGCCGCTGCGCTTCGGCGTACAACGTGCCAAATGCCAGCGACGATTTTCCCGATCCCGACACGCCGGTGAAGACGACTAGCGCATCACGCGGAATCTGCACGTCGATGTTTTTCAGATTGTGTTCGCGAGCGCCGCGCACGCACACGAAGCCGGTGAAAGCGGGTGCGTCGGATTGCGCCGGCGTCAAGCGACCCTTGTTGCGGATGGCGTCCATATCGATGACTAACGAATAAGCATGGCTCGGCGAATCGAGCGAAAACTAATGAAGGCGCTCGGCACAGGCTATTCGGGCTCGAAGGTTGTTGAGCAACGAGGGCGGGGATGGCCGCTGCGGCCGGCCTTGTCGGGGCATCCTCACCGCTTCAATTAAACCCGAAGCGCCAGCATGACAGCGGCACATTTCCCCAGACAGCCGAGACTGTAAAGAGCCATCCCTAAAGATTCAAACATGATGTGCGAGACCAGCATGAGGATGCCTGCAACGAATTCCGCACTGTGTCAAATCGAAGAGCATGTGTTCTTCAAGGGAAGATTGCATGACGCGGCTCCTCCATTCTTTTTAGACAATCAGGGGGACCAGCCAGGGCTGACGCGGACAGCAACAGAAAGCCCCATGACATGATCAAACGATCGTCGTTCGCGCTTCTACCAGCCAGCGACGCCGATTTTCTGAAAAGACTCCCTGTGCGATCAAAGCAAGGTGCTTGGTGCGCGCCGGTTCAGGTTCGGCTCGGGCGCATGTATCACGTCCTTCGATTGGTTTCGGGTTTCGGGTTTCGGATCTGCTGGCCCACTCTCCTTTTGCATGACTCACTCCTTCAACTCCGGCGACGTATCAAGCCATGCTCAGCCTCGAGAGCAGCGCTTTTGCCGCTGCTTCCGACGAGGCGGGATTCTGTCCAGTAATCAGGCTTGCCGCGACGACCACATATGATTGCCAATCCGGCCCCTTCGAATACTTGCCTCCATTCTTCTTCAACATGTCCTCGACGAGGAATGGCACCACTTCCGTAAGACCGACGGCCGCTTCTTCTGAATTGGCAAAGCCGGTTACGGGTTTATCGCGCACGAGCGGAGAGCCATCGGGCGCCTTTGCATGACGGAGCACACCGGGTGCATGGCAAACGGCGGCGACCGGCTTTCCTGCCGCATACATGGTTTCGATCAATGAGATCGACTGCGGATCTTCTGCCAGATCCCAGAGCGGTCCGTGTCCGCCGGGATAGAACAAGGCATCATAGTCCGCGGCCGAGACAGTTGAGAGCTTCGCTGTATTTGCCAGGGCCGCTTGCACTTCGTTATCCTTCCTGAAACGCCGGGTTGCTTCGGTTTGCGAATCCGGATCGTCGCTCTTGGGGTCGAGAGGCGGCTGGCCGCCTTTTGGCGAAGCGAGCGTCATCTCGACGCCTGCGTCCTTGAACACGAAATAAGGCGCGGCAAACTCTTCGAGCCAGAATCCGGTTTTCCGGCCCGTATCGCCGAGCTGGTCGTGTGAAGTCAGTACCACCAGAATCTTCATGACAACCTCGCGAGTCCGTTCACTTCACGTTGCAACGAGCCGAAGAGCGGTGTCGTCGACCCAAGTCATTCTGGCAGTATAGGCGGCTGTCAGGAGCGCTGAGGGTGTTGCCGGTTTTTGTGCTGTGTTCTTCCCCGCCCCTTGACCACGTCGGCATCGAACGGTCGGATGTCGCCGGAACATGTCGATTCCAGTTCCGCCAGTATCGAATTCGCGCCAGTGCCAGCGTGCCCCACGGCGGACGTTGGACTGGGACCAGATTCGCGCGGAACTGACCGCGATGGGTAATTCGTTGACGCCGGTGAGTGTGGCAGAGGCGCCGCGGAGAACAGAGCCTGGACAATGCGCGAGAGGCTATTGATGTCGCATGTCAGGACATCGTTAGCCAAGGTAAAGCAATCAATCTTCGAGAGGTGAGGGAGCGTGTCCCTCAAGAGGTGCTCGGCAGCGTCAGGGGAGTCATCAGCTTGCTCCAGGACGCCAAAGGACGCATCGGAGCAGACTGAGCGCCTCCAAACCAAAGAAGAAGCCGGCCACGCGGCCGGCTTTTTTACGTCCATCATTCCCGCTGCGAGCGGGAAAAACTATTTAACTGAGCGCCGATTTTCGATACATGTGGCCCAGCGGGTAAACAACCATAACCTGTCCAGACGGCCACTTTATGCTTAACGGCACAAGTTTTGTGCCGTTACACGATTCGTGGCCGGAAAATAAACCATGAGCTGGCCACAACACAGGGATTTCTTTCCACGTGCGGATAGAGAGATAAAGCATAAGTTGTCCTATCGGCGCAGAATAAAGCATAACGTGGCCAAAAGAAAATATCCTCGCGCAACGGCATACTATTTTCGGTCGCCTGACCACCGCGCATTGCTCTAGCATGGGGGCGTATGGACGGGTTGCGTCGGGGCGGGGCCGAATCTGTTCTGGATTCCCAACAGCGCCATCGGCCAATCTCCTGTAGGAGGCGGGGCGACGCGCAAGGTATCCGACCCAGTACCCTGCGTCAGCGCGGCGATGTCCGCATACTGCGGAGAGGAAAAATGCCTCAGCGATTGCACGATATTGTTGGCCGGCTGTACAGGCCGCCGGCTGACGGCATACGGCAAGTGTTCGCGCTATCGCGGGCAGATGCCGAGAGGTTGCCTGCATTGCCGTCGATTGCCATCATCTCTGTTACAGCGCCCGAGCGTCCTCCGGCCAATATCAGCGGCTTCGCACACATGCTGCGGCTGCGCTTCGCTGACGTCGACTTCCTAAAGCCAGACCTATCTGCGCGAGCGAAAGAAAAGCTTCCACACGCGTTCACCGCTGAGCAAGGTTCTGCCATTCGCGGGTTTGTAGAGGCACTGCCGGACGAAATATCGTCCGTCGTTGTGCACTGCGAAGGCGGATACTCGCGCTCGTCCGCTATCACGTTAGCACTACACAAGCTTTACGGGTACCACGTAGAGCTCCAGCATCTCACGCAGGCTAACCCTTCCATCATTCGCATGCTGACGGGCGATGTCCGAGGACACCATGAGTGGAAGAATGTGCGCCGCTGATGCGTATCAACGCTACTGTTTTGTCGAAACAGCCGCACGCGCATACGGGAGAGCATGATGGCCTCTGAAAATCAAGTCGACCTAGAAATTGCCTTTCGCAAGTTACACGAGCTCGCTTTAGCAGATGGCGACCTTGGTTACGAATATTGGTACCGAGTTGCCGAGTTGCTCAAGCGAGCAGCCGTGATGGAGTCGGAGATTGAGGCACTTTCACAAGAGCTCGAAAAGTGTCGTGCGAAACAGAGCAAACCACATAGGTGCTCGTTCTGACAACGATGCAACCTCGAACCGGGATTTCAAACACATCTTCGATGTCGCATAGGAAGAGCATAGTTCACGGGTGTGTTGAAACTCCGTTCCTGGCCGAAAGCGGTCGGTGCCCCGTCGTAGTTAGAACGAGGGAGCGCCACACTGACCGTGCGACCAAGCAATCGAAGTTGGTATGCTGCCCGTTACAACAACAAGACAGGAGGGCGGCATGGCTGCAAAACAAGTCTCGAAGAAGAAATACCTAAAAATCTTGAACAAACGCCTGCGCTCGGAGCCAAGTGCCTCGCCCAGCGCAGCGTTCGTCTTCTACCCGCTAGGCGCGAAGGCTAAACATGCCACCGGCATCGCTGCCAGCGAGCAGCGCAGCAAGCGCGAGCTGGAAATCATGGCGATTATTCAGCACAAGGCGTCCAGCGA
>Ga0206899_1034_pt1 | contig 13084 bp, 8 predicted proteins | sample Alteio_BWOrgHeat_48_FD_152948 | JGI IMG/M metagenome (GOLD analysis project Ga0206899, IMG submission 152948) | Enriched cells from forest soil in Barre Woods Harvard Forest LTER site, Petersham, Massachusetts, United States -... | ecosystem: Environmental > Terrestrial > Soil > Temperate forest > O...
GAGGAAAATAATCCCGCCTTACTGGAAATGTGGCTTTCAGCATGCGACCAACGGTCGCGGCTGGTTAGCCCGGACACACTGCCCGGCTTATTGGAAAAGGCCGCTCAACAGCATTTTTTGAGGCCCCTTGCTGTCAAATGCAGCGGGAACCGGGGACTATGGATCAGCCAGTTCAATAGCGCCTGGGATTATTTTCATTTGTTGCCGGTGGAAGAGATCTGGCAGACAGGTAAGCCGGAAGACAGGGTGAAAGTATTGAAAGAACTCCGTCAAACCGCACCGGACAAGGCAAGGGAATGGCTGCAGCAAACCTGGGAACAGGAAAATGCGGCGGCAAAGGCCGAACTTTTAAAATGCCTGCGTATAAACAGCATCCAGGCTGACCTGCCCTGGCTCGAAAGTTTATTGGCAGAAAAGGGGCAGAAAGTTAAGGACGAGGCGTTGACCTTGCTGAAACAAGTACCGGGTTCGTCGATTATCAGGCAATATGAACGCTTGCTCAGTGAGGCGGTCTCCCTTAAAAAAGAAAAAGCCTTAATGGGAATGATGAATAAGACGTCCATCCAGTTCAAATTGCCTTCAGCCGTTGACGAAACCATTTTTAAATCAGGTATAGAAAAGCTTGCCGGGCCGAAAAGCTCATTTTCTGATGAACAGTATATTTTATACCAGGTGATTGGTTTTGTTCCCCCTTCGTTTTGGGAGAAACATTTCGATGCAGCGCCCGGCCAGGTATTCGCGCATTTTGAAAAACATGCGCCTTTTATGCTTCCGGCGATTGGTATTGCAGTAGCCCGTTTTAACGAAACGGAGTGGGTTCCGCGTTTCCTCGAACAGGAACAGTTTTATGCGGACTTCCTCCGTATGCTGCCTGCAAGCGAACAAGAAAAATATTTACTTAAATTTCTCCGCAAGGAAGGTAAGGAGCTCATTCCCTATGCGCTCATGAGCAGTTTGGAATGGGGGCGGGAATTGGCCTTAACAGCCATACGCCTGATGGCGGATTATCCCTATGAATATAACGGTGCATTTTTTAACAAGCATATCCGGCTCATCCCGGTAAGTGTCATCGATTCCCTGGAAAAGATCCAGCCAAAAGATGTCAATTCAGAAGCAGCCTGGATAAAAAGCAGGACGCAATTACTTAAACTACTTCACCTTAAAAAACAAATTACAGAAGCCTTTAACACATAAACAACCAACTATGTCACAGATATTACGTCTCCACGCCGAGCAATTATTTGCACATGAACTGGAAGAGCTAAAAAAGCAGGATCAGGAAAAACGCCCGGCAAACTGGGTTCTGTCACCCCAGGTGGTGGTCACCTACTTATTGGGCGGCAAGCTAAAAAATGGATTTGAGGTTTCGCCTAAATACATCGGCAACCGGCGGTTAATGGAAATCGCCGTGGCGACACTCACAACTGACCGCGCCCTGCTGCTATACGGGCTACCCGGAACAGCCAAAAGCTGGGTGAGCGAGCACCTGGCTGCTGCGGTGAGCGGTGATTCTACGCTGATCATCCAGGGAACGGCAGGCACCAGCGAAGAGTCCGTTCGGTACGGCTGGAACTACGCGCGGCTTATTGCACAGGGACCCTCTCCCGATGCCCTGGTGGAAACACCGGTGATGCGGGCCATGAAAGACGGAAAAATTGTGCGCCTGGAGGAATTAACGCGCATCGGCGCCGACGTGCAGGATACGCTGATCACTATCCTGTCCGAAAAAACGTTGCCGGTACCGGAACTGAACATGGAGGTCCAGGCCGTTAAAGGGTTTAATGTTATTGCCACCGCCAATAACCGCGATAAAGGGGTGAACGAGCTTTCGAGTGCGTTAAAGCGCCGTTTTAACACGGTGATCCTGCCTTTGCCGGATTCTGTAGAAGAAGAAATAGACATTGTGCGAAGAAGGGTGGAGAGTTACGAAAAAGTGATGGATCTTCCGGCTGAACCGCCTGCATTGCAGGAGATCCGGAGGGTGGTTACCATTTTCCGCGAACTCCGAAGCGGCGTTACCATGGACGGAAAAACCAAGATCAAAATACCTACCGGAACGTTAAGCACTGCCGAAGCTATCTCCGTAGTCAACAGCGGGCTTTCCATGGCAGCCTACTTTGGCGATGGCCGCTTGAAAGCGGCCGATCTTGCCGCCAGCATCATTGGGTCGGTCATTAAAGACCCTGTGCAGGATAAACTGGTCTGGCAGGAATACCTGGAAACTGTTGTTAAAACAAGAACTGACTGGGCCGATATTTACCGTGCCTGCCGCGATTTGTAATTGCAAAAATTAAAAATATTGCGGTACACCTGTTAGGAATAAGGCATCATGGCCCCGGCTCCGCAAGGAATGTAAAGAATTTCCTGGAGGCAGTAAGGCCGGATATTGTGCTGGTGGAAGGGCCGCCGGAGGCAGATGCTATGCTGCAATGGGTTGGCCATGCGGCATTAAAGCCGCCCGTTGCCTTGCTTTGTTACCAGCCTGACGATCCGCAGCGGTCGGTGTTTTACCCTTTTGCGGAGTTCTCACCCGAATGGCAGGCGATATTATATGCGCGGCGGCAAAATATCCATGTGCGTTTTATGGACCTTCCGGCCGGCAACCAAATGCTGATTGAAAAAGAACAACGATTAAAGCCTGAAAACCAGCCTGCGCCGGGAACGATAGCCCAGGAAGGGTTGTTATATGAAGACCTGCAATTAAACAAAAATCCGATAAGTTTTCTGTCAGACGCGGCAGGTTTCACAGACGATGAAAAATGGTGGGAGCATACGTTTGAATACCGGTTAAATAATGAAGATGTATTTGATGCTGTAGGCGAAGCGATGCAGGCACTGCGCGAAAGCCTCCCTCAAAAGGATAAAAAACCGGAGCAGTTGCGCGAGGCGTATATGCGGCGGACCATACGGCTGGCCGAAAAGGAAATGTTCCATACCATCGCGGTGATCTGCGGGGCATGGGTCGGTGAAGTTATTTCAGCCGGAAACGGGGCGTATGTAACTACGCCCGGCCCTGAATTGTAAAATTTCCAAACGGCGCTTTTTGCAGTTGCATTTGTCTGATTGGATTTGGATACGATGTACCACGAATAAGGCGTGCCTCGCAACAGGGAAACAATTAATTGGGTCTGGCTGGTATTTTGCGCAGTTGAATCTAAGTTTAAAAGATTTTTAACAACAAGGACATAGCTGGTTGTGTTATCTGATGCGCTCCAGTTAAATGTTATGGAGCTTTCTGTAGCGGAAAGTATTGCGCCAGTCGTACAAACAGCATTTTGGGCCGGGGCCGAAAGAATTGCTTGTGCTGGTTGTGGAACCGGTCTTGGCGTTGGATTATTCTTTTTACCGCCGCAACCAGCTAAAATAAAAATTACCGGTACAATTAACAGCAGCTTCTTCATTGTTTCGATATTTTAAAAATTCTTTCGGTATTATCTAAAGTAAGATATAATACATATACCCCATTATTCAAGTTGCCAAGGTCGAGCTGCAACACATTAGAGCGATTTAAAAATTGATTGGAATATACCTGTCCCCCATTTTGCACGTTGTGTATTTCAACAACCACTTTATTAATATTCGTATTGCCAAGATTAATGTTCAGCGTATTTTGAAAGGGTACCGGATATGGGGTGATCTGCCCGGAAATATTAATTAACTTTACTATAGTTCCCTGGCAAAGCTTATCAGTTGAGACTACTATGTCGTTATTCCCGTCAATTAATGGAAGGGTAATCGTGGTATTAGTGGTGGTATAAATATTCCCGTTAAGATTGACGGTATATGGTGCGCCGCCGGCCAAAGCAAGATTTACAGTCTTATTGATCGCGTTAACTGTTGCATATACTGACAAATCAGCAGGTTGGGTAATGACTGCGCCGAAACACTGCTGGTAATTGGGTTGTCCCGCAACTGTGATGCAAACCGAATAGCTACCGGCTGCAAGGTTGTTTATCGTGGTGGAACTATGGAAAGGGTAAGCATCATTTAAGCCATTACCAGTGATACTGGCAGTATAGGCCAGGTTTTGTTTAGCAGTGATACTCACTGATCCGTCATTACTGTTATCGCACGTCGCGCTCGTAATGGTTAATTTAAAATTATCAGGGGGCAGCGTGTAAACTACATTTACGTTAATTGAGTCGGCAGAAACCTGGCTGAGCTGGTTCAGACTTACGGTAACTTTATAAATCCCGCTTTCATTTGCTGAAAATGAAGCGCTGTTTGCATTTTTTATATTAACCCCGTCTTTCATCCATTGGTAATTGTATCCCGATGAAGGATTTGCTGCCAACACCACGCTGCCGCCTGTAACGAAAGTCGTTGCGCTTTCAGCGGTAATGGTTGGTATCGGTATGTAGGTAAAACCGGCCAGCGTACTGTTACCGGCGGGTGTTGTAACCGATATATTCCCGCTTGCTCCTGAGTCTGCTACTGCTGTTATTTGTGTAGCTGATTTAACAGTGAATGATCGGGCTGGTACACCTCCGAAGCTTACGCCCGTTGCTCCGGCAAAACCGGTACCTGTGATAGTAACAATGGTACCTGAAATTCCGGTGGACGGTGTAAAAGAAGCAATAACAGGAGGTGGGACAGATGAGAAAATAACCACTTCACCTGTATAGATATTTTCAAACGGCCCTCCGGTAATGAGCGTGGAGCCATCAGCGCTTAGACTAATTGAGTAGCCCTGGTCCGGATTCGTGTTTGTGCCTGATGCTATCAACTTATTTCCCTGTTGGCTCCAGGCTCCCCCATGTTGTGTAAAAACCCACGAAGCACCTGTAAAGTTAACGCCAAAGCCAATCTCATCATAAGGCCCTGAAATAATCGCAGTATTCCCGTCAGCGCTCAACGCCACTGTACTTCCTTCATTGGGTTGTCCAACCGGTGAACTACCGATAAGTTTGTCACCCTGCTGTGCCCAGGTCCCGTTGCTGCGGGTAAAAATCCAGGCGGCTCCTATTCCACCGTTATCCCCCCCGCCTCCACTGATAGCAATATTGCCGTCAGCGCTAAGCGCTACGGCAGTGCCTTGCTCTGAAGAACCAACCCCGCCTGTGCCAATTAATTTATTGCCTTGCTGCGACCACGTTCCTCCATTTTCATAATAGACAATAGCTGAGCCCTGGTTATTATTATCCGCCAAATTTCCGATGATCAATGTCTTACCATCCGCGCTTAACGCCATGGATTGTTGCGGCGGAAAAACAGTGGTCGAACCTATTCCTATTAATTTCGAACCTTGCTGTGTCCATATATTTCCAACCCTGGTGAATATCCAAACTGCGCCAAGGCCATTGTTGTCACCTGGCCCCCCTATGGCTGCCGTATTCCCATCAGCGCTTAACGCAACACAAGTCCCCTCATATGCATCTCCTATATTATCGGTTCCTATTAATAAAGGCCCTTGTTGCGACCAAACGCCGTCGTTTCGTGTAAATACCACGGCGCGACCCTGACTGTAATTATACCCGGGGTTGCCCGCAAGTATTGTATTTCCATCAGCGCTAATACTTATCGCGTCGGCAGGAAATCCGATCGCCTGACCTTGTTGCGTCCAAACAGTATCTGTTCTTGTGTAAACCCAAAAAGCATTGCTGCCTCCCGCAACAGCAGTATTTCCATCAGCGCTGATAGCCGTCGACTGGCCCAGAAAAGAGTTGCTACCACTGCCTGAGCCAATCAATTGGTTTCCCTGCTGACGTAACGGGTACCTGGTCGGTGTCACAGTAAAATTATCGCTGCTTGATACTGCGCCGTCATTGGTAGCAATGGATATCGAACCGGTTGCTGCGCCGGGCATTACCATGCCGGTAACCGCTGTTCCCGTATTGGTAACAGCTAAGGCCGTTTTTAATTTTAACAAATGCGGCTTTTGTGCCCCCATCCTCATTTGCGTACTGATTTTGTGTGGATAACTCAATTAATAATTTGTCGGCATCTATGCGCATCGATCTGAATTTATAGAAATCAAATACCTTGTAGCCTGTTCCAACGCGTTTGCTCTTGTAAATTACGGGCCCTTTTGACCCCAATTTAACCGCTATCGCAATTAATAACAATATTGGAGAAAGTACCAGCAGGGCTGTCCCGGAAATAAAAATGTCGACAATTCTTTTGCCGACTGGGATCCTGTACGCGGTATCAACTTCTTTTGATATCTCGATCAATTTGGGTTTAATGAGTTTGAATTTCACCAGGAAATTCAAACGCTCCCGCAGATCGCTCATCGCGAAAGGATAAATATAAAAGTCATGAACTTTTAACCTCATGGCATTTATTTTCAAATCCTTATCGTTAGACAGGGAGATCAAAACAATAATAAGCCCGTTGAACAGAAAATTCTGCTTTAGGCGTTCAATCAATTTAAAACATTCCCCGTTTTCATCAACTTCCAGTAAAATGATCTCGGGGATGGATAATATGGATTGATTACCCAAATATTCCTCCAGTTGTTCAAGGGTATCGTTAAATATTATCCGAAAATAATTATTCAGTTCATTGTCAACCAACTCTTTTATCTGCGTTCCGGCGTAGGCGATCCTGGTATGCGAGCCCGCATTTTCATTCCATTCAGTTGCTAGTGGCAGCGTCATAAATATTTATTACTTGAAGGATTGCGGTTCTTAATGAAGTAGGGTTGAAAGGTTTCGGCATATAAGCATCCACCTGGAACGGCATCTTGCTCACCTGTTCATCCAGATCATGCGCTGCTGAGAGCATTATGATTGGTATGTCGCGGAAAAGGCCACTTATTTTTACATTTTTTATAAACGACTGCCCATCGAAATACGGCATTTGAAGATCAGAAATAATCAAATCAGGAATATTTCCATCCTCGAGCCACGAAAATGCATCAATGCCATTATTCCTGACTATTATTTCGTAGTCTTTTGCGAGAATAAAATTAAGAAGCTTTAAAATACTCAGATCATCATCAACTATCAGTATCCTCTTTTTCATTTAAATGCCAGTTTAATATATTATGATTTAATTAACCCTGATTACGTATTTTAGCTGTTAAAGGTTCTAAAAAACTGCTATCAAAACACGCTATTTTATAACAAAGGACAGGTTTTGATTTTTTTTTGCATTTTAATTTTTATCAAATCGCCTTTTGAAAACTTATTTATAAGTATTATTAATTATTTAATACTAAATAAGTTCATAAGAACCTATCCATCCTTTATTTTGAAGGTCAGTTTCCCAAAACCTTATCATTCCATTGTGGTCATGATGTGCAACACTTGCAAAATAACTTTCACTTAAAACAAATGAATTTACGATCCAATTGTTTTCTGATAATAAAATATTGTCTTCCAGTAAATGAACGCCCTCAGTACAAGGGATAAATTTGAGATCCTCATCCAGCCCTTTGCCCGTTGCTTTGGTTAAAGCTTCCTTCCTCGTCCAGAGCATAAAAAAGCGGTTGGTTGAGTCATCTTCATTTATAAAACTGCATTCGCCAGGACTGAAATACTCTTTTATTACATCATTAAAATCAAATTGGGGGTTTACCCGCTCTGTGTCAACCCCAACTTCTGAACCAGAAACTGCCAGTATTATCCAATCGCCTGAATGGGATACATTATAAAACAAACTGGAGTTTTTAATGTACGGTTTTTTGTTTATACCCTGTTTAAAATCAATTAGCGAAGGACGTATGTTTAAATATCTCCCCACAATTATTCTTAGCGCTCCCCGGCTTATTTTAAACCTGTCTTCATCGTGCTGGTGCAGGTAGCGGCCAGCCCTGGTTTGTTCATCGCGGCTTAGCAAGGCTGATAAGGCGGGAATTAAGGCCAAATTTGAACTTATATTTATCCGCCATATATCAACATTGCGATTAATATTAAAATCAAAATCCGAAACATTTTTCCATGCAGGATCAATTAAGAGCCTGATCGAAATTTTAGTTGGGCCCATTTCCTTGAGTCTCAAGTATTTTGCTTAAAGCCTTAAGTTTTATCTTTTGATGGTAAGATAATCATTCTTCTTAAGCTTTAGGCTACCAAATTTAATTTTTTTTGTTTAGCAGTTAAAATATTTGACTTTGGGTGCATAGACATGAAAGTACTATTTGCCATTTAAGCGCAAAACTGAAAACTTATGGTTTCAAAACTGCTTCATCCAAACATTTTTGCAGTATGCTTGCAAATATTTTATCGTTGGGGGCTTTAAATATGGTATTGTGTTCGCCAGGTATTTTGTGTATCCTCACACCTTTAAGTGCATAGGGTTTCCATCCAAGATTTTCAAAGTCATCCATATAAAAAGTTCTGTTCTCAGCTCTGAATACATCAACCGTGATATCATATGGCTTAAGCTGGTAATATTTTTCAGCATATTCATTCATCACATCTACTTTATTTGAATAGCCGAAGATACCTGTCTGGGTTTGGTTTTTGCCATACCTTAAATTCCAGTAATAACGAATAAACCTGCGCTTGACATTGGTGCCGGTATTCACCAAAGTGTACCGGAAGCCATTACTGAAGGCAAAGGTATAAGCGAAGCGTTTGATAAAAAATTTCCCCCTTTTAAACAGTTTTAACAAAGCCGGGTCATAGTGCGGCGAGCGGTAGGCATAGGTGTCAAACATAGCGAGCATTTTTACCTCTTTGCCTAATGCTTCCAATTGCCTTGCCATCTCAAAAGCGATGATCCCGCCAAAAGAGTATCCCGCTAGCGCATAAGGTCCGCTCGGGTTTTGCTCAATTATTGCTGCAATATAATGCGCCGCTATATCTTCAATCTTATCCAGTGGTTCATCAACGCCATCCAATCCTTTTGCCTGCAATCCATAAACCGGCTGATCGGGCGACATGTTCATTGCAAGAGTATTAAATAATAGTACATTTAAGCCGGCGCCGTGTACCATATACAAAGGCATTTTATTTCCTTTAGGCTTAATTGGTACCAGCGAATCCCAGGTAATTGATTTTCCCGGCTCAAACAATTGTGCCAGTCTTTCAACTGTGGGCGATTCAAATAAAGTAGCGAGCGGCAGGCGTTTCCCGGTTTCTTTTTCGATGCGGCCCATAATCTTCACCGCTATCAGCGAATGTCCGCCCAATTCAAAAAAGTTGTCGTGTACGCCAATTTTTTTAACACCAAGGTATTCTATCCAAATGTTTGTTAAAATCTTTTCTATATCGGTCCTCGGGGCTACGTAAATATGTGTTTCTTCGGTAATAACCGCGCCATGTTTGGCCAATGCCTTTCGGTCAACTTTTCCATTGGGAGTTAACGGCATAGCCGGGATAGTGATAAAGTTATCAGGAACCATATAGTCCGGTACTGACTTTTTCAACGATTCTTTCCAGTTTTGTACCTGGGCTGCTGTATTTGCAGTATTTTCGGGGTCAAGCACAACAAAAGCAACCAGTTTATCAACTCCTAACTGATCAGGCCTTGCGATTACAACAGCCTCTTTGATATCATTTTCTTTCTCAAGCTGAAATTCAATTTCACCAGTTTCAATCCGGTAACCCCTTATTTTTACCTGGGCATCCATGCGGCCAAGGCATTCAATCTCGCCATTGTGCATAAATTTGCCTAAATCGCCCGTGCGGTACATTTTAGTGCCGGGTACTTTGCTAAATGGGTCGTCAAGGAATTTTTCCGCGGTTAATTCAGGGCGGTTTAAATAACCTTTGGCAACGCCATCGCCGCCAATATAAATTTCACCCGCAACACCGGGGGCAAGCGGTTTTAAAAATTTATCTAAAATATAAATAGAAGTATTGTTAATGGGCCTGCCTATCGAAATAACTTTATCATCTGTAGTCAGATGTTTTATGGTCGACCATACAGTTGTTTCGGTTGGCCCGTAAACATTCCATAGCGAAGAAGCCCGCGTTAAAAGTTTTTGCGCAAGGTCCTGCGGAAGTGCTTCGCCTCCGCAAATTACTTTTATTGGATTTTTTTCGCTCCAGCCGGCTTCCAGCATTATCCTCCAGGTGTATGGGGTAGCCTGCATTATAGTTACATCATCTTTCTTAATAATATCCAGCAGTGCATGGCCATCCTTTGCGGTGGCGCTATCAACCAGTACTATTTCGGCCCCGGTTATCAGGGGTAAAAATATCTCCAGCCCTGCAATATCAAAACTGATGGTAGTAACAGCCAGCAATTTATCATTGCCTGTAATACCCGGCGCCTTTTGCATGCTGATTAAAAAGTTTACCAGGTTGTGGTGGGCTATCTGAACTCCTTTTGGATTCCCGGTTGAGCCAGAAGTATACAGTATGTAAACCAGGTTGTTGTCGTCAACAACAACTTCCGGATCAGTTGTGTCATATTCAGCGAGATTTTGCCACTCATCTTCTAAAATCAATTCTTTAGCACCCGATTCGTAATGGCCTTTATATTTAAGTGAGGTTAATAAAACCACAGCCTTTGAATCTTCAAGCATGTAATTGATGCGGTTCAGCGGGAACTGCGGATCAAGCGGAATGTATACTGCGCCGGTTTTCATTATTGCTAACAGTGATACCAGCATCTCTACTGACCTGTCGAGCGCAAATGCCACGCAATCCGCTTTTTTAACGCCATTTTTTATTAACAGACGGGCCAACTGGTTAGCTTGCCTGTTCAATTGTTTATAGGAGATCTTTTGTTCCCCAAAAGTTATGGCGGTTTTATCTGGGATTGTTTCGGCTTTTTCTGAAAATAATTGATGTACAGGGGTATACATTGGATAGGGGTATTTGGTATTATTCCAGGTGTTTAATTGTTTTTGTATTTCTCCGGCATTTAAAACAGGAATGTTTTTAATTAATATTTCGGGTTCTTTAACTATTTCATTAAGCAAAAATTCAAAACCATCCGTCATTCGTTTGATGGTTGCAGACTTGAATAACTGTGTATTATACGACCATTCAAGAGTCGGGGCTTCCTCATGCCCCGCTATATTCAAAAATAACTCAAAATTTTCAAATTCCCTCGGGTTACTGATCAATCTGTGCTGTAGTCCATAAAAAGCGACATCATTATCCAGGCCCATATCAATATTAAACATTACCGGCACCAATGGAATTCGGGATGAATCGCGGGTGATGTTTAATTTTTTCAACAAGCTTCCAAATGTATATAACTGATGGTCATAGGCGTCAAGTACATCCGATCTCCGCTGTTTAAGATAGTTTTTGAAAGATAGATCCCCTTTTGGGAAGCTTCGCAAAGCAAGCAGGTTTACGCAATGGCCAACAAGGCGGTAGTTATCTGTGGCGGGTTGCCCTGCGGCAGGCAGACCCACTATTATTTCGTCCTGCCCGGTTAACTGTTGTAAAAAAACCTCGAAGGCTGCCAACAGGGTTGTAACGAAACTGCTTCCGGTACTTTTTCCCAGTTTTTTAACTCCATTTGCCAGGGTGCTGTTTAATGTATAATCCTCCCGGTGACTTTTATAGGTGCGCAGGGCCGGGCGGGGGAAATCTACAGGAATGTTCAACGTATGTTCGCTTCCTTCAAATTGCTTTATCCAATAATCTTCAGTTTCTTTAAAAGACTCGCTTTTAGATAAAGCGGTTTCTGCTATGGCATAGTCAGTGAAAAGTGGCCCTTTTGGCAGGTTAATATATTCGCCTTTAGTATATGCCGAATAAAGCTGGCTCAGATCCTGCATCATAATGCCGATCGACCAGCCATCACATACAATGTGATGAACAACAAAGGTTAGATAGTGTTCTTTATCGCTTAATTTGAATAAAGATGTTTTAAAAAGCGGCCCGTTGATCAGGTCGAACGGAGTAAGGACGTATTGTTTATTGTAGGCTTTAATATAGGCCTCCTGCTGTTCAGCTGTTTTTAACGAGATATCATGAAAATCAACATCCAGGGTTACGTTTTTAAATACGCAGATATGTGTACCGTCACCGCTGAAAGTCATTTTTAGGGCCTGGTGCATGTTTACTACATCCTGCAAAGCGCGAAACATGGCATCCTTGTTAAAGTCGCCGGTTAACACGATAGTAAAGCTCTCATTGAAAGCACAACTTGCATCTGCATCGCCGATAAGGCATGAAGCCCATATTTCCGTCTGCGACTCTGTTGCAGGGGCTATCAGTTCGATCTCAGGTCCGTCGAACGGATCAAATTCAACCGGGTTTGTTTCATAAACCGGGCTAATATTTTTTAGCAAAGCCTCCGCTTCGTGTACTGAAACCGTAATTTCGGGTTCAGCGAAGGGATCAAACTCCACCGGCCTTATGTCAATCACTGAATTAGATGTTTCCAAAATTAATTACCGTTTAATTTAACCTGTAAATATTTACCGGGATTGTTTATATCGCTGATAAACCAGCCGGGGTTGCCGTCCTTATCGCGGCCAAGCCTGGCCCCGGGGAACAACGATTCCATTAACTGGTTTGATTCTTCTTTTATGGGCGCGGCGGGTCTTTTTGATGGCAAAAAGCCCGACGCGATTAGCTCACTAACACTTTCTCTGAATTTTGCGATGATCTGATCAACATCCTGTCTGGTGTGCGATTCGGTTAAGAAGCAGGGGAAAAGGTCCCAGATGTGGATGCCTTTTTCGCGCATCAGCGTAAACAACAGTTCACCGTATGGCAATTCATCTTTGAATTTTATTTTCCATAATGATCCAAATGAAGGGATATACATGGGTACACCTTCTTTTTCGCAAATGGCATTTAATTCAGTTGCCAGGTATTGCGTCATCGAGTTTAAGCCTTGTTGCAATGCGGGACCTTTTTCCTTCATATATTCCAATGAAGCTTTGCCTGCTGCAAGCGCTAAAGGATGACGTACAAACGTTCCGGCAAAATAAGTTACGCCAGCTTCGGGTTGCGAGTCATCGCCATATTGCCAGAAACCGCCGTCCAGAGCGTCCATATATTTTTTAATACCGGCAATGGCGCCAATCGGCATACCACCACCAATAACTTTTCCATAAGTGCCAAGGTCAGCTTTAACGCCGAACATGGCCTGTGCACCTCCGGGGTGCATCCTGAAGCCGCTGATCACTTCGTCAAATATTAGGCAGGTGTCAGATGCCTGGGTGATTTGTCTTACTTTTTTAAGGAATTCAACCGGCTGAAACTCCGGGCGGCGCGAT
>Ga0206899_1030_pt2 | contig 12831 bp, 10 predicted proteins | sample Alteio_BWOrgHeat_48_FD_152948 | JGI IMG/M metagenome (GOLD analysis project Ga0206899, IMG submission 152948) | Enriched cells from forest soil in Barre Woods Harvard Forest LTER site, Petersham, Massachusetts, United States -... | ecosystem: Environmental > Terrestrial > Soil > Temperate forest >...
CTACTAAGAAAAAATAATTCTTAGTTTTTTTGTTAATTTTTTTTTTCGAAAGGTAACTTCTAATTTTTTTTAAAAATTAGGGTTACCTTTTGTTATTTCGGGTATTAAAGGCTAAACTATTTAATCACTTAAAAAAAATTAACATGAAAAATTATTTTAAAGTTGGCGCATTAGCATTAGCAATCGCTGTTTCTTTCGCTGCTTGCAAAGGTAAAGGTGGATCTGGAAGCTCTGATTCTGATACTACTAAAAAAGCTGACACTTCAATGAAAATGGCTGCTGACACTTCTAAGAAAGATACTTCTAAGAAAATGGCTGCTGACACTTCTAAGAAAATGGCAAAAGACACTTCTAAGAAAAAATAATTTTTTCTTAGTGAAAAACAAAAAGGCTTCGGGTATTTATCTGGAGCTTTTTTGTTTTATACTCCTCTCTGCCTTTCACCATAAAAAATTAATTTTGCTGCAAATCAGCACACATGCCCAATCTTGTTCTATCCATTAATAACGTTACCGTAAGATATTTAAACAATACACTTTTTACTGGTTTAAATTTTATAGTAAAAAAAAGCGAACATTGGGCCCTCATTGGCGAAAGCGGTTCGGGCAAAAGCGCTTTGTTACATACCATAGCCGGCAGGTTCAACATCAGCGGCGGCACTGTCGACCATAATTTTTTTGACGAATTTATAAAAGAACATGGCCACTCCGAAACCCTGCTCACCTATCATAAACTGGTGGCCTTGGTTGAACCCAAGCATCATTTCAAAAACCTGTCCAATACATCCGATTTTTATTACCAGCAACGATACAATTCATCCGATTCGGAAGATGCATTAACAGTTGAACAATACCTGGAGTCAATAACCCCGGTACCGGGAAAACCGGTTTACTGGAACTATGAAAAGACAACCAATCTTTTACAACTGGATGATCTGCTGCAAAAGCAGATCATCAAACTATCCAACGGCGAAACCAAACGATTAATGATTGCCGCCGCGCTGCTGAAAAACCCTGCACTGTTATTGCTCGACAGCCCCTTAACCGGACTGGATGTGCAAACGAGGGCAGCTTTTAATACCATTATTGATGAGATCATCGCGTCCGGCATTACCTTAATTATGGCTACATCTCCATATGAGATCCCGGCGGCGATTACCCATATGGCTATTTTAAAAAATGGCGCAATCGTTCAAACCTTACCCAAAGAGCAGTTTAACGCCGACCTGTTTTTACAAGATGATAAAGACGAAGTAGATAATCAAGAACTAAAAGCGCTATTGAATGAAAGCGCAAACAAAACCCCCTATCAGTTCATCGTTAAAATGAATAATGTTCACATTCAATACGGCGAAAAGGTAATCCTGGATGGTATCAACTGGCAAATAATACCCGGCGAAAGATGGGCGCTGTTGGGCCCTAACGGCGCCGGAAAATCTACGTTGCTAAGCTTAATAAACGGCGACAATCCGCAAGCCTATGCCAATGACATTGTTTTGTTTGATAAAAAACGAGGTACGGGCGAAAGCATCTGGGATATTAAAAGTAAGATCGGTTTTGTATCGCGGGAATACATTGCAGAACAGGTTTGGAAAATTGATTTTGATACGGGTACTAATTTTATCGATGTGTATGTAAACTATTTGCGCAATAAAATTGAAAAGGGTCATAAAAATAAATTGATCCATACCGTAATAGGTATGGGCTATGTTTTAAAGAGTGATAAATAGATAATTTCTATATTGATATTTTTTCTTTCCGTGCCTTGGTAAGGAGACATAAGGAAAGTACACTGAGCGCGTAAAACCATGAAAATTAAGAACAGGCTATCGCTTTATTTTACCGCAATAAGCGCCATAGTGCTGTTAATTGTTGAAGTGGCTATTTGTATTACTTTTAATTCCCTGGTCAAATCCGATTTCTACGACCATTTGATGGTAAGGGCATATATTGCTGCCCAGCGTTACCTCGAAGCGGACGAGATTTCGGCGGATTCATTAAGCCATGTTAAGGTCCGGTACCTTCAGGCGTTGCCCAATGAAGTGATAAGGTTTTATGATGATAAAAATCGGGCCGCCTTTATAAATGATAAGAATAAATTTTGGACCCCCAGTGTAATAAACTCGGTTCGAAAACGCAGGCAAACGGAATTTGCCGACGGCGACCGGCAAAATGCCGGTATTTATTATTACGACAACCAGGGTAACTTTGTAATATTGGTATCGGCCATTGATGCAGCAGGAAACAAACGAACGCGGGACCTTATTGAAAGTATGGCCATATTGCTTGTATGCGTAACTATTGGCTTATTTATCATTAGCAGGTGGTTCGCACAAAAAGCGTTGCAACCTATTGATAAAGTCATCAATCAAATGCGAAAGGTTAGCGCAGGTAATCTTAGTTTACGGGTTGACGAGGGAAATGGCAAGGATGAAATAAGTGTGCTCGCCCATAATTTTAACCAATTGCTTGAACACCTGGAAAATGCTTTTGAACTGCAGCAAACTTTTGTTATAAATGCCTCGCATGAGCTGAGGACGCCGATAACGACTATTATTGGCGAAATTGAAATCGCCTTAAACAAATTGCGCACCCATACAGAATATGAACGGGTTTTGCAATCTGTATTAACCGATGCTGAAAGGCTGAACGGAACTATAACCAGCCTGCTGGAACTGGCAAACGTTGATATGAATTATACCCAGCCAGCCCTTAACCCGGTGGCCATGGACGAATTATTATGGGAGCTTAATGATTATTGGCTGGGGAAAAAAGGCAAGGGGATGTTCCACATTAATATTTTGCATTTGCCGGAAGACCACGAAAAATTACAATTGCTGGCAAACAAATCATTATTAACCATAGCCTTCAATAATATAATAGGTAATGCCTATAAATTTTCGCGGGATAAACCTGTGCAATGCGATTTTTATGCGGATGAAAAAACGATTGTTATCACCATCACCGATACCGGAATAGGTATTATGCCTGAGGAGATCGCAAAAATTTTTAAGTCCTTTTACCGTGGAAAAAACGTTGATGGTTATAATGGCAATGGCATTGGTTTGTATGTAACCTATAAGATCATCAGCCTTTTTAATGGCACAATCTCGGTTAGCTCCGTTCCCGATAAGCACACCATCGTTACTATCCAATTCAACAAGTAAATTCTAACGGTATTCTAATCTCCCTTTAATTTAGCTTTAATACGGGTGGTTTAACTTTGCCCCATTCGTACAAACATGTTCAAAATATATATCTACACTTTATTTATACTTCCGGTTTGTTTATTGTTAACGGTATCCGGGGCCTTTGCGCAAGGACCGCAGCCCGATACGTTAAAGCTAAGCATTACACAGGCCGAAGATTTGTTCCTGAAAAATAACCTGCAAATTATTATTCAGCGTTATAATATTGATAACGCCAGTGCGCAGGTGATCACGGCGCGCTTATTCCCCAATCCTGATTTTAGTTTCAATAACGGGATCCATACCAACGATGTAACACAAGGCCCTGCTTATAAGGACCAGTCATTTAGCGTTTCGCAGCTTTTTACAACTGCCGGAAAGCGGAATAAAAGCATTCAATTGGCGAAAATTGGTGTCGACCAGGCCAAGTATCAATTTTTCGACCTGCTTCGTACTTTAAAGTTCACACTCAGGAATGACTTTTACAGCATTTATTTCCAGGAACAATCAGCCAAAGTTTATAATGATGAGATCAGTTCTTTATCAAAGACCTTGACTGTTTTTAGAGCGCAGTATGCTAAAGGAAATGTTGCGCAAAAAGAAGTGTTGCGTATACAATCACAATTGTATACCCTCCAGGCCGAATATAATAACCTGCTGGTAGGTATTGATACCGTGCAAAGCGAATTTAAGATCCTGGTAAAGGCGAAGCCGGATACCTATATCCAACCTGTATACAATTATGATCTTGACAGCAAAAGCATAGTGGAGACAGTGCCCTACCAAAGAATGCTTGATTCGGCTTACGTAAACCGTTATGACCTGAAGCTGGCCAAAATTAATGTTGATTATAACAACATGAACCTCCAGGTACAAAAAGCCACTGCGGTTCCTGATTTTTCCCTCTCCCTTAATTACGACAAATATGGCGGTTACGGTACTAATTTTATTGGCGCCGGTGTAGAGTTTAACCTGCCTTTTTTTAACCGCAACCAGGGTAACATTAAACAGGCCCGCATAGCGATAGACCAAAGCAAAGTGCAATTGCAAAGCCAGCAGGACCAACTGGAAAGCGACCTGGCAACAAATTACAAAGGTGCGCTCAGGCTCGAAAAACTGTACAATAGTTTCGACCCTCAATTCAAACAAAATTTCACCCAACTGATACAGGAAGTTTTTAAAAACTATGAAAAAAGGAATATTGGTTTACTGGAGTTCCTGGATTTTTACGATTCCTATAAAACCAATACCCTGCAGTTAAATACGCTGGAGTTGAACCGTGTTATCACGCTCGAACAGCTTAACTATGTTACAGGAACGCCCTTTTTTAATAAATAATACCACCAAAGTATGACTACGTACCCCCATTTTAAAATAACTACCATTGCTGCAGCTTTTATAGCTGCGGCGATGGTTTTGCAAAGTTGTCATCATGCTGAAACCCCCGAAAAAGATACCAAATTTGAGGTTACGGATAGTTTTCTGAGCAGTTTGCTCATTGATACAGTACAGGAAGCGAGCGCACTAACACAAATAACTTTAACCGGTAACATTGCCCCCGATGAAACCAAAATGGTAAAGATATTTCCCCTGGTAAGCGGTGTAGCCGAAGGTGTAAATGTGCAATTGGGAGATGCCGTTAATAAAGGGCAAACCCTGGCTATATTAAAGAGTGCCGAAATGGCCGGTTACACAAAAGACTACATTTCATCGGAAGCTGATGTAAGAAACACCCACCGGATACTGGAATCAACCCAGGATTTGTATAAAGGCGGCCTTGCTTCACAAAAAGACCTGGAACAGGCGCAGTCGGATTATCAGAAAGCTGTTGCAGAAAGCAAACGTGCCGGTGCGGTTATCTCTATCAATAAAAGCAACGAAACCGGCTACCAGGTTAAGGCGCCGATCTCGGGCTTTTTGGTTGAAAAAAACCTTACAAGCAACACGCAGGTAAGGGCCGATAACAGCCAGAACCTGTTTACTGTTGCTGATCTGTCAACCGTATTTGTACTGGTAAATGTTTATGAATCTGATATCTCAAAGATCCAGACCGGCGACCCGGTAAAGATTACTACTTTATCCTATCCCAATAAAGTATTTGACGGCAAGATTGATAAAATCGATAATATGCTTGACCCGGATAATAAGGTTATGCATGCGCGAATCAAAATAGGCAACCCGGGCAACCTGCTTAAACCAGGGATGTTTGCCAATATCATGATCAAAGCAAAATCAGGTGAACAGCTTCCGTTTATCGACAGAAATGCACTTGTTTTTGATAACGACAAGAATTACGCAGTAGTTATTGACGGAAAAGCCAAGGTTCATATCCAGCCGGTTAAAGTTGCTAAAACTGTAGAAGACAGGGCTTACATCAGCGATGGCCTGAAACCGGGTGATAAGATAGTAGCTTCAAGACAGGTGTATTTATACGAATCGCTTAAAGACTGATTTTTGAAAGATTTCGGATTTTCGATTTCGAATTTTTTGAAGACCGGCTCAATTCTGAAGAAAGAGAATAGTCACGAATACTTTGAGGATAAATTATAGCAAATGTTCGGAATTCCGAAATGGAAAATCCGAAGTCCGAAATAAAAAAATATGAACAGGTTTATAAAAAATATTCTCGCTTTCGCGCTTAAAAATAGGTTTTTCGTATTTTTTGTAACAGCTTTATTGGCCGTCGCCGGGTATATAAGTTTTAAAACGATTAGTATTGATGCTTTTCCCGATGTTACCAATACAACAGTTGTCATCATTTCACAATGGCCCGGAAGGAGCGCGGAAGAGGTGGAAAAGTTTGTTACACGCCCCATAGAACTCGCCATGAACCCGGCAGAAAAAAAAGCCAGTGTCAGGTCTTCCTCTTTGTTTGGCCTTTCTGTAGTAACGGTGACTTTTGATGACGGAGTTGACTATCCCGAGGCACGTTTGCAGGTAAACAACCACATCGGCGATGCTGATTTGCCCGATGGCGTAAACCCTTCGATAGAACCCCCCTATGGTCCGACAGGAGAAATATATCGATTTACGCTGACCAGTAACAAAAAGTCTTCGCGCGAATTAAAAACTATTGAAGATTGGGTAGTAGAGCGCGAAATACGTGCTGTGCCCGGCGTTGCCGATATAAATAGCTTTGGCGGCCAGGTAAAGACTTACCAGATCACTGTAGACCCGCAAAAGGCGGTTCAGTATAATGTAACGCCCCTACAGTTGTATGATGCGGTATCAAAAAGTAACGTAAACGTTGGGGGCGACGTAATTGACCAGGGCGGCCAGGCTTTTGCTGTACGCGGCATAGGCTTGCTCAACAATATTGACGAAATAAAAAATGTTGTTATTAATAACATAAAAGGCACCCCGATATATGTAAAAACAATAGCAGAAGTTACTGAATCGGCATTGCCCCGGCTTGGCCAGGTAGGCAGGGATAAGGACCCTGACGTTATTGAAGGAATTGTAGTAATGCGCAAGGGCGAAAACCCCAGTGTGGTAATAAAGGCGCTTAAAGATAAAATATACCAGCTTAACCACTCTATTTTACCGGACGATGTAAAGATTAATACGTTTTACGACCGCGAAGACCTGGTAAATTTTGCTACCGATACCGTATTGCACAACATGACCGAGGGGATCATCTTCGTTACCGTGATCGTTTTTCTTTTTATGGCCGATTGGCGCACAACACTTATTGTTTCACTCATTATACCGCTTGCACTTTTATTTGCTTTTGTGTGCCTGAAATTAAAAGGCATGTCTGCCAACCTGCTATCCATGGGCGCTATTGATTTCGGGATTATTATTGATGGCGCGGTGGTGATGGTTGAAGGCATATTTGTGATACTCGATCATCGGGCCAAAGAAGTGGGCATGGCAGCTTTTAACAAAATGAGCAAACTTGGCTTAATAAAAAGAGCTGCTTTAGTAAATGGTAAAGGGATATTTTTCGCCAAATTGATCATCATCACAGGCTTGCTTCCCATCTTTAGTTTTGAAAAAGTTGAAGGCAAAATGTTCTCCCCTTTAGCCTGGACGTTGGGTTTCGCACTGCTGGGTGCAGTTATATTAACATTCACTTTTGTACCTGCATTAGCCAGCATATTGCTTCGCAAAGATGTTAAGGAAAAACACAATGTTTTTGTTGAGTTTATTACAAAAAATGCCTTGCGTTTTTATAGCTTTTGCTTTAAGGGGCGCAAGATCGTTTTTCCGGTTGCGATTATTGCCCTGGTGATTAGCCTGGGTTGTTTCAGCCTTTTGGGCACCGAGTTTTTACCTGAATTGAATGAAGGTTCGATATACGTGCGTGCCACAGGCCCCTTAAGCATATCCTTAAAAGAATCGGTTAAGCTGGCCAACGAGATGCGCAGGATCTTTCTGAGTTTCGATGAAGTGAAACAGGTAATGTCGCAAACAGGGAGGCCAAATGACGGTACGGATGCCACCGGTTTTTATAACATTGAATTTCATGTGGATATTTACCCGGAAGATCAATGGAAAAAAAAGGAAACCAAGGAGGAATTGATTCAGCGGATGCAGGAGAAATTAAAAAATTTCCCCGGGATCGACCTTAACTTTTCTCAACCGATATCAGATAATGTGGAAGAAGCGGTGTCCGGTGTTAAAGGTTCCATCGTTGTAAAAATGTTTGGCGATAACTATAAGTATATCGAAAGCAAGGAAGTGGTGATTGATTCTATCCTGAAAACTGTAAAAGGTATTGAGGACCTGGGTATTATGCATAATATGGGCCAGCCAGAATTACAGATAGACCTGAACCAGCAAAAAATGGCACAATATGGCGTAACTGCGTCAGACGCAAATGCTGTAATTGAGATGGCTATTGGTGGTAAAGCCGTTACACAGATCTATGAAGGTGAACGAAAATTCGATCTGCGGATCCGCTACCCTGAAGATTTCAGGAACAACGATGAATCTATCGGCGACCTGCGCGTACCAACATTAAATAATAATACGGTTCCGCTCCGCGAGATTTCATCGATCCAAAAAATTACGGGTATCAGTATGATCTATCGCGACCATAATCAGCGTTATGGCGCCATTAAATTCTCTATACGCGGCAGGGATATGGGCAGCACCATTAAAGAAGCCCAGGACAAAGTAAACGAACGACTGGACCTGCCAAAAGGCTACTCCCTTGAATGGGCCGGGGATTTTGAAAACCAGCAGCGTGCCACAAAAAGGCTGAGCCAGGTGGTGCCAATCAGCCTGCTTATCATATTTTTTATTCTGTTTATCCTATTCGGCAATTTCAGGGATTCATTGCTGGTGCTTAACAATGTGCCGTTCGCCATTATGGGCGGTATTTTGGCGTTGCTGATCACGGGTATCAACTTTAATATTTCGGCAGGCATCGGGTTTATCGCCCTGTTCGGTATTTGCGTTCAGAATGGAGTGATCCTTATTACCAAGTTTAAAAGCAATATAACTGAATTAAGGCACCATACCCACTGGACATCATTCGCCGTTGCGATAAAAGACGGCGTGGCCGACAGGCTTCGCCCGGTGGTAATGACGGCGTTGATGGCGGCGATAGGTTTAATGCCGGCGGCCATGTCGCATGGAATAGGCTCGGAAGCTTCAAAACCGCTGGCCGTGGTGGTTATTGGCGGCCTCATCACCAATACCATATTTAACCTGTTTGTATTCCCAATTGTATTCTTCTGGTCGTACCGTAAACGTGTTGAAAGCGGCATTGTAAGCCGGATCTGATCATCGAAATTAATACCCCGAATAATACCCCTATGTTAATACCCAGTTGAAGGCAGTGCAGCGAAAGCTGCACTTGCCGGAGACGGTTATTTATTTCGAATTTCGGAATTTCGAATTCGGAATTAATGATAAAACTGTGATAATTGTCAGTCCGGGTACTTGTCAAAAGATTTGTATTTGCCTTAAACTATACTATGTTTATTAATGACGAATACAATTGAAATTTGTCGTCTGTAGTAACAATAGTAAGATCTTCATCTTTAGCAATGGCAATTAAAAAACGGTCGAAAGGATCTCTATGATCCTGGAACAATGGTAAATGCTGGTATGAAAATATATGTTCATTCTTTAGTGGCAACAGTTCAAATCCAATGGCCAACAATTGGTCAGCTACCATTCTCATATCCGGAACAAAGTCCGGTAGTTTATTTATATTCTTCTTTATAGCAATTTCCATCAGGCTTACCTGACTTACTAAAATCCTGTTCGAATTATCTTCAAGTAACTTTTTATGCTCTTTTGAAAGTGGAGAATGGATATCAAACGACCAAATGAGAATTTGGGTGTCTACAAGTAAATTCATTTTCTACATGTAGTCTTTTAGATCATCTAATGGTTCATTGAAATCATCGGGTATTGTTACCTTTCCTTCTAAGCCACCCAATTTTCTTTTAGCAGATTGATTTTTTGCTGTTTCCTCAGTAAGAAATGTCACCATCACTTCGGTCTTAGTTTTTACCGGCGGAGTTTCCTCGAGTACTATTCGCCCGTGATCGTAATATCCTTTTATAGTGGTAAGCATGACGTGTTTACTGTTCGCTACACAAATATAATAAAATTCCTGCCATAGTTTTAAACTAAAATACAGGAACTTGCCTACTCTTCCAGTTAAAATCATTCCGTCCTCAAACTTTCAACCGGATTTACAGTAGTCGCTTTAATAGTTTTAAAAGCGATAGGACTAAATGCTATGATTATCCATGTTGATAACGAGCGCGCGAACATCCACCAGCTAATCCCAACCCGGTACAGGAAATCCCGGAACTTAGCGTTAACCAATTGCAAGGCTGTAGGCAGGGCGATGATATTCGCTATCGAAACTAATTTAAATACTCTTCAACCACCCTCCCACCCGATAGCTATCGGGTCAACTTAATCAACCCAATCAACTGACCGTAATCTCTCCCCTCAAATCAGTCTCCAAATATTCCTTAACTAATTTGGGGTCATCATATTGACCCAGCAGGTACATCATTTTGGTAACGGCCGATTCATAGGTCATGTCATAGCCGTTGGCTACGCCAACATCTTTCAGGTGGCGGCTGGTTTCGTAGCGGCCAAGCTCAACAGTGCCTACTTTACATTGGGATATATCAAGGATCACTTTGCCGCCGTCTATAGCGTTTTTAAGCAGGGTAACAAACCATTCGTCGGTAGTGGTATTACCTGCGCCGAAGGTCTCCATTACAATGCCGCGCACATCGGCAGTTAAAATAGTTTCCACCACTTTGGGGCTTATGCCGGGGTATAGTTTCAGCACAGCAACGTCGCTTACCAGGTTTTTATGGACGATTAGCGGGGCCTCGTCTTTAGGGTGCCTGATGTCATTGAGGCTAAACTTGAGGTGAACACCTGACTCGGCCAGGATGGGGTAGTTAGGCGAACGGAATGCCTCAAATTTGGATGAGTTATACTTAAACGACCGGTTACCGCGGAATAATTTATAATCGAAATAGATACAAACTTCAGGTACGCGGGCGCGGTCGTGTTTTTTTGCTTTGGCGATTTCAATGGCCGTCATCAAATTTTCCTTCGCATCGGTACGTACCGCGCTGATAGGTAACTGCGACCCGGTAAATATCACCGGTTTGTCCAAATTCTCGAGCATAAAGCTTAAAACGGAAGCGGTAAAGGCCATCGTATCCGAACCGTGCAGGATCACAAAACCATCAACGGTATCATAGTTGCTTTCAATTAATCCGGCAAGTTCGCTCCAGATAGCGGGGTTCATATTGGAGGAATCGATGATCTCGTCGAATGAATGCACCTGGATTTTGCAGTTCAGTTTTTCCAGCTCAGGCACATTATCCATGATCTGCTCAAAATTGATCGGTTTGAGTACCTTGGTAACAGGGTCGCTCATCATACCAATGGTACCGCCGGTGTAAATGATCAGGATCTGGCTCATGTTTATTGGTTCATAGTTGATAGTTCATGGCAAAAGCCAATTATGTGAACAAAAAATAAATCTATTTAAAAAAAATCACACGCCGAAAATCAACTTTGAATTTTCGGTCGTTACGGTTGCTACTTTCTCCATGCTTATCTGCTGCGCCTCCGCCACTTTTTGGGCCACAAATACCAGGTAAGCACTTTCATTGGGTTTCCCCCGGTGCGGCACCGGCGCAAGGTACGGAGAATCTGTTTCCAAAACTATCCGGCTGAGGTCAATTTGCGCAACAACGTCGGCTAAACCCGAGTTTTTGTAGGTGACCACGCCGCCAATGCCCAGGTAAAAGCCCAGGTCAATCACTTTTTGAGCCTGTTCAAGGTTGCCGGTAAAGCAATGGAAAATGCCTCTTAAATCCTCATCCTGTTCTCGCTGCAGCACTTCAAAAACTTCGTTAAAAGCATCGCGGCAATGTATCACGATAGGCAATTTGAGCTCTTTTGCCCAGGCAATTTGCGTTTTAAACGCTTTTACCTGCTCATCAAGAGTGGTTTTATCCCAATAAAGATCAATACCAATTTCACCTACAGCGAAGATTTTATGCTGATCAATGGCCTGTTTTATTGTATTTAATTCATCTTCCCAGCCGTCCTTAACTGAACAGGGGTGAAGCCCGAGCATGGGGTAACACATATCCGGGTATGCTTCTGTAAGGGCAAATACTTTTGGAACGGAAGCTGCATCTACATTTGGTAAAAACAGGCGCTCCACATTGTTATTGATACAGCGTTCCACCAGGCCTGCCCGTTTTTGCAGGTCAGTTTCGTAATAAAGATGGGTGTGGGTATCGGTAAGCAGCATCGTGCAAAAATAAGAAAGCCTCCCGGATTTATGAGGAGGCTTTTTGATTAACTTTTTTTCTTTGCCGGATATTTTTTATGAACCGGTTTCTTAACAGCCGGTTTGGCAACCACCGGATGTTTAATAGGTTTTACTTTCACCAGCTCAATGTCAAAAACAAGTGTGCTATAAGGCCCTATTTCGCCGGAGCCCTGTGCACCATAGGCTAAGGACGACGGGATAACAAACATAGCCTTTGAGCCTTCGTTCAATAAAAGCAAGCCCTCATCCCAGCCGGGGATAACGCCGCCAGCGCCAACCTCTAACTGGTATGGCTCGTAAGTGCGCCCCGGTTGATTTAAGCCTGATGCTTTTGCAACCGATTCAACGCTCGAATCATACACTTTACCATCAAGCCCGCGGCAGGTATAATTTACCAGCACAGTGTCGCCTTTCAACGGTTTGGGCTTTAGCGATGGTTTGGTAATCAGATACTTTAACCCTGTTGCGGTTGTTTTTAAAACAAGCTTATGGCTGGCAATATAATTTGCTGCAGTAACAGCCTCTTTGGCCTGTATTTTAGCTTCCTCAGCTTTTACCTTTTCCATTTCAGCATTTCTTTCCGCTATGGCATCATTGAGCGATTGGATTTTTTCAATCTTCAAAACAAACACCAGGTTGCTTCCTTTCGGAAAAAAAGCCGGGCGCTGGGCGTCGTGGCCTTTAAATACCGAATCGGTAGGGATCTTTACCTCGGCACTGTCATTAAGCGCAAGTTTTGGAAACACTTCCATTAAATTGATCTCGGCTATATCCTTGATACCATCAATTGCTAACACCTGTGCCTTGCCCTTATTACCGATAACAAAGGAACTCATCAAAACCGAGTCCTTATCCGTTT
>Ga0206899_1036_pt1 | contig 12315 bp, 11 predicted proteins | sample Alteio_BWOrgHeat_48_FD_152948 | JGI IMG/M metagenome (GOLD analysis project Ga0206899, IMG submission 152948) | Enriched cells from forest soil in Barre Woods Harvard Forest LTER site, Petersham, Massachusetts, United States -... | ecosystem: Environmental > Terrestrial > Soil > Temperate forest >...
GTACTAACACAGGGGCGTTGTAGAGTTCGGCGCTGGAGAGGACTTCCCCGACATAAGCTGGCGGGTAGCCGCTAAGATCGCGAACGCCTCCCGTGATTAAAACCTTGCCATTATTGAGCAGGGTAGCAGTGTGGAAGGCCCGAACCGTGGCCATATTACCCGTAGCGCTGAACGTTCCCATGACGGGATCATAAAATTCGGCGCTGGGGAAAGCCTTGCCGCCGGCCAACTGCCGGCCAGAACCTATGCCGGCGATTAAGACGGTTCCATCGGGGAGCAGGGTAGCCGTGTGATCAGCCCGGGGTGTGGTCATCTTCCCCGTAACAGTGAATATTCCTGTCGAGGGGTCGTACACTTCTGCGCTGTCAGAGTCACCCGGGTCATCATTACCGCCGGCAAACAAGATCTTTCCATTCGTGAGTAAAGTCGCCGGGCCCGTCTCAAAAGGGCTCCTAGTTATATTGCCCGCAAGACTGAACGTGCCCGTGCCAGGATCATAGAGTTCGAGGCCGCCGGTGGGCCAGGCGATTAAGACACTGCCGTTCGGGAGCAAGGTGGCCGAGGAACAGCACAGACCAATATTCGCGTCGAGATTGGAACTGGCATAATTTCCGGTAGTGGCGAACGTGCCGCTGGCGGGGTCGTATAGTTCGGCCCTGGCTACTTTTGCACCCACGCCTGCGCCACCAGCGATCAAGACCTTGCCGTTGCCAAGTAAGGTAGCCGTGTGGGCAAACTGTGCGGTGATCATGTCACCAATAACGGTAAAGGTAGCGCTTGTGGGATCGTAGAGTTCGGCACTCCTAAGATTGAATGGCCCGCCGTTTTCGTTGCCTCCCTGGCATCCGGCTATCAAGACCCTGCCGTCCGGGAGCAGGATGGCCGTATGGCTCCTCCGGGCCGTAGTCATCTCCCCTGTTGCGGTGAACGTACCCGTGACGGGGTCGTAGAATTCGGCGGTGGCGGTCTCTGAAGCGACGGAGTCGGTCTCGCCCCCAGCGATCAATACCTTGCCGTCGAGCAGCAGGGTTGCCGTGTGAAAAAGGCGTGCCGTAATCATTTTGCCGGTAGGAGTGAACGTACCAAAAGTTTGTGCGAAGAGTGCCGTTGACGAGGAAGTGACCACTCCTAAGAAGAGTGTTAGGACGAGCACATCGGCAATTCGGAATGGCCTAATACTCTTACCGGTCGGGTTCATGTCTCGCCTTCTAAATTCACTGCACAGCGATGGTGACTTCATTGCTCGGACGACCGAGGTACGTCAAGCGCACGGGAACGGCCGATCCCGGCGCGACTCCGGTCGGCACCAGGACGTTCACCTGGTTCAGACCCGCGAATCCAGGAGCTTTGCCAAAAAACAGGATCTCGGCCATCTGCCCATCGATGGCTATTTGCGGAGAAATAACACCTCCGTCAATCAGGCCGGTGCAATAGATTTCCAAGGCCTCTCCAATAATTGCGGGGTTGCTGGCCGAAGCGACCTGTTGTGTCGCCGAGTGTAAGATCGCGCCCTGACCTTGCCCGTCCCCCGAAAGAGATAACAGCGCGGGCGGAACAAAGGTAATCGCATTTACTCCATTGCCGTTAGTCCCAGCGTAAACCGTGCTGGGGTTTTGAAGGTCAATCGCCAGGACGGTAACACCGCCTCCCATCAACCCAGGATACTTCACCGCACTCCAGGTTGCCCCCCCATCCGGACTCTTGAAAAGTCCTGAGTAGCTCCCAACGTATACCGTGCTCGATTCTCGCGGATCAACTGCTATGGCATTTACGTCGGTGTATGGAGAATAGGGCCACAGGTTCTGCCAGCTTGTTCCCCAATCCGTGCTCTTCCATACGGCGCCGCCTGTGTCGTTGTAATCGCCTGTCCCCGCATAGACCGTGCCTGGATTTAGTGGATCAACCGCCAGGGCGGAAATGACCGCACAGCATCCTCCAACCGTCAGCGCAATGCTTGGCGCGCTCCACGTACGCCCCCCATCCGTGCTCTTGAATACCCGACTATCACAACTTCCCGTGCATGCATTAGTCCCCGCGTATATGGTGCCAGGATTTTGGGGATCAATGGCCAGTTTGCCGATACTGAGCGCCGGGAGACGGGTGTCCTGCCAACTTGCTCCTCCGTCCGCGCTCTTCAACACTCCTCCCCAACCCGCTGCGTATATCGTGCGTGAGTTTTGCGGGTCAACCGCTAGGTCAGAAACATCTTTGAGGTTCAGCCCGGAGCTTGCCGCGCTCCAGCTCATGCCCCCATCGATGCTCTTGAAAACGCCGGGGTCGCCATTTACAGTCTCTCCGATGTACAGTGTGGTCGGATTTAGCGGGTCAATCGCCAGCGGACCATTACCGTTTCCCGGCAGCCCAGAGTTCGCCAAACTCCAACTCGTCCCTCCATCGGTGCTCTTGAATAATCCGCCGCCGAAAATCCCGGAGTATAACGTGCCGATGTTTTGTGGGTCCACCACCAAGGTGCTAACCACCGACGCCCTCAGCCCGGAATTGACCGCGATCCAATTCGCTCCCCCGTCCACGCTCTTGAATACGCCGCCGCCGGCGGAGGTCCCGAGGTACAATGTGTTTGGATTTAGCGGGTCAATCGCCAGGATATACGAATAGCTTTCCGGCAGACCAGAGTTGACCGCACTCCAGCTTGCTCCTGCGTCCGTACTCTTGAATACACCGCCCCCGCCAGGACAGCAACTGTTGACGACTGTATATATCGTGCTCGAGTTTTGCGAGTCAATCGCCAATGCGTTAACAAGGATGATCGGCGGTCCGGAGTTGCTGATTGGCAGCCCGGAGTTTGCTGCGCTCCAGCTCTCCCCTGCATCCGTGCTCTTCAGAATGCCCTTGGCTCCCGTAGCGGCGTATAGGGTACTGGGGTCTTGCGGGTCGATCGCCAAGACGGAGATACCATAACCTCCTGGCAAGGGTAACTTTGCCCAGTTGTCCCCCGCATCTGTGCTCTTGAATACATCACTGCCAGACACCGCGTATACGGTGCTTGGGTTCCCTGGGTCAATTGTCAGGGAATTAACCGGCAGATACGGTCCATAAGCGTAGGTCGGCAGCCCGGAATTGACCGCACTCCATCTCGCTCCCGCGTCCACACTTTTAAATATGCGGGCCTTATCACTCCCCGCGTAAACCATGTTCGGGTTCTGCGGATTTATTGCCAGGGTCCGAACAGACAATGATGTCAGTCCAACGTTCACCGCACTCCAGCTTGCTCCGCCATCGGCGCTCTTGAATATCCCTCCGCTGGTCCCAGCAAATAGCGTGCCGGGTGTTTGCGGATCTATCGCTAGGGCGGCAACCTGGGTGTTCACCGCGCTCCAACTTGCTCCTCCATTCGTGCTCTTAAACAACCCCGCGACTTGAGCCGCTGCGTAGACTGTGCCGGGAGTTTTTGGGTCAACTGCCAGCAAGTAGATGTCCCCGCCATCTGGTCCGAAGCTGGTCCATGTGTTGATTCCCGCCCGAGCCGCCTGCGATACCGCTAAAAGCATGACCAGCAGCGGCATCAAGATCCAGCTCCAGCTCACTCCGGTTGTCTTTTGTAATTTTTGTAAATTAGGCATGCCTGCTACAAATTCGATCTACTCCTGGGCTGTGGCTAGTATAGCGGAAGCACTCCTTCTAGCAGCAGGATTTCATTCAGGGTGGATGCCTCTCCGCGCCTGAAGTAACGCCCATTCCGTCGAAGTGAGCACGCTCAAGCTCCCAGGAAGTCTGTTTCGCGGAAGCGTCTCTCCAGGACACCTCCGATCTCCTCGAACGCCGTTTCGGGACCACTTGTCCGACAAGCCGACAACACGGCAATTGAGCGGTACTAGTGAACAGAACTTGGTTAGCGAGCTCTTTCTCAGCCAGTGTCGTTCACCCCAAACTTTCTCGAAGGGAGTCCTGAAAAGTGTTGATCCCAGGTTGCCAGATCGGGCGCGGGGACGGAGGTTTAAGTCCTTATCGTGGAGTGTAACAGTGTATACTTCCATCGAGCTGCACGAGCTACACGGTTACCATCGCTGTGCGGTAAAGCTTCGGAGATCACAAGTGAAGCCCAGACTTATTCTTCTGCTGCTGGTGTTGGGTGCATCCGGCCACGCGCAATCCACAGGCACCTTCACGACGACTGGCAGCATGACTGCACCGCGCTACCTTCACACCGCGACCTTGCTCCTCGACGGCAGGGTCTTGATCGCCGGGGGAGGTGCTGGTACGAGCGCCGAACTCTACGATCCCGAGACCGGCACGTTCACCCCCACGGGCAATATGACCACGTCTCGGTGGTCTCACACGGCCACTCTGCTTGCTGACGGCAGGGTCTTGATCGCCGGGGGCTTCACGGAAGAGGGTGCCTTTCCTGTGAGAGCAACCACCGGCAGCGCGGAACTTTACGATCCCGCAACGGGAACCTTCACAGCTACGGGGAACATGATCACCGCCCAGATTTGGCACAAGGCCACCTTGCTTGGCAATGGCAAGGTCTTGATCGCCGGGGGCGCTAGCGACGAAGTCAGTCCAATCACCCCCACAGCGCAACTCTTCGATCCCGCCACCGGCACGTTCGCCCCTACCGGAACCTACGCCAGCACGACGTATGTTGACGGGCGTCCGATCCTCCCCACGCCTACCTTCACGGCTACCTTGCTCGCCGACGGCAAGGTTTTGATCGCCGGGTGGGGCGGCTCCGCTGAACTTTATGACCCTGCAGCCGGCGCGTTCAGCCTTACGGGGGTCCCGCAGAATACGCGTTGGACGGCGAGTTTGCTCACAAACGGAGAGGTCTTGTTTTCCGGTGGGAACGATGACCCGGGCGCCGACTTCGGTGCAGAACTGTATGACCTCCCGACCGGAACATTCACTGTCACCGGGTATCTGAGCAAAGCCCGGGTTGGTCATACGTCTACCCTACTTCCCGATGGAACAGTCTTAATCGCTGGTGCCGAAACAGCCCCCCCTGGCACCCGCCTCGGCAGTGCCGAACTTTATGATCCCGCCATGGGCGGGTTCCGCGCTACCGGCTACATGGCCTCGGACCATGGTCTCCACACGGCTACCCTGCTCAATAATGGCCAGGTCCTAATTGCAGGAGGCTACGTGCGGATCGCGCATGGTGATAGTTATGACTATACAACTACCGCCGCTGCTGAACTCTACACCCCTCCTGTGTTGATACCCGTGCTGGGGTTGTTCTCTGTTTCGGGCGATGGGCAAGGCCAGGGCGCGATCTTACACGCCAGCACGCAGCAGGTCGCCTCGTCCAGCAACCCCGCCACCGTCGGAGAAGCTCTGGAAATCTATAGCACTGGCCTGATTGCCGGAAGCGTTGTCCCTCCGCAAGTAGCCATCGGCGGCCAGATGGCCGACGTCCTGTTTTTTGGCAACGCTCCCGGCTTCGCGGGTGTGAATCAAGTGAACGTCCAGGTGCCGAGCGGCGTTGCTCCCGGACCAGCCGTTCTAGTGCGCTTGACCTACCTCGGCCGCCCAAGCAATGAAGTTACTATTGGGGTGAAGTGAAAACATTGGAGACATGAAACAAACTGCGCGCACAGATCCTGCCTAGCCGCCAATGCGGCCTGCCTCGCTGGAAGCCTTGTAAGAAATGATATTGCCTTAGTCCCCAATGGTTTCCTAACCGGTTCTAGTTTGGAGCCGTCCAGTGTCTGTATAACGCCCTATTCGGAAACTGAGGAGGATACCCAGATCTGAATAATAAGTGATTCGCCGGCTGCTAAATCTTATGGGGAGCGGAATGCGGAATATGGGAAACGTGATGGTTGTAGTCTTGTCAATGTTTTTGGCGGTCTCGGCTGTAGCTCAGGTGCTGGATACCAACGCGCTGATTCGATTGGATCCGGCGGTGGATGCCATCGTTCGAGCGGACACGAAGGTCGAAAAGTTGGCGGGAGGATTCTGGCGCAATGAGGGGCCAGTGTGGGTGCGAAATGGAGGATACCTGGTATTCAGCGATATTCCCCCCACAACACGATCTACAAGTGGAATCCCAAGGATGGCCAGGTTTCCGTGTTAGTGGAACAGGCCGATCCTGCATTCATTCCGACTCGGGTTCCTGGTCTAGGCGGTCCGGCTCCAGGCTTCAGTATGCTCGGCGGAACGCTGGGTAATACACTGGATCCACAGGGAAGGGTTGTGTATGTCACCAAGCTCGCTCATCAGATCATGCGGCTCGAACAGGACGGTCGCCGCATCGAATTAGTCTGCCAATTCGAGGGCAAAGATCTGAATGGCGTCAACGACCTCGTTTACAAGCGGGATGGGTCTCTCTACTTTACCGATCCTATCTGGACTGCCGGTTTCCGCGAGAGGCGCGAAAGACGTATTCCGATACCTCAGCCAGACCTCGATTACGGAGGGGTCTATATGCTGAAAGACAGAAAGCTGAAACTGCTGACCAAAGACGTGGAAGGGCTCAATGGCCTGACGTTCTCACCGGATGAAAAGTACCTTTATCTCGCCAACGATACGAAGAAAACAATTATGCGTTTCGACGTACAACCAGACGGCAGCATCGCCAACGGCCAAGTATTTATTGATATGAGTTCAGATCCGGCACCCGGTGTCCCCGATGGTATGAAAGTCGACGAGCGAGGAAATGTGTACTGCGCGGGCCCCGGCGGGATCTGGATTATCTCACCAGAGGGTAAACACTTAGGAACCCTGGTGTTTCCCGATAACCCCTCGAATCTTGCTTTCGGTGATGATGACGGGAAAACTTTGTATGTGACGGCGGGCCCCGGAATATATCGCATTCGCCTCAATATCCCTGGCATCCATCCCTAACCCGTGACACGTTTTTACATTTTGTTGACATCCTAGCCGAGCGTGGTCGTCGTAACCTTGGGTTAAGCACAGGAGATCAGTGACTATGGTTGACTCAACAGGAAATGCAAACGACCTGGTGGAGAGGCTGTTTCAAGAAATAAAGTTCATTGCCGAGCGCCTGATCAACATAGAGAGCGTTCTGATGGAACTGCATTCAAGGCGGGAGTGGCACCAAGGGCCACGAGTCTACTCATCTGATGGCGAGCCGAGCGGATTTCTGCCATTTGACGTGGCGGGAACTGCTCGAAATCAGAAAATCTAATCCTTAAAAAACAGTTCTTTTTTACGGGCCTATCGACGGCGTGTAGGGGTGCCCCAACCACCCGGCGGCGAGGGTTGGAGAGTGTCCGTAAGTCCAGAACTTTCTTTTGCATCTTTCGAAAGAGCCGAATCTTCCGAGAAAAACGAAGGAAACGCGGGAACCGAGAGAACCGCGGGATTGGCGGCAACCGAATCGCGGGTGGCTTGGCATTGTAATGTGCTTGACGCCGTCCGATCGCCCTCATAGACTAGGTGCACATTCCACATCTCAGGGAGGAGCAGTCATGGAGCACATCATTGCGAGCTTGCTTCGGGAGTTCGAGCAAGGGAAGATGGACCGGCGGCAATTGATTCGAAGTTTGGCAATGGCGGCGACAGCGGCATCGGCGATGGGGGCGGCCCCGGCCGCCGCAAACGGAAGCTCGAAAGTAAGGGCGGCCAACATAAACCACATTGGCTATAACGCCGCCGATCACATCAAGGTGCGCGACTTCTATCAGAGCTTCTTCGGGATGAAGACGGTCAAAGGATCAGAGTCGCTCAAGGACGTTTGCTATCTCCAGTGTGGCGCCGGCACCTACCTCGCGATCCGGAACAACACTGCCTTCCATCTGCCTCGCCCGACGCCTTCGATCGACCACATGGCGCTGGAGGTTGAGCCTTGGGAAAACAAGAACGACCTGACCATTGCAGGCGCGCCGACACTGGCGGCGGAATTGAAACGTCAGGGAGTGACGGTCGTGCCGCCGGGCGATCCGTCCACTCCCAAGGGAGTCAAGATCAAAGACCCCGAAGGATTCCCGGTGCAACTCGTGCCACGACACCACGATGCTCTGGCTCCTTGAGCAAAAGTCCACTTGTGGATGATGGGTAGTGTCTTAATTTGCAAATTAAGACACTACCGGATGATGGCCTTCGTTGACGTCCCTCAATAGCAACGCTAAAATAAACTATTGTCGCTGTTGTGGTGCTTTCCCGCGTCAAGATCCGGTCGATAATTTCCAATCGAAATTGAGCTTAGCGGCATGCAAACATCTATGACCAGCAGGCCTGCTACCACGAAAGTATCGGAGATCAAGCCAGAGGCGAATTCTCTGTTGTCATGCGTAGGGAATACTCCTCTGCTGCGCTTAAGCCGGATTGCCAGTGCTTATGAGCCGGTGGAGATTTATGCCAAGGCAGAATGGTTCAATCCGGGCGGTTCCGTTAAAGACCGGCCGGCGCTGAATATGATCCTGGAAGGAGAACGCAGCGGCGCTCTTACGCAGGGCAAAATCATCTTGGATGCCACGAGCGGCAACACTGGAATCGCATACGCGATGATCGCCGCGAGCCGCGGCTACAAGGTGAAGATCTGCCTCCCATCGAATGCCAGTCCCGAGCGAAAGCACATTCTGAATGCCTACGGAGCGGAATTGGTTTTTACCGATCCAGGGCAGGGTTCTGACGGAGCGATTCGGAAGGCGCGCGAACTGTACGGGCTATCACCTGATCTGTATTTTTATCCTGATCAATATAACAACATTGCCAACTGGAGAGCACATTACAGCGGCACTGGCCCGGAAATCATCCGCCAGATGGACGGACTGTTGACTCACTTTGTGGCGGGACTAGGAACGAGTGGAACATTCGTCGGAACAGGTCGCCGGCTGCGGGAGTTCAATCCAGCCATTCGGTTGATTTCTTTCCAGCCGGATTCAGGCTTTCACGGCTTGGAAGGACTCAAGCATATGGCCACGGCCATTGTCCCGGGAATCTATGACTCTTCCCTGGCCGACGAGGACCTTGCTGTTTCTACTGAGGAAGCTTACCGTCTTGTTCGGGCGCTGGCGCGCGAAGAAGGATTGCTCGTGGGCATTTCCAGCGGCGCCGCGCTCGCCGCTTGTTTCCAGATCGCGGGCCGGTTAAAAGAGTCCAAGAAAGAGGGCAAGATCGTCACGATTTTTCCCGATTCCGGCGACAAGTACCTCAGCGAGCGCTTTTGGGAAGATGGCGACTGAATCGTTTCGCCGCTCGCGCCATCTAATTCTTATGCCGATATTTTTGAGACAGCAAGACCTAAAGCAAATTGAAACGCACGGGACAGAGGAGTATCCACATGAATGCTGTGGTGTGTTGCTGGGAAGGGAAAGCGAAGAGGGCACACTTGTAACGGACATCTTGCCTCTGAAGAATTCACGTGAAGCAACAAGTGATGCTCCGAAGGCTTCACCGGAAATGTTTGATCTGCTCAGAACGGCATACCGTCTGATTTTGCACGCGGAGAAGAAGGACAACGTCATTTACGATTGGTTGGAACGCGCCGACGCGATTCTGAATTCTTCTCGTAATCGTTTTCGGATTCTTCCGGAGGACTTATTGCGAAGTGACCGTGAGGCGCGAAAGCGCGGTGTAGATATTCTTGGTTTTTATCATTCGCATCCCGATCATCCGGCCCGGCCTTCGCAATATGACCGCGAGCACCTGCTTTGTCCCTGGTATACTACCTATCTGATTCTCGCAGTCGAAAATGGCGTTCCAAGCGAGCTGACCGGATGGTCGCCGTCTGAGGATGCTTCCAACTTTGTACCCAGCGAAGTAATTGTTACAGCTGACGTGGAAGCCCCGGCTTTGCCGGGCGCAAGCAACGATAAAGGAGCTCCTTAGATGGGTGTGAAGGTCATCATCCCTACCCCGTTGCGCCAGTACGCGGGGAAGAACGATAGCGTCACCGTAGAAGGGCGGACAGTAGCCGAGATCATGGGAAACCTCATGACTCAATATCGGGATTTAAAGAAGCACCTCTACAACGATGACGGGAAGCTGCGCAGCTTCGTCAATATTTACCGCAACGATGAGGACATTCGATATCTCGAGCGCGAGCAGACTCCCGTCAAGGAAACTGACGTTCTCAGTATCGTCCCCTCTATTGCGGGCGGCGCTTGTTGCTCAATTCGTGCTGCAAGGTGAGGTCTTTGAATGAGCGTAGCGAATCAAACATTAGAATCGGTCGGAAAAGCCATGAAACTCACTAACGATGAAGTTTTGCGCTATAGCAGACACCTGATCATGCCGGAGGTCGGCATGGAAGGGCAGTTGCGGCTAAAACAGGCCAAGGTGCTTCTGATCGGAGCAGGCGGCCTGGGCGCGCCGCTCGGTTTGTATTTGGCAGCGGCCGGGGTAGGGAAGTTGGGGATCGTGGATTTTGACGTCGTGGATGTCACGAATCTGCAGCGCCAGATCATTCATTCAACACCGGACATTGGGCGACCCAAGCTCCAGTCGGCGCACGACCATCTCAAGCAGCTCAATCCTCACATCGAAATTGTTACGTACGAGACGCGCCTTTCTTCCGCGAACGCCCTGGATCTCTTCCGCGATTACGATATCGTCGCGGATGGCACGGACAATTTCCCGACACGCTATCTCGTCAACGATGCTTGCGTGCTGCTGGGTAAGCCTAATGTCTATGGCAGCATCTACCGCTTCGAGGGTCAGGCCTCCGTTTTCGCCGCAGAGCAGGGACCTTGCTATCGCTGCCTGTATCCGGAACCGCCGCCTCCCGGGTTGGTGCCAAGTTGCGCTGAAGGCGGCGTTCTCGGAATTCTGCCTGGGCTTGTTGGAGTGATCCAGGCCACGGAAGTTGTGAAACTGATCCTCGGGAAGGGACAACCCCTGATCGGGCGGTTGTTGCTGGTTGACGCGCTGGAGATGAAGTTCCGCGAACTCAAACTCCGTAAGAATCCCGAGTGCCCCATCTGCGGGCCGAATCGAACTATCGATAAACTCATCGATTACGAACAGTTCTGCGGGATCGGCCCGGAACCGCCACCGCAGCCCGGTATAAAAGAGTTTGAAATCGATCCAGTCGAGGTCAAGAAGAAGATGGATCGCGGCGACGAATTCTTCCTATTGGACGTTCGGGAGCCTCATGAAGTGGATATCTGCAAGCTTCCCGGTTCTCATCTGATTCCCGTGGGACAGATCGCCGACCGAGCCAGTGAGCTGAATTCCGCCGATGAAATCGTCGCCTATTGCCGCAGCGGCCAGCGCAGCGGAAAGGCAGTGGACTTCCTGCGCAAGGCCGGCTTCCGAAAAGTAAAAAATATGGTCGGAGGCATCCTGGCCTGGAGCGACAAGGTTGATCCGACAGTCCCGAAATACTGATATTCGCGACTGGAAAAGCGCGTCTGCTCTGCCGATGAGCACGCGGGACGACTAACTACTTTCCGAGCATGCCTTCTTCTTCCAAGGAACATCTAGTCATAACTGCGGTCGGGCCCGACCGGGTTGGATTGGTCGAGCAGATCGCTCAATACCTGCTGAAAGAGCGATGTAACATCGAAGACAGCAAGATGGCGGTCTTCTGCGGAGAGTTTACTATCATTCTATTGGTCTCCGGCGACGCGGCAGCTCTGGACTGGATAGCTCGCTCCTTCGACACGTTGACGGCTCAAACGGGCCTGGTCTTCCACAGCAAGAGGCCTGCTGCGAAAGCAGTTGCGACATCGGCGCTGCCGTGCAAATTACTGGCATCCTGCCTGGATCATCCAGGTGTGGTGCACGAGGTGAGTTCCGCGCTGAGCGGCATGGGCGTGAATATCGAATCGATGGAGACAACGGCTCAGACCGCACCAATGAGCGGAACTCCCATTTTTCAGATGGAAGCTTTTCTCTCCGTACCTGCCCAGGTAAACCTCCACGAGCTGCGTCAAAAATTGGACAAGATCGGGAAGCGGGAAAATATCGACATAGAATTTTCCTTGTTATCCAAGCGCTGAAACATTCCCTGTCAAATACACTACAATTAACTTTATATTTTGGTCTCCCCGAGCTTCAGCCAATCATTCAGTGGATGCTGCTCGCGTTCGTCATGTACCGCATGCTGATTTGCAAATGGTGCCACGTTGTGTGTTCCGCCCATCGATCTTCGGTTATGAAAGTGCTAGTCCCTTTAATTGCCATCCTATTTGTCTCCGGCTGTCGTCAACAGACTGCTATTCGCGTGGTTGTTCAGCGGCCATCGCCGCTGTTAGATATTGCAGCCAAAGAGATCGCTTCCCGTTTGCAGGAGAAGGCCTACAAAGTAGAGATAACCAGAGGGCGTGATGCCAGCGCTGGCCTAATGGATTCGATTGTTTTAAGCATCGATGGAACCAATTCGGACTCACGGGCCGAGGGCTTCGACATCATTCCGATTCACGCCGGGCAATTCGTGTTGTTGAGAGT
>Ga0206899_1040_pt1 | contig 12012 bp, 9 predicted proteins | sample Alteio_BWOrgHeat_48_FD_152948 | JGI IMG/M metagenome (GOLD analysis project Ga0206899, IMG submission 152948) | Enriched cells from forest soil in Barre Woods Harvard Forest LTER site, Petersham, Massachusetts, United States -... | ecosystem: Environmental > Terrestrial > Soil > Temperate forest > O...
CTACCGAATGAATCCCGGCGGTACCCTGATGGGGCACGGAGTACTCTTGGATCGCGCCTGTCTCGGGGTCGAGCCGTCCGATTTTATTTGCCCGCCCAAAGAAGGGCAGCCACAGATATCCGTGGTTGTCAGGAGCGGCGCTGAACGGATAGCGGTTCGGCGCGGGCATCTCATACTCAACGTACACGATCTTCATGGCTTCGTCGCTCAACGGCCGCAGCGTCTCCGAGTAGCCGGGCATCTCCGAGGGATCTTGCGGCAACGTCGAATCCGCCCCAAAAACGCTGTTCAAATAAGATGCGAGGATAGCGGCGTCCTGGTCGTTTACGCGATTACCAAGGCGGGCGTGCATCGTTTGCCGCATATAGCTGACGGCTTGCTTCCACCCCGCTTCAGTCCGCCGGCTCGCAGCCATGCGGGTTTGAAACCCATGGCAGGCAAAGCATTGCGTGGTGAGAATCTGCTTGCCTTTCCCTTCCGGCATCAACTTCTTCCCTTGATAAATAGAGAGGTCGCTCCAACGGACCGTCGCCTTCTCCAGAGCCAAATCTAACGATGCCGTTTCCCCGGGTTTCACTTTGACATCAAGATGAGGTTCGCTTTTGAATCCGGCAGACGCCGCACGGACCTCGTAATCTCCTGGCGCGAGATTCTGTATCCGGTATCGGCCAGCTTTGTCGGACAAGACATTCACGCTGATTTTGGTTTGCACGTTTTTGGCTTGAACAAAAGCTCCCCGGAAAGGCGCTCCCGCTGGCCCACTAACTGCTCCGGAGATAGTTGCGTCACTCGCCCCGGATGCTAACGATGCAGACAAAACCGCGATCCCCATGATTCTTGTGATCAAATTCATACCATCCTTGTGTCAGGACTATCGCGTTTCTCCTGTTGCTGGAGAGCGGCATGGAGGCACACGTCAGGGCATGGCTTCAGCCATGCCGATACGACGTTATTATGGATGGCGCTTTAGCGCCTGAGGTAGTTCGTACCTCAGCGGCTGAAGCCGCCCACCTTCCATGCGGTTGACGGCATGGCTGAAGCCATGCCCTGACGCTCTATACCAATGCGCGAAATGCGCTAGTCCCAGCCCGGCAAGATTTCGGGGTCTTTGTGCTTAGCGCGCTTTCTCATCTGATGTGCTGGGGTTCACTTTCACGTCGACGTCGTAGGTCGAGAACAATGCTCCGTCAGTGGCAATCGCACGGATGCGGTAGTTGCCGGGCGCGCTGAAACTCACCTTCGTCTCCGACATGACCGGTTTTCCGTAAACAGCGGGGCTCACGTCCGGATCGAATTGGACCTTGCCTGGACCGCGAAAATGAATCCATCGAATCCGCACGCCTTCCACTCGGCCGCCGCGGTCTCCGGGACCGGGTTTCGGAAACCCATCGTCCGTCGCTGTGGCCCTTAATGTTGCCGTCGCGGGTAGAGTGATCGTTTGAGCAGGGACCCCAGTGATAACGGGAGCCATGTTCTCTGGGCGTGGGTTGGTATCGGCGGCCGCGAGGAATGGATCTTGGGGCGCATTCTTGGACATCAGCAGTTTGTCCACTTCCCATTCCGGCTGCAGCCAACCTTTGGACTGGCTGGTTCTACCCTTTGTCGTCAGTGTCCAAACCAGGCGCTTGGTTTGGGGCCAATCCTTGGGCACAACAACTTTGAAGACCCACCATCTTCGTCCCGGGTAGAAGTGTGTCGGCTGGCCCTGATCGCCATTCCCGAGATCGAAGCTATTCTCAGGGCCGATCGGCACATCGATCTCCTCCTCGGAGTTTCGATTGTAATACCCAAAGTACAGCGTGAAAGTCCCATCAGGATTGCTTTCCCAGCCATCATACGTGGGACTCACATCTTGTCCCCTGGCGTATCGGACGCCTGGGAGAGAGACTTGAGCGCACAAGCCGATTGCGCCCGCGGCGAACAGGAGAATAGTCGCGCAAACTGCCATACTGCATCGACAGCGGCCCGACTTTCTCTTCGCCATCACTGTGCACTCGCGAATGTTTGCAGTTTCGCCTTGCGCGCTTCGGTTTCCATCCTGAAATCTTCTTCGGACATGTAATAGTAGCTGAGCCAAGCCGATCCCATTTCGTCTACGGTTCGTTCGCCCCACGTAATCTGAGCGTCAGGATCGGGATTGGACTTGTTCTCTGCGGAGTTGTCGTGCCACATAATCGAATGCAGAATAGTTCCCGCAGGCAGCAGCGGCGCTGCATCATCCGCGTAGACGTAGTTGACCATCCAGTTAAACTCGAATCTGGCGCAACTCAGGGTTTCTATCTTTCCACCCGGATAAATAGCTTCCAGACACTCGGCTTTCCCGCGGTTGTGCATATGAGGCTGGAAGGACAGCAGCCGCGTCGGTTTCATGAGGGTAATGTAACCATCCGACCGCACGTTCGCCTCGTGGGGGCGGATATCAACGATGCCTCCACCGATGGCGCCTGAGCCGACTGTGAGTGACGTGATGGTATGCTGCGGCCTATAGCCCTTGGGATAGAATTTCAAGCCCAGGAGCACGTTAACAGGAGTTTCCGCACCATTGGAATGGAGGTGCATCTGGAAATTAATCTTGGTTCCCGCCTTAATCAACCGGCCTGAGCCTTCCTTGAACACATCCGCCCCTTTTCCAATAGCATACTCATTCAGAAAGACGCCTTGCTCTGCCGGATCGAGCACGACGTTTCCATCGAGTACCCCACTCTTGACTGCATTGGCGCCGCCTTCAGGCCGCACCAGGGATGTTCTAATGTGGTGGATGTCTTGATAGCCCTTCGTGGGGATAATCTGAACTGCCTGAATATAGCGATCCTCTGCCAGACCGGGATCAGCCAGAATGTCCGGCCACCAATCGGGACCTTTAGCCTTCACGATCACGTCCTTCGGCAGAGTTACGATCACATCTGGTTTTCCGAACTGCCACCCCTGGCCATCCGGGAATTGGCGCTGCGGCGGCATGTCGCTTGGGTTTCCCTGCAGAGCGCCACCATCCACCCACTTGACGATCGTCGCGATTTCCTGATCGCTCAGCGATACGTCGTTATTGAAATGCTGGACACCCACATTCTTGTCGATGAACCACGGCGGCATCTCCCGGGCGACCACTTTAGCCTTCATCGCCTTCGCCCACGGGCGCGCCTGTTCGTAGGTCAACAACGACATCGGCGCAATCGTGCCAGGATGATGGCAGACCTGGCAATGGCGCTGTAGAATCGGCGCCACATCTTTCGAAAATATAGCTGAGTCCTGCGCCAAGGCGGCTGCGGACATCAGTGTGATCGCGGCTAGGAATACTACGAAGCGAAGGGAGTTCTTCATTGTCCTAATGCCTCCTCATCTCGACTCTAAAAGAAAGCTGAAGGTGTTTCAGTTTGGCCGGAGCGACAATCTGGGAAACCGTTGCGTTCGGCGACGAAGCAGAAATCCAGAATTGCATTTTGAGCTTCCCTTTGCCCGGAAGTTTAGTCCTCCTGCCCCGTCGTGTCAACCGCATGGGCGCTGGCGGTCTGCGAAGCTTTCTCTAGCAAAGACGGGGCCAAATCCTTCTTCAGGTCGCAGGGTCGTCATCTGCTGTTCCTTCTTTTTATTAGCCTCGTCCACCAGTCGTGCGTCTCAGTCAGAAAATATCTAACCGTCCCATTAAGCGTTTTGTCCTCTAAAGACAGTGAGTAGTACTCAGCTTCATCAAGCGGCGGCTGAGTTGGTGTCGCAGTTTTGTATAGAGTCTGTACAAAAATCATGGAAGATTCTTTATCCTTCTTCGCTCGCGCCCAGCGCTTCCAGATCGGCTTTGTCCTGGGCTCGCCCGGTCATCCTTTTGTTTAGGATCAGAGCCTCACGGCCGATAAAATTCACTTTGATTTCTCCCACGAGGGACTCAACCCGGCTGGCCCACGCCTCGTCAAAGGTTACGCCCGTCAGGGAAGTGAGCAGGTCGATTCGGTTCGGCGGAACACCTAACTGAATCACGCGGTAGGAATCCGCAAAATCCGCGGCTTTTAAACCGAGAGCGGCAAATCCAAATCCCGCCACCGCTGATTCCAATCGCTTGGCGTTTTCAGTGGAGTTCCGGACCAGAACGTCAAGGTCCCCGGTATAGCGTGGGAGTCCATGGCGGGCGAGCGCCACCGCGCCTACCACCAGATACTCAACCCCGTTCGAGTTGAGCGATTCGATAAACGCGCGCCAGTCTTCCGGGAGTGGCATCGCTCTCCTTATGTGCCGTCGCCCTAAGCTGGAACAAAATCTCCAACCGTTCCGACGGCGAAAGTCGTCGGTAATAGTCGCGCGTGGCGGCTTCAGCCTCGCGGAAAGTTCGGAATTTGGCGATGACCGGCTCCATGCTTTTATTCCATGTCCTCACGATATTCTATGCTCTGACGAACGAAAGTGCTACGGCAAAACCTAAAAGCACCGGAATCGCGTTCTCCAGTTGAAATGGAAGTGCGGTAAGGATTTCCACGCGGAGTGCCCTATTGCGGGACGTAATCGAGGACGACCTGAAGCGGAAATCGCTTGGTCGTCTTCGGCTCGTCCGAATAGTCCAACAGCGGCGTAACATGCACCTGGATCTTACTGCCGCTGGGGACCTCCACCGGCTCCTCCAGCCAGTAGCGACGCAACCATTGCGGCCGCGGTCCGCGCAGCCGCAAGAGCGGCACGTGCGCACCGGACGATGTGATTGCCTCGACATCCAGCGACTCATACGCTGCATCCAGCATCGGACGAAGCGCGACAATGCGCGCGGCCCCCGAGAGCGTACCAGCAAAGGCGGAGTATCCGCTCGCGTTGCCGTCGCCTTTCGGCGGATTGATTGTGAACGATTGCATCTCGTGGTCTGGCGGATCGGTGAAGTACAACCCAATCGTGCTTTTGTCAGAGACCGCGTTCTGTTCCTGGTCGAAGTGCTTCTTATAGTGAATCTGTAAGTGGATTTTCGAGCCAGGTACGAGCCGGAATGCCGCACTGCTTGGGGCTCCCCCCTGGTCACCTCCAGGCTGCCACAGCGCCAGCACAGGACCGTTTTCGATGCTGATGACGGCATCGCGCACGATGGATGCGTTGCCCGGCATCAGATCGGCCGCCTTAATCCACTTCGTCTCGCTGATGTTGGTAAGGAGCGAGAGATCGTATATTCCCTCGATCGTTCCTGGAGCCATCGTATACTCAGCGTCCATCGGAATCTTGAGATCGGGCGGGCCAAGCTGCCATTGAGGCTTGAACCCTTCTGCGGGCGGCATTGCTTTGGGGTCTCCTTGAGGCGTCCCGCCGGAGGCCCAGGTGACGATCCGATCAAGGTCGCGTGTGTTGATGGGATATCCGCCTCTAATCCGTGGACTGGTTGGATCGACTGGCCACGGCGGCATGCGGCCTGCGGTAACTTCGTCGCGTATCGCTTGAGCCCATGGTACCGCGTCGTTGTATGTCAAGAGCGACATCGGTGCCGGCCCGCCTTGAACGTGGCAGCTTGCACAGTACTTGAGCAGCAGAGGGAACACATCCTTGTTGTAATCGTACTTCGATGTCACCGGCTTGTGTGCGTCGCTGTGTTTGGCAGTCACCGCGAGGAAAACGGTACTCGCAAGCGCGATGACGCAAGGTCTGGCGAATCGTCTACCGAGTTGCATAAAGCCTTTGAATGTCCGCAACGGCCGAAGAGAAGTCTTGACACAACGGCAGTAGCCGCTCCTTATTGCCGAGATCGCCGGCTGCATCGATCTGCCAGGCGGCCAGCGTCAATCGCTTGACCGCGCTCGTAAGAGTCGGCCGCAGAGCTTCCGGCACATCATTCAAGTGATTTTCTTCGAGCGCGAGCGCAACATCCTTCGCGCCGATGGCGGGATACCAGAGGGCGCCCAGATTGCCTTGACCGAGAAGAGTTGTCACGGATTGCGCGCGCGCGGCTAGCTCGGCGAGTAACTCCGGCGTGGTCGTGGGCAGCGGCGCCTCTCGGGCAACTGGGTTGCTGGCGACAGTAAAAGGATCTATAGGGACCGCTGCGGCATCGGAAGCGATGTTCAATGTCCGCGCTGGCACAGGAGTAGCAGGATAGGAGGTCGGCTCCTTGGAGTAGTCGGAGAACGTGAAGTCAAACACGCGTGCCTTGTCGTCCGGCTTGAATTTCACCAATAGCTCGAACCTGGCAGGTAGCGTCGTGCTGGGCATCGTCGCTTCGAGTGTGCTGCGATCATTCTTCCGTCCCACTTTGATTGCAATTGGCGCGCTGATTTCGTTTTCGCTTGGGCTGGCCCTGGCGACAGTTGCGACAAAGCCAGCCGCTGCCAGCGGGCGGGTGAAATCGTCGTAGAAGTAAACGCGGAAGACATTAGGCTTTATGAACACACCTTCAAGGTGGTGCCAGTTATCGTCCGCCATGAAAAACTGTCCACCGTGACGCGGGTTGTGATCGCCGTGCGCGCGACGCTCATAAATCTTGATACGCGCGCTGCCATCGGCGCAAATTCCCGGCTCAAGCTGGCGGACACTCGAATCGTTCCTGCACGTGAAGTAGAGCGTCGCAGTGATCGGCACGAGTTGTTCTTTATCCACCGGACAAACGCCTGGTTTGTCCTGGATGAACGACTGGAACTTGAGACATGAGTACGCCGTGACGAGCCGAATCGGCAGGAGCGGCGCGCCGGATTGTGGACACTTCCCAGGATTGTCCTCCAAAACGCCTTCCTCCCCGGGCGACGGACAGACGTAGGACAGAGATGGCAGTTCGTTCGCATGCGCGGGTTTCGCGCTGACTACCCGGACCTCATACAGCGTCGAGCGGTCCCCATCGTAGACTTTGGCAGTAATGTGATCGCCAGCTTTTGCCGCAATCGTCGCCGTCTTGTCGATGTGATAAGTCATGGTCATCGGCGCCATCCAACCCGGCACATTCTCGCCGTTGACGGTCAGCGTCCGAGCATTGGCATCGACCTTCTCGATTGTGCCGCGAAAAATGTGTTCTTTCTTTCCACTTGGCTGCGCGGCGGCGGGTTTCAATTGGGTTTGCGAGGCCGCTGTCGCGGGCCAGTTGAAGACAAGGATGACCGACAACATAAGAAGCGCTGCTACGGCCGGCCTCATTTCAAGGACTCCACTTTGTATGGGAGATTCCGGGGAATGGCGTCAAACCAAAAAAGGGGCGGGACCATGGCCTGCCCTCGGCTCGTATAAACCGGCATTTACTTTTTGACTCCCAATGCCACCGATTATACGCCCGTCGAAAAATTCAGGAGCCGGCGGCAACGGCAATTCCCGCTCCCCGGTCACGCGCGGGGACCCCGGCAAGACATTGTGGAAGACAGAGACAGGAGTTCACGGAGATGGAGGGTCACCGATGAAGTATGAGATCGATGGCGCCAGTACATCGTGGTCGCGGTCGGAGAAAAAAACAAAAGCACACTCATCGTTCTTGCCGGAGAAAGCACCTGCGCGCTGAGGACCGGCAATCAGCTTCAATTCGCCCGTACCGATACGGTATTGGAATAGGCCGATACTGCGGTGGCGTTGAATGCCTGCACGCGATACGAGTATGTCCCTTTGGCTACGCGATCCGTGAAGGTTGTTACGCCGGCTCCCACGGTTCCGATACGCGCAAAATTCGTGGAACCGGAGGGCGCCCTCTCGATATAGAAACCCGTTTCATTATTGGAGTTGTCGGTCCACGATAGCCTCGCCGTCCCCTTGCTGCCCGAGCCCGTGAGGTTTGAGGGAGCATTGATGATGTTGGGATTGGTGCTCACCGTAATTGCCACCTGTGCCGTGCCCGTGCTGCCACGGTTGTCGGTCACCGTGAGAACGGCCACGTAGCTTCCTGCTGTCTGATAAATGTGGGCGGGCGAAGCGCTGTTACTCGGCGCGGAGCCGTCGCCAAAATTCCAGCTGTAGGATGCAATGGAGCCATCCGGATCGCTCGATCCGGCTGAACTGAAGTTAACCGTGAGCGGCGCAATGCCGGAGGTAGGGTTCGCCGAGGCCACCGCGGTCGGCGGTGTGTTGGGTGTGCCCGACGGCAGCACCAGCGTTGTGATGCTCTGAGGCGGGGCGGTGAAAGCGACGGTGGTTCCGCTCAGGGTAAGGTCGCTGAGGCGCGTGATCGCGTTGGCCGCAGTCAGTTGATACACCTGCGCCGTTCCAGCGGCGGAAAAATTATTGAGTGCAATGCTGACCGGCGTGTTGCCGGAGAGATACTTGCTGATGACTACCACGGTTAGCGCGCCGTCGGAGCTGCGCTGCGCCGCAAACACCGAGACATTATCCGGATTGGGTCCGGTGGCCGATACGCTGGTCTCTCCAAAAGCCGATTTGTTGCCGTCGTAATTGCGGTACATCTTGATGGCTTTGTACGTAGGCGTGGACGCATCCGGCGTCGTCCAGCGCGCGGCCAGGTCCAGAGACTCGCGGCCGAAGATCCCCAGGATGTCGGCCTGTGTGGTGGCGCCGTTGATGTGGCTTTCGGCGCCCCAATTGTATTCCGTGATGCCGATGGGCGTTCCGCTCACGTAGTAAGTGTTCACCCAGTTCCGCAGCCGCGGGATCAGCATCACTTTGTCGTTGATCCACGACTGGTCAATGTAGTTAGGGTCCCAGAGCGAGCGCGTGGACTTGTTGCGCAGGAGTTGAGTGGAGGTGCTGGTGTCGTTGCCGAACTCGCCGCCTTGCGGATAATAGTGAACCGTGAAGACGTCCAGCAGGTGGCGGCCGTCCAGCTTCAATTGACCGAGAAGCCAAGGCAAGTAGTCCGCGCCGCCGTGGTTGGTCCTGTCGGGCAGATAGCTCCAGCCGTGCAGGCTGCCATACTGCTGGTCGTAGCCGCTATAAAAATATCCGCTCCATCCCCATTCTTCCGGACCAACGATCAGAGCGCTCGGGTCGGCGGCGCGCACCTGCGCGGCGTAATCTAAAACGCGGGACAGGACTTCGTCCATGGTTGCACCGGTTGGATGCACGTCGCGGTGAGTGGAGTGCCAGATGCTGTGTTCGTTATCGAGAATGTAATAGCGGGGCGCCGCGCCGCTGGCCAGCCCCCATTTGTTCACAATCGCCTGCACCCACTGCTGTTGCAACGTGGAGTTGTTGCCTGTGTTGGCGTCGTTCGGATCGTTCCCGGTGACATACTGCCCGGTGGATTTCAGGATGCCGTTGCCGGCATCGGGAAACCATTGAGCATCGTTGCCCGTCTGCGCTCCGTATTTTGCTTGCGAGAAACTGGCGAGCTTGCTGCGGTTTGCGCCGAGCTTGGCCACCCAGTCGAGCATGGGGAGGGTGATCATGGCCCGCGCTCCCGCCGCCTGCGTGTTGGAGATGAAAGTGTCGCCGCGTTCTCCGGCGACGCTGCTGGAATCTCCGATGCTTTCAAAATACCAATCCTGGTCGCGATTGTCGGCGTTCAGTTGCCAGTTGTAACGGCTGGCGTTGTTGCCGCCGTAGCGATTCAGCGGCACGTTGAGATCGGAAAGCTGCGTCGTCGTACCGTAAGCGAGGCCATAAACTCGCGGATCGATGGGATGGCGGTTGGCATTGGCGTCAACCGTGACGCTGGCGGTGGGATTCTGCGCCAGGCCCGTATAACATAAGAGGAGAAAAGTCATTGACAGTTTAAATAAGGAAATGCGTCTCAAGACATCCTCCAAGTTGGTCCCAGTTTTTGGCAGTTTCAAACCGTGCCGCCATCGCTCAGCAGTAATCGCTTGCGTAAGCAATAATACTGTGGGATGAGCTAAACCTGAGCAATGGAACGAAAGTCCTATTTTCACGGTTCGTGGAAGGTCTCCCATGTCCGTCAGCGGTAAATGGTAGATTCCCCATACAGTGCGCCCCGTGGATTCGTGGAATTTTTCCTTGGCTCACCGCTCCCCAACGTGATCATTCTCCTCGCCCACTCAAGCACGTCCTTGTTGATAGAGCATTTAGTTTGCTCGCCTGTTTGGTCTCGAACTTGCTGACTATTCCAAGATTTTGCTAAATCAATTTTTGGTGCTAAGGGAGACAAAATGCTACGTAAACCGATTTTCGTGATACTGGGAGTGCTATTGCTGATTTCCGGAACCTTATTCGCAAAAGAGAACGATAATGACGACGGCGACAACGACTCTCCCTCCACCGGGAGCTGTCAAGGACTGCCAAGCATTACCGCCTTGCGGACACAACTGCAGGCGGCTCCTTCCATTCCTTCCTCGGACTCCAGCGGAATCGGTGGTGACGTAGGCGGTTTGTTTGGCGGAACGAAAATGTGGGCAGCGGTTGTGAACCGTAACGGCGAACTCTGCGCCTTCGTAACATCCACAACGGACCCCACCCAAGTTTGGCCGGGCAGCCAGGCGATCGCCAAAGCCAAAGCGTACACCGCAAACGCATTCAGCCTCGACAGCACCGGCTTTTCCACCGCGCGGCTCTATACGCTCACTCAGCCGGGCCATTCACTCTGGAGCCTCGGACAGTCGAACCCCTTCGATCCCAAGTTCCTCGCTTCTCCCGGAGGCCAGGGCGGCGGAAAGAACCAGATCGCCGGCGGCCTCATCTTCTTCGGCGGGGGCGTGCCTCTGTATAGCAATAGCGGCACCAAGATCGTGGGAGGTCTCGGAGTCAGCGGCGACACCTCGTGCGCCGACCACGAGATCGCCAAGCGCGTGCGCCACCTTCTGGGCCTTGACCCCGCCGCCGGACCCAAAGCCGATGACATTCAATACACCGCCACCGATGGCGCCAGCCCGTTCACCCATCCGCAGTGTCCGAACGTAAAACGAAACGGCGTCACGGTCGGCAGTGGAACGGAAGCGAACGCTTCGGGCTATTGAGAGCCCAGCTGAGAGGTTGCCAGTTAGCGGACGCACAGCGCCGTTGTGCTTTGCGTCCGCTTTGATCGCTCACTTTCCGCTATTCAGTGCACCGCCGCCCTACAATACTGTCGTCCTGAGTCCTGAACGAAGTCGAAGGACGAAGGACCTCCTTTGCTGCTACGATGACAGTGACTGAGCACCCGACTCAACAGTGAGGGAACAACAGTGAGGCAACCATGAGGTCAAGTATATTTGGGGCTTTATTGCTTGCTTCGGCGCTGATCGCGTTGCCTGCGGCCGGGCAGTCGGCCCCGTTCAACGAAGCCGGCGTGACCATGGGTCACTGGCACCTCGCTTCGAAGGATGTGGAAGCGAACAAAAAACTCTTTCTTGCCATGGGCGGCAAGTTGTTCATGCCCGGCGGAACCCCGCTGATCATGTTCCCCGACGTCTATATCAATTTGGACCTCGCGAACGAGAAAGGAGAAGGTGGCACCGAGGGCTCTGTCGTGAACCATGTCGGCTTCACGGTGGACAACTTCCGGGCGCGCGTGGCCCAGTGGAAGGCTGCGGGGGTGACCGTGATCCCGGGCAACGACCAACTGCCGCAAGCCTTTGTCGAGACGCCTGACGGCGTGCGCATGGAGATACTGGAAGACAAGACGCAGCCGGTGCCGGTCCGCGGTGAACAAATCCACTTATACCTGCTGGAAGCGGACGTGCCCAAAGCTGAGGCTTGGTACGTGAGGACCTTTGGCGGGAAGGCGGGTATCCGCAATGGCGCGCCCGTCGTGGACATCCCGGGAGTCCAAATCCGGTTCAGGAACGTGGAATCGAAGCAGGCGCCGACAAGAGGCCGCGTGCTCGACCACATCGGCTTCGATGTGAATGACGCTGAGGCCTTCGCTAGGAAGATCGAAGCAGAGGGCACACACCTAGAAGAACCGCCTCACAAGGTAGGCAACGGGAGCACGACTTTCTATATCACCGATCCGTGGGGCACCCGCATCGAGATCATCGAACGGGGGCCATTGGGGCCCGAGGTAGGCGGATAAAAATCAATGGCGCAGGTAGGGCGTCGCCTATTTTCCCTGGACTCTTTTACCGGGTAACGTTCCGTGAATTCCCGATTGCCCCACGTACAAGACCTGAACCGCGCCTCGATCACTTGCAAACATGAAGCGCGCAGCCATAGTGGTAATTTCTTTTCTCGCGGTCTTGTATCTCTGCGATTCCATCG
>Ga0206899_1038_pt2 | contig 11575 bp, 10 predicted proteins | sample Alteio_BWOrgHeat_48_FD_152948 | JGI IMG/M metagenome (GOLD analysis project Ga0206899, IMG submission 152948) | Enriched cells from forest soil in Barre Woods Harvard Forest LTER site, Petersham, Massachusetts, United States -... | ecosystem: Environmental > Terrestrial > Soil > Temperate forest >...
ACGCGCAGGCGCGATTTCTCGCAGTTCTACTTCCGTACGACGGACGTGACCGGCTCGATCGAGCTGCCGGCCGACAAAGAAATGGTCATGCCGGGGCGACAACGTGTCGATCACCGTCAAGCTGATCGCCCCGATCGCCATGGAAGAAGGCTTGCGCTTCGCAATCCGTGAAGGTGGTCGTACCGTCGGTGCTGGCGTCGTCGCTAAGATCATCGAGTAAGTGCTGTAACTCTTCCGGCGCCATGTCGCGACTCCTGTCTCGGTAGCGATTTGCGTTGGTGGATGCGTGGTGCCCATGGGCAGGATCGAACTGCCGACCTCTCCCTTACCAAGGGAGTGCTCTACCACTGAGCCACATGGGCAAAACTTGCTAACAGTGAATGGAGCGGGTGAAGGGAATCGAACCCTCGTCGTAAGCTTGGAAGGCTTCTGCTCTACCATTGAGCTACACCCGCCCGGGTTACTACTTCCCTTGCCGCCCGGCCTTGCGACCGAACTCACTGCTTAATTCTGGTGGAGAGGGTTGGATTCGAACCAACGTAGGCGTAAGCCAACAGATTTACAGTCTGCCCCCTTTAGCCACTCGGGCACCTCTCCGAAGAGAACTTGCGATTATGGGACCATCAGGCCACCCTGTCAAGCGCTGCTTGATGAAATCGCGAGATTTCGAGCATTGATGCTCTCATCCTTATATGGCGCACTGCTTGCAGAGATCGGAGTCGCTACGAGAACAGTCCGCCACGCGCGCGGCGCCCCGGAAGAGCCGCAGATCGCTCCGCAACGTCATGGAACATGCGCAGCAATCTAGCGAAGCAGGTCCTGGCACAGAGCGACTCGCAGACCGCGCGGTCGCATTTGCGCGTCGCGCAGCTAGACGGCCGTGGCCAACCGCTCTTTGGGGCGCGGGGCTCAAACAGACATACGACCCGATTGAGCAACGGAGGCCCGTTCCACGCCGCAATGAGCCGATCTGGTGTAAGCACCCGGTGAACCCGTCTTGCCAGCTAGGTGGCGCTGGGCGTCCAGCGATGCGGGAGCAGTTCGGCGATGTCGGCCGCCTTGTGGGTCGGCAGTCGCGTGAGGACGTCTTTCAGATAGGCGTAGGGATCGTGCCCGTTGAGCTTGGCCGATTGGATCAGGCTCATGACGGCAGCCGCGCGTTGACCGGCGCGCAGTGAGCCTGCAAACAACCAATTGGAGCGACCCAGGGCAACCGGCCGGATCTGTCGCTCGACGTGGTTGTTGTCGATGGGCACCGTCGGGTCGTCGAGGTAACGCACGAGAGCCGGCCACCGCTTGAGGCTGTAGTCAATGGCCCGCGCGATCGCCGAGCCGTCTGGGACGCGGCGTCGCTGTTCCTCGAGCCAGGCGTGCAGCCGCTCTAGAATCGGGCCAGCCCTTTGTTGCCGCGCTGCCAGGCGCTGGTCTGGCTCAGCATCCCGCACTTGCGCCTCGATCTCGTACAAGCTCACCATGTAGCGCAGTGCCTGGCCTGAATCGCCCCGGTAATCGAGGAGGCTGTTTGGTTAAAGTACAGCGTTGATCGGCACAGGGTCCGAGTGGGTACGGTGGTAGAGTTCTTCAGCCTGCGCAGGAGGAATATAGCCGATGGACCCGAGCAGGCGCTGCTGGTTGTACCAGGCAACCCATTCCAGCGTTGCCCACTCCACGGCAGCCCTGGTTTTCCAAGGCGCTCGGTGATGGATCAGTTCGGCCTTGTACAGCCCGTTGATGGTTTCAGCCAGGGCATTGTCGTAACTGTCGCCACGGCTGCCCACGGACGGTTCGATGCCTGCCTCGGCCAGACGTTCGGTATAGCGGATGGACACGTATTGGGATCCTCGATCAGAATGATGAGTCAGGGTGTCGGTGGGACGCCGGTCATACAGGGCCTGTTCCAGGGCATCGAGCACGAAGTCTGTACTCATGGTGTTGCTCACGCGCCAGCCGACGATGCGGCGAGCGAATACGTCGATGACGAAGGCCACATACAGCCAGCCTTGCCAGGTCGACACGTAGGTGAAGTCCGAGACCCATAACTGATTGGGCCTGTCGGCATGGAAGTGGCGATTGACGCGATCCAGTGGGCAGGCCTGCGAACCGTTGGCAATGGTGGTGCGCACCCGCTTGCCCCGGCGCGCTCCCTGCAAACCCAGGCGGCGCATCAGGCGTTCGACCGTGCAGCGGGCCACAGCGATGCCTTCGCGGCGCAATTGATGCCAGACTTTACGTACGCCATAGACCTGCATGTTGGCTTGCCACACACGTCCAATCTCTGCCATCAAACCCTCGTCGCGCTGGCTGCGCGCACTGCGCAGTTCTGGACGTCGTTGGCGCGCGGCGTGACGCCGATACGCCGATGGGGCAACCTGCAACACCTTGCAGATCGGCTCGACCCCGTAGACGTCCCGGTGCCGGTCGATATAGGCGTTTACTTCTTCAGTTCGCGGTCGAGCGCCGCCTGGGCGAAAAAAGCACTGGCCGACTTGAGGATCTCGTTGGCTCGGCGCAGTTCCTTATTCTCGCGCTCCAGCGCCTTCATGCGCTCGCGTTCGCTGGTGGTCATGCCGTCACGCATGCCGCTGTCGATCTCGCTGCGCTTGACCCAGTCCAGCAGCGTGGCCGGCACGCAACCGATCTTCGGCGCAATGGACTCGACGGCCGCCCACAGTGACGGATACTCGCCACGGTGCTCCTGCACCAGACGCACGGCGCGTTCACGGACTTCGGGGGAAAACTTGGTCTGCTTGCTCATAGTGGCTCCATTTTCTCAAAGACTGGAGCCTCCTCAAAACCCGGTTCGATTCAGGCCCGCCAATTCGCTCTTGTGCTTGTCGTGCAGTTCAAAGAACTTGCGCCGCGAATGGGCCATGCAACCGATCTCAGTGACGCCACCGTCGAAGCTGGCCTTGTAGCCGGCGAAGTCATCACATACCAGCTTGCCTTGCCACTGCCCCAGGAACGCGCGAGCGTGCTCGCCGCTGCGGCTGGGCGCAAACTGGTAAATCACCGCGCGCATCTTCTCGAACTCGCTCGGCGCATAGGCCCACAGGTAGGCGCGGTGCGTCTTGCCATTGCCGGGCGCGAGCATCTGCACTGGCGTTTCGTCGGCGTGCAGAACACCGTGGCTCAGAACCTCTTCTTGCAGGGCGTCCACCAGCGGTTGCAGACGCACGCCACAGATGCCCACCCACGCGCCCAGTGTCGATTGCGGGATGGCCAGACCGGCGCGCGCATAGATGCGCTCCTGCCGATACAGGGGAAGGTGGTCGCCGAACTTGGACACCAGCGTATGTGCCAGCAGTCCGGCCGTCGGGATGCCTTTGTCGATGACGTGGGGTGGCACCGGCGTCTGCACCAGCGTCTCACACTGATCGCACACCCATTTGCCGCGGATGTGACGCTCCACGGTGAACGTGCCCGGCGTGTAGTCCAGCTTCTCGCTGATGTCTTCGCCAATGCGCTTGAGCGCACACCCACAGGTGCAGGTCTCTGCGTCCGGCTCGTGGTGGATGTCGGTGCGCGGCAACTGCGGCGGCAATGCCTGGCGCTTGGGCTTGCTCTTGGCTTCAGATTTGGACGACGGCAGGAGCGCTTCCAGTTCGGTCTCAATCGCCTCGAGGTCTGCGTCAATGGCTTCGTCCAGCAGACTCGCCTGTTCAGATGTCAGTTGCTCGCTGCGCTTGCCGAACTTCCAGCGCTTGTGGATGGCCAGCTCGTGTGTGAGCTGGTCGATCTTGGCTTGCCGGTACCGCAACTCCCGGTCCTTCTCGCCGACCTGGGCCATCAACTGCGCAGCCAGTGTGCGCAGTTCGTCCGGGCTCAGGGCATCGAGGTTGGTGGGTAGGTTCATGCGGCGAGTCTGCCAGAACCCCAAGTCCTCTGGAAGGAAGCCAGTTTACGGCTTTGGGGGTATTACACGACCGTGATCGCGTGGTCGTGGGTGAGCGTCTGCCAAGGCAGCCCCGTCACCAGCGCACGCAATTGCTCGGGATTGAGCGCCGTGGCGATCGCCTGGTCGCCGTTCGTCCAGATGAAGCGCCCCTTGTTGAGGCGCCGCGCGGCCAGCCAGATGCCGAAGCCGTCGTAGACCAGCACCTTCATGCGCGTCGAACTCTTATTGGCAAACAGGTAGGCGTGGTGGGGGCGTGCCGCGCCGAACACCTTGACGACCCGCGCGAGGATCGTTTCGGTACCGGCGCGCATGTCCAGCGGCTCCACGGCCAACCAGATCGCGTCCACCCGAATCAACGCAACCACCCTTGCAGCCACTGGGCGCACTGCGCTGCGGCCGATCCCGGCCAGCGAAGACTGATCGTCGTCGCGCCACGGCGGACTTCGATCTGGATGTCCGGCACGGCAGTGGTCGGCTCGCCGATCCGCAACGGGATGAACTCGCCTTGCGGCACCCTCATCAACTCGCGGTCCTCAGGCGCGCCATTCTTTGCTTCCTGCTCGGCGACCCAGCGCCGCAGCAGATTCGCATTGAGGCGATGGTGCAGGGCTATCGCCGCGATCGAAACACCCGGCTGCATGCACTCCTGCACTGCCTTGGCCTTGAACTCGGCGCTATGCCGACGTCGGCGCCGTATTGGCGCGCTCTCTTCGATAGTGTCCACGTGTCCACCTAGAACTAGATGGACACGATGCTCCTTGCTACGCGGGTCCCCTTCAAGACGGGTTCACCGGGTGCTTACGATCTGGTTCACCGGGCCGAGATGTGCCAGGAGAAGCCGGGTATCGAAGCTGAGCGCGCAAAGACAAACACCCCAGCTCAAAGATTGAGCTGGGGTGTTGTATGGGGAGAGCCTGGCGATGACCTACTTTCACACGGGAATCCGCACTATCATCGGCGCGGAGTCGTTTCACGGTCCTGTTCGGGATGGGAAGGGGTGGTACCGACTCGCTATGGTCACCAGGCTATGACTTGTTGCCACGTTGACGGGGTCAACGCGACCAATATGGGAATGTAGATTTGGGGTTGTGAGTGATGTGTATCAGGCACAAGGCGGACCCAGCCGGAAACATACCGGTTATAGGATCAAGCCGCACGGGCAATTAGTACTGGTTAGCTGAACGCATTACTGCGCTTCCACACCCAGCCTATCAACGTCCTGGTCTCGAACGACCCTTCAGGGAGATCAAGTCTCCAGGGAATCCTCATCTTCAGGCAAGTTTCCCGCTTAGATGCTTTCAGCGGTTATCTCTTCCGTACATAGCTACCCTGCGATGCCTCTGGCGAGACAACAGGTACACCAGCGGTACGTCCACTCCGGTCCTCTCGTACTAGGAGCAGCCCCCGTCAAGATTCCAACGCCCACGGCAGATAGGGACCAAACTGTCTCACGACGTTTTAAACCCAGCTCACGTACCTCTTTAAATGGCGAACAGCCATACCCTTGGGACCGGCTACAGCCCCAGGATGAGATGAGCCGACATCGAGGTGCCAAACACCGCCGTCGATATGAACTCTTGGGCGGTATCAGCCTGTTATCCCCAGAGTACCTTTTATCCGTTGAGCGATGGCCCTTCCATACAGAACCACCGGATCACTATGTCCTGCTTTCGCACCTGCTCGACTTGTCGGTCTCGCAGTTAAGCACGCTTTTGCCATTGCACTTTAGGTACGATGTCCGACCGTACCAAGCGTACCTTCGAACTCCTCCGTTACACTTTGGGAGGAGACCGCCCCAGTCAAACTGCCTACCATGCACTGTCCCCGACCCGGATTCACGGGCCAAGGTTAGAACCTCAAACAAACCGGGACGCTAGTTTCGGTGGAGCCGTCCTTGAAATACCACCCTGGTTTGTTTGAGGTTCTAACCTTGGCCCGTGAATCCGGGTCGGGGACAGTGCATGGTACCGTAACTTCGGGATAAGGTACGCCCTTGTAGTTTGACTGGCTCGCGCCAGAAGGACGAAGGGGTTGCAATAAAATGGTGGCTGCGACTGTTTAATAAAAACACAGCACTCTGCAAACACGAAAGTGGACGTATAGGGTGTGACGCCTGCCCGGTGCCGGAAGATTAAATGATGGGGTGCAAGCTCTTGATTGAAGTCCCGGTAAACGGCGGCCGTAACTATAACGGTCCTAAGGTAGCGAAATTCCTTGTCGGGTAAGTTCCGACCTGCACGAATGGCGTAACGATGGCCACACTGTCTCCTCCCGAGACTCAGCGAAGTTGAAGTGTTTGTGATGATGCAATCTCCCCGCGGCTAGACGGAAAGACCCCATGAACCTTTACTGTAGCTTTGCATTGGACTTTGAACCGATCTGTGTAGGATAGGTGGGAGGCTTTGAAACCGGGACGCTAGTTTCGGTGGAGCCGTCCTTGAAATACCACCCGGATTTGCCTAAGTGCCATCTCCAATGCAGGGACCGGGACATCCAACACCCGGACAACCTTCCGCGATCCGTCCCCCCATCGCATCATACGACGGTGCAGGAATATTAACCTGCTTCCCATCAGCTACGCATCTCTGCCTCGCCTTAGGGGCCGACTCACCCTACGCCGATGAACGTTGCGTAGGAAACCTTGGGCTTACGGCGAGGGGGCCTTTCACCCCCTTTATCGCTACTCATGTCAGCATTCGCACTTCTGATACCTCCAGCATCCTTTACAAGACACCTTCACAGGCTTACAGAACGCTCTCCTACCATGCACTTACGTGCATCCGCAGCTTCGGTATATTGCTTAGCCCCGTTACATCTTCCGCGCAGGACGACTCGATCAGTGAGCTATTACGCTTTCTTTAAAGGGTGGCTGCTTCTAAGCCAACCTCCTGACTGTTTTAGCCTTCCCACTTCGTTTCCCACTTAGCAATATTTAGGGACCTTAGCTGGCGGTCTGGGTTGTTTCCCTCTTGACACCGGACGTTAGCACCCGATGTCTGTCTCCCGTGATTGCACTCTTCGGTATTCGGAGTTTGCTATGGCGGGGTAATCAGCAATAGACCCCCCCAACCATGACAGTGCTCTACCCCCGAAGGTGAGACACGAGGCACTACCTAAATAGTTTTCGGAGAGAACCAGCTATTTCCAAGTTTGTTTAGCCTTTCACCCCTATCCACAGCTCATCCCCTAACTTTTCAACGTTAGTGGGTTCGGTCCTCCAGTACGTGTTACCGCACCTTCAACCTGGCCATGGATAGATCACTTGGTTTCGGGTCTACACCCAGCGACTGAACGCCCTATTCGGACTCGCTTTCGCTACGCCTTCCCTAATCGGTTAAGCTTGCCACTGAATGTAAGTCGCTGACCCATTATACAAAAGGTACGCCGTCACCCGTTTCCAGGCTCCGACTGTTTGTATGCATGCGGTTTCAGGATCTATTTCACTCCCCTCCCGGGGTTCTTTTCGCCTTTCCCTCACGGTACTGGTTCACTATCGGTCGATTACGAGTATTTAGCCTTGGAGGATGGTCCCCCCATCTTCAGACAGGATTTCACGTGTCCCGCCCTACTTGTCGTACACCTAGTTCCACAATACTGTTTTCGCATACGGGGCTATCACCCACTATGGCCGGACTTTCCATTCCGCTTTGCTAACAATACTGCTAAAGAGTACAAGGCTGATCCCATTTCGCTCGCCACTACTTTGGGAATCTCGGTTGATTTCTGTTCCTGCAGCTACTTAGATGTTTCAGTTCACTGCGTTCGCTTCTGTTACCTATGTATTCAGTAACAGATGACCCATACGGGCCGGGTTTCCCCATTCGGATATCTGCGGATCAAAGCTCGTTTGCCAGCTCCCCGCAGCTTTTCGCAGGCTACTACGTCCTTCATCGCCTGTAATCGCCAAGGCATCCACCACATGCACTTATTCGCTTGACCCTATAACGAGTATGTCTCGCTATAGGCTGAGTTCTCGCGTTGTGCCGTATTCCAAGACAATCTCATCGATTGCTCTGGTAATACTGGTTGATACAATCACAACCCAGTGTCGCGTTTTATATGTGCGCCTCATCAACGCACCGCGACACCTTTACTACATTCCATATTGTTAAAGAACAGCCGAACTTTTACGCTCGTCTTGGCTAGGCCAAACGCAAACACCATCGACACCGCGTCGATGCTTGCGTTTGGTAACCAAAAGGTAATGGTGGAGGATGACGGGATCGAACCGACGACCCCCTGCTTGCAAAGCAGGTGCTCTCCCAGCTGAGCTAATCCCCCAGTCACGGCAGAGAACTTCTTCCACCGTCCGTAACTTGGTGGGTCTGGTAGGACTTGAACCTACGACCCCCGCCTTATCAAGACGGTGCTCTAACCACCTGAGCTACAGACCCTTGGCTGTAACATCAAACAAACCGATAAGTGTGGACGCCTAACGTCGGATGCACGCTCTTAAAGGAGGTGATCCAGCCGCACCTTCCGATACGGCTACCTTGTTACGACTTCACCCCAGTCATGAACCCTACCGTGGTAATCGCCCTCCTTGCGGTTAGGCTAACTACTTCTGGTAAAGCCCACTCCCATGGTGTGACGGGCGGTGTGTACAAGACCCGGGAACGTATTCACCGCGGCATGCTGATCCGCGATTACTAGCGATTCCAGCTTCACGTAGTCGAGTTGCAGACTACGATCCGGACTACGATGCATTTTCTGGGATTAGCTCCACCTCGCGGCTTGGCAACCCTCTGTATGCACCATTGTATGACGTGTGAAGCCCTACCCATAAGGGCCATGAGGACTTGACGTCATCCCCACCTTCCTCCGGTTTGTCACCGGCAGTCTCTCTAGAGTGCCCTTTCGTAGCAACTAGAGACAAGGGTTGCGCTCGTTGCGGGACTTAACCCAACATCTCACGACACGAGCTGACGACAGCCATGCAGCACCTGTGTCCACTTTCTCTTTCGAGCACCTAATGCATCTCTGCTTCGTTAGTGGCATGTCAAGGGTAGGTAAGGTTTTTCGCGTTGCATCGAATTAATCCACATCATCCACCGCTTGTGCGGGTCCCCGTCAATTCCTTTGAGTTTTAATCTTGCGACCGTACTCCCCAGGCGGTCAACTTCACGCGTTAGCTACGTTACTAAGGAAATGAATCCCCAACAACTAGTTGACATCGTTTAGGGCGTGGACTACCAGGGTATCTAATCCTGTTTGCTCCCCACGCTTTCGTGCATGAGCGTCAGTGTTATCCCAGGGGGCTGCCTTCGCCATCGGTATTCCTCCACATCTCTACGCATTTCACTGCTACACGTGGAATTCTACCCCCCTCTGACACACTCTAGCCGTGCAGTCACCAATGCAATTCCCAAGTTAAGCTCGGGGATTTCACATCGGTCTTGCACAACCGCCTGCGCACGCTTTACGCCCAGTAATTCCGATTAACGCTTGGACCCTACGTATTACCGCGGCTGCTGGCACGTAGTTAGCCGGTCCTTATTCTTCCGGTACCGTCATCGACCCCAGGTATTAACCAGAGCCATTTCTTTCCGGACAAAAGTGCTTTACAACCCGAAGGCCTTCTTCACACACGCGGCATTGCTGGATCAGGCTTTCGCCCATTGTCCAAAATTCCCCACTGCTGCCTCCCGTAGGAGTCTGGGCCGTGTCTCAGTCCCAGTGTGGCTGATCGTCCTCTCAGACCAGCTACTGATCGTCGCCTTGGTGAGCCTTTACCTCACCAACTAGCTAATCAGACATCGGCCGCTCCTATAGCATGAGGCCTTGCGGTCCCCCACTTTCACCCTCAGGTCGTATGCGGTATTAGCTAATCTTTCGACTAGTTATCCCCCACTACAGGGCACGTTCCGATGTATTACTCACCCGTTCGCCACTCGCCATCAATCTAGCAAGCTAGATCATGCTGCCGTTCGACTTGCATGTGTAAGGCATGCCGCCAGCGTTCAATCTGAGCCAGGATCAAACTCTTCAGTTCAATCTGCTGTTTTCGCTCTTTACGAGCGGTCGCTCACTCTCAGAATCTGACTTGAACTTTCGTTCAAACCTTACTTCTGTGCGAGCACTTCATTACTTGTTAGCTAGCGGATCGAAATCCGCCGCACCCAGTATTAAGCGCCCACACTTATCGGCTGTTTGCTTGTTAAAGAACTTCGCGATCAACTTTGTTCACCGCGTCGCTGCGTTGTCTGCAGCAGAGAAACGAGATTATGCAGAGCTTTTTCGTCGCTGTCAACAACTCGTCGAAGATTTTTTATCCACCAACGCGCCGCCAACCACCACCGAATCCCCAGCCAACCGTCAACCACCCAATCGACCGCAAACCCGCTCTACACCTGCTTCTCCACCACTCAACACCACCACCGACACCTGCGTTTCGGCGCTGTGTTTTGCAGCGAGGGGCGAACTATAGGCGGGTTTATGGAGCAGCGCAAGCCCTTTCTCTTCGTAGGGCTTTCTCTGCACTTTCGGGGGCTGCTGCACGGTATGCGATCGGACCCAGCGGCGATCCTTGGCAGCCTGCCTCCGCGCGCGGCAGGCGCGCTTGTGAAAGGCATTCACTATAGAAAGTGGGGGCGGCACCTCCAATAAGGCCGCGACGCTGTCGAGAGAGACACTCGCATCGTGCACCTCGCCCAAGGGGTCCTGGACATTGCGCAAGTGCTTCCGGTAGCGCTTGCTCGCGTGGGCGCCGAGCGCCGGGTAGAACGCCTCATATAAATAGCGCCACTGCTTTGCGGCGATGCGGGCTCGATGTAGCCGGGGCGCCGACGAGCGCTTGGGGCGGCGCCCGCGACGGATCAGCTTCTTCTGGAGCGCCCGGGCCCGGGCCCGGGCAAAGCGGCGATGCCGCTCCGGCTCGCCTTCTGTATGGAAGCCAGCGACCCCCTCTTCCAGTTCAAGCAGTGCTCCGCGCACATTCGGCGATGCCAACTCGGCGCGCAACGCTTCCCAAGCGCTGTCGCGCGCCTGTTGGGACTTGATAACAGCCTCCTCTAGCCATACGCGAGCGGCCTCGTCACTATCGGCGAGGACCTCCCGGACAGCGGGCAACCAATCTGAGAGCAGCACATCCCACTCCCGGACAGGGCCGGTCGAAGCGGCGAGCGCCCGCAGACGAGGTTTCCACTGGTCGACAAAGCTGGTTGGCAGAACCGGCGCAAAGGTCACCCAGGCTGAACGTAGTTGGCGCAGGGTGACACGGAACTGGTGAAGATCTCCGTGACTGGGATCCGGCGCCGCCAGCTTGGCAAGCGCCTGACGCAGCACGGCGATGTGTTCGGTGACGATGCGCGCGAAGATCGAAAGGATTGCCGCATGTGAGTGCTTGCTCACGATGCGCTCCGTATGACGAGTCTGGATGACAAGGGGGCACGCAAGGTGCGCGCCTTGCCATTTCACTGTAGTCGAGCGAGCAAAGACTGCAGGAAAGCCTGATCGAACGTCAGCGCGTTTCGCTGGCGACGATCACGTCGACCTCGGCGGCGCGGAGGACTTCGGCCATTGGCTCCGGCACGGGGATGTCGGTGAAGAACTTGTCGATCTGCGAGACATGGCCCAGACGGACGACTGCGCGGCGGCCAAACTTGGAGTGATCGGCCACGAGCCAGACTTCGCGCGACTGCTCGATGATGGACTGGGCGACGCGGACTTCACGGTAGTCGT
>Ga0206899_1043_pt1 | contig 11398 bp, 12 predicted proteins | sample Alteio_BWOrgHeat_48_FD_152948 | JGI IMG/M metagenome (GOLD analysis project Ga0206899, IMG submission 152948) | Enriched cells from forest soil in Barre Woods Harvard Forest LTER site, Petersham, Massachusetts, United States -... | ecosystem: Environmental > Terrestrial > Soil > Temperate forest >...
GTTGCTGGGTTCGGGGCGCAGATCTGAAGCTTCCGGAGTACGAATCCAGTCCCGCGCATGAGTTTGAAATCCTGGACCTCCGCCGCTATGACAACTGTCTCCTTGCTACCCGCGGCGTGGAACAAGTTTACAATCTGGCGGCGGACATGGGCGGCATTGGGTATATCAGCGCGTTTCACGCCGACATTGCGCGCAACAATACGATGATTAATATACACATGTTGGAAGCGGCGCGATTGAATGGCGTCAAGCATTATCTCTATTCCTCTTCCGCCTGCATCTATCCGCAATATCTCCAGAAATCGCCCCAGGTAACGCCGCTCAAAGAGGAAGATGCTTACCCGGCCGACGCCGAGGAGGGCTACGGCTGGGAAAAGCTCTATGCTGAAAAATTGTGCCAGTACTATCATGACGACCACGGCTTGGAGACTCGCGTCGTCCGTTTCCATAACGTATATGGGCCTCTCGGCACCTACGATGGCGGCAAGGAGAAAGCGCCTGCGGCCATCTGCCGCAAAGTTGCGCAGGCGGAAGACGGCTCCGAGATACAAGTCTGGGGAGACGGCGAGCAAACCCGCTCGTTTATGTATGTGGATGACTGCGTGGAAGGGATCTGCCGACTGATGCGCTCGGATTATTCTTCTCCGCTGAATTTGGGTACCGATGAGTTGGTTACGGTAAATGGGCTGGTGGATCTTATCGCAAGCATCGCCGGCAAACGCCTTATCAAGAGACACGACCTTTCCAAGCCGCAGGGAGTTCGCGGCCGGAACAGCGATAACACGCGGCTCCGCACCGTCCTGGGATGGGAACCCCCAACGAAATTAAGTGAAGGCCTCGTACCAACCTACCGCTGGATTGCGCAAGAAATCACAAGGGCTGAACGGCCGGCCCAGTTAGCTTTCACGGATTAAAGGCGAGAGCGGCGGGAAGCGCGATCGTAAACTCCGGGCTGCACGTGACTCGCGTATCCCATGACGAAAAATCAAGAACAGGTTCGCAATGGAGCACCATAGGGCCGAAACGGACCTGGATACTGCGGCCTTGCAGGAAGACAAATCCCTGCGGCTGAGTCAGTCGCCGAAAAGCACTCGCTCTTTCGGCAATTCAAAATATCTATTTTTCGTATTCGCGGCTTTTTTCCTGGCCGCTCACCTGCCAACGTTATCCCAGCCGTTCGTGAATCTCGAGTCGTGGTATGGTGGCGCCGCAAGATTGATTTCAGAGGGAAAGTTTGCGGATGGACTGCGATATCTCGACACCGCTATAGCCAACCCCGTAGGATCAGTCCTCGGGATAGTGCCTTTTTATTGGCTTTTTGGCGTCTCCGAATTTTCAGCGCGTTTGTCTTCGCTGCTAGCCGGCGTGTGCCTGCTCGGGGTGCTTTACTACTATTGCAGGTCCGAGTCGAACGGAACATCGCTGCTGGCTGCCTGCGTCGTAGGTTTGAACCCTCTCCTTTGGGTCTACAGCGGGATAGCGTACTCCGACGTTCCATTTATTCTCCTTATTACCGCAACAATCCTGACGGCAGCTTACGCCAGCCGCACTGCAAACATGCGGCTGCATCTCCTAGGCAGCGCCTTGTTGGGCGCGTCCGCTCTCATCAAGTACAACGCCGTGGTTGCTGCGCCTGCGATTGCCGCGATAACTCTCATTGAGGCGCGATACCGCAATCAAGAATGGGGGCGCGTGCTCTGGGATTGGGTCCGCGTTATGGCTCTTTATAGCGCAGTGTGTCTGTTGATGCTCGTTCCATATCTGGCCGCCGTACACAGAATTTTGGGCTATTTTATGGCGGACCGGTATGTCACTTCGGTGGGACTGTCTGCAAGCTCCAGCCTGCCGTCTTTAACTGGTCTACGAATGGCCGCTCTTGTGACGGCGGTTGGAATTTTCTGCGGGCCGCTCGCGCTGTTTCCCGCAGCGCACATGGCGGTGAAATTCGGCCGACTGCGTCTCCTCGGGACGTTACTCGTGGCCTCTCCGATCGCCGTGTTTGTCGTCCAGAAATATCTCGAAACCCAAAATAAGTTAGGAAGCGCCTTCGGGGAGATGCAACTCGGCTGGACAACTCATCTGTTGCCGAAGTCCTTGGAGATTGCATTGGGGACGCTGCTTCTTATGGCCGGAAGTATTTTGGTGGCTGCTGTTGTGATGTGGAGTCTGGAGAATTTTCGAACACGCGGTTATATTGCCATCTGGTTGTTGCTGGGCATAGTTCTCCACAGTCTGGCGCGGCCGACGAATCGATACGTCCTATTCGTGTTGCCGCCCGTGGCACTGTATATCGCTTCCACTTATTTTGAACCCGCTCTGCCGATGAGCTCACAAGTGAAGCGTGTGTGTCTGACTGCCTCACTTTTCCTGCTGGGTTGTGTTGGGCTCTTCAATTCGGTTTATTTTGCGACGGAAGGAAAGGCCGCAGCGGAAGTCGCATGGTTCATCAATAGAAATTCACTCTCAGGCATCGAATTCCAGCCACAAAACTCCGTTCAGGCCCATTCCGGATATCTCATCCGGCCGGAGCTTTTTATTCGGCAAGACTCAGAACCGCCTCGTTTCACGCTGGTGACACTAGCGGCCCATGAGAGTTCGCCAAATATCGTCTACGAAGTTCCCGTGAAGATTTTAGGGCTTGTTGTGAAGCGGTATGCAGTTCTTCGGAATGACGGCGGGCGCCCGGCTTAACGATAATCTCTATTCAACTTTCGCCAACAGATCTTGCAGAGTTCCCTTGCGGCCCTGGAATTCCCACACCTTTTCGTATACCTTCTCGAGGCTCTCACGGTTGACTAGCTGCATTGCTTTTTCATTTGCCATGGGTTCCGTTTGAAGATAGGGCTGATGGGTGACGCACCAAACGTGGCCCAGTTCGTGCGCGATAACCGCGGGAATTTCACCTTCCGCAAGTGTGGGAAGAAAATGCTTGTCGAATTTGACGATGAAACTTTTGCCTCCGGGCAAAGACTCCTCGACTGATACCAGATGTTTGTTCGCTTCGACAATAGAAACCGACACCGGCTGGCGTAGACGTAGCCGTCCACGAAATTTCTGTACTATGCTATTCAGCGTGGCCTCGTCGGCTAGTCCCGGTGCCGGGAACAATTCCATTGGTGGCGTGGAAAGGACATTGCCCGGCAGTACGGGAAGGCTGACGATTGGCGCCACGAGGGGAGTTGCGCCGGGCTCTGCGGGGACCGTGCGTGTCGATGCCAGCGTATTCGGCGGTGGGATAAACACTCCCGAAAATATCAGGAACCAAACCGACAGAAACCGCAGCAACCCCGCTCTGTGAGATTTTTCTCTCGAGCCAACAGCACAATTTTTCAACGCCTTTCCTCCCGGTAAAATTTCCTTCACCAACATGCGTTCCTATAGATTACCACGACGAATCATACATTTGGGGGCTTGGCCAAAAATTTGCACGTATGTTGACTGTGTAAGAGAAACCGACAGGAAGTGCAATCTCATTGCACGATTGCACGGCGGTAATAGGCACCGTGGCGGCGTTGTAAAAGCTGGGCTGCAAAAGAGATTTTAGCGAATAGCGTTCAGCCGGCCGCAGGCAACCGAAATTAAGAAAAGGAGACAAAGCAATGGCTAACCAGGGAAATCGGAGCCTACGGCGGCTCCTGATAGCGATTACAGGATCGGTTCTGTTTGGACTCGTTTTACTGCCTCAGATCAAGGCAAGCGACATGGACCAAAAGGTTATTTATCATTTCGATCAACGCGTGCAGGTTCCGGGCGCGGTTCTCGAGCCGGGAACTTACGTGATCAAGCGCGCTAATTGGGGTGGCGACCCACACGTAATGCGCGTATTCGACAAGGACGAAAGACGCGTCTTTGCCACAGCGCTTACGATTTCCGTGGAGCGTCCGCGGCCAACATCGCGAGTAGAAGTTCGGTTTTATGAGACCAGGGGTGCTACACCGCCGGCCATCGAATCTTACTTCTATCCCGGCCGCACGATTGGCGAACAGTTCCTATATCCGAAGAGCGGACCGGTGCTGATGGGTCTGGCTACGGAAACCACGGAGAACAACACGTCATCTTCTTCGTTCACGCCTGCGGCCAAGGAACCTGAGCCCGAGGTCGTAAAAGAGGAGGAGAAGAGGGAGAACGAGACTACTGAAATAGCCGCAGCGGCGCCTCCGCCGGAACCTCCGGCACAAACCCAGACGGCTCCTGCGCCGGAACCTCCACAGGAGTTGCCGGCCACGGGTAGTCAACTGCCGTTACTCGCTCTGATGGGTGTGCTAGCAATGGCGGGAGGAGCTGGACTCAAGTTGCTCGTCAAACAGACTAGCTAAGTCCAACTTACGGTCTGAACAAGATGGCCAGGCGTCCAATGCGGCGCCTGGCTTTTTTGCATTAGAGGGAGCAAATAGCCGCCGCTCGCCGTTTATTCGCTTCTCTAATGACCCAGGGTGGTTATAATTCCTGTATGGCATGGGAACGCCAGCCGAGTAGTGGAGAAGCGGGACTAACTTCGTTTGAAGCGCGACAGAATACCCTTACGCAACCAAAGAGCTCCGCTGCGGATACACCGAGCGAGCACTGCCCGAATTGTTCGCAGAGGCTGATTTCGCGGCAATGCAAGATGATCTGTCCGCGCTGCGGATATTTTCTTTCCTGTTCTGATTTCTATTGAGGCGAATGCTAGCACGATGAAATACGTTTTAAAAAGAAAGATCCCGGAGGCCTCCGACATCTTACTGATGGAGAGTGGCTCCCCAGAAGTGGCGCGCCGTGCGCTCGAGAGCATACGGAGAACTTTTCCGGATGCTAGGTATCACCTCTGTACCTGCCAGCCAGTTTCCGTTTCTGAAGGTTTTTCCAGTGTTTTACGTGTGTCCGACTATTCCACGCCGCGTCGCAAGCTGGGTCTGTTGTTCTCGCTTCGCCGCAAGCCATGGCAGATCCTGGCGATCCTCTGCACCGGCGAACCAATTATGTGGTATTGGAAAATGCTGGCCGTGTTTCTGCTTCCCCTTAAGGTGCTGGTCGTGAACGAAAATGCAGATTATTTTTGGCTGGATATTGGACACCGGCAGAATTTGCGCCGGTTCTTGAGCGACCGCTGGGGAGTCAACCTGGAGGCGCTTCTTCTAACGTCATTGCGGGCGCTGTTGTTTCCTTTAACAATTCTTTACTTGATTCTGAATGCCAGTTTTCTGTATCTCCGTCGGGCGCGCAGATTGCTTCTTTGGAAGATCACCGGCCCTCCATCCCATCATTCTGGAATCCAGGCAAGACCGCCGGAGCGCACCTCGCATCGGAACGGAGCGGAATCGGCCACTGTCACGGAGTACTCGCACGCCGGCAAAGAACCCTGATTCTTCCCCGTGTGCTAAGATTGTATCCGAGGACAAAGTTTCCACCGATGATTCAACTCACTGAGAGTGCTATTAGTAGGATCCGTCAGGTTGTCGAGCATGAGCCCAACGTAGGAGGGTTGCGTCTGGGCGTTCGCGGCGGCGGCTGCTCCGGCCTCACTTACGCCATACAATTCGATGCCGAGGCCCGCCCACGCGATAACGTCTTTGAGTTCGAAGGCGCCAAGGTCTTCATAGACCCGAAGAGCCTCGCTTATCTCGACGAGCTGACGCTCGACTATAAAAAAGATCTGATGCAGCAGGGTTTCGTATTCCACAACCCCAAAGCCAAGCACTCCTGCAGTTGCGGAACATCGTTCTCGGTCTAGCTGAGTTCCTCCTCACGGCGGGAAAAAGGCTATACTCCTACCCCCATGCCCCGGGTTACTTTTTTGCCGAGTCACCGAATCGTCCACTACGAGTCTGGCGGTTCGCAAGATCGAATCGGAAAGCCGAATTCGATTTTGAACATAGCCATCCGCCATGGCATCAACCTAAGGCATCTCTGCCGCGGAATCTGTGCTTGCACGACTTGTCATGTCATCGTGACCAGCGGCGCCGAGCATCTTTCAGCGATTGAGCCGAATGAAGAGGACCGCTTGTCTCGAACGCCGGGACGCACTCCGCAGTCGCGCCTGGCATGTCAGGCGGAGGTTCGCGGAGACATTGTCATATTCATCCCTGCGAGCTGAATTGATCTGTTTAGCCGGCGGCGCCATCTTCCAGCCGGAAACCGATTTTCACAGTCACCTGAAATTCCGTCACCTTACCTTTTTTCAATCATTCCGCGCATTTCGACCACCTCAAACCAGGCCAATTTACGAATCGTTCCGGACGCCTTTGCGACGGCATTCCTGGTCGCCTCAGCAAAGCTCTTGGGCGAGGTGCCCACTATCTCAATTTTCTTATAAACGCGATCCATGGATTCTTCCTCCTTGGCTTCCAGTTTACTTGGCCTTTGCGGCATACCTCAGAAATAATCCCTCGGCGCTTACCCCGATGCTAAACTGCGGATAAACGAAGAGGTGTTCTATGGACATTGTAACTACAGCAGTTGATGAATATTTGCACGCGATCATTCCGGAACGCGACGCGGTGCTTCAGGAGATGGAAACTCTCGCAGAGAAGCGGAAGATTCCGATCATCGGACCCGTTGTCGCTCGCATTTTGTATCAACTCATCCGGCTCGTGAGGGCTCGGACAATTTTTGAAATGGGATCTGCAATCGGATATTCGACGATTTGGATTGCTCGCGCCGCCGGGGAAGGCTCCGTGGTGTACTACACGGATAGCGACGCCGAAAATGCACGCCAGGCGGAGCAGTTCTTCGAGCGCGCCGGCGTGCGCGATCGCATCCGCATTTTACGCGGCGACGCGCTGGAACTTCTCGACAAGACGCCCGGCGAGTTCGACGTAATATTTAACGATGTTGACAAGAAAGATTACCCGCGCGTCTTCCATAAAGCCGTGCCGCGCGTCCGCAAAGGCGGCTTGTTCATAACAGATAATGTCCTATGGAGCGGCCGAGTGACCGAACAGCACCAGGACGAGGCCACCCGAGCGATCGTAGAATTCAACCGCCTGATCTATTCCTCACCGGTGTTATTTCCAACGATTCTTCCCGTGCGGGACGGCGTCGCTGTTTGCGAAAAATTATAATGAGCTTAACAAATTCTAATTGGCTTAATTCAACCGGGCGAGAGATCTCTGGAGGTCGGTAATCATCTTGCGAATCTCGTCGGCATCCTCAGTGGCAGGTTCCAGCAGCAGGTAATGATTCAAATCGGCGATGGCGTCGCGGTAGCGATGCAGATGAACCAGCAGAGCGGCGCGATGTTTCCACTCGTGAGGCGCATCAGGCTGAATAACCAGCGCCATCTCCGTAATGAGGAGTGCCTTGGGAAACTGCCTAGCATTCATGTAAATGCTCCGCAGATTATTTAACATGCGCCCGATAATGTGACGTTTGCTCACGGCCTCCAGATAACACTTGTCAAATGGAACTGAATCGCCCATCAGGTCGTTCATCTGCTGGCGGCAATCTTCTTCGCTGAGAATGCGTCCTTTGGAATAGGGGTCAATGAGAATGTCGAAATACGGATGCTTCACGAGAAAATGGCCCGGCAATCCGACGCCAACCAGGGGCATCTTCAGCCGTTCCGCAATTTCTAGATAAACGGTAGAGAGCGTAATCGGTATGCCTGTCTTGCGGTCCATAACATCGTTCAGGAAGCTGTTGCGGGGATCGTAGTAATCTTGGGCGTTTCCAACGAAGCCTTCTTCTTCGAAAAGATACTGGTTGAGGCGTTCGATGACGTGCATGAAATCCATTTCGCCGGTGATTCTCTCGCCGATTGCGGCGGCCATAGCGTCCAGCCGTTGAATATATTTCGCGGGATCGAGATCCGGATACTCCCCGGCAGCAACAACCAGCGCCGCGCGGGCGAGGCTGATCTGCTCGTCTGGTTGCTGCATCATCTTTTGCAGCATGTCCCGTTGGTGCTCCGGCAGACCCTGTGGACGAATCATTCAATCTCCTGCGTCTAGCCAACCGCTCCTGAGATCGTAACAGAATTTTCAGGAGATTGGTGATCTCCGCGACAGTCTCTCGATGAATGCCGCGATATTCGGCGGCAGCGATTCCCCGCGAGAAGCGGCGGCAAGAAGCCGCTCGACATCGTTCCATTCATCGAGATCGAACCATTGCTCGAGGATCGCCAGTCGATAACCCAACTTCTTGGCATTCCTGATGGTCTGCGCGAATGTGTTGGAAGTGCTCCATTCGACTTCTTGAAATAGCCGTTGATCGAAGCTCCTGCAACCGATCAGATAGTATCCTCCGTCTTCCGCGGGTCCCAGGGTCAAATCGCAATCGTCGAGTTGGCGAAAAGCCTGTTGCACGATCTCCGGCTTCAGCGTTGGACTATCGCTGCCGAAGATCACAACCCGCCGGGCTCCCGACTCAAATGCGCGCTCAAAAGCCGCAGCCATGCGTTCTCCCAGACTAACCCCCTCTTGTAGAGCACAGCCGAATCCCTCCGGCAATCGAATGCCGAAATTCTCCAAAAGATCGTCAACTTGGTCGCTCAGAAACAGCCACCTTCTTGCATCAGGCACCGCCCCTGCCAGGAGAGACGCAACGTCGCTGGTGGAAGCGCAATGGAGCGCACAGGCTTCTTCTGCATTGAGGTGCGTTAACAGCCGCGACTTAACCTTGCCCGGCTTTGGAGCTCTCGCGAACAGGATGGCGCAGTCTTCTCCGCTCTCGCAAAGCCGGACGGAATGGTCCGCAATCTGATGAGGTATCAGATCCAAAAAATACCTCCGAATGTCGAAAGGGAAATGGAGCTAGATAAACAACTCTTCATCCTGCGTGGCGTGGTCTACGGCAGCCCCTTTACGGTGAAACAAGACATCGAGCGTCGTGCGCAAGCCCGTCAGTACCGCCGAGATTTCCCGTACGGGCTTCAAAATGGAGCTTCTGACTGTCTCGGTCGTCTCCTCGACGCGCCCGATCGTCTCAGTCACGAGTTCATCAATACGAACGATCTGCACCTGTGCGCGCTCGGAGGCATCCGTTACCAGACCATCGAGGCGCGTGACCTGCCCTTTCACCCTGCTGGTGATGTCCAGAAGGTTGGAGGAAATTGCGCTGAATTTTTCTTTGCTTTCGGTGATGATTTCGCGAGCGGAATAGAGAACCGGTTGTACGTCCTGGCTGATCTGATCCGCCAGCGATTCCAGCCGCGTCGAAAGTTTGCGGAATTTCGTCGCCATTATTATCACCGCGACGGCCTGAGCCAGCATCGCGAGAGCAATGACTCCGACTAGCGCTGTGAGAAGGGACAGCAGGGATTCCACTTCGGAATTCATCTAATTTTCCCCCAGAGCGACGGCAGCTTGTTTGAAGCTCCAGCGACGCATGCGCTAGAGATTGGATTTCGCTTGGGACTCGGCGCGGTACGCCTGTTTGCCGGCTTCGACCGCGGCAGCCAAATTGTCGCGCTGCTCAGAGATAATGTCCTTGCCACGCTCCACGTAGTCTGCAGCTTGATCCCGTAGTTCGCGGCTCTTTGTGACCACAAAGTCGCGGCTCTCTTCGGCTTTACCGGCAATCAATTGCCGGGTCTGTTCGCCAGCTTGCGGCGCGAACAGAATTCCAATCAGCGAACCGATGCCCAATCCAGCCAGAAAATAAAAGAACCTGTTCCCATCATTATCTTCCATCGGAATTTCCTCCGAATCTTCGTAGGCTTGTTGCGGCTAGGGTAATATTATCACTTCGTTTCCGGTGAGTACAACTGTTTCACGAGATGTCGGCTTATTACGCCAGATCGAATTTATGACGGCGAAAGGCCGATGCGGCGGAGCAAGTCCTGGAACCGAGGCTCGGTGCGAATGCCTTCCCACTGTTCATCCACCTTGAGGTACATCAGCCCTACTGAACCTTGCTGAAAGGCCTTATCGAGCCACTCGAATGCTTTGTCCTTTTCCCCAAGGGCGACGTATGCCGCCGCAATTCGGAGCGCGGGGAGAGAGCGGTTCGTCGTTTCCCGTTGGTTTCTCCTGGCCTCGGCCTTTAGAAAGGTCTTCTTCGCCTCCAGATAACCAGACGAGAGATATTTTTGTTCCACAAGGGAGCCAAGGTCCTTCTTGCCGCCAAATCTCAGCGCCGTAAGCAATTCGGCGATAGCTTCTTTCTGCATCTTCTTTTGCTCGTAAATGTGAGCCATGCGACGATGGCGCCGCTCCGAGTTTTCATCCGGATCAGGCGTTGCAAGGAACTGTTGAAGAGCTTCGTCATAGCGGCCGGCGCGGTCCAAAGCGACGCCCAATGAGTTTCGCTTGTTCCCGGAGAGTGGGTCGAGCGCCTGTGCGCGTTTCATCTCCGCAACAGCTTCGTCAAGCCGTCCCCGAGACATTAAGTGGTAACCGAACCACTGATGAGCCATAGAGTTGTTAGGGTCAAGAGCAATGGCTCGCTGCAATTCTTTTTCCGCTGCAGACCAATTCCAATCCAGAATGAATGGGTGACCTCCGAGAGAGACATGTGCTTCGGAAAGAGTCTCGTCGAGTTGGAGCGCTTTGAGAGCCGTCGCCTTGGCCTTTGGGAACGCCACCTGTGTCGGCCAGATTCCAAAAGTGCCTAAAAGACCGTACGAATCGGACAATCCCGCCCAAGCCGGCGCGTAAGACGGGTCATTCTGCAAAGCTTGCTCAAAATATCCGATGCTCTTCTCCAAACCTGCTTTGGTCCACTTGCTCCATTCGTAGCGGCCTCTCAGATACGCTTCGTTTGCCTCGGGGTTCACGGGACGGGCATGAGCCAATCGGGTTTCCTCCTGGGGACTAAGCTTGATCGTTACTTCATTTGCGATGGCGCGCGCGACCTCGCCTTGCAAAACCAGGATGTCCCGCAGGTCTCCCTCATAGGTCTCGGCCCACAGGTGATGATCTGTTGCAGCCTCGATTAATTGTGCCGTGATCCGCACCCGGTTGGCGGAGTGCAGCACCGCTCCCTCCACCACTGCGTCAACGTGTAACTCGTGCGCGATTTCCGGCAGCGTTCTGTGCGTGTCATTGTAGTGCATGACCGAGGTCCGCGAAATCACCTGCAATCTGCCTATCTTTCCAAGAGAGGTGATCAGCGCTTCCGTCATTCCGTCGGCGAAGTAATCCTGCTCGGGGTCGTGAGAGAGGTTTTCAAAGGGGAGCACAGCCAAAGATTCAATATGAGGTGGGCGCGCTGGTCTCAGAAGTCTGACCCGCAACTCCGCAACATTCAGTGCTATCGCGGCTCCAAGAAGGCCTACAGATGCCAGCACCGCCGCCAACCAGCGCCATCGTAAGGATGAAGACACGACTGGCGGAAAGACCGGGATGGGCACCCGCAGTTCCGGCTCTGCTGCGCCGTTTTCGATGGATTCCATGACTCGAACGGAGGTTCCGATGATGGAGGCGCAGCGGCTACTGCTCCAATGCCTTCGACAGGCGCAATGAAACGATAGCCGCGGCGC
>Ga0206899_1044_pt1 | contig 11346 bp, 11 predicted proteins | sample Alteio_BWOrgHeat_48_FD_152948 | JGI IMG/M metagenome (GOLD analysis project Ga0206899, IMG submission 152948) | Enriched cells from forest soil in Barre Woods Harvard Forest LTER site, Petersham, Massachusetts, United States -... | ecosystem: Environmental > Terrestrial > Soil > Temperate forest >...
GGGCAACGAACGCCCAACCAACGCCCGAACTCACCAACACCCCCAGCTCGACGGATACCCATCCCTTCCGCAGAGCGCCGAACCGATTCGGCGCGTCCCAAGCCCCACACGCCGCGCATCAATCACATCCCGTGGCCGCGCTTCGTGAGAACGCGGCTGACTTCTCATTCCCGCTCCGCACCTCGTAAAGGTGTCAGGGATGAATAATGGCATATTTCATTTTGCGGGCAAGCGCGCGAAGTTGGCCGCGCTGCGCCAATGGTCCACCTGCAATCACTCCGCGATCCACCGGCGCCGTATCCGTCATACCCTGCCCCCGCAACCCCCGTTCGTCGGAATAATATTTGACAGGGCTACCACCCGACTTTAATTTGGTCTGAAGCAATTATGGCCGACAATAATCCCATCCTGCCCGGCGCGGTCCCTCCCAAGCCGGAGACCTCCAAGATTCAGCCCAAGAAGGAAACGGTGCGCATTAATTTGCCGCCCAAACCCTCCGCCGCCCCGACCATCAAGCTGCCCACTTTGCCCCCTGGCGGCCCCTCCGTCGCGCCGCCCTCTTCGATTGCGCCGCCGCCCTCGTCCACCGGCCATGCCGCGCCTACCCGCGCCGCCGCTGCGCCCATCACTTCCGCCCCCACGGGACAGCGTCCCGCGTCCCAGCAGCAGCGCGCTCCATCGCGCCCGGCCGCGCCCACCGTCAGCGGGCTCGACAAGGCGCTCGCCATCGCCGCCGCCGTCGCCGGTCTGGCGGCAGTCGGTGCCACCGCGTATCTGGTCTGGGGCGGCGTGTTCACTGTCGCGCAATAGACCCCATTGGGGCATTCGAGTCGTTCCATCGCACAATCTTAACTGACCATGGCTTCACCCAACATCTTGACGCTTACCCAGGACAATTTTCAACAACAGGTGCTGAAATCCACCACGCCGGTGCTCGTGGATTTTTGGGCCGAATGGTGCGGTCCCTGCAAAATGATCGCGCCCATCCTGGATGAACTCGCCGATGAATATTCCGGCCGCGTGATCATCGGCAAGGTCAACGTGGACGAACACCAGTCCCTCGCCGCCGAGTACGGCGTGCGCGGCATCCCCACCCTCCTCCTCTTCCAAAACGGCCAGGTGGCTGAACAAATCGTCGGGGCGCGCGGCAAGCGCGACCTCAAGGCCAGCCTCGACAAAGTCGCGGCCTGAGCGTCCCTTCCCGCGGACGCGGGAGCGATATGCCGCTTATCCTGACGCCCCGGCAGCTCAACCTCCGCTCCCATTTCTATCAGCAGTTCGGCCAGATGACCGCCGCCGGTCTCAGCGTCCCTAAAACGCTGGAGACCCTCGAACGCAATCCCCCCGCCGCTTCCTTTCGCGAACCCATCCGCCATCTGCTCGCGCAAATCTCGCAAGGCGCAACCGTCGCCGACGCCACGCGCAGCCTGGGCCGGTGGATGCCTGAATTCGACATCGCGCTCATCCAGGCCGGCGAACACAGCGGCCGGCTGGATGCCGTCTGCAAACTGCTCGCCAGTTACTACGAAGACCGTGCCCGCATGCTCACCCAAATGTTGACCGATGTGGCCTACCCGGCCTTCGTGCTGCATTGCGGCATCTTCCTCTTCCCAATGATCTCGCTGTTCAACGGCGGCACGCTGCTGGGTTTTGTCATGAAATCCTTTGGCACGTTGACGGTGCTTTACACGCTGGCTTTTTCCCTGATTTACGCCGCGCAAGGCCGCCACGGACTCGCTTGGCGAAGATCGTTGGAAAGCCTGCTCCGCCCGATTCCAGTATTGGGCACCGCCCGGCAGTCCCTCGCGCTCGCCCGGCTCGCCGCCGCCCTTGACGCTCTCACGAATGCCGGAGTGACCATCATCGAAGCCTGGACCATGGCCGCCGCCGCCAGCGGTTCACCGGCCATTCAAAGCGCCGTCGCGGCCTGGCAACTACAATTGGCCGGCGGACAAACGCCCGCTGAACTTGTCAAAAGCTGTCCTTTGTTCCCTGAACTGTTCGGTAACCTCTACTACTCCGGCGAAATCAGCGGCCAACTGGACGAAACCCTGCGCCGCTTGCACACATACTATCAAGAGGACGGCAGCCGCAAAACCCATCTCCTCGCCAAGTGGGTTCCACAAATTATTTACTTCGGGGTGGCCGGATACATCGGCTACAAGGTCGTTCACTACTACGCCGGATACTTCAACGAGATTGACCAGAACAGTAAACTTTGAAATCCAGAAACTCTTCCGAATTCAGTCACACCGCCTGCGCTAATATCCAATCATCCAATTTCAAAATCACCCGCCCACCATTCTTCTCCCTCGCCCCTCCGAGGGGAGAGGGCCGGGGTGAGGGGCGGCTCCGCCTGCATGCGACTAATTTACGCCGCCTTCTTCCCGTGCTGGCCCCTGGATGCAAATCAGCCGCGACGGCCGCATGTTCTCCCTCGCCCCCGCCACGGGGGAGGGCCGGGGTGAGAATTCCCCGAAACCAGTGTTCGCGCTTTGAACCCCCGAACCGATTGACGGCTCCCTCGCTTCTCCCTCTCCGCTCCCGCAGCGGGAGGGGAGAGGGCCGGGGTGAGGTGAGGGGGTCTTGGGAGGGACCACCCGATGGACATAACGAGCTTTGGGATAAGCTGCTGGCACGGTTGTTCAAATGATTCGGAAAATCCGTGTTCATCTGTGTCCATCCGTGGTTTACGTTTCCTGAACTCCATCCAGCCGCACCAGGCGTCCGATGATTTACGCCGCCTTCTTCCCGTGCTGACCCTTGGCATGCAACCGCTGGCGGAGGCGTTTCACCTTTTGATGCAACCGATGGTTGGCCCGCTTCAAATGCCGGACTGCGGGCGTTTTGCCGTTCGCCGCCTGACCGGCGGACACCGGCAACGCACCCAGCGCCACCGTCGCCACCACGAGCAATATGAGCAACTTCTTCATGAACATTCCTTGTTTGTACTGAATTTCGATTTCCGACGCACGGACTTTTACAGCATTGCAAATCAAGACGCGGGACCGCTGCCGATTGTTACAAATGCCTGTGCTTATTAAATGAACCGCTTTCCTCGGCTGGCTTAAGGAACACACCTGCTTTTGCTGCCAACCTGGAAATGCAAACTGGCACGGCAGGTTCCGCTTCGAATTCAATTTACCCGAAGCTCTCAGAGCAAATGTCGCCCAGATGAAAAACAGGAGATGACCAGCCGGGCTTTATACGGATGCGAACAATGATGGCATTTTACACGGCCAAGCATGGGCATTCTTGCGTTCTGCAATGCCAAATTGGCACGTTCCAAGCGGCACTCGGGTCCTATGCCGATATCGCCAAGCTCAGGTGGGTATGGACAGTGTCCTGTTCGTGGACAAAGGCTTGGAATTCAAGACACTTTTGACTCACTTCGTTTTGCAGGCCAAGGCGGATTGAGCGCTGGCACCAGAAGTGCTGTCTAAGAAGTATGCAGAAATCAACAGTTCAAAGCCATTCGACCCTGACGCTGATTTTCGCCGCCATCATGGCCAAAATCCACGCGATGCTGGAATCCGCCGCCCCGGTCGGCTACCAGGACGAATCCGGCTTTCATCTCGGCGTTCAACGCGCCCATAAGGACTGACCGCTGGTCGTCCGCCGCCGGTTCCCGCGCCTTCAGTTCGGCGCTCCTCCTCCCGCCCCCTTCTCTGCTTCCCGCAATGCTCGATCGCTCCGGTTCTCTTGGATTAAAACAATTTAACTTTTGTTGTTACATTCCAAATAGCGGTATTTGCAACCTTGGCGGGCAATCATTGAGAGCGGTCGTAACGTCTTCCTCTCCACCGTCTGCGGAGAAGAGGGCGGGGTGAGGAGGAATTCCGCGCACGTCAGCCCTCCACTTGGCTATTGGCTATTTTCTATCGGCTATAAACGTTTTCCTCCGCCCCCACCATTCGGCGTTCGATGTTCGATGTTCGCCTTTCCAAACCAGCCCTCGCAACGACGACGAACAAATCCGCCCCATTCACTGACGCTCACTCCGTTTTCTCCTCCACGACGCCGTCCGGAAAATATCCCTTCCTCATGATGACGTCGCTCAGGGACGCCACATCCGTCTGGGCCGGATCGAATGAAACACTGGCGGTTCCTTCTTGCCGGTTGATGTAAACCTCGCGCACGCCGTTCTTCGTCAGCAGCGCCTTTTTGATCGTCCGCTCGCACTGCTTGGTGGTCATTCCCTTGATGCGAATCCGCCGCGTTTCAATGTCATGCCCGCGGCTCAAAGCTCTTTCAAAAATCTTGAACATACGACTTTCTGATGGTTAACAACATTCAACTATGACACCGAAACGGCCACCTCGCAAATCCGTCACGGATTGGGGGTGTGATTTGAACGAGGGCAACCTCCTTCGTAGCGCAGATTTGTAATCTGCTGTATCGCCGAATTGCATTCGGCTGGCCGTCCAACTTTGCAAACACGCCCAAAATTTGGAATGGTTTCCTTACTGATTCTCTCCAACTCCATTGACCCAATCCTGGGGTTTAATTTGAGGTGAGGGTCACGATCGAAGTCACAGGCTCGCCTCTCAATACCTCGAAGAGGTTTTGGATCAAAGCCCAAGGTTGCACCGTCCGCGGGGCTACCTTGGGTAAATGCGTTCTCAGTTCGCAACCGCTTCGGAAGTCTCTGCAAAATGAACCTTTTAAAAGCGGCGCCGGGTTCGCAAATGAAATTGCGGGCTGACACGTGTATAGTGTTTCGAAATTCAATGTTCAGACCTTTCGTTTTGATCACAAACTGCGATTTTTGTCTTTGGCTTGCCTGGTTTTTCATGTGATTTCCAATTCCAGTATCTTGGCCAGCCGCTTGAGGTTGTAAGCCACCGCCTTCAAGGTTAGTTCAAGCTGGTTCCTGGCCAACCCCAGGTAGCGCGCGCGCCGGTAGCCTTGCCACTGTTTGAGATGGCCGAACACTCGCTCGATATTCCGACGGACCAGTCCTTTCTTGTGGTTCATCTTCACGTCCCTTCGGCTGAGCTTGATGTGATGCGCTCCCTTTTTCAAAATGCGGCTGTCAATGTCTCGTTCCCGCAACCAGGCCTGATTGGCTTTGGTGTCGTAGGCCTTGTCCCCGTAAACTTCCTCCGTATCCTCCGGTACCACTTGCCCGAACAGGTGTGCATCCTGCATCCCGGCGGTACTGACGAGCGCGCGCCTAATCAACTGGTGCTCACCATCGGTGCTCACATGGGCCTTGTAGCCATAATAACTACGGTCGTTTTTGCGGGTGTAACTGGCGTCCGCATCGGGTGCCGTGCCCTCCCCCACCGCCTCCGGATCCGGGCGTTTGCGGCTCGATTCAACAATGGTCGCATCCACCAGGGTGGTGCGCTTGACAATGTAACCGCGTGCTTCCAACTGACTGTTCAGCAGCCCTAGCAATTGCTCATGCAGGTTGCACTCGATGAGCCGCTGGCGGAAGCGGCAGATCGTGGTTTCATCCGGCACCATTTCAGAAGTGTCCAGTTGAATGAACTTCTGGAAACTCAACCGGTCCTTGATTTGTTCTTCCACCTGCGGATCGCTCAAACCGTAGAGATGCTGCAAAATCATGGTCCGCAACAGCACGCCGACACGGCAGGCGGGCCTGCCACCGGTGGCATAGGTGGCCGCCACACGCTGCTCAGCCTCGGTGAAGTCGACCTCACGGGCAATGGTCTCCAGAACTTTGTTGGCCGCACCGCGTTGCTGCATGGCCATGTCAAAAAAGGTGGGCTGCTTATCTCGTTTGGGTTGCATGGCTCTCTGATTCTCTAACCACATGCCTCGTTCAAAAACTTTTGCAGAGACTTCCTCCGAGGTTGAAAGACAAATTCGCCCCTCTCTTCAAATCACACCCCCAAATCCCACCACCCATTGCCATCCCGCCGCCACCGGCCTATAATTTTCCGCGATGAAACTCGATGAAGTTCAAAAAGCCGCGCAGGAACAGTTCGCCAAACAAAGCCGCCACTACGGCCGCGGTCACGTCCTGGAAAACATTGACGACCTCCGCGAAGCCTTGGAATTCCTTCCGCTTCCGATGCCGGCAAGAATCCTGGATGTCGCCACCGGCGCCGGTCACACCGGCTTGTTTTTTGCCAGCCTGGGCCACGATGTCACCGTGGCCGACATCGCCCTCCCCATGCTCGAACGCGCCGCGTCGGCGGCCGCCGAACGCGGCTTGTCCTTGAAAACCCGCCAGCACGCCGCGGAACAATTCCCCTGCCCTGATGGCGAATTCGACCTCGTCACCTGCCGCGTCGCCGCGCATCACTTCAGCTCGCCGGAAAGTTTTGTGCGCGAATCCGCCCGCGTGCTCAAGCCCGGCGGATACTTCCTCTTGATTGACGGCACCGTCGAAGACGGCCAGCCCGAAGCCGAGGCCTGGGCGCATGCCGTGGAGAAATGGCGCGACCCCAGCCATAACCGCCTCCTGACTCCCGGCACTTGGAGCCGGTTGTGCACCGCGTCCGGCTTCGCCATCCGGCAGGTCCTCGTCTCGCCCTTCAAGCAACCCGACCTCAACTGGTACTTCGAAGCCGCCGCCACCTCCCCGGAAAACCGCGCACAGGTGCTGAACCTTGTCGAAAACGCGCCTGCCTCCGTCAAAAAACTTTTCCGCCTCAGCCAGGAAGACGGCAAAATCGTCTGGTGGTGGCAACGCCTGACCCTCATCGCCCAAAAGCCAGCCTCCCACTGATTACTGTTCACTGATTATTGAATCATCTCTCCAAGGTCTTTCGTCTTGCGGAGCGAACCTGCTGGAGTTCAGCCTTCAGGCTGTTCGGGGCCGCAGCCATGCTAAAGCATGAACTCCAACATAATGCGCGTACTCACCCACTTCTAATCGCACCCCTTTCTCCGGTCAGCGACATTTCTCCTCGTCCCGGTCAAAAAAACCAGCCATGCTCCCCTCGCCTGCCTGTACTGGCTGGCCAACTGTTTACAAAAAATATGGAATCATCGTCCCCCACCATCCCCACCGTCTTGCTCCGTCCCGGCGAAGCCGACCGCATCGTCGCCGGTCATCCCTGGATTTACGCCGGTTCCGTCCTGCGCCTCACCCATGCCGCCGCTGATGGCGCGCTCGTGCAGGTCAAGGACCACCGCCAACGCTTCCTCGGCGTCGGCTTTTACAATTCCAAATCCAAAATCGCCGTTCGCATCATCGGCCCCGAACGCGTCCCGATCAATGAAGCGTTCTTTGAGGACCGCATCCGCGCGGCGCTCGCGGTCCGAAAAAAGCATCTGCCCGGCGCGTCCTCCTTCCGGGTCGTCAATGCCGAGAGCGACTTCCTCAGCGGCCTGATTGTGGACAAATACGAGGACGTCCTCGTGCTGCAAACCAGCGCCCTCGGCATGGACCAACGCAAGGAAATGATCGTCGCGGTGCTTCAAAAAATATTTTCCCCCCGTTGCATTCTCGAACGCAGCGACGCCGCCTACCGCAAGTTCGAGGGTCTGCCGGAAGCGAACGGCCTCCTCGCCGGCGCGATGCCCGGCCCGGTGAACATCAAGCTCAACGGCCTCGTCTTTCAATTGGACCTCGCCAGCGGTCACAAGACCGGCATGTATCTGGATCAGCAGGCGAATTACGAGGCCGTCGCCCGGCTTTGTTCGGGCGCCCAAGTCCTGGATTGCTTCAGCTTTCTCGGTGGATTCGGCCTGCATGCCGCCCGCGCCGGCGCCACCCATGTTCATCTCCTCGACCAAAGCGCAGATGCCATCGCCGCCTCCACGCGCATCGCCAATGCCAACAACCTTGCCGCCAAATGCTCCTTTGAGGCCGTCAACGTCTTCGATTGGTTCAAGGCCAACACCGCCGTCAAGCCCCACGAAAAAGTCGTCCCCCGTTTCGACGTTGTCATCCTCGACCCGCCCTCCTTCACCCGCACCCGCGCCGCCATTCCCGACGCCATGCGCGGCTACAAGGAAATTCATCTGCGCGCGCTCAAGCTCCTGAAAACCGGCGGCACGCTTGCGACCTTCTGCTGTTCGCATCACGTGGACGCCGCCATGTTTCAAGCCGTCATCCAGGACGCCGCCACCGACGCCCGCCGGACCTTGCGCCGCGTCGCCATTTACAGCCAGTCGCCCGATCATCCGGTCATACCCGGCATTCCCGAGACTGAGTATCTCAAAGGATTTGCGTTTGAAGTCGTGAAGTGAGTTGCTGATCACCGTATTTCGTGTTGAAGCGAAGCGTGCCAATATTCGCTGGCCTGAGCTGCGCCGTTTGCGCCGTTTGCATTCTTTGGCCGGCATCGGACGCAACTTCTGTCGCCGTGGCTTACGCGGGCATTTGCCTGAGCAGCGGGCTTGCCCTTCCTTTTGTCTCCAAACCTCGCCGCCGGCTGGCTTTTGGGGCGATGCTTTTGGGGGCGCTGGGCATTCTCGTCAGTTGCGAAAGCAGAAAGCTGGAGCGCATGCAGCCGCTCCAGGCGGGCCATTGGATTCAATGGCCCGCCACCAACGGCGGCGACGGCCACTTTTACTCCCTGACCCCGGCGGCGGCGAATTGGATCGAGGCGGAAAAGCTGGCGGCCGCATGGGGAGGCACGCTGGCGACCATCCACAGTGAAGCCGGACAGCGCTTCCTCAACGGAGCCTTTTTGACCGGTGACTTCGAGCATTTGCCGCTTTGGATCGGCTTGTTTGACCGCGCCACCAACGGCACCATGAGACTGCGGCTGCGAAATGCGCTCGCACGATTTGGTGTTCATCGCGAACGGTTCGCCTGGGTGACTGGCGAGAGGTTGTCCTACACCAATTGGAAATCGGGCGAACCAAACAACAGTCCGCCCGGCGAATACTATGTCACCGTGAACTGGGAATTCTCGGACGATCCGCCTCGAGGCGTAAAGGGAGACTGGAATGACACACCGGTTGACGGCACCACTGGCTACGGCGGCCGGACAACCGGCCCGTATTTCGGCATCATCGAGCGAGACACCGACCCAAAACTCCCTCTGCCGCGGATTCCGTACTCATGGCGAGCGGGCACCTTGGCCGGCCTGGCGCTGCTTGCGGGCCTTGGCAAATTGGCATTCAAGCCGCGCCGAACCTGAGGCCGCGCGTGGCGGCGGCTATTTCAAAAGTTCCCGCTGCCAGTTCATCAATTCGCCCTGGTGTACGTCCCAGCTCTCCGCCAGGTCCATGATGACCGCGCGGCTGGCAATCAGCGTCGGGTCAATCCCCAGCTCCGTCGCGCGCGCGTCGCGTTGCTTCTGCAATTCCAGTGCCCGCCGTTTGGTGGCGTCGCTGATGCGCCGAAACACCTGCTTGATCGGTTCCGGCCGTTTGAGAGCGGGCACCGCCAGGCCTTCCTGGATGGCGCGCGCCAGCCCCGCCTTGCGGCGGTCGGGAAACCGTCGCGGCACCAGCGGTTCCACCGGCTTGTCCCCGGCCGCGGCGGCGGCAATGTCCAGCAACGCCTCGTGCTGCAAAATAAAAAACGGCGGCCGGTCGGCGGCAATGGCCTCCTCTTCGCGCCAGTGCCAGATCTCCCGCAAAACCGCCATCGCAGGCCGGGTCAGGCGGTTGCTGCCCTTGATGCGCCACACGAGGTCCGGGTCGGGCACCTTGGGCTGCGCGCAATCGGCGATCAACCGCGCGCACGATTCCTGGTGCCACGCCAGCCGGCCCTTCGCCCCCAGTTCCGCAGCCAGCCGGTCCGCCAGCGGCTTCAGGTAATGCGTGTCGTTACGCGCGTAGGTTTCCATGCGCTCCGTCAACGGTCGTTGCGCCCAGTCCGCCTTTTGCGACCCCTTTTCCAGTGTCACCCCCAAATACTGGCTGACCAGGTGCGTCAGACCAAACTGCGCGATGCCCAGCAGCCGGCTCGCCAGCATCGTATCAAAAATCGCGCGCGGCACGAACTCATGATGTTTGCGCAGCAGCCGCAAATCGTAATCCGCCCCGTGCATGATCAATTCATGCTCGCCCAAAAACTTGAACAACGGCGTCAGGTTGATCGCGCCGAGCGGGTCAATCAACAGGTCGCCCGACGGGCTGCTGATTTGAATGAGGCACACCTTTTCCGGATAGGCGTGCAGGCTGTCCGCCTCGGTGTCCAGCGCGACCCAGGGGGTTGAATTCAGTTCGGCCACGGCGGCCGCCAATTTTATATCATCATCAATCACGGCAAAAAAATCGGTTCAGAGTTGAAAGTGCGGACAAGTCTAATGGACGGCGCAACGGGTCGCCAGGTTGCGGGAAAATCGGCCGGAAAAATCCGGCGTTCGTCAAACCTCGGCGGCGTTTTGATTCTTGAAAACCCCGTGCTCCTTTCGAATTACATGCGGCTGGCCAGGTCAATGTCCACCCTTACATCCGTTGGCGTCGGCTTGACGTAGCCAGGTTGTCCCGGCCTGAGCACGCCCGCCTTTCGATAGCGCGCCCACCAGGCCACCCGCGCCTCATCTGTCCACGCGTGCGCCTCGGGGCTCTTCAACAGCAGTTCGCGCAATTCCATCGCCGTTTGCGCCCGCAACGCCGGGTCCTTCTCCAGGCACTTGAGAATGATGTGGTCCAGTTCCGGGCTCACCCGGCTGGGCGAATATTGGCTGGGCGCAATCGGCGTGTCCTTCAAATGCTGCTCGCACAGCTCAAAGACGGACTCTCCGTCAAATACATAGCGGCCCGTCAATAAATAGTAACCCACCGCCGCCACCGAATAAATGTCGCTCCGCGGATCGTTCTTGGTCGAATCCTTGATGGCCTCCGGCGGCATGAACCACGGCGTGCCCTCCAACCCCTTGCCAGTCGTCGTGGAAGTCCGTTCGCGTGAGTTCTCGTCAAACCTCCGCACCAGACCGAAGTCCAGCACCTTCACCCAATCCGGCAGCCCGCCGCGGTTGCATAAAAACACATTCGCCGGCTTGATGTCACGATGCACCAGTCCCATGTTGTGTGCCTCCGAGAGCGATTCGCAAACCTGCGAGAGAATATAAATCACCCGGCTCTCCGGTTGCGGCCCGAACCTGCCCACCAAATCATGCAGGTTCAAACCCTCGAGATATTCCATCGCATAATAAAAAATTCCTTCGGGCGTATGGCCGTAATCAAAAATCTGGATCGTGTTTGGGTGTGTCAACTGGCAGGTGATCACCACCTCGCGTTCGAATCGCGCCACGGAAATCGGGTCCGCCCGGTCCGGCGTCAGCAGCTTCACCGCCGTGTCGCGTCGCAACAGCGCATGCCGCGCCCGGTAAACCACGCCCATCCCGCCTTCGCCAATCTTTTCTTCCAGCATGTACTGGCCCAATTGCTGCAACTTCAACTCCGCCTGGTTCAACCGCCGCCGCCACGTAAAATTCGTGTACGTGAACACAAACATCCCCG
>Ga0206899_1045_pt1 | contig 11211 bp, 16 predicted proteins | sample Alteio_BWOrgHeat_48_FD_152948 | JGI IMG/M metagenome (GOLD analysis project Ga0206899, IMG submission 152948) | Enriched cells from forest soil in Barre Woods Harvard Forest LTER site, Petersham, Massachusetts, United States -... | ecosystem: Environmental > Terrestrial > Soil > Temperate forest >...
TGGCCGGTAGACGTGCGGCCGGCGCGGCGCACGAACGAGCGGATGCGACGCGGGTGGCCGGTTTCCGCACCGCTTTCGGCGCTTTCTGCGGTATTGGTGTCTTGCGATTCCGGCGTGATGTCGTCGGGGCCGGTGCCCGGCTGTTCGATGGGCTGCATGGAGATCCCGTGCCGGTTGCCCGTCAATGGACGAGGGGCGCGCAGGCAACAAAAAAGCCGCCGAGGGCGGCTTCAGACTGTTCGGTGGAGCGGGCGATGGGAACATCATCGCGTTCCCAACTCGTTGATTGATAACGAGTTTTCCGCACTCGGCGAACCGAGATGGACGTTATTATGGACTGAAAACCCACTCTCGGGCAACACTCGCTCCGAGTAGGTCCAGTGCGAGCCATGGACTGCCGACAATAGTCGATGTACCTGAGCGCTCAACGCCACACGGCCAGTCCATCATCTCCCTTCGGCAGGAACTCCTCGCGTGCACGCAGCAGGAACCGCTTTATCGGCTCGGATGGCTCGCCCAGACGGCGCAGCAAGTAGGTGGATAGCATGGGCGTGCCTGCCAAGGGACGGACGGCTATGTCGGGGCGGTTCAGGGTCTGCACGTGCGAAGCAATAGCGAAACCGATGCCGTAGCCCGCACCGACCAGGGTCAGCATCACGCCTAAGCTCGTCACTTGGTCCGCCAGCTTGAGCGGCAAGGACGCGCCTTGAAGCACAGCCTGGATTTGATGGTGGCAGCCCGATCCCGCGTTCGGATGGCACAGCACCAGCGGAAACTTCAAGGCTTCATCCAGCGGCACCTCCGTGTGCACCAGCAGGGGGTGGCGCACGGGCACGATCACTGACAGCGGATCGGTCCACACGGGTTCGGCGACGAGGCCATCATTCACCGCATCCGAGAGTGCAAAGCCGATGTCCAGCAGATCGTTGTGGAGGCCTTTGATCTGCTGCGAGAAAGGCAGCTCGAAGACGCGAATCTCCAGTTCCGGTTCTTCTTCGCGGCTTCGCGCCAGCAAGGTGGCAATGTGGGGCTGCGCCAAGGTGTCGCAGATGGCAATGCGCAGATACCCCTGATAGCCCTGCGCCGCAGCCTTTGTTGCACTCACCGCCTGCTCCACGGTGTCTAGCACGCGCCGGCACTCTCCGAGGAACACTTGGCCGGCCCAGGTCAGTCGCGTCTGGTTTGCACTGCGGTCGAACAACTGCACGTCGAGCCTGGATTCAAGATGACGCATAGCGCGCGACACAGGCGATTGCTCGATGCCAAGGCGCTCGGCCGCACGCGCAAAATGCAATTCTTCTGCAACCGCGACGAAGTAGCGCAGTAGTCTAAGCTCCAATGCGGGCTCCTGCTCGGCGTTTTCGCGTGGCGAAGGGAAGCCGCCCCCTTCGCTTACGCGGGGCCGCACGTGACACACTCGCGGCATATGACTCTTGTCGTTTAGTCATTCAGTCGCACGGCTGTGAGTTCGCTGCAGTGGGTGCCATTCTCTAATTCCAACAGCACGGCAATTGGAGGTGGACCAAGACCATCTTCCATACCTAGCGAAGTAGAACGGCAAGCTGCCGTTTCAGCGTTTCCGGAATGGCTTCGGCGGGCGTAACCACAGCGCTCTGTAGGGCGTTATGCGCAGGAGAATCAGGTTTTTCGGCACCTAAGACCCGGATCGCTTCGGCCGCCACCAACTTGGCGCGTTCTGCATTCGTCATGAGATTGGCGATAGCCATGTCGGCCGTAACGTGGGCTTCGCGAGGGTGCCAGCAATCGTAGTCGGTCACCATGGCCAAACTGGCATAAGCCATTTGCGCTTCCCTCGCCAATTTCGCTTCCGGCATATTGGTCATGCCGATGACGCTGGCGCCCATGCTGCGATACCAGTTGGACTCGGCCAGGCTGGAAAACTGAGGCCCTTCAATGCAGACATAAGTGCCCCCTTGATGCAGGCGTGGGGCGTCAGCACCCAGGGAGCCGTGCACCGCGCGCGCCAAAACTTCTCGGGTCACCGGACAAACCGGCTGTGCCATGGAGACGTGGGCCACCACGCCATTTCCAAAGAAGGTGCTTTCTCGCCGACGGCTCAGGTCGATGTACTGATCCGGCAAGACGAAATCCAAGGGAGCTACGTCCTCTCTCAGTGACCCCACCGCTGAGAAAGACAAGAGGTAACGCACGCCAAGTTGCTTGAACGCATAAATGTTGGCCCGATAGGGTACTTCGGAAGGCAGCAGGCGATGGCCGCGTCCGTGGCGCGCCAGAAAGGCAACGCGGATGCCGTCCAGGGTGCCGGTCACGATCACGTCCGATGGCGCGCCATAGGGCGTCTCGACGCGCTCCTCACGGACTTGTGCAAGGGCATCCAGCTGATACAGGCCGCTGCCACCAAGGATGCCAATCAATGCGTCGCTCATGTCTTAGTCCAAAAAGTTGAAAGATGACATTTAGTCGCTCCAAGGCTTCTGCTTCTTACACCTTTCAACTTGTTGGAGGCGATCTGTAAGAACCTGGCCTGCCTGCACGACAAACCCGCATCGATTCAACAGGAGAACATCGCATGAGCACTTCAGTCTTGCTGGCGCGGCCACACACATTCATCGTTTCCGAGATGAAGCCTTTTCTCGAAGAGGCCGGATTCAAGGTGATCAAGGCTGAAAAGCCCGCCGATCTGACTGATTTGTCGCGAGCTTGTGCCGGTGCCGTGATTTCGCTTGCGGTGAGTTCCTCCATGGACGTATCTCCAGAAGATGTCGTCAAGCGGTTGAGAGAGGCGAACGCAAAGATGCCATTGCTATTTGCCGCCCTTTTGCCTTACGCCAAGATCAAAGACAGTTTGGATCGCGTCGGGCGGCAAGCTGGACTGACCGCAAAAGCATTGGGATTGGAGGATGGGGGCGTTCACCGAGCTGAGTTGGGGAGTGCATCAGCGCTGCTGTACCTGAGTAAGGACGATCTGGCAAACGCGATCACCCGACAACAAGCGTTACAAGCGGTGCGCCGTCATTTCGGGCTGCGCTGATGAAAAGACTGATTCTCGCCGGAGGGGGGCACGCTCATCTGGCGGTATTACGCCAGTTGGCGCGTCAGCGTCCAACAGGGCTGTCTGCCGTGCTGGTGACCCCTTCTGCCTATCAGCGCTATTCCGGCATGCTGCCGGGCTGGATGGCCGGGACTTACCCCTTGAGCGCGATGAGCATCGATCTGCGTCCGCTCTGCGCGGCTGCAGGCGTTGATCTGATCGAATCGACGGTCGTCGGCATGGATGCGGAGCGGCGATGCGTCGGTCTGCCGGATGGGCGTCACCTGGACTACGATCTTTTGTCGCTGGACACGGGCTCGGAAACGGATTGCGCCTGGTTTGAAGAGGTCGGCCCCAAGCTGCTGCCAGTCAAGCCGTTGGACGGCTTTGTCGAGCGTTGGTCGACGTGGATCGCCAAAGCACAGGGCAGTCAGAGTGCTCAAGCCGTTGTCGTGGGTGGTGGCGCGGCGGGTTTCGAGTTGGTGATGGCGGCACACGAGGCGCTGCGCGGAGTTGGGCGTGCTGACCTGCATCTGGTCGTAGGTGCCTCTGGACTGCTGCCAGAACATGGTCTGGACGTGCGTCGACGGGCAACGCGCTGTTTGCAAGAGGCGGGCATCGCAGTCCACACGCAGCGAGCGGTTGGCATTCCCGGTGGCGTGATGCTGGCCGATGGGCGCGAGTTGCATCCCGATATCGTGTTGGCCGCCACCGGTACGCGCGCGCCTTGCTGGCTGAAACTTGCCAAGTTGGCGCTGGATGAACACGGACACGTAGCGGTGGATGCTTTTCATCGCTCCTTGTCGCATCCACAGGTCTTCGCCTCTGGCGACATCTGTGCGCGCATGGACGTTGTAATGGCGCGATCCGGCGTGCACGCGGTTCACGCCGGCCCGGTACTGGCACATAACCTCTTGGCTGTGCTTTCGGACAAGCCATTGCGTGCCTATCGACCGAGGAAGAAATCCTTGTATTTACTACGCAGCGGCGAGCGGCACGCCATCGCATCCTGGGGTGGTCTCAGTGCCGAGGGGCGTTGGGTTTGGCGCTGGAAAGACGCCATTGATCGCCGCTTCATCGCGCGCCATACGCTTCAGGCGGCCTAATCACAAAATGGAGGAGCGATGTCATGTCCTTAATACCTTCACTGAGCCGGTGGTTCTCGAATGAAGATTGTCTTGATCCCGCAGATACTTCGACCCATGCGGCGCACCTCTTGGCCAGCCTGATGACCATGGCATGGGCCGTCGAGGCTCGCGATCCCTACACCGGCGGGCATCTGTGGCGGGTATCGGGCTACGCGCGACTGGTGGCAGACCGGTTGGGCTACAGCGAAGCCGATGCCGCACGTGTCAGCTTGGGCGGCTTCCTGCACGACTTGGGCAAGATCGCCGTGCCGGACGCCATCTTGCGCAAGCCTGGCCCATTGAGCGATGAAGAATACGCCGTCATCAAGACCCATCCCGATGTCGGCCGTCGCTTACTGGCCGGGCACCCTTTGGCCGAGTTGGTGCGAGATGCCGTGCTGTTGCATCACGAGCGCCCGGATGGACGGGGGTATCCGCTGGGATTGGCCGGCGAAGTTATTCCGCCGATGGCGCGGATCGTCGGGGTCTGCGATGCCTTTGACGCGATGACCAGCCATCGGCCCTATCGACCCGGCATGCCGCGAGATCGCGCCTTGTCCGTCATTGGCGAAGTAAGCGGCGCGCAGTTTGACCGGCACGTTGCCAACACCTTCCTGCAAATGGGCGGACAGGGTGTCTTCGACCACGTTATCAGCCACAGCGATGAAGGGATTCCGCTACGCGAATGCCCCATGTGCGGACCGACCTTGGTGATCAGACGCGAACACCACGCAGGTGACCACGTTTATTGCCGCAATTGCACCGGGGAATTCGAGCTCAAGGACGCAGTCGATGGGCTGATGGCCGTTCCCACCGGGGGCAAGGGCGGCCCAGCAGACCTGGAACCCGACATCGTACGGCGTTGATCGCACGAACAGTCCAAGCTGCTGTCGCAGCGCTACCGGCACAAGACCTGCTCAAGGCTTGTGCCATGCCGGTACCGAGCAAATGATGACGCGCGGATTCAGACTGTGGTTTTCATCGCGCATTGCCACCAGCGCGATCAGGATCGCCTTGTTCGTTGGAACGGTGCTGAACATCATCAATCAGGGGGGAGCCATATTCAGTGGTCACGATGTGGACTGGTGGCGACTCGGGCTGAATTATCTGGTACCTTATTTGGTTTCAAGTTACTCGGCTGTCCGCAATGAACTGAACAGGGGGCGGAATGAATAATGAGGCAATAACACTGCCCGCCGATGATGGCGGAATACGCCGATCAAACCATGATGGTTGGATGCGTGACGCGGCATTTCTGGATGATTTGCGTCGTCAAATGGTGAAGTTTGCCTCACTGCAATTGTCGGATACGCACTTGGCAGAAGATGCCGTTCAGGAGGCGTTGATCGGTGCCATGAAGAACGCGCAGAAATTTGCCGGCCGTGCTGCGTTCAAGACTTGGGTTTTTGCGATTCTCAAAAACAAGATTGCGGATACCCTGCGGCAACGCCATCGCTTGGTCGAGGTCAGTCAGCTCCTGCATTCTGACGAGGAAGACGAGGACTTTCACGAGCTTTTTGATCGCAAAGGTTTTTGGCAAGCCGATGAGCGTCCGCAGGCATGGGCCGACCCCGAGGCGACGACCAAGAATGCGCAATTCTGGCGGGTGTTTGAGGCCTGTCTCGATCATTTGCCAGGCCAACAGGGGCGCGTGTTCATGATGCGCGAATTTGTCGAGCTGGAAACGAGCGAAATTTGCTCCGCGCTTGATCTCACCGTAAGTAATGTGAATGTCATGTTGCACCGCGCCCGACTGCGTCTGAGAGAGTGTTTGGAGAATCGCTGGTTTCTGGAGGGTGAGTCATGCTGAACTGTCGCGAGGCCACCCGCCTGATGTCGGAAGCACAGGAGCATCCACTCAAATTGGGAGAAAAGCTCTCCCTCAAGATGCACGTGATGATGTGCAGCGGCTGCCGCAACTTTGGCGACCAAATGCATGTCCTGCGTCGCATCGTGCGCGCCTATGCAGAAGGCGCTGATGAGTCGGCAACGACGTCGGACCGGGACGATCAGGACGCACCTTGATCCTGATCTGGTTCGCGGTGCAGCCAGTGCAGGCGCTTGTAGTCGAATCCTTCCGCCAAAGTGGGTTTTACGACAGCAAAATAGGGCGAAACGTCAAAGTCGCGCGGCGCAAACAGACTGTGGTGGCGCACGCGCAAAATTTCCTCGATACAGGCCGGGCAATCCGGTCGTTCTGCCGAATGCTGTTCGACGATGGGCAGGATCGGGTATTGGATTGCTTGAAACGCCTGCGCAATCAGTGTGGAGCAGATCGCGCGTGTCGGATCGCCGCTGCCGAGCTGGATCAGCCTGCGGCGTAGACCAAGTGGTACCGGCGGGGTGGGCAGCAGATAACGCGCCAGGTCGAAGACATTGCGCAAGTCATAGCGATGCCCCAAGCGTTGGATGGCATGCTCGATGAGTCGTTGTGTATCTGGTTTCCGCAGTCCCACGGGGCGGCAGATCCGTGTGTGCAGTCCGTCAAATTCTTCGATGCCGACGCTGCGCACCCCTTCAACGGTATCCGCCTCGACAAAGCAATGCGATGGGGCGCGCCCGACTTGGCGCAGCGCATCGAATCCGACAAACAGCGCAGCGTGCGACCAGGTCGATTGCGTCAGGTACTTGATGGCCGAGCTGATACGGCTGTTGCCTTCAACGAGCAGCACGTCGCCAGGCTGCAAGACGGCCAACAGACGCTCGCCGGTGACGGCGGGCGCCGTGCTATGAACGTGAACCGGGCGGGACAGATAGGTGGCGAGTGCCACTCCGAGCCGGCTCAGCAGTGCAGTCATCGCGTGCTCACTTGGTGTCGATGGGCATTTTGCAACGCCCGGCGATCAGGTGATCAACAGAAAAAACGCCCGGCCCCTTGGCCATCAGGTACAGCAAAACGGCGGCCCAGGTGCCGTGGGTCGGATAGGCGTCCGGGTAAACAAAAATCTGGATGACAGCAGTCATGCCCAACAAGGCCGCCGCCGAAAAGCGCGTGGCCAGGCCGAGGAGCAGCAGCAGCGGAAACAGATGCTCGGCAAACGCGGCCATCGGCGCCGCAAGTTCCGGTGGCAGCAGCGGCAGGCGGTATTCGGTGCGGAAAAGTTCCAGCGCGCTATCCGACAAATGCGGCCAGCCCCAGTGAAATTCGCCGCCGATCAGATCGATAGCCAAACCCTCGATCTTGGTTTGTCCCGATTTCCAGAACACCGCCGCAATGGCAAACCGCCCGACAAAGGCGATGAGCGAGTGCGGAATTCGAGAAAGCATATCGATGGCCCAGCTAAGGGCTTTGGCTGGAAAAGAAGTTCTTAGTGTTGACATGGCGGTCTCCTCATTCGTCAATCAATGACAGCGTCGTGAGCGCATGTGTCTGCAGCAGCAAGGAAAAAATGGCGGCGATGTCTGGCGGGTCGTCCAGCGGAGAGCACTCGTAAGCCTCTGCCAGACTATGCCCCGACATCAGTTCGCCCAGGAAATCGGCGGCTGACTCATTCAAGGGGATGAGCTGCACGGTGAGTTCCGGACGCACGACGAGCGCCGATTCGGCACGACTTGGGTCGATTCCTGACCAGTCTCCGTCGCTTTGGTGGGCCTGCCAGAGCGAGACGATGGCATGGCGCGAGCGAATCAGGCGCACGGCGGGGGCGAAGTGCAAACGGGCCAGACTTAAGCGCTCGGGCTGGCTCAATAGACCGGACAGCGCCTGGGGTGCCAGGCTTTGCGCATCGGCCGCGTGAAAGGCGCATACATAGGCCCACTCCAGTCGAGCGACATCGGCCAAATAAGGCAGGCTGGCAGCGGCCTCGAAGTTGGCAATGAAATCGGGGAAATCCCGCCCGTAGAATGCCAGCACCGGCGAGGTGGGGGGATGCTTGCAGGCGTGCTCACGCGCCATGACATGAAAAAAATCCTCGCCGACGAGTTGCCGCACGACCGGGAAAGTATCGGCCAGAGCGTCGATCAGCGAGATCACGACGTTGTTGCGATACACCGCGTAGCGCGCCGCCGGGTCGGAGCCGTTCCAAGCCGTAAGACCCGCTGGGGGTGGCAATTTTGAATCGAGCAACGGTTTGGCGAAGGCTTCCATCACACGTCCTCCAGCAGCGCATGGGCATGCTGCGTACCGACCGTGCCCATGATGCGTTCGGCGGCCCGTGCTTCGGCCAGCAACACGCCGAATGGCGGGATGTTCTGATCGCGCTCGATCAGGGTGGGCGTAGGTCCGAGACGTCGGATCGTGTGCTCGTACAGCGCCCAGACGGCCTCGGCTACCGGGGCACCATGACTATCGATGAGCAGCCTCGCGCCCGCCGCGTCGACATCCTCGGCGAACCCGGCCAGATGGATCTCGCCCACCGCTGCCAACGGCAAACTGTCGATGTAGGCAACGGCGTCGCGCTGGTGGTTGACAGCGCTCACATAGACATTGTTGACATCCAGTAGCAACCCGCAGCCTGTTCGCTGGACGATCTCGGCAATGAAATCGGCCTCGCTCCAGGTCGAAGCCTCGAACTCGACATAAGTGGCCGGGTTCTCCAGCAGCATCGTGCATTTGAGCGCGGACTGGGTTTGGTCGATGTGCTCGCAGACTCGACGCAGCGTGGCGTCGGTATACGGAGCTGGCAGCAGGTCATTGTAGAAATTTCGCCCATGACTCGACCAGGCCAGGTGTTCGGAAAAAGACTCCGGCTGATAGCGGTCAAGCAATGCTTTGAGGCGTTCGATGTGTGCGCGATCCAGCGGGGTTTCTCCGCCAATGGACAGCCCTACCCCGTGCACCGAGAGTGCGAAGCGTTCGCGTATCTTGGTCAGATAGTGGTGAAAGGGGCCGCCTGCCACCATGTAGTTCTCTGCGTGAACCTCGAAGAAACCCAAGGAGGGCGGGGCTTCGAGAATGTCACGGAAATGTTCGGGCTTGAGCCCGAGACCGGCGCGCAGCGGGAGTGCCGTGCGAGGCGAGGGAACAGCTTGAAGTAGGTTCGTCATCGCACGGCTCCCTTTCCTCAGGCCTTTTCCTTGAATTCCTTGAGCTGGCCCATGCCCGTGGGCGAAGTCGGCGATGCGGTTTTCTCGCAAGTGCCGGCGGGAACCAGCTTGAACGAATTGCCCTGATAGTCCTTCTTCGCCGTGCCTGCGCAGGTGGTACCCGCTCCGGCCTTGCAGTCGTTCTTGCCTTTCAGCGCAACGCCGAAACACTTCTCCTTGCCGGCCATCATGTCATCAGCGGCAAAGGTCGGCAGTGCGGCGGTGGCGAGTGCTGCGCCGAGGGCGAGGGTGAGTGCGGTAGCTGTAGTGCGTTTGTTCATGGTGATCTCCTGTTGAGTGAAAAGTGCGGCGAGCCGCGTTGACTTCCGGCGCTTCGGTCTCAAATGACACTGACTTCTCGCGCCAGACAAGCCATAGTCGTGGTAGCTCCTCAGATTCTTACAGTGGCTCCGATCAGGGCGTGGAAAGCAGTGCATCCAGGCGTCCTTGACGATCCAATTCGGCCAGGTCGTCAAACCCGCCAACGTGCGTTTCTCCGATGAAAATCTGCGGTACGCTGCGTCGCCCGCCGCTTTTGCGCACCATTTCTTCCCGCAAATGAATCGCTGTGCCGACATTGATCCTTTCGGGCATCACGCCCTTGCGCGCCAGCAACTGTTCGGCGCGCACACAGAACGGGCACCAATCGGTGCTGTAGAGGGTGACAGTTTTCACGGACTTTCTCCTTGGCGGGGCCAGGAGCTCAGCATGAAGATCAGCCCCACCCCCATCAGAATCAGATGAACAGGCTCCAGTCTTTCTACGATCAAGCACGATACGAGCGTGCCAGCAAAAATCGAAGACCCGATTCTTGCCAGGGTGTCGAGAAGAAAGGCGCGTGCTGACATGGTTGGCCTTCTTTCACCAACACGGACCGATTGCATCAGCCCACCTTGTAAGCGGCGAACTTGTCGTCGACCTCTGTCTGAAACAGATGGTTGCTGTAGTTCGACAAGGTTTTGACTGCGCACGCCAGCACGACTTGCAACGCGTGGTTTTCCGTGTACCCGGCGGCAAGGAAGGCTTCACCGGTTGACTGGCTTGGCTTGCCGCCAGCCTTCACCATTTCTTGAGCAAAGCTGTAAAGCGCTTGCAATTTCGCATCTGGAATGGATTGGTGGGCGCGGATCGCTGCCAGAACCGGAGCGGGCACGCCAGACATCTTGTCGGCCAACATGCTGTGCGCCGCCGTGCAGTAGTTGCAGCCGTTGAATTGGCTGATGGCAAGAAACACGACCTCTTGCTCGGCCGGGCTAAAGCCAGACTTCTGACGAAAGGCGGCATATCCATGCAAATAGGTCGATAGCACGCCGGGCACATTGACCATATTGGCGTACATGTTGGGAATAAAACCGACAGCTTGCTGCGCGGCGTCGAGTACAGCCTTCTGCTCAGTGTCGGCGGTATCCAGCGTGATTGGATTGAGGGCTTTCGCGACGAAATGTTGCGTCATGATGGACTCCATGGGTTGAGGTTGGTGACGCTTGGTCGTAGCCCACGACCTGGTTCTTACACCCAGATCAACGCCGTTCTGTGTAAGAAATGGGCGAAAGCTGACGACTGAGGGCCTATGAGGGGGATGAAACCCCTAGCCATTCGCCCAAGGAGTCCTTTTATGCATGCCACGTTGCCCTTGCTGGAAGTCAGCGACTTTCCCGCCATTGCCCGCGACACCCTCACGACCCTGCAGGTCAACCTCGGATATCGTTGCAATCAGTCCTGCGTGCACTGTCATGTCAACGCCGGGCCGACCCGCAAGGAAATGATGAGCGAGGCAACGCTGGCGCTCATTCCGCAGGTGCTGCGAGCAAGAGGCATCAAAACGTTGGATCTGACTGGCGGTGCCCCGGAACTGCACGGCGGGTTTCGCGCGCTGGTGCGCTCTGCAAATGAAATGGGCGTGCATGTCATCGACCGCTGCAACCTCACCATCCTGTTTGAGCCGGGTCAGGAGGATCTGGCCGAGTTCCTCGCCGCCCACCAAGTGGAAGTGGTGGCCTCACTACCGTGCTACAGCGCGGACAACGTGGACAAGCAGCGCGGTAA
>Ga0206899_1014_pt1 | contig 10954 bp, 11 predicted proteins | sample Alteio_BWOrgHeat_48_FD_152948 | JGI IMG/M metagenome (GOLD analysis project Ga0206899, IMG submission 152948) | Enriched cells from forest soil in Barre Woods Harvard Forest LTER site, Petersham, Massachusetts, United States -... | ecosystem: Environmental > Terrestrial > Soil > Temperate forest >...
CTGACTCCGGAAAGCCGCAACATGATCGACGCCGCCAGGCTGGCGCTGATGAAACCGAGCGCGATCGTGGTGAACACTTCGCGCGGCGGCATCGTCAACGAAGCTGCACTCTACCAGGCGATCTCGTCGAGCAAGTTATTCGGCGCCGGCTTCGACGTCTTCGAGGTCGAGCCGCCGACCTCGGATCATCCGCTGATGTCGCTGCCCACGTTTGTGGGAACGCCACACGCGGCCGCCGGTACGATCGAAACCCAGGCGCGCAGCTCCATGCTGGCAGCCTCGCAGCTGCTTGAAGCACTGGGCGGCGGTCAGCCGCTCGGCCAGGTGGCTTAAAGAGCAGCTTAAGAATTGGCCTGAAGGAAGCGTCATGGCGGCAGCGAACGAACTCGCCCATCCGATCAAGCAACGGTTGCAAGCCGGCGATGTCGCGCTCGGCATGCCGGTGCGGCTTTCACGTTCAGGCGACATCGCCCGCATCGCCAAGTCGACCGGGCATGACTTTCTCTTCATCGATTGCCAGCATTCGCTATTCAATCTCGAGACCATCGGTCACATCATCAGCACGGCGATGTCGTGCGGCATCGCGCCTTTGGTACGTGTGCGCGGCATCAACGATCCCGATGTGTCGCTGCTATTGGATAATGGCGCGATGGGTATCGTCTATCCCGACATCAACACCGCACAAGAGGCACAACGCGCGGTCGATGCCTGCAAGTTCGCACCCGTTGGCAAGCGCTCGGTCAGCGGCGGCTATCCGCATTTCGATTACCGTTCGGTACCGATTGCCGCTTGCGTGCCGCAGCTCAACGACAATTGCCTCTTGGTTTGCATGATCGAGACAGTCGAGGGCTTGAACAACGTCGAAGCCATCGCCGCGGTGAAAGGCGTCGACGTGCTGCATGTCGGCAGTAACGATCTCCTCGCTAATATGGGCAAGCCGGGAAAATTCGACGATCCGGCGCTGATCGCGGCACAAGAACGCGTGATCGCCGCCTGCCGCAGCAACGGCATTTTTGCCGGCTGCGGCGGCAACCGCGATCCCGCGCGTCAACTCGAACTGATCCAGAAGGGATGTCGGTTCATCACGACGCAATCGGATATCGGCTTCCTGTCGGCCGCCGCATCGGCCTGGACCACGAAAATTCGCGACGGCCTCAAGTCAGCTTAAAGCTCCCGCAGCGCATTGAACTGCGCCACATAACCTGAGGCGTCGATCCGCACGCCGATCACGGTGGTCTTCTTGGTCTTCAGCGCGCTAGAGAGTGCGTTGCTGAAGGCCTGTTCGGTTTCCACCGTCACGCCGTCGGCGCCGAACGACTGCGCCAGCTTTTCCCAATCGACCCCGCCGAGCGCGACGCCGTTGCGCGGAATGCCCTTGATCTCCTGCTTGACGCGAATGAGCCCGATCTCACGGTCGTCGAACACGATGACGATGATCGGCAGGTTCTCGATCTGCGCGGTCTGCAATTCCGCAACCGTCATCAGGAAGCCGCCGTCGCCGGTGAACGCGACCACCGGCCGGTCCGGATAGGCCATGCGCGCGGCAAGCGCGCCGGGCACCGCGTAGCCCATCGAAGCCAGGCCGTTGGACGTGAGGAATTCGCGCGGACCGTAGGACTCCCACTTCTGCACCACCAGCAACCGGCTCGCGCCGGCATCGCACGTTGCAATCGTGTCGCGCGGCAGGATCGCGCGGGCGACTTCCATGGCCCGCTGCGGCGACAGGCCCGTGGCGGGCGTATTGAGTGCGTCACGCACTTCGCTGCGGAAGGTCCTCGCGGACTTCTCGCCCCAGTTCGTGCCTTCCGGCGCCCATTCCGCCAACCCCGCAAGCAGCGCCTTGAGGTCCCCAATGATTTCCGGATCGGCCGGCACCAGCGCGTCGGTGCTCGGCACCGAGGCCAGCGACAGCACCGGTAGCGTATAGGGCCAGGGTTTCGGTTGCAGTTCGACTGCGTCGAGGCCAACTGTGACGATCAGATCGGATTCCATCACCAGCTTGCGCTCAATCAAGCCGCCGATGATACACCCCGCACGCAACGGATGATCCTCCGGGATCATGCCCTTGCATTTGGTGGTGGTGAGCACCGGCGCCCCTAGCCGTTCGGCGAATTTGACGAACTCCGCGGATGCACCACACCAATAGACGCCCATGCCGGCGATCAGGATCGGCCGTTTGGCGCTGTTGAGCATGTCGAGCGCGGGCTTGAGGTCGGCGCGGTCGGGACGCGGCGTAATCCAGTTCGGCATCAGCGGCGGCTCGGAGACGTATTCGCCGGCTTCGCGCGTGGTCTCGCTCTGCGGAAATTCGAAATGCACCGGGCCTGGCGGCGTCGCGGTCGCCGTGCGCATGGCGCGGCGCACCTGCTGACGCACGGTCTTGGCGTCGACAACGGTGCTCCACTTCACGATCGGCTCGTAAATCGCCTGCTGGTTGATGCGCTGGCGCAAACCCGTCTCGAAGGTCGAGCGCGAATACGTGTCGGTAATCGCGATCAGCGGCGAACGATCGAGAAAGGCGTGCGCCACGCCGTTGACCATGTTGGCCGCACCGGGGCCGCGGGTGGAGAGGCATATGCCCGGGCTGCCGGTGAGATCGCCCCAGGTCGCGGCCAACATCGCGCCGGCGACTTCCTGCTTCATCAGGAGAAACCGCATCTGTCGTTGACGTGCCGCTTCCATCAGTTCCACTGATTCACCGCCGGGGTGGCCGACGATGAAGGGCGTGCCGGCGTCCCTGAACGCGGCGGCGAGCACTTCGACAGTGGTGGTCATGGCAAGCGTCTCCCGAATATTTTCTTCTGTTGCCTCCACCATGGCAGAACTTATCGAGGTTTCCAACCGCGCGCGGCAGCTACGCCAATAGCTATATCGCTGTCATCCATCACTATATTAATGCGCTCTTTCCCGCCGATTTCGTTCTCTCCATGGACCTGCTTATCCGGGCAAGAGCCGATCACCACCGTTGACCGGTCGCGCGAACCGCCGCACCATGGGGCGTTCTCGTTGCTCTTACTGGTTCCCAAGGTGCAGGGTTGACCGATCTTTCAAACCGTCAGACCGAGATCTTGAACATCGCACGCGGCCAGGGCCGCGTGATGGTGGAGGACCTTGCGCGGCGCTTCGAGGTTTCGGCGCAGACCATCCGGAAAGATCTCAACGATCTCTGCGATCATCACGTGCTGACGCGCATCCATGGCGGGGCGATCATCGCTTCCGGCGTCGAGAACCTTGCCTATGAGGCGCGCCGCTTTGTCGCCGCCGAGGAGAAGAAGGCGATCGGTGCGGCCGCAGCAAGCCTGATCCCCAATGGCTGCTCGCTGTTCATCAATATCGGCACCACGACCGAAGAAGTCGCGAGCGCGCTGACCTCGCATGAAGACTTGCTGGTCATCACCAACAACCTCAATGTCGCGATGCTGCTGTATCGTTATCCGCGGATCGAAGTTATTGTGGCCGGCGGCGCGGTGCGCCGCGCCGATGGCGCCGTGATCGGATCGACCGCGACCAGCCTGATCGGGCAGTTCAAGGTCGACTATGCCATCATCGGCGCGTCCGCGATCGACGAGGACGGCACGCTGCTCGATTTTGATTATCGCGAAGTGCAGGCCGCCCAGGCGATCATCTCCAATGCGCGGAGTGTGATGCTGGTCGCGGACTCCACCAAGTTCCGGCGCAGCGCACCGGTTCGCATCGCCGACATCAGCCAGATCAACACCTTTGTCACCGACGTGGCGCTGCCGACGCGGCTCGCCGAGATTTGCCGGACCCGCGACATCCAGGTGATCGAGGCGTTGCCCGGATCGCTCGACACGGATGAGTCCGATACCGAACTTCCTCCGGCCGTGACGTCGGTGCGCTGATTCCTGAGGGAATAACACCGGAAAACGGACCATCCGTGTTGCTTTCGCATTTAGTTGTGATTTAATCGAAAACGAAAGTGAAATCGCCAGTCGCAACGGGCGAGCCGGGGAAGCGCTTGGATCGGATTTTCGACCTCTTGATCATTGGAGGCGGCGTCAACGGCTGCGGAATCGCGCGCGACGCCGTGGGACGGGGTAATTCGGTTTTTCTTTGCGAAATGAACGACTTGGCGAGCGGAACGTCGTCATGGTCGACCAAACTCGTGCACGGCGGCCTGCGCTATCTCGAATATTATGAGTTTCGGCTGGTTCGCGAGGCGCTGATCGAGCGCGAGATTCTCTGGGGAATCGCACCCCATATCATCCGGCCGCTTCGTTTTGTCTTGCCCCATCACGACGGGCTTCGGCCGGCGTGGCTGTTGCGGCTCGGCCTCTTTCTCTATGACCACATCGGTGGCCGGCATCGCCTGCCCCCGACGCGCTCGGTCGATCTTTCCCGTGACGAGGTCGGAAAGCCGCTGGTTCCGAACCGCTACACCAAAGGGTTCGAATATTCCGACTGCTTCGTCGACGATGCGCGGCTGGTCGTGCTCACGGCGCGCGATGCCGCCAACCGCGGCGCGGAGATTCGCACCCGCACCCGCGCGGCCGAAATCCGCCAGGTCGACGGCATCTGGGAAGTTACGCTGGCGAATGCCGTGAGCGGCGAGCGCTCGACCGTTCGCGCCCGCGTGCTGATCAATGCCGGCGGGCCATGGGTCGAGCAGGTGCTGGCGGCGGGATCGGGCGTCAACGCGCGGGCCAAGGTGCGGCTGGTGCAGGGCTCGCACATCGTGGTGCGTAAGCTCTACGATCACGACCGCGCCTACATGTTCCAGAACAGCGACGGCCGCATCGTCTTCGTGATTCCCTATCAGGACGACTTCACGCTGATCGGCACCACCGATCGCGATTATCACGGCGATCCGGCAAAGGTGAAGGCGACAACCGAAGAGATCGAATATCTCTGCGCCTCCGTCAGCGAATATCTGGCAAAGCCGGTCAGCCCGCAGGACGTGGTGTGGGATTATGCCGGCGTTCGCCCGCTCTACGATGACGGCGCAAGCGAAGCCAAGGCCGCAACCCGCGAATATGTGTTCGAGCTCGATCTCCCCGGCGGCGCGCCGCTGCTGTCGATCTACGGCGGCAAGATCACAACCCATCGGCGTCTGGCCGAAGAAGCGCTGGAAAAGCTTGGCCCTTATCTGAAAGGCGACAAGGCGCGCGAAGGATGGACGGGCAAGGCGCCGCTGCCGGGCGGCGATATGGACGTCTCGGCGATTCCGGCGCTGTCCGCGGAACTGATGCGCGGCTATCCGTTCCTCACGCCCTTCCATGCCAACCGGCTGGCACATGCCTATGGCACGCGCGCCGTCAAGCTATTGGGCACGGCGAAGTCGCTTGCCGAGCTTGGTAAAGCTTTCGGCGCGAGCTTGACCGAGGCCGAAGTCAGGTACTTGATTTCGGAGGAATGGGCCTGCACCGCCGAAGACATCGTCTGGCGGCGATCCAAATTGGGATTGCGTCTGACGCCGGAAGAGATCGCAGCCCTCGATCTCTGGATTGCCGCCCAGCAAATCTCCTCGAAGGCTCTCATGACCGGAGCGGGAGGACGGCCATGAGCGTTGAACTGGTCAACGTCTCGCGGTCGGTCGATGGCGTCCCTGCCATTCGCGACGTCAGCGTGAGGCTCGAACGCGGCACCTTGAGCGTTCTGCTGGGTCCAACGCTATCCGGCAAGACGTCGATCATGCGGTTGCTCGCCGGTCTCGACAAACCGACCTCGGGCCGGGTTCTCGTCGATGGCAGGGACGTGACCGGCGCCGACGTGCGGCAGCGTTCGGTCGCGATGGTCTATCAGCAATTCATCAATTACCCCTCGCTGACGGTCTATGAGAATATCGCCTCGCCGCTGCGGGTGCAGGGCAAGCCGAAAAGCGAGATCGAAAAACGTGTGCGAGAGGCCGCCCGGCTTCTGAAACTCGAACCGTATCTCGACCGCACGCCGCTACAACTCTCCGGCGGCCAGCAACAACGCACCGCGATCGCCCGCGCGCTGGTCAAGGGCGCCGATCTTGTGTTGCTCGACGAGCCGCTCGCCAATCTCGACTACAAGCTGCGCGAGGAACTTCGCACCGAATTGCCGCGCATCTTTGAGGCTTCTGGCGCGATCTTTGTCTATGCGACGACCGAGCCGTCGGAAGCGCTGTTGCTGGGCGGGCGTACCGTCTGCATGTGGGAAGGCGAGGCGCTGCAGGCCGGCGAGACGCCGCTGGTCTATCGCCGTCCCGACACGTTGCGCGTTGCCCAAGTGTTTTCCGATCCGCCGCTCAACATCGTCGGCATCGAGAAGAAAAACGGCTCCGTGCAATATGCCGGCGGCATCGCGGCGCCGGCGGGTGGACTCTACGCTACGCTGGCCGATGGCGCCTACCGGGTCGGCTTCCGCGCGCATCAATTGGAGATTGCCAACGGCATCCCTGGCCGACACGCGTTTCATGCCACCGTGACCGTGACGGAAATCACGGGCTCGGAAAGTTTCGTGCATCTCAACCGTGATGCGTCCAACTGGGTCGCCGTGCTGCCGGGCGTGCACGAATACCAGCCCGGCCATCTGCTCGATGCCGTGCTCGATCCGGATAATGTCTTTGTGTTCGATGCGACGGGTCGTCTGGTCGCATCTCCCGATCTTTTATCGAAAAATACGTGAGGTGATGCATGGCGCGCATTGACCTCGTCGACCTCGCGCATTCCTACGGAGGCAACGATGCGCCGGAAGAGTCCTTCGCGCTGAAGCCAGTTACGATGACATGGCGGCGTGGCGGCGCCTACGCGCTGCTGGGACCATCCGGCTGCGGCAAGACCACGTTGTTGAACCTGATCTCCGGCATCGTCACGCCATCGCGCGGCAAGATCCTGTTCGACGGCGTCGATATCACGACGCAGTCGACGCGGGAACGCAATATCGCGCAGGTGTTCCAGTTTCCCGTGATCTACGACACCATGACGGTCGGGCAAAATCTTGCGTTTCCGCTGAAGAACCGCGACCTGCCCAAAGCTGCGATCGACGCGCGGGTGAATGAAATCGCAGCCCTTCTGGATCTCACGCCGTATCTGTCGCGCAAGGCCGAGCGCCTCACCGCCGATGCCAAGCAGAAAATCTCGCTCGGCCGGGGCCTGGTGCGTTCGGACGTCGCCGCCGTTTTGTTCGACGAGCCGCTGACGGTGATCGATCCCGAGCTGAAGTGGCAGTTGCGGTCGAAACTGAAGGCGCTGCACCGCGACCTCGATCTGACGATGATCTATGTGACGCACGACCAGACCGAGGCACTGACGTTCGCCGATACCGTGGTCGTGATGCATGACGGCCGCGTGGTGCAGAGCGGTACGCCGGCCGACCTGTTCGACCGGCCCGCGCATACTTTCGTCGGCTATTTCATCGGCTCGCCCGGCATGAACATCGTGCCTGCCGAGGTCAAAGGGCGGCAGGCCCGGATCGACGGACACACCATCGCGCTCAACCGCAGCTACGACCGCTTGCCGGCGGGCGCCAAGATCGAAGTCGGCGTGCGGCCGGAGTTTGTCCAGGTCGCCGCCCCTGCGCCCGATCTGCTCACTGCGAACATCGAGCGCATCGATGATCTCGGCCGCGTTCGCTTTGCCCATGTCCGGGTCGGCGACACGAGATTCTCCGCGAAAGTGCCGCAAGGGTTTTCTGTGCCCGGCAACAACGCCGGATTGGTGTTCGATCCCTCGCGCGTACACGTCTACGCCAACAGTCTCCTGGTCGAGGGCGAGGCGTGATGGACAAGACCGTCAACCAGAAAGCATGGTTTTTGGTGCTACCTGTGTTTCTGGTGGTCGCGTTCTCCGCGATCCTGCCGTTGATGACGGTGGTGAACTATTCGATGCAGGACACCTTCGGCAACAACCAGTTCTTCTGGAACGGCGTCGGCTGGTTCAAGGAATTGCTCGATCCGTCAAGCGATCTCGGCGAAAGATTTTTCGCCTCGCTCTGGCGCAACCTTTTCTTCTCTTTTGTGATCCTGGCCATCGAAGTCCCGCTCGGCATCGTCGTCGCACTGTCGATGCCGCGACAAGGCTGGAGCGTTGCGGCGTGCCTCGTGATCCTCGCGCTGCCGCTTTTGATTCCGTGGAACGTCGTCGGGACGATCTGGCAGATCTTCGGGCGGCCGGATATTGGCTTGCTCGGCTATACGCTGAACCACATCGGGATCAACTATAACTACGTCTCCAACGAGTTCGATGCCTGGGCCACCGTCATCGTGATGGACGTCTGGCACTGGACCAGCCTTGTGGCGCTGTTGTGCTATGCCGGTCTGAAATCGATTCCGGAAGCCTATTACCAGGCCGCCCAGATCGACGGCGCATCGCGCTGGGCGGTGTTCACCGCCATTCAGCTGCCGAAGATGAAGCGCGTGCTGCTGATCGCGGTACTGCTGCGCTTCATGGACAGCTTCATGATCTATACCGAGCCGTTCGTCGTCACCGGCGGCGGGCCGGGCAATTCGACCACGTTCATTTCGATCGAACTCGTCAAGATCGCGCTCGGGCAGTTCGACCTCGGCAAGGCGGCCGCGCTTTCGCTGGTCTACAACCTGATCATCATCATCGTTTGCTGGGTATTCTACACCGTGATGACCAATGCCGGCACTGAACGCCGGGTGGCCAAGGAGGCGGTGTGATGCATTCGATCCCCGGGCGCCGCCTGATCTTGTCGCTGTTTCTGGTGTTTCTGCTGCTGCCGATCTACTGGCTGGTCAATATGAGCCTCAAGACCAATGTCGAGATCGTCTCGACCATGAACTTGTGGCCGCACGATCCGACGCTCGCCAATTACATCCGCATCTTCACCGATGAGAGCTGGTATTCCGGCTATATCAACTCGCTGAAATACGTCGTCATCAATACGGTGATCTCGATCTCGGTCGCGCTGCCCGCAGCCTATGCGTTCTCGCGCTATCGCTTTCTCGGCGATAAGCACCTGTTCTTCTGGCTGCTGTCGAACCGGATGGCGCCGGCTGCGGTCTACGCGTTGCCGTTCTTCAATCTCTATTCGGCGATCGGCCTTTTTGATACGCCGTGGGCGGTCGCGCTCGCGCATTGCATCTTCAACGTCCCGCTGGCGGTGTGGATCCTGGAAGGGTTCGTCTCCGGTGTGCCGCGCGAGATCGACGAGACCGCGTTCCTGGACGGCTATTCGTTCCCGCGCTTCTTCATCAAGATCCTGATGCCGCTGATCGCAAGCGGCATCGGCGTCGCCGCCTTCTTCTGCTTCATGTTCTCATGGGTCGAGTTGTTGCTGGCGCGGACGCTGACGTCCGTGGACGCCAAGCCGATCTCGGCCGTGATGACCCGGACCGTCTCGGCCGCCGGCATGGATTGGGGCCTGCTGGCGGCGGCCGGCGTGTTGACCATCATACCGGGCGCACTCGTGATCTGGTTCGTCCGCAACTATATCGCGCGCGGCTTCGCATTGGGCAGGGTGTAGCCATGGAAAGTCTCGCATGGATGGCCTGGACGCTGCCGACGGCGATCTTTTTCGTGCTGTTGGCGGCAACGCTATGCGTCATGACCTGGTTGGCCATCGCCTATCCCGAAGCCGAGCGCGTCGGCATCCTTCGCATTCCGACCACACGCGGCGATCGTCTGTTCATCTCGCTGATCATGGCCGCGGTCATTCATCTCGCCTGGATCGGCTTTGTCGGCACCGACACCGTTGCGACACTGCCGGTCGGAGAAGGAATCGAATTGTCGAGCCTTTGGTTCGCTACCCTGATTTCGTTTGTTTCGGCGGCTGCGATCTTCCGCACCGTCTGAGGGAAGCGAAAAAGAGCAGATCCGGGATCAACCTGGACCTGAATCAATTGTCAGTTGCTGCAACGGAGGAAGCATCATGCGACACGTGGAGACAAGGAAGAGTCCTGCAAGGACACGCATCCTGATGATGACATCAGCGGTGGCGCTGATGGCGGCGTCGGCCGCGATCAACGCACCGGCTTTCGCGGACGAAGCTGCCGCCAAGAAGTGGATCGACAGCGAATTTCAACCGTCGACGCTATCCAAAGACGACCAGATGAAGGAGATGTAGTGGTTCATCAGGGCCGCTGCACCCTACAAGGGGATGGAGATCAACGCGGTCTCCGAAACCTTGACCGTGCACGAATATGAATCCAAGACGCTGGCGAAGGCGTTCGAGGAAATCACCGGCATCAAGGTCAGGCACGACATCATCCAGGAAGGTGACGTCGTTGAAAAGATCCAGACCCAGATGCAGTCGGGCAAAAACGTGTACGACGCCTGGATCAACGACTCCGATTTCATCGGAACGCATTTCCGCTACGGCCAGGCCGTCGACCTGACGGAATGGATGGCCGGCGAAGGCAAGGACGTCACCAATCCCGGGCTCGACGTCAACGACTTCATCGGCAAGTCGTTTACCACGGCGCCGAACGGCCATCTCTACCAGTTGCCCGACCAGCAGTTCGCGAACCTCTATTGGTTCCGCTACGACTGGTTCTCCAATCCCGAATACAAGGCCAAGTTCAAAGCCAAATATGGCTATGACCTCGGCGTCCCCGTGAACTGGTCGGCTTATGAGGACATCGCCGAGTTCTTCACCAACGACATCAAGGAAATCAACGGCGTCCGCGTCTACGGCCACATGGACTACGGCAAGAAGGATCCGTCGCTCGGTTGGCGGTTCACCGACGCGTGGTTGTCGATGGCCGGCAACGGCGACCGGGGCATCCCCAACGGTCTTCCGGTCGACGAATGGGGCATCCGCATGGAAGGCTGCCGTCCGGTCGGCTCTTCGGTCGAGCGCGGCGGCGATGTCAACGGCCCGGCGGCGGTCTACTCGATCGTCAAATATCTCGACTGGATGAAGAAGTATGCCCCGCCGCAAGCGCAAGGCATGACCTTCTCCGAAGAGGGGCCGGTGCCGGCGCAAGGCAACATCGCCCAGCAGATCTTCTGGTACACCGCCTTCACCGCCGACATGGTGAAGCCCGGCCTGCCCGTGGTGAATG
>Ga0206899_1041_pt1 | contig 10954 bp, 20 predicted proteins | sample Alteio_BWOrgHeat_48_FD_152948 | JGI IMG/M metagenome (GOLD analysis project Ga0206899, IMG submission 152948) | Enriched cells from forest soil in Barre Woods Harvard Forest LTER site, Petersham, Massachusetts, United States -... | ecosystem: Environmental > Terrestrial > Soil > Temperate forest >...
AAGGTTTGGAGCCGGGCACGGAAAATAAAGTCCACGTCGAAACGAGCGACAACAATAAATTTTGTTCGCTGGCGTTCAAACTTTGGACCGACCCTTTTGCGGGAAAACTGGTTTTCTTCCGCGTTTATTCCGGCCAGTTGAAAAAGGGCGACACGATTTACAATCCGCGCACGCGCAAACGCGAGCGCGTCAGCCGCCTCATGGTCATCCAGGGCAGCGAGCGCAAGGACATCAACGAAGTTTACGCCGGCGACATCGCCGCGCTCGTCGGCCTGCGCAACATCACGACCGGTGACACGTTGTGCGACGAAGATTACGACGTGACGCTCGAACCGCCGACGTTTCCTGAACCCGTCATCTCGATGGCCGTCGAGCCGAAGACGAAACAGGATCGCGACAAGATGTCCGAGGGCTTGCAACGGCTTGCCGAGGAAGACCCGACGTTCCGCTGTTTCACGAACGAGGAAACCAGCCAGCTCATCATCGCGGGCATGGGCGAATTGCATTTGGAGATCATCATTGACCGGCTCAAGCGCGAGTTCAAGGTGGACGCCAACACCGGCGCGCCGCAGATCGCGTATCGCGAGACGATCACGAAAAAAGCCGAAGGCGAAGGAAAATTCATCCGTCAATCCGGCGGCAAAGGCCAATACGGCCACGCCTGCATCACCGTCGAGCCGAACGAAAAAGGCAAGGGCGTCGAAGTCGTTGACGAAATCGTCGGCGGCACGATTCCGAAGGAATATATTCCGGCGGTCATCAGCGGCATCGAAGAAGCCATCAAAGGCGGCGTCTATGCCGGCTATCAGGTCATTGACATCAAAGTCGAAGTCGTTGACGGCTCGTTCCATGAAGTGGATTCGAACGAACTCGCGTTCCGCATGGCGGGAATTTTCGCGCTCAAAGACGCCTTCAAAAAAGCCGGGCCGATTTTGCTCGAACCGATCATGAAGGTGGAATGCACCACGCCCGACGAATATCAGGGTGATCTGCTCGGCGACATCAACCGTCGTCGCGGCGTCATCAACAGTATCGAGGCGAAAAACGGCCAGACCGTCCTCAACGCGCAGGTTCCGCTGGCGGAAATGTTCGGTTACGCGACGGCGATCCGTTCGCTGTCGAAAGGCCGCGCCTCTTATTCCATGGAACCGTTGACCTTCGCGCAGGTGCCGAACAGCGTGCTGACCACGATCATGGACGCGGCTTCCAAGAAACCGGCGGCGCGGACGTAAAGTCTGCTAAAAAATTCAAGCGCGAATGGTGAAAACCATTCGCGCTTTTTAATTTTAATTGTGTGGCATCTCATTCGTCATACCAATTGCGCAGAAGCTTCGCGTAAGCTTTGATAACGCGCTCGAATAGTGGATCTCCAAATTTGAGAACATAATCGCCGCTATTTAATTCTATTTTTTCTGACTTATAGTCTAGGTTGAATCCAGCCCATTCTCCAGTGACATCATCCATAATCTGCGCGTCGTTTGGAACGCTATGCAAATAAATACGTGTAGATTCATGAAAAAGTGCGACGACATCGACGAAATCCTCAACCTTCGCTTTGCTTGGTTTATGGAATTCATGTTCAATCAGATTGCGGGTGCGATTTAGTTTCGTAAGCACACGAGGGGTGACAACACCTAATTGGGAAATTTGCTCCAGCTTTTTTGGAACATTCCAATGTTTTGCTTTTGCTGTCTTCAGCAGGCAAAAAGCAATCAATACGGAATCCACTCTCGCGTCTAATGCTCGCTTGGCATTTGAAAGTGCGTTCACTGTCCCACGAGGAGACGAGTCTTGCAAATCTGCTTCTGCAAAATCTAGGTATTCTCGTGGCGAAACTGGAAATGGTATTGGAACATTCAAAAACGAATTGGAATCGAACCGTGCTTGTTTGCTTTCCAGAACGGCTAGAATTTGGTCAATGGTGGCTTTTTTCACGGTTCGTTGTTTGCCAATTGTCGCTCCAAAACTGCCTGCCGCAGCGAAGTCCCGCAAGAGCGAATTCGACAACCCGAAATTCCCGAAAAATCTTCTTGCACAAAACCGTCCGGTTGTTATATTTCGCGCCCGCTTTGAAAGTTCAGGCGGGAAAAATTTAACACAACCATAACTATAAAATTGTTCTTTCTATGGCTGCACAACGAATCCGAATCCGACTGAAGGCCTATGACCATCGCGTCATAGACCAGTCCGCGCGCGAAATCGCGGACACCGTCAAACGCACCGGCGCCCGCGTCGCCGGCCCGATCCCGCTGCCGACCCGCATCGAGCGCTTCACCGTGCAACGCTCCCCGCACTCGGACAAAAAATCGCAGGAAACTTTCGAGCAACGCACCCACAAGCGGCTGATTGACATCCTCGATCCAACGGCCAAGACCGTGGACGAATTGAAGAAACTCAATCTGCCCGCCGGCGTGGACATCACCATCAAAATTTGAGTCCGATTCAACGATTCAACCATTTAACGATTCACGAATTTATGCCACTCGGACTTTTAGGAAAAAAACTCGGACACACGCGCGTTTATGACGCGACCGGCAACGTCGTCCCCGTGACGGTTGTGCTCGCCGGACCGAACCGCGTGTTGCAAGTGAAAACGCAGGCGGGCAAGGACGGCTATAATTCCGTTCAACTCGGCTTCGACGATCAAAAAGAACAGCGCCTGACGAAAGCGTTGCTCGGCCACATCAAAAAACAAAACGGCGCGGCGGTGAAACGCATCCGCGAATTCCGCGATTTTTCCAAGGACGTGAAGCCCGGCGACATTGTCGGCCCGACCTTGTTTGCGCCCGGCGATTTTATTGACGCAATCGGCGTCACGAAAGGCCGCGGCTTTGAAGGCGTTGTGAAACGCCATCGTTTTGCCGGTGGCGATTCGACGCACGGCGCGAAGGGTTGGCATCGCCGCAGCGGCGCGATCGGTCAGCGACTTTTCCCCGGCACGGTCATGCGCGGAATGCGGATGCCCGGTCACATGGGTCAGGACACGCGCACGACGCAAAATCTTCAGGTCATCCAGGTGCGCGAGGCGGAAAATCTTTTGCTCATCAAAGGCGCGATCCCCGGCGCGGAAGGCGATTACGTCATCATCCGCGAATCCAAGAAACGTCCGAAGGGCTGGAAGCCGCCAGTCAGCGTCTCGATCAAGAAAAAAGGCGGCGCTGATAAAAAAGCCGAAGCCAAACCCGCTGCCGCTCCTGCTGCTGCCAAGAAATAACGCGCCATGAAAATTGCCATTAAAAATCTCGCAGGAAAAAACTCGGGCGAACTTGAAGTGAAGTTCGCGCTGGTTGAAAACGGAAAAGGCACGCAAGCCGTCCACGACACCGTCGTCGCGCATAATGCTGCGCAGCGCAGCGGCACCGCTTGCACCAAAACCGTTGGTGACGTTCAAGGCTCGAACAAAAAACCGTGGAAGCAAAAAGGCACGGGCCGCGCCCGCGCCGGTTCGTTCCGCTCGCCGTTGTGGGCGGGTGGCGGCGTGGTCTTCGGACCGAAGCCCCGCGATTTCTCGAAAAAAGTTTCCAAGAAAACCCGCTCGCTCGCGCTGCGCAAAGCCTTGAGCGAACGTCTCAAGGCTGGCGACGTCGTCGTCGTGGACGATTTGAAATTGTCCTCGCCGAAGACGAAGGATTTCATCGGCGTGATTTCCGCGTTGGAGTTGAAAGGCACGACACTCGTGATTTCCTCCGGCATTGATAAAAATCTGACGCTCGCCTCGCGCAACATCGAGAAAGTCGCGTTGACAACCAGCGATTCGCTCAACACCTACGACGTGCTTCGTCCCGACAAATTGCTGTTCACGCGCGACGCATTTGAAAAAGTCGAAGCCCGGCTGGCCATTGATTGATTGCCGATTTAACCATTCACGATTCAACGAACCATGAACGCTTTCGAAATCATCAAGACCGTCCGCCTGACGGAAAAAGGCACGCGACAGGCCGAGAAGTATAATCAATACACCGTCGTGGCCGACCGCCTCGCGACCAAGCCGCAGATCCGGCAGGCCGTGCAGGAACTGTTCAAGGTCAAGGTCGTCAAGATCAATACGCTGAACGTGCGCGGCAAAGCCCGCCGCAAGCGCACGTTGCAGGCCGGCCGCACGAGCGACTGGAAAAAAGCCATCGTGACGTTGAAAGACGGCGACAAGATTGTTTTGACCTAGAAAATTTTCGGATCTCGCAAGGCGCGAAGTGAAATTTCACTTCGCGCTTTTTTATTTTGCTTGGACAGCTTTTGTCCGTGCCAGCGTGCGAAGATTTGACACGGAACGAATTTAGGTTCAATTAGAGTTTGCCCGTGACCGTAAAAGCGCCTAATCGGATTTTGCATGTGGATGGCGACAGTTTCTTCGCCAGTTGCGAGATCGCGCTCAATCCCAAATTGCAGGAACGCGCCGTCTGGGTTGGCGGCGGCAGGCGAGGGGATGGAATTGTCATCGCGGCGAATCGCGCGGCGAAAAAATTCGGCGTCAAGACGTGCATGCCGTGTTTCGAGGCGAAGCGGCTTTGTCCGCGCGGCGTTTTGTGCCGTCCGCACTACGACGAATATCGGCGGCTCTCGGCGGAGATGTTTCATGTGCTCGAACAATATGCGCCGACGCTCGTGCCGATTTCGATTGATGAAGGCTTCCTCGATTTCACGACGATGGACAAGCACGTCTGGCGCGACACGACGCCGGAAAAATATGTGAAGGAGATCTGCGCGCGGATTCTGCGCGAAGTGAAACTGCCCGTTTCCGCCGGTCTCGCCAATTCCTCGCGGCTTGCCAAACTCGCAACCGACGCGGCCAAGCCCGGCTTCATTGAGATCAAATCCGGCGAGGAAAAAGAATTTTTGAAAGACCGCTGCGTGCGCGAACTTTCCGGCCTTGGCAAAAATCGTCAGCGCGCGCTGGCTGCGCTCGGCGCGCAAACTTTCGGTCACGTCGCGAAATTGCCTTCGACTTTGTTGAAACAAAAATTCGGCATCTGGGGACAGCAACTCTGGCTTTTTTCCAACGGACTTTGGAACGAGCCGCTGCTGCTCGAAGTCAAGGATCGCACGACGATTTCCAGCAACACGACGCTGCCTTACGACGAGCCGGATTACGAGGCCGCGCTGACGTTCACGTTGAGCGAGGCGACGCGGCTGGTCGGTCAGTTGCGCCGCGAGCAATTGCAGGCGCGCGAATTGTCGCTGACGATTCGTTTTGATGATTTTTCGGAAGTTGGCGGCTCGCACCGTTTTCAGCATCCGCAGTTTCAGAATTCAATCATCAATTCTGCGATTGAAGAAATCTTTCGCGGCATCATGGCCGGACAAATAAAAATGGTTCGCCAAATCCGCATCGCATTTTGGAATCTGGAAAAACTCGACACGCAGCCGACGTTGTGGGGTCGCACCGACGCGGAACGCTGGGGCGCGCTCGACGACGCGTCGCACAAATTGAATTCGCAGTTCGGCTCGACGGCGATCATGACCGGCGCGCAACTGGCGTTGCGCGAGATGGAGGACGCGTTCAAAAATCCGAAGGCGAAATGCCCGTTCGTGCCGCAGCGCGAGATGGTGAAAAAGCTTTGGGGCACGGACGCCGACCCGCTGGCGCACAAGGGCGATTGGGAAAAACGGCTGGCGAAAGTCAGCAAACAATTGCAATTTCGGCATTGAAAACATTGGATTTCTTTGCGGAAAACACATCCCAAAATTTTTTGAAAAAATCTCTTGCACTCTATTTTGCGTCTGATAGTTTATGCGCTCCTCGTCGCCCGTAAGGTCGTCAGGACAGCATGTTTGCGGACCGATAACTGATTTCCCACAGAAACAGGATTGATGGTTCGCCGACTTCGAAGTTGCTGATAAAAAACTTTTGCATTTATGCCAGTTAAACATTTTAGACCGCTAACGCCGTCCACGCGATACATCACGATCGCGGACTTTAGCGACATCACGAAGACGACGCCGGAGAAGTCGCTGGTCGTCACGCGGAAAAAATCCGGCGGACGCAACCATTACGGTCGCGTCACCGCGCGCGGCATCGGCGGCGGTCACAAGCAGAAAATCCGCCTCGTAGATTTCAAACGCAACAAGCACGGCGTGCAGGCGACGGTTTCGGCGATCGAATATGATCCGATGCGTTCGGCGCGTCTGGCGTTGCTGGATTACGTTGACGGCGAGAAGCGTTACATTATCGCGCCGGTCGGCGTGGTGGTCGGCGCAAAAATTTCAAGTGGTCCGACAGCGCCGCCGGAGATCGGCAATGCGCTTCCGCTCAAGGCGATTCCGGTCAGCACGGCGATTCATAATTTGGAGATCACTCCCGGTCGCGGCGGACAGATGGTTCGTTCGGCTGGCGGTTCGGCGACGTTGATGTCGCGCGATGACGGTTACGCGCAAATCCGTTTGCCTTCCGGCGAAATCCGCAAGATCAGCGAAGAGTGTTACGCGACGATCGGGCAGGTTGGAAATACGGAACACGAAAATATTATTTTAGGCAAAGCGGGTCGCACGCGGCATCGCGGTCATCGCGGCATCACGCGCGGTGTGGCGCGGAATCCGGTGGACCATCCGAACGGCGGCGGCCAGGGCAAATCCAAGGGCGGCGGCGGCTGGCAGGCGTTGGTTTCGCCGTGGGGCTTCGTCGCAAAGGGAGGTAAGACGCGCGCGAAATACAAAACCTCAAACCGTTTCATCGTTGTCCAGCGCAACGGTCTGCCGATGAAAAACAAATAATTTATGGGACGTTCGATAAAAAAAGGTCCGTTCGTGGATTTCAGCCTGCTCGATAAAATCGTGAAGGCGAAGGCGTCGAACCAGAAGACGCCGATCAAGACGTGGTCGCGCCGCTCGACGATCACGCCGGAATTCGTCGGCCTGACGTTCACCGTGCATAACGGGAAAATTTTCAACCCGGTGTTTGTCACCGAAAACATGGTCGGCCACAAGCTCGGCGAATTTTCGCTGACGCGCACGTTCAAGAAACACGGCGCGCACACGGCCAAGGCGGAGGCCAAATAGTTTTATGGAAGCTTTTGCAATAATGAAAAACGTGCCGATGTCCGCGCAGAAAATGCGCGAGGTCACGCGGCAAATTCAGGGACTTGGCGCACTCGAGGCGCAGTCCGTGCTGCAATTTGTTCCGCGCAAAGGCGCGAGACTTGTGGCGAAGACTTTGAAGTCGGCAATCGCCAACGCGGAAAACAACAACAAGCTCAAGCCGGAATCGTTGCGCGTGAAGGAAGCGGTTGCCGGAACTGCGACGACGCTGAAACGCTTTCAACCGAAGGCACGCGGCTCGGCAGGACCAATTTTGAAACGCCGTTGCCATATCAAGATCACCGTTTCCGACGAATAATCTCATGGGCCAAAAAACAAATCCAATCGGTCTGCGCGTCGCGGTCAACAAAGACTGGCGCTCGAAGTGGTATGCCAACAAAAAAGAATTTGGCGCGCTGTTGACCGAAGACCGCAAGATCCGCGCGTTTCTGAAAAAGAAGCTCGAAGGCGCGTCCGTGCCGAGAATTTTGATCGAACGCGCGACGAGCCGTTGCCGCGTCACCATCATGACCGCGCGTCCGGGCGTTGTCATCGGTCGCAAGGGTTCGGAAATTGACAAGCTCAAGGAAGATTTGAGCAAGATGACGGGCAAGGAAGTTTATGTGGACATCGTCGAGGTGAAGACGCCGGAACTCGACGCGCAACTTGTCGCGGAAAATATCGCTTTACAACTCGAACGTCGCGTGGCGTTCCGTCGCGCAATGAAAAAAGCTTTGCAGACGGCGAAGGATTTTGGCGCGCAGGGAATCAAGATCCGTTGCGCCGGTCGCTTGGGCGGCGCGGAACTCGCGCGCACGGAATTGTATCACTGGGGTCGCGTGCCGTTGCACACGCTGCGCGCGGACATTGATTACGGTTTCGCCGAGGCGCTCACGGTTTACGGCAAACTCGGCGTGAAATGCTGGATTTGCAAAGGTGAGAACAAACCCAAAAAAGCCGTGGTGGCTAATCCGATTGTGCCGCCCGCGCCAGCCGAAGTCGCCGCGAATTAATTTTAGAAAAGAATTTTGTTATGGCAATGCAACCAGCAAGAGTGAAGTTTCGCAAGATGCACCGCGGCAGCCGCACCGGCACCGCGCGCAGCGGCCACACGGTCGCATTCGGCGAATACGGATTGATGGCGCTGGAACGTTGCTGGATGGACGCCAAGCAGATCGAGTCCGCCCGCGTGGCGATTGCCCGCAACATGAAGCGCCACGGAAAAATGTGGATCCGCGTTTTCCCGCAAAAGTCTTTCACGAAAAAACCGCTCGAAACCCGAATGGGCAAGGGCAAGGCGCCGCTCGAAGGCTGGGTGGCCGTGATCCGTCCGGCGAACGTGTTGTTTGAAGTGGACGGCGTGACAGAAGCGATTGCGCGCGAGTCAATGCGGTTGGCGGCGACGAAATTGCCGATCAAGACGAAATTCATTTCGCGCCACAGCCATTGATTTTATGAAATTTGCAGAATCAAAAGACATGACGCTGGTTGAGTTGTCGGCCAAAAGCCGCGATCTGCGTCACGAAATGTTCAATCTGCGTTTGCAGCAGGCGAGCGCGCAGTTGGAAAAACCCGCGCGCCTGACAGTGTTGCGCAAGGACATCGCGCGCATCGAAACGCGAATATCGCAACTGCGCAACAAGGCAAAGACAGTTTAATTTTGCGGTCTGATTTTTTGTATGGCTGAAATTGTAAAACAACCTGAAGCGAAGCGCGGCAACCGCAAGGAGCGCGTCGGCGAAGTCGTCTCGAACAAAATGACCAAGACAATCGTCGTCAAAGTCGAGCGCCGTTTTCCGCATCCGCGCTACAAGAAGATTGTCACCGCCTTCAAGAAATTTTACGCGCACGACGAAAAGAGCGAGGCCAAGATCGGCGACACGGTGCGCATCGAGGAAACGCGGCCATTGTCGAAATTGAAATGCTGGCGGCTCGTTGAAGTTGTCGAGAAAGCGGTTCAGGAAACATCGGTGGCGGCTTAAAAAGATTTTATGTTGCAAGTTCGTTCCAGTTTGGATGTCGCGGATAATACGGGCGCAAAAATCGCCTGGAACATCGGCGTGCTGGGCAAGAACCAGCGTTACGCCGGCATCGGCGACGTCATCAAGGTGCATATCAAGGTCGCCGCGCCGGATGGCACGGTGAAAAAGGGCGAGGTGCATGACGCCGTGGTCGTCCGCACGCGGGACATCATCCGCCGCAACGACGGTTCGTATCTGCGCTTTGACAGCAACGCATGCGTGATCATTGACAAGGAATTGAACCCGAAGGGCACGCGCATTTTCGGCCCGGTGGCGCGCGAGTTGCGCGACAAGAAGTTCATGAAAATAATTTCGCTCGCGCCGGAAGTGATTTGAAAAATTTATGAAGCGTCATGTTAAAAAAGGTGATGAAGTGGTCGTGCTGACCGGAAAAGAAAAGGGCAAGCGCGGCAAGATCATCGCCGTGTTGACGAAAAAATCGCGCGTCATCGTCGAGGGCGTGCAGATGATCAAGCGGCACACACGCAAGAGCCAGCAGCATCCGCAGGGCGCGATCGTCGAGCGCGAAGGCACGATTCACATTTCCAATGTGATGAAGGCCGGGGACGTTGAACAACCGGCGGAAGCAACCGCATAAATAATTTTGTCACGGCAAAATCCGTGACGCACAAAAATGAAAGCCAGACTTTACGAAAAATACGCGAAGGAAGTCGCGCCGGCGCTGAAAGAAAAGCGCAAATACACGAACGTCCACCAGATCCCGAAGATGGTGAAGATCGTCGTGAACATGGGCGTGAGCGCGTCGCTGGAAAAAGGCGCGCCGCGTCCGCGAGCGCCTTGATTTTGCCGTGATAACGCACGCCGCCGCGGTCAAACACGACTTCCTTGATGCCTTTGCCCAAAGCGTTCTTCGCCGCGAGTTCGCCGATGGTCTTCGCGCCCTTCACGTTCGCCGCCAAATCTTTTGCCGCAGTTTTGCTGACCGTCGAGGCGGCGGCAATCGTGACTCCAGCCTCGTCGTCAATGAACTGGACGTGGATGTTTTCGCTCGTGAAGCACACGGCCATGCGCGGACGCAGTTTCGTGCCGGTCACTTTTTTGCGGATGCGCCAGCGACGCAACTGCTTCAATTTTTGTTTCTTTTCCGTTCTCATTTTTTCGCGTCCACGGATTTAGCCGTGAATAAATTCAATTGTTACTGAACCGTTTTGCCTTCCTTGCGCTCGACGTGTTCGCCGACATAACGCACGCCCTTGCCCTTGTAAGGTTCAGGCGGATAAAACGCGCGGATTTCCGACGCGACCTTGCCGACCATCATTTTGTCCGGTCCTTCAATCGTCAGCTTCGTGTTTTCTTCGACCGTCACTTTGATCTGGTCTGGAATGTCGTAATTCACCGGATGCGAATAACCGAGCGAGAGGTTCACAACCTTGCCCGTGACCGCAGCCTTGAAACCGACGCCCTGGATTTCCAGCTTCTTCACAAAACCTTCGGCGACGCCCTTGACCATGTTGTTGACGAGCGCGCGGCTCAAGCCATGCAACGCCTTTGCCTGCGCGTCTTCGCCGTCGCGGCTGACGACGATGTTGCCGCCGTCAACTTTGAGGCTCGTGCGCTTCGGCAATTCCCAGCCGAGCTTGCCTTTCGGACCTTCGACGGAAACTTTCTGCCCCTTCACCTCCACTTTGACTTTCGGAGGAATGGCAATCGGTTGTTTTCCAATTCGCGACATAAAATTTTACCAGATATAACAGAGCAGCTCGCCGCCCAGATTTTTTTTCTTCGCCTGCGTGCCCGTCATCACGCCTTCGGACGTGGACACGATCGAAACGCCCAAACCGCCGAGCACGCGCGGGATTTCCGTCGCGCCGACGTATTTGCGCAAACCGGGTTTGCTGATGCGCTTCAATCCTTCGATGACATTTTTCTTGCCCTGATACTTGAGCTGGATTTTCAGCTTC
>Ga0206899_1047_pt1 | contig 10925 bp, 8 predicted proteins | sample Alteio_BWOrgHeat_48_FD_152948 | JGI IMG/M metagenome (GOLD analysis project Ga0206899, IMG submission 152948) | Enriched cells from forest soil in Barre Woods Harvard Forest LTER site, Petersham, Massachusetts, United States -... | ecosystem: Environmental > Terrestrial > Soil > Temperate forest > O...
CTCTCCTGCGGGTGACCTTCGACTGGCGAGACAACGACCGTCGCATGGCCGATTTCATCACGCAAAAAGGCATGGAGATTGGGCGCGCGATGGGCGCCAAAGACATGCGGCCGCTGCGGCCGCTCAAGCGATACGACATCAGCAAATACCAGAGTCCTCACGTACAGGGCGGCACCGCGATGGGAACCTCGGCGGACGATTCGGTTGTCAACATGTATGGGCAGCATTGGCACGCGCCGAACCTGTTCGTCGTTGGCGCGTCGATTTATCCGCAGGACGCGGCCCCCAATCCAACCCTGACGCTTGTCGCCCTTGCCTACCGTACAGCCGACGCTCTGGTCGATCGCTATTTGAAAAAACCCGGCAAGATGCTGGCCTAATAACATTCGAGCCATAGGAACGGAAGTTCACTTTCGGGAGGGACAATGCAACAGATCATCGCCAAACTGCTTCAGGATTTTGAAGACGGGAAGATCACCAGGAGGCAGGCAATCCAGAGCCTGACGCTCACAGCGGCTGGCGCAGTTGCTGTTGGCGCCGCGCCGCCAAATCCGCCGGAGAAGAATGCATTCAAGGCGACCGGCGTCAACCACATCTTTTACCAGGTTTCCGATTACACCAAGACTCGCGACTTTTACTCCGGTGTTTTCGGGATGCAAGTAACGGAGGACAACGGAAAATCGTGCCGGCTGACCTGCGGCAGCGACATTCTCATTCCACGCAACATCGGGTCCAGATTGTTGGACAACACCGACAAGATTGGCGTCGATCACATGGCGTACACCATCGCCAACTGGGACACTGACAAGAGCGTGAGGGAAAAGATGGGAGCGGAACTCCGGCGGCGCGGACTCTGGATGCGGGAAGAAAAATCGGGCTTCCACGTAAAGGACCCCGATGGCTTCGACGTTCAAATCGGCGGCAAAGACCAATAGCGCGATTTGCTGTCGCACAGGCTGCATGACTCAACGAAGAGGTGGCACAAACAGGTGATGCCGAGAAATCCAGTCAATCGCACGACGGGGTCTCTCCTTGCGATATTAACCGTACTGTTCTGTTCAACCCCGCTACAGGCGCGAATCACTCGTGTCGAGATATCCCGCGTCGAGTCTCCGACGTTTGAGGGCGCCGAGTTCGGCGGCGCGGGCAAGTACGAAAAGCTTGCCGGGCGGGCATTCGGCGAAGTCGATCCCGCCGATCCCCGGAACGCGTTGATAGTCGACATCAAGCTGGCGCCCAAGAACGATCGCGGAATGGTCGAGTACTCGACGGACGTTTACATCCTCCGACCCGTCGATCCCGCCAAACGAAACCATCGCGTTTTTTTCGATATCAACAATCGAGGCGGCAGCCGTGCTATCGAGACATTCAATGACGCCAAGGGCGGCATCAACGATCCGAGTAAGGCCGCCGATGTGGGCAACGGTTTCCTTATGAGGCAGGGTTACACGATTGTGTGGTGCGGCTGGGACACGACGGTAACGGCCGGCGCAGGCCGCTTCACCATAGCAGTGCCGGTGGCGAAGAACGCCGACGGCTCCGACATCGTCGGCCCATCGCTCGAAGAGTTCGTGATCGACGATGAGCCTATGATGAAGGGGTCGCTCACTTATCCGGCGGCAAGCTTGGACAAATCCAAAGCGAATCTCACTATGCGTGTGCGGTATGAGGACAAACCTTCGGTCGTTCCCGCGACGGAGTGGGATTACATAGACGCGAAAGCGATCCGGCTGCTGCCGGCAGGCACGCCCTTTCGCGCAGGTACACTCTACGAGTTCGTATATCCGGCCTCTAAACCGCTGGTCGCGGGACTAGGTTTGGCTGCCATTCGCGATGTAGCCGCGTTTCTCCTCCACCCCGACAAGAATGAGCAGAATCCGCTCAGAGACGATCTGCGGTTCGCCTACTCCTTTTGCGTCTCGCAACCCTGTCGTACCATGCACGACTTTTTGCGGTTGGGTTTCAATGAAGACGAACAGGGCCGGCGGGTATTCAACGGGATTCTCAACTGGATCGGCGGAGGCAGCGGCATTTTTCTTAACTATAGGTTTGCCCAACCAGGAAGGACGCACCGCCAGCACATCGCGCGATGGTATCCGGAGTACCAATTTCCGTTTACCAACGAGATTATTTTCGACCCGGTAACGGGTAAAACCGATGGATGGCTTCGCCGATGTTTGAAGAGTCATACCTGCCCCAATATTTTCGAGATCAATTCCGAAAACGAATACTGGGCAAAAGCGGGATCGGTTTTCCAACTGGACGGATCCGGCAAAGACCTCGGTGATCTGCCCAACGTTCGAAGTTATTTCATGGCCAGCCTTCCGCATATGTCTGCCAGCGGGCCCGGCATCTGCCAGCAACCGAGAAATCCATTAACTCCCAATCCCGTTCTCCGCGCCCTTCTCATCGCCTTGGACGAGTGGGTCTCCGGGGACAAAGAACCACCCCCTAGCCGCATGGCGCGCCGGGCCGATGGAACCCTCGTCGCGCCGACGAGCCAATCCGCGGTGGGCTTCCCCGCGATACCGGGGGTGAAATATAACGGCCGTCTCCACACTGGCGACCGATTCGATTTCGGCCTTCATTTTGACGACGGTATTTTGACCGTCTTGCCGCCCGTTCTTCTCGGCACGCCTTATCCGGTGCTGGTGCCGAAGACTGACGCTGACGGAAACGACCTCGCTGGAATCCGTCTACCGGAAGTCGCGGTACCCTTGGCGACATATTCCGGCTGGGGCTTGCGTGCCAACGCGGGCGACGAGGGGTGCGATGCGGCAGGCCAGATGATTGCTTTTCAGCCCACAAAATCCGCGCGCGAGGCGACTGGCGACCCAAGGCCCTCCATCCAGGAGCGCTATCCAAATCAGGAAAGTTACGTAGCAAAAATCGAAGCTGCCGCTGAGGAACTTCGCCGCCAACGGCTCCTGCTCGATGAGGATGTTCAGAGATATCTGGAAAACGCGAAGAAGAGCAGCGTGGTTAAGTAATGTTATTGATCTCACCGGCATTGCTGCCAACCCGCCAACCAAACTCCTTTTGTTAATCTGCTGATTACAATGACGATTGTTCTAGCAACACCTGGAAGATGCATTCCATAAATTTTATTGACAATGCGCCGGTTTTCCGCTCACAATCAGTTCAAAATCTGGGGGAGGTAGCTTATATGAAGCAGAGCAAACTTTGGCAGATGGTGGTCGTGTCGATGTTCTTATCTGCGGCCGTATCCTGGGCCCAAACAACGGGGAGTATTTCCGGAACGGTAAAGGATAGCACAGGGGCAGTCCTGCCCAGTGCAAAAGTAATGCTCCTCAACGAAGAGACTGGAATCTCGCGTACCGTGCAAAGCGATGCTTCAGGCCGCTATTCGGCGCCGTCGCTCGGCTTGGGCAACTACCGCGTGACCGGCAGCCTGGAAGGTTTCCAGACGGAAATCCGTACCGGCATTGTACTCACGGTTGGCAGGGAAGCAGTCGTGGATTTGACGTTGACGGTAGGCGCGGTGAGCCAGAGCGTTGAAGTGACCGGCGAGGCTCCCATGGTGGAATCGACAACGGCCACGCTCGGTTCTCTGGTTGATGACCATACGATTCGCGCTCTGCCGCTGAACGGCAGAAGCTATGACCAACTCGCATTGCTGCAGCCGGGAGTCATCCTAACGTCTCCCGGACAGATTTCTACCGGGTCAGCGCTGATAACAGGCACCGGAAAGCGTTTCAGCGTGGGAGGACAGCGCTCGATGTCCAACAGCTTCTTGCTGGACGGTACGAACATCAACGACGAGGCCAATGGCACCCCAGGAGGCGCTTCGGGTACAAACCTGGGCGTCGATACGATCCGCGAATTCAAAATCTTCACCAATTCATTTAAGGCAGAGTACGGTCATTCGACGGGAGGGGTTGTTACGGCTATCACTCGATCAGGGACCAATACCTTGCATGGGACCGCCTTCGAGTACATTCGGAATAGCGCTCTCGACGTGCGAAACTTTTTCGATGTCGGCTCCTCACCGCCCGCATTTAGAAGAAATCAGTTTGGCGGTGTGCTGGGCGGGCCGATCAAGAAGGACAAGACATTCTTTTTCGGCGGCTACGAAGGACTCCGGCAGGGATTGGCAACTACTCAGATCGCGACAGTGCCAACGCTTCTGGCCCGGCAGGGAATTCTTCCGACCGGCAACGTGCGCGTGAACCCGGCCAGCGTACCCTTCGTGAATCTATATCCCGCGCCGAATGGCCGCGATTTCGGGGACGGCTCGGCGGAGTTTTTGTCTTCGCCCTCAGTCACTACCAATGAAGACAATTTCATGGTCCGGCTGGACCACCAGTTGAGTGGAAAGACAGGCCTCTTCGGCCGCTATAGTTTTGATAATGACAACATTACCGCTCCGCTGAACACTCCGCCGTTTCTCTCCGTCGCCTCCGGACGGCGTCAATACGTAACTCTTCAGGCTAATAGTGTATTCGGGCCAAAGGCTCTGAACAATTTCCGTTTTGCCTACAACCGCACGCATAATGCCGGCGACACCACTACGGTCACGGATCCCTCTGTGGCCCTGGTTCCCGGTCAGCCGTTTGGGTCGCTTGTGATCGGCTCCGCCAAATCCACTGCCGCCAGGACCCTGACGCCATTGGGCTCCGGCAATGGCCAGGGCGCCTCGATATGGGCGTATAACGTCTTCGAATGGGCGGATGACTTCAGCTATGTCAGCGGCAGGCATTCTTTTAAAGCTGGCGTGGACTTCCAGCGGCTCCGCGACAATAACATTCGCACGCTCGGTCTTAGGGGTGTCATCAGCTTTACCACAACGGCTGACCTACTGACCGGCACTCCGAGTAGTTTTCAGGCGTCATCTCCCATCGGGGTGGCTCCCTATTGGGGAATCCGCCAGAGCTTGTACGGCGTCTACGGGCAGGACGATTTTGCGGTCAGTCCCCGGCTCACGCTCAATCTCGGATTGAGGTGGGAGACGACCACCGATCCATACGACGTGAATGGGAAACAGGCGATGCTTCCTTCGCCTTCGGCAACTGCGATGGTAGTCTCCGACAGATATTTCAATATCAGCAAGAAGAATTTTGAGCCGCGAATCGGCCTAGCGTGGCAGATGACTTCCAGCGGCAAAACCGTTTTGAGAGCGGGGGGTGGCATTTACCATAATCAACTCCTGCCGTGGGCGTTTCCGCAGCAGATCAACGTGCCGCCGTTCTTCGGCACGTTCAACACCAACACTCCCGTATTCCCCAATCCGTACCTGGCGTTTACCGGAGCTTCGACAGGCTTGTTGGCGTTGAATGTCATGAACCCCGCCGAAAAAACTCCTGCCGACGTCCAATACAATCTCTCAATTCAGCACGAAATTCTCAGGAATACCGTGATACAAGTGGCCTATGCCGGCAATAAAGGCAGCCACATTATCATGCTGCGAGAGGCGGACACGCCCGTTCCGGTTATACAAGCCAATGGACAGCCCCTTTATCCGTTGGGCGCCCCGCGGCGAAATACCGCCTGGTCCGGCATTCGTTGGAACGAGACTGGCGCCAACTCTGTATACAATTCCTTGACCGTTACTCTGCGGCGGCAATTCTCGAGCGGTTTCCAAGGACAGGTCTTTTACACCTTCTCGAAATCAATGGATGAGACTTCAAACGTCTCGAATGCAGATAGCCTTCGGTCTCCCGGCGCGATCCTCGACCCCAACAATCGCGCCCGCGATTGGGGGCTCTCGGAGTTCGACTCGCGCCACGCCGTAGTTGCCAATTTCAGCTATCAGTTGCCATTTCGACCAGCATCCAAGGTGTTGGCCGCGGCGATCGGCGGATGGATGCTCGACGGGATCGGCACATTCACCGCGGGCATTCCTTTAAGCGCGCGCCTGTCTTCATCGGTTTCCAGGGACCAGTCGGGCGTATTAGCGGAGCGTCCCGATCTGCTCCCTGGTGCAAGGCAAAATCCCAACGACGGCGTTTCGGCCGGGTGCGCAGGTTTTGCAGCAGGGACGAAGCTGGGGGGAGCAGACAATTACTTTGATCCTTGCGCCTTCTCTCTGCCGGCAGCCGGAACGTATGGGAATCTGGGTCGCAATACGATCATCGGACCTGGCGTCGCGGACATCGATGTAGCGCTGGAAAAAACATTCAAGCTACATGAAGAGGCAGTCATAACGTTCCGAGGGGAAGCGTTCAATCTGATGAACCATACGAACCTCGGCATTCCCAACCCCAACCCTCTCACGGCGGCGGGCATTGCGAATGCTTCCACGGGCCGTATTACCTATACAACCACCAGTTCACGGCAACTTCAGTTCGCACTGAGACTGAATTTCTAGGCGACGCGTGATGATACAGAAGCAGGAACGAAGGCGCTTCGGTGGTGACTGCAACATTTCGAATATAGCTCGCCGAAGCGCTTTCTTCGCGCTGCTAATCGTGCTGCTAGGGAGCGCGACGAAAGACGCATTTACCCAAACCAATCCTTTCCGGGTGGTGGAGAATTTGGCCAAACTCCCGGCTGGCCGAACCTGGAGAGATCCCAGTGCCGTTTCCATTGACTGCCACGGCTATATCTGGATGATCGACCGATGCGGCGAATATCCATGCCAGGTTCAGGACCTCCCGCCCATTCTGAAATTCAGCCCCTCCGGCGAACTCTTGAAGAGCTTCGGCGAAAACATGTTCGTATATGCCCACGGTCTGTTCGTAGACAAAGATGACAACGTGTGGGTAACCGACGGGCGAGGAAAAGATGGAAAGGGCTTTCAGGTTTTCAAGTTTAACTCCGATGGCAAGGTCTTGATGGTCCTTGGAAAAGCGGGAGTACCCGGAGATGGGCCCGGGACTTTTACGGGACCGTCTGCTGTCGTCGTTTCGCTTAAAGGTGACATCTTCATTGCAGACGGCCATAAACAATTGCCGGGTCCCTGCTCAACCGTGTTGCTGAATGCATCGAGTCGCACATAGTAAAGTTTTCGAGGAACGGAATATTCCTCAGGTCGTGGGCAAGAATGGGTCGGGCCCCGGCGAACTAGATGCGCCTCATGCCATAGCCATGGATTCAACGGGACGTCTGTTCGTCGGCGACGAAGAGAACAGTCGTATTGAGATTTTCGATCAGAACGGAAAGTTCCTTGCGCAATGGAAGCAGTTCGGGAGGCCCAGCGGCGTTACGATTGATGACAAGGACAACATCTATGTCGCCGATGCGAATTCGGATGAAGAGAATAATCCAGGAGTGAAACAGGGGATCAGAATCGGCAACGTAAAGGATGGTGTGGTCAAATACTACATACCACCCGTGGAATCACACGGGAAACCAAGCAAAACGGAAGTTGCTGTGGGTGACGCCAGGGATGATGTATATGCGGCGGAGCGCCAGACTCACAATTTCCACAAATACGTAAAATAATTCGCATCAATTCGTGTTGATTTCGAATAGGTTTCCTGGCTGCCAAGTCCCTCTTCAGCGGAATCTCTATTGGTTTTTGCCTCCGATCTGAACATCGAACCCATCTGGATCTGTGATGTGGAAGCCGACTTTCGTAGGCCGAATCTCTAACCCTCGAAGCTTCATCTCCGCCTGCATGGAGCTCTCAACGTTTTTATCCCGATCCCAATTGGCGATCGTATACGCTATGTGGTCAATTCCTGGTGTGTATGATCCATGAACGCCATCGCCGCTGGACGGCCGGGGCCCGAGGTTGCGAACGATGAGAAGATCATTGCCGCATTTCAGAGTGCATTCCTTTCCTGTGTCCTCGGAAACTTGCATACCAAAGATACCGGCATAGAAGTCACGAGTCCTCGCATAGTCGGACACTTGGTAGGAAACGTGGTTAATACCAACGGCCTTAAAAATCTTCTTTTGATGCTGCACCGGCTGCGTTGCGGCGATAGCGGAACCGGCCATAGCCAGCGCTGTGACACTCTGAATCGCTTCCCGCCGAGTTATTTTTCCTTGCTCGAAATCTCGAAACAATGCCGCAATGACGTGTTCCACTTCAGTTCCTTTCTCGTAGGTTTTGGAAACGGCCGAATCATCCTATTGCTCTGAGCAATCGGCAGCCAAAAAGATTAGAAGACATCCATTTGCATGCTATCACCTATGGGTTGGAGGGCGCCATTGCCAAAGGCGAGTTGCGAACTTCAGTTTATTGGAATATAGTGTGCTCGCCCAATATCACTGCTCAACATTTCGTTCATTTCATCAAGGTCTCACCGGATAGCCACTTACGTCCTCTAGCGTAAAGTGCCTCTACCTCAGTCCCCTTGAGACCCGGCATATCGCGTTTCACTTCATAGCCGATGTTTGTCTGGAGGTATGCCAGATGCCGATAACCTTCCGGGAAACGTTCCATGAGTTGCGCGTCTAATTGAAGAGCCTTGGAGGCATCAACTGGATCCATGCGATCCTTCTCGTAGATGGGTTGCCGCAATACAATTCCCCATCTTCCCTTACGCTTCTCCAGGAAATCATAAAACCGCCCGGTGCAGACCACATCGACCACGACGCCTTGGACTTGCGCCCGCTGGGAGATAGTCATCTTCGTTTGGGAAATCGCCCGATCTCCGGCGAGGTCAATCGAGATACCCCCCAGGAAATGCAGAATACTCAAGTCGCGATTCCACCCTTCGCGGCTAACTCGGATGAACTCGTCGGGTGATCCCTGAAACCATGTTGCCATCATACGCCCGTCATCGTGCCAAACAGTTCGGAATCGTTCCCAATCGCCGGCATCGCGCCATACAACCCAGTTCTCAGCTTTCGTCATTTGTTCTCCTAACCTCCGGGTGCGGTTTCGGTCGAGCGAGCTATTTGCATCGTTTCTCGCATCCTTTGAAACCAACTTTAGCAATGTTTAATGATCGGTTTTTTATGATCTAATCTTTACTATTAATGGCGGCTGTCAGTGCGAAGTCGTACTCGATCACGCTCACCTCTGGCATGGCAGGATCATGTTTGTAGGCAATGATCAGCGATTCCCGAACGCCGAATACGGCATCTGAATCTAGATACTCATCTCCTGCGAGGTGCAGCGCAGTAACTAGCGATTCATAGCCTGGAGCGGAAATCCTGAAATGGTAATGCGCTGGACGAAAAGGATGTCTTCCGGAAAGGTGCAGCAGTTTGCCGACAGGGCCGTCCGTCGGCACCGGGTAGCTGTGTGTTTTGACAGTGCGGAACTCAAAGCGTCCATTCTGATCAGTGCGAAAGATGCCCCGCAGTTTCATATCATTCCCCTCGCGTTGGACGTCGTAGTATCCCTGGGGGTCTGAATGCCAAGTCTTCACGGTCGTCCCCTCAATTGGCCGACCTTCGATATCGGTGACACGTCCCCGCACGATCACTGGATCGCCGGGTATATCCACGGCAATGCTCTCCCCCATCTCCATCTCCGGGGCGTCTTCACGGAAGAACGGCCCCAGAAGAGTCGATGCGGTGGCAGCATCCTGACGGTTCGAGTGAGCGAGAAGGTCCACCAACGTGCTCACGGCCAATGTATCCGAGAGCAGGATGAACTCCTGGCGCTTCTCTGTACACATTTGCCCGCAGACCGTCAGAAACTGTATCCCATCCGACCACTCCTCAGGAGTGAGCCCCACTTCGAGAACAAACTCGTGAAGGTGGCGGATAAGACTGCTCATGATTTCTTTAACGCGCGGGTTAGCATGCGTACCGAGTCGGTTGACAGCAACATCGGTAATACTTTCCAAGGTCAATGCAGTCACGTATCGCTCCTAGTACTACTTCTTATAGTGTTGCTTACCGAGCCTTGAGCGTCAACGAGAAATGTCCGTGATTATCCTTTGACCCCACTGATCCACCCAACTACGTATTGTGGCCAACGATATTCAGTTCGTTGAAAAAGAAATCGTTGGCTATGATCAACGACGTATTTGGTCTTGTCGATCTGACCAACTATCCACGACAACAGCAAAGCTAAACCTACGAACAGCCACTGTCGCGATGGTGACAAGGATCCCCCTCATGAATGGGCATGGAATACCACATCCGAAGTATTATCTCAAGACAAACAAATTGGTCAATGTGAGCTTGTATTCTAAGGCCTGCAATAAAGGCATTATGAAGCCTGGTCGAAAAAGTCTAAGGAGGAACTAAGGGAGGATTGCTATGCGGGATATTATCGCGGCAAGCTCTGAAAGCGTTGGGATCATCGCCAGGGTGAAATGTCGCATTACCCCAGACTCGTGACCCAGTGGACATTTAAGCACTCATTCCGGAATGTCCCGTTGAACGATTCCACATAGTCATTGTCGGTTGTGGTAACCTCTGTCTTACTGGGTTTGCCCTGCGCCTTCCAATCCTGATTCCGTGCTCGACACGAAGGTTGCTCTTCTCCTACTACCTTGTATTGGCCTCATATATCGTACGTACGAGTGGATTCGGATGAGAGAGTTGATTTGCTTTTGTGGCAGTGTCTCACATTCGCACGAGTTCGTTTGATTGTGATATGTTGAACGGGACGGAGCCTATGCTGGCGGCAGTTTAATGAAACAAGTTACAGCTCTCGATGTCCAACAGTTTATTGATGAGGGACCATTTAGTCGCTATCAATTGCAGGTCGTCATAATGTGCGGTGCTTTAGTTTTTATGGATGGTTTTGATGCCCAGGCCATGGGTTTCGTAGCGCCTGCATTGATTGCTCAGTTGCACATTACCCGTTACGCCTTCGGCCCAGCTTTGTCGAGCGGGCTGTTTGGAATGATGATTGGGGCGTTTCTTTGCGGACCTTTGGCTGATCGTTTCGGACGGAAGCCGGTACTCGTCGGAAGCGCTTTGATCTTCGGGCTAGGGGCGCTTCTCACAGCTAGCGCCACCTCCCTGGAGTCATTAGTTCTGTGGCGACTTTTGACAGGCTTCGGGCTGGGCGGCGCCATGCCGAATGCCATAGCTCTTACTGCGGAGTA
>Ga0206899_1048_pt1 | contig 10923 bp, 5 predicted proteins | sample Alteio_BWOrgHeat_48_FD_152948 | JGI IMG/M metagenome (GOLD analysis project Ga0206899, IMG submission 152948) | Enriched cells from forest soil in Barre Woods Harvard Forest LTER site, Petersham, Massachusetts, United States -... | ecosystem: Environmental > Terrestrial > Soil > Temperate forest > O...
AGAAGACCACGGACGTGACACTGCATTGGATCGCTTTCAATATTCCCGCCGACGCTCGCGAACTTCCCGAGGGCGTGCCGAATACCGCGCAGTTGCCGGATGGCACCATCCAAGGGAAAAATCAGCGCGGTGATCCGGGATTTATGGGGCCAGGCGCGAATGCCGCGGGCCCCTATCACCACTACACATTCCAGCTTTATGCTCTGGACACGAAGCTGCAACTGGGCCCCGACGCCACTCGCACCGAGATTTTCAAAGCGATGGATGGCCATATCTTGGCAAAGGCGGTCTTGGCCGGTAGATTCCACCGCTAAGGATGATTGGCAAACTACCTCAATTGGTCCACGCCGGTTCGCCTGCTAAACTACCGGCATGAGCGCTATCGCTACTGCTGACACATCGCCCGACACCCGCCAAACATTTGTCTATTTCGGATGGTTGACGCTGTTGGTGTATTTCGCGACGCCCGCCGGCTACCTGGTTGACATCCAGACTTCATACATGCTGAAAAACCAGTTGCATGCGACGGCAACGCAGGTTTCGATGTTTCGGTTGCTCACCGGCATTCCGGTTTATTTTGCTTTCGCATTCGGCCTGATGCGAGACCTATGGAATCCTCTGGGTCTTCGGGATCGCGGCTTCTTCCTGATCTTCGCGCCTCTCACAGCTCTGGCATTTATTTGGATGGCATTCTCGCAACTCTCGTATGGCGGGCTGCTCATCGGGATGCTGGTCGTAATGGTGTTGTTTCGCTTCTTAACGGCAGCCTATCAGGGATTGATCGCTTTGATCGGTCAAGAGAAGCTCATGTCAGGTCGGCTCAGCGCCTTGTGGAACATCGTCAGCTCCCTCCCGGTTTTTGCCGCGGCGTTCGCTTCCGGATACATATCCGAGCATCTGCAGCCAAGAGAGACCTTTTTTATCGTGGCGGCGCTAACCTTACTGATCGCGCTGATAGGTCTCTGGAAACCTCGCACTATCTTTGGCGGCGCTTATGAAAACCCGCAAGCGCGCGGGACCAATTTTTTCGGAGACGTCCGGCGGCTAGTGCAACATCGCGCTGTGTATCCGGCGGTTCTCATCTGCTTCCTATGGAACTTTGCGCCAGGAGCAGCGACGCCGTTGCAGTATTATCTCACCAACGTACTGCATGCCTCTGACGCCATTTACTCGTATTACAACGGAATCTTTGCAATCTCTTTTTTACCCACATTTTTACTCTACGGCTATCTCTGCAAAAGGGTGCCTTTGAAAAAGTTACTCTGGTGGGGAACCATCGTCGCAGTGCCGCAGTTGATTCCCATGGCGTTCATCCATTCCGGCTATCTCGCTCTGGTGCTGGCGGTCCCGATTGGGTTGATGGGTGGAGTTGCTACCGCGGCATATTTCGATCTGGCGATGAGATCCTGCCCGCCAGGGCTACAAGGTACATTAATGATGCTTGTGGATGGCGTTTTCGCGCTTTCCGCACGCGGAGGCGATCTTTTAGGATCAAAAATCTACAACAGCAGTCCCACAAATGGGTTCCTCTATTGTGTAATCGCGACAACGGTTGTGTATGCCCTCATCCTGCCTTTGATCCTGCTGGTCCCCAAAGAACTGATTGCCACCGCCGATGGCGAACCGAATCCGGCAGTGGAAGCGAAAGTGCTGGATGAGATCGGCGGAACGGAATCGGTATAGGTATCGGCCAGCCCTACCAGACTTTGCATTTCTTTTCCCGCACCATCGGCTGACCGACCTTGCAGGAAAAAGCCTGCTGAAATTCCGGCATATTCGAGACCACACCATTAATGCGGTATTCATTAGGCGAGTGCGGGTCTGCAATAGCGCTGGCGCGGAGACTTTCCGGCCGCTCGCTGCCGCAGGCCCATTGCGCCATGCCGACGAAGAAACGCTGTTCCGGAGTCAGTCCGTCAACCGGCTGCAGCGCCTTAGTTCTATTGACTGCTTTCCAGGCGATGTAGGCGAGCAGCGTGCCGCCGAGATCGGCGATGTTTTCTCCCAGCGTGAGCTGGCCATTGATTTTGATGTCGTCAACTGCGGTGAACTGCGAAAATTCGTCGCTCACGCATTGCGCTCGCGTCTGAAATGCGGCGGCATCTTCTTTGGTCCACCAATCGTGCAGGTTGCCTTTGGAGTCGAACTGGCGGCCTTCATCGTCGAAACCGTGGGTAAGCTCGTGACCCACAGTTGCGCCGGTGTTGCCGTAGTTCGGGGCATCGTCCATTTTCGGATCGAAGAGCGGCGGCTGCAGGACGCCGGCGGGAAAATTAATCGCGTTCAACTGCTCGTCATAATACGCGTTGACAGTCGAAGGAGTGATCAACCATTCAGCGCGGTCGACAGGCTTCCCGATCTTATTCAGATCGCGGCGGGATTCGAAGACCGAAGCGCGCTCCACGTTGCCGAGAAAATCATCGCGTTGGATTACAACAGAGCTGTAGTCGCGCCATTTGTCGGGATAGCCGATCTTATTGACGATGGCATGCAGCTTCAAAAGCGCCTGCCGTTTTGTGCCGGGACTCATCCAGGGCAGACCCTCGACCTCGCCTTGCATCGCCGCCTCAATCTCTTTTGTCATCGACAGTGCGCGCGCTTTGGTCTCGGGAGTAAAAGTTTTCTGGACAAAAACCTCTCCGAGAGCCTCGCCGAGCGTGTGATCTACGAGCTGTACGCAACGCTTCCAGCGCGGCGGCATCTCCGGTATGCCGTTCAGATATTTGCTGAAGAAATCGAAGTTGGCCTGCGCAAAGACGGAGGACAGAAAGCGGGCCTTGGCATGTAGCAAATGCCAGCGCAAATAATTCTTGATATCGGCGAGAGGATTCATTTTGAGCTGCAGTTCGAGCTCGCGGTAGAAAGCGGGCTGGCTCACGTTCACTTGCGCGATGGGTGGAGCGCCCAGCGACGCGAGGTAAGCGTTCCATTGAAAAGACGGTGTCAGGCCCTGCAGTTGCGCTCGCGTCATCTTGTGAAAAAGCTTGTACGGATCGCGCTGCTCGACACGAGTAAGCGAAGCTTTCGCGAGCGCAGTCTCAATGCGCATGACGCTTTTCGCCGCAGCCGCCGCGACATCGGCGGAATCGCCCAAAAGCTCAAACATCTGCGCAATATGAGAGACGTATTTCTGCCGGATCTCCTCCGACTTTGCGTCCGTCTTGGTGTAGTAGTCGCGATCCGGCAGGCCGAGTCCTCCGGCGTCCGCGAACGCAATCACACTATTCGCATTCGCAAAATCCTGACCGGAGCCGAACGAAAACAGCGAGGTGCTGGCGTAGAACGCCAGATGTTCCCTGGCAAGAAGAGGAGGTAGTTCGCGGAGCGATCGCAGCGCTGCAATCTGTGCCAGCTCCGGCGCAATGGGCGCGGCACCCGCCCGCTCGGCGGCAGCTTCGTCCATGCAAGCAGAAAAGAAATCGCCGATCTTCTGCTGATTGGCAGTCCGCGACGGATCGGGACGCCCTGCCCCCTGGAGCAGACCCCAGAGGAAGAGCTCGTTCTCATACGTTAGCTTGCTATAAACGTCCCAGCGCGCCTGATCGGAGGGAATAGGGTTCTCCTTCATCCAGTTACCGCACGAGTAGAGAAAAAAGTTTTCGCAGGGCTGAATGGAACGGTCCATCGCCTGAACGTTGAGTCCCGGCGTGTACGGCAGAGAAGTGAGCGGCTGCTGAGCGAGAGCGCTGGAAAACACCAGCATCACCGCCATTGGGATGCCGAGAATGTATTTACGCATGGGATGTCATCCGCTGAATTATGCTCTACAATTCGAACACGTCGAACCGGGCCGACACTTTCAGGATACACCCAAGCAGATAAGCTGAAAGAGCGGGTCCGTGGGCAATGCCGGCATCTCTGACACTGGGGAGTTACAGCGACAGCTCAGCAACGGACCCGCAACTGGACTGGAGCATAAGACCCGCAAATAGTCCTGGTGTAACTTGTTAGCTGCTCGGAATAACGAGCAGCTCTTCCCATTTGTTTTGCCGTACACACCATTTGCCTTGACGGTCCTTGTTTTATTGCTATAATCTCGCCACAACGTAACCTGGGAGGGCTTAAATTGCGAGCCAGATCTAAATGCTTAGGCACAGTTCTGTTAATCCAGACGGTAATCTTCTCTGCGACCGGCAGGGCCCAAACTCCAGAATCGTCTCTGACGGGGATTGTTACCTCCCCCGAGGAAGGCCCTATGGAGGCCGTGCTGGTCAGCGCCAAGAGAGAAGGCTCTACCATCACGATTACGGTCGTCAGCGATTCGCAGGGACGCTATAGCTTCCCAAAAGCGAAGCTGCAACCAGGCCGGTACGTTCTGCGAATTCGCGCGGCTGGCTACGAACTGGAAGCGCCGCAAACGACCGAGGTGACGGCGCAGAAAACGGCTGAGCTGAATTTGAAACTGCGCAAAACGAGCGATCTCGCCTCGCAGCTTACGAACTCGGAGTGGCTTTTGAGCGCGCCGGGAAGCAAGGCGGACAAGGAGCCGTTGATGCACTGCCAGGACTGCCACTCCCTGGAGCGAATCTTCCGCTCTCATTACAATGCCGATGAAGTTGCAAAAGTGGCGGAGCGCATGAAGCATTACTTTCCCGGCAGCAGCCCGGAGCGCCCGCAGTTGCTGCGTCCCACACAGCCCGCTCGCGGCAACGTAGGACTGCCCGCCGACGCTGTTACCTACGTCAGTAAAATCAACCTCAGCTCTGCGCCGCAGTGGCCATATCCGCTGAAAACTCTCCCTCGACTGAAGGGTAAATCAACGCGAGTGATTATCACTGAGTACGACCTGCCGCGGCCTGACACGATGCCTCACGACACTATTGTTGATTTCGATGGAACGATCTGGTACTGCGACTTCGGCCAGCAATACCTTGGGCATTTAGATCCCACCACGGGAGAGGCCGTTGAATACGCTGTGCCGGCGTTGAGGCCGGGATTTCCCACCGGATGCCGGGACGTTGTATTGGATCAGGAAGGCACTCTCTGGCTGACCACGTGGTCTCATCAGGCTGTCGCCAAATTCGACCGCAAAACGGGACAATTCCAGACATGGAGCCTTCCCAAGGGAATGGATAAAGACTCCGACCCGTTGCTCACCGGATTGATGCCGAAGTACGTGCAGGTGGATGGCAAGATATGGGCGCAGCTCAGCGGCGCCAGGATGCAGCGACTCGATATTCGCACCGGAGAGTGGGAGCGGGAGCCGCTCAGCGTCTTCAAGAATATTCCGCCGTCCTCGCCCGCGGCTGCCTACAAGGAACACAGCATCTATAACATCTTTTCCGATTCCAAAAACAACGGATACTTTTCGGATTTCTCCAACGAGTTCATCGGCAAGGTCGACGCGAAGACCAAAGAGATTACCTTCTATTCAATCCCCACGCGCCAGTCCGCCCCGCGTCGCGGCACCATGGATCGTCAGGATCGCCTGTGGTTCGGCGAATTCTTTGGCAATCGCATTGGAATGTTCGATACAAAGACCGGCAAGGTACAGGAGTGGGAGATACCGACTCCGTTCAGCGGCCCATATGACGCCGTCATGGATAAAGCTGGATATGTATGGACCGGCGGGATGTCATCGGACCACATCGCGCGGCTGAATACAAAAACGAATGAACTTGTCGAGTACCAACTTCCGCGCAGCACGAATATCCGAAAAGTGGATGTGGATAATACGTCGGACCGGCCGGCGCTGTGGGTAGGAAATACCCACGCGGCATCCATTATCAAGGTTGAACCGCTCGAATAGCAGGCATCGAAACATCAATCACTCCTTTGCCAATAAATTCGAGCGACCCTCATCGGGATGTCGCCGGCAGCAAAGCGGCCTCAAGTTTCAGTTCGCCATTAGCAATGTGCCCATAAAGCCTACCCTGTTTGCAGCCACACAAAAGGCAGATTCCGCTTTTGCCAAGCTGCCGCGAATTGTATACTTGCACAAAAGGAAGGCAGAACAATCTCAGATATGCCGGGCAAAGCTCTTTTTATTTGGCTGCTGTCGTTCGCATCTGTACAAGTCCTGGTCGCAGGCAGCGATTTACTCCTGGTATCGGCGGCCAAAAACAGAGACAGAGCAGCCGTCCGCTCGCTCCTGAAACAGCACATAGATATAAATGCCTCGCAAGCCGATGGCGCAACCGCTCTGGCCTGGGCGTCTTATCGCGATGACCTGGAAATGGCAGACCTACTCATACACGCGGGAGCGGACGTCAACGCGGCCGACGATTTGGGTTTGACGCCTCTCTCTCTGGCCTGCAGCAACAGCAGTCTTCCAATGGTTGATCTCCTTTTGAAAGCCGGAGCGAACGTGAACGCAGCCAGCCGCTCGGGCGAGACGCCGCTGATGACCTGTTCCAGTAGCGGTAATCTTGAAGCAGTAAAACTGCTGCTTTCGCGCGGCGCAGATGTGAACGCAGCCGAATCTCAGCGCGGCCAGACAGCTCTCATGTGGGCCGCGGCAGAAAAACATTCCGAGATTGCGAAGCTACTAGTTGAGCATCAAGCGAATATTCACGCGCATTCGAAGAGCGGCTTCACGCCGTTATTATTTGCGGCGCGAAGCGGCGATCTGGACTCTGCGCACGCTCTCATCGCCGCGGGCGCGAAGGTGAATGAGGCTGCCAATGACGACATGACTCCTTTGTTGATCGCCAGCGCCAGCGGCCATGAGGCGCTCTCTATTTTCTTAGTCGAAAACGGAGCGGACCCGAATGCGGCGGACCACAATGGAATTACACCGCTGCACTTTGCACTGCAAAAGGGCATCTCGCTTTTTCGGCAGTTGATCTCTCACACGCCGGAGTTCTATTCCTACGCTTACCGGCCCAACATGCAGGAACTGGTAAAGGCACTGCTGGCGCATGGAGCAAATCCAAACGCTCGGCTGCTGGATAATCCCGAGATGGTGGGTTCTTTGTTCGGCTCTTACGACCAGACCCTTTTAGGCGGTGCAACGCCATTTTTGCTAGCAGCCGCAACGGGTGATGCCGCTATCATGCGAATGCTGGCGGCATCGGGCGCCGATCCGCGGCTGACAACGAAATCACATGCTACGGCGGCGATGATCGCAGCCTGCGGCGGCTCTCCGATTGCCGGCTACAGGCATCCGCACACGGCGCAGACAAATCAAAACGCCCTCGATGCCGTAAGGTTGGCGGTGGAACTTGGCAACGACGTGAACGCTGCGGATGACTTCGACATGACCGCGCTGCACTACGCGGCCTATCAGGGCATCAATCCGATTATTCAGTATCTGGCGGACCAAGGCTCCAAGACAGATGTGAGAGATCGCTTCGGGATGACACCGCTGAGCATCGCCCAGGGAATCGTTCCGGCGACGTTGACATCCATCGTGAGAAGACCGAATGGCACACGCAAGGAGACGGTGGAGCTTCTGCGGAAATTAGGCGCAACCGTCACAATATCGGAAGCGCAACAATGACAGGACGACAGCGAATACGACGGCAGCTGCTGCGAGTCTTCGGAGCACTCGCAGGATGCCTATGGATTGCATCAATCGGTGCTGCCCTTGTACAAGCGGCGGGTCTCCGGCAATCGGTACCTGTCTCCTCGGCATCCGCCTCACAATATCGCGCGCTTCTCAACCGCTATTGCGTCACCTGTCATAACGAACAACTGAAAACGGCAGGGTTGATGCTCGATAAGTTCGCCCTCGAGAATATTCCAGCCGGCGCACCCGTATGGGAAAGCGTGGTCCGCAAGCTTCGCGCGAGAGCCATGCCGCCCGCCGGCATGCCGCGGCCGGATGCCGCTCAATATGACTCATTCGCTGCATACCTCGAATCTGCGCTCGATGGCGATGCCAGAGCCAATCCCAATCCCGGCAGACCGACAATTCATCGCCTGAACCGAGCGGAATATACGAATGCCATTCGCGACCTGTTGGCTGTCGACATCGACAGCCGCTCCCTGCTGCCTGCCGACGATTCGGGCGAAGGATTCGACAATATCGCCGATTCTCTTTCCATATCGCCGACGCTGATGGAGAGGTACATCGGAGCCGCGCGAAAGATTAGCCGTCTCGCGGTTGGGGATTCGAAGGCTCTTCCATCCTCAGAGACTTACGATGTGCCCAGATTTTTGCAGCAGGACGACCGGGTCAGCGATGATCTTCCGTTCGCGTCTCGCGGAGGGATTGCCATTCGCTATAACTTCCCTGCCGACGGCGAATACAGCGTGAAGATCCGGCTGGTGAAAGATACGAGAAATTTTCTCATCGGCCTGAACGAAGGACTCGGCGAGCCGCATCAGTTGGACATTCGCGTGGATGGAGAGCGGAGGAAAGTCCTCAGGGTGGGCGGCGAGCGTGAAGGCAGAGAACGAACGGTGAAGAGCCCTCCGACCAATTACGAAGGCGATCCGGACATCGTGAAATATGAAACTATAATGGACGATGCCTTAGAGGCCCGCTTCTCGGTAATGGCTGGAACACGCATGCTGGGCGTGTCGTTCGTCCGTCCTGCCAAGGCGGAGGGAATTCTGCGGCCGCTACCCTTGGACGATGTCTTAAGCCAGTCTCCTGGATACAAGGACGGCAACCCCGCTGTAGCCAGCGTGACCGTTAGCGGCCCGTTCGACGCAAAAGGCGTCGGCAACACAGCCAGCCGCCAGAAGGTGTTTCTTTGCCATCCGAAACTCGCTAAGCAGGAGAATCTCTGCGCCCAAAAAATAATTACCGTTCTGGCGCAACACGCCTACCGCCGGCCCATTACGGAGGCAGATCTAAAACCTCTGTTTAGTTTGTACAAAACGGGCCGGGACAGTGGCGGCTTTGAGGACGGAATCGCCATGGCTTTGCAGGGCATTCTGATTTCGCCGAAGTTCCTGTTCCGCATTGAAGCCGATCCGCCGAACGCAGTGCCCGGTGGTGTTCATCCAGTCAGCGATATTGAACTGGCGTCCCGGCTATCGTTTTTTCTCTGGAGCAGCATCCCGGATGACGAACTGCTGCATGTGGTGGAAATTGGAAAGTTAACCGACCGCAGCGTGCTGGAACAGCAAGCACGGCGGATGCTGAGCGATTCGCGGTCTGAAGCTCTGATCGCTAATTTTGCCGGACAATGGCTATTGCTGAGAAATCTGGAGAAAGTTGTGCCGGATCGCGACATCTTTCCAAATTTCGACGATAGCCTGCGCCAGGCGTTCCAGGAAGAAACGAGACTTTTTTTGGAGAGCATGATTCGCGAAGATCGCAGCGTGCTCGAACTATTGAACGCGGACTACACGTTCGTCAACGACCGCCTGGCGCGTTTCTATCAGATTCCAGACATTCACGGCAGCAGCTTTCGCCGAGTGCAATTGACGGACGAGAACCGGAGAGGGCTACTGGGACAGGCGAGCATTCTGACCGTGACCTCATATGCGACCCGGACGTCGCCGACGCTGCGGGGCAAGTGGCTGCTTGAAAATATATTCGGCGCGCCGCCGCCTCCTCCGCCTCCTAATGTGCCCTCGCTAAAAGATCGCGGCGCAGATGGCAAAATTCTCTCAGTGCGCGAGCAGATGGAGAAGCATCGCGCAAGTCCTGTCTGTGCCAGTTGCCATGCGCGAATGGACCCGCTGGGGTTCGCGCTAGAGAATTTTGACGCCGTTGGAAAATGGCAGACGTCAAGCGATAATGTTCCCATCGACTCTTCGGGAGTGCTCCCGGACGGAACCAAGTTTCAGGGGCCGGCGGAGCTTCGGAAGCTATTGCTCAATCATCCTGAGGAGTTCGCGACGACTGTGACGGAAAAACTTCTTACCTACGCGCTGGGCCGTGGAATCGAATATTATGATGAGCCGGCGGTGCGCAAAATCGTTAGGGAAGCGGCGCCGGGCGGATACCGATGGGGATCGATTATTCTCGGTGTGATCAATAGCACTCCATTTCAGATGAGAGCTGTAGTGGCGACCGCGCCGGTCACAACTACAACCGCGCAGGCGGAAAACAGGAGCCCACAGCCATGATGATTTTCAAAAAGGCTATCCCCCGACGGACGTTTCTGAAGGGGCTCGGCGCGACGTTGGCTCTGCCTCTGCTGGATGGGATGATCCCGGCGTTTGCAACCTCTGCTGATACCGCTTCGCGCGCGCCTGCCCGGCTCGGAATTGTCTATGTTCCGAATGGCATCATCATGGAGAAATGGACACCGGCGAAAGAAGGGGCAGCCTTTGAACTGACTCCGATCCTGGAGCCTCTGGCGGCTTTTCGCGACCGCTTCATCGTGCTCAGTGGATTGTCGCAGAATCGGCCCTCGCTGCCTCTGCCCGGCGAGACCGGGACTTCCGATCATTCCTGCGCGGGAGCAACATACCTCACCGGCGTGCATCCGAAGAAAAGCTCCGGCGCCGATCTCCAGGCGGGCATTTCGCTCGATCAGATCGTCGCAAAAGAGTTCGGCAAGCATACGCAATTGGCGTCGCTCGAACTTGGCCTCGACCCGAGCGACTGGCTCGGCGGATGCGAGAAGGGTTGGAGCTGCGCCTATACCAATACAATCTCCTGGCGAACGGCGACAACGCCGATCCCAATGGAAGACAATCCGCGCGTGATCTTCGAGCGGCTCTTTGGCGACGCGAACACTACGGGTCCGTCGGAGCGCGCCGCGCTGATCCGCAACGACCGCAGCCTTCTTGATTTTGTGAGCGGTGAGGCGGCCAGCCTGCTTCCGCAGCTCGGACCGAAGGACCGGCGGAAAATGGAAGAATATCTTGACGCTATCCGCGACGTCGAACGCCGGATTCAGTTGGCTGAGAAGCAGGCAAATCAGGAACTGCCGACTTTGCTCCGGCCTCCCGGTATTCCGGCAACGTTCGAGGAGCACGCCAAGTTGATGTTCGATTTACAGGTGCTGGCTTATCAGGCGGACCTAACGCGGATGATTACATTTATGATGGGCCATGAGCTAACTGGCCGTACGT
>Ga0206899_1049_pt1 | contig 10889 bp, 5 predicted proteins | sample Alteio_BWOrgHeat_48_FD_152948 | JGI IMG/M metagenome (GOLD analysis project Ga0206899, IMG submission 152948) | Enriched cells from forest soil in Barre Woods Harvard Forest LTER site, Petersham, Massachusetts, United States -... | ecosystem: Environmental > Terrestrial > Soil > Temperate forest > O...
AAACTCTCTGTTCGTGCAGTTCCGCCCGCCTCTACCGCGATGAAGGCAAGTCCCGTATGGCTCAACAGAATGGTTTGGTTCGGAGGTGAAATGAGCAGTGATATAGCAATTCGCTGTGTTTCGTTCGTCGTTGGACTCTGCACAATCACGGTTCCGGAATAAGCGCCGGCTGCAAGGCTTGTAGCATCGACCGTCACCTGCGCCGTTGACGGAGAATTGAAGGACGCGATGCCAGCCGACGAGGAGATTCCGAGCCAGTTACCGCCAGAGTTGGTGACAGTTCGCGCCGTCCAGTTCAAAGTTCCGGAGCCGTTATTGCCGATCCGCAGTGCGCGGCTTTGCTGGGTTGAAGCCCCCACGAATGCGTCAAAGCTGAACTTTCTGGGTTCGACCAATAGCTGTGGCGGCGAAGCAGGTTGTACTGCCAGCGATATTGACACCGAACGGGCGGGCGGGATCGCAGACGGAGACTGCACTGTGACGGTCCCCTGGTAATTTCCGGGCTGGAGATTGGTGGCATCGACGCTCACCGCAATCAGACCCGGCATCACACCCGAAGACGGAGAGATGGAGAGCCAATTGCCGCCGCTCTGTGTCGAGGTGCTGGCGGTCCAGGCGACATCGTTGATGCCGCTGCTGACATTCACCTGCTGCGGAAGAACAACTCCGCCTCCCGCCGAGGCTGAGAAGCTTAAATTTGCGGCACTGAGAGAAAAGGAAAAAAAACTGCTTGGAGAATCCGGGATGACTTCGCGGATGCGGTCGGAATTAATGTCCGCAATATAAAGATTTCCACTAAGGTCGACTGCAATACCCTTGGGTGTGAATCCAGCGCCAACCGCCAGGCCGCCGTCACCTCCGTCACCTCCTCCAGCTACGGTCGTGATTATTCCGGCGCTGATTTCCCGAATCCGCCCGTTCTGCGTGTCGCCGATATAGAGATTTCCTGCTGCATCGAGCGCGATGTCAAAAGGCGCATTGAGAGCAGCGAACATCGCAGCGCCGCCATCGCCGACGAAATCGGCGCTTCCCGTCCCCGCAATTGTAGTAATCACTCCGTTGATATTGATCTTCCGGATCCGGTTATTACCCATGTCAGCGATATACACGGTTCCAGCGGGATCCACAGCCACTCCGGTCGGAGCATTCAAGGAAGCTCTGGTCGCTTGGCCGCCATCGCCTGAGAAGCCGGCGCTACCATTTCCGGCGATCGTCAAGATAATACCGGCCGATGTTATCTTGCGAATGCGATTGTTGTCGGTATCGGCTACGTAGATGTTGCCTAATTGATCTACGGCCAGCCCAAGGGGATTGGCCAGCATCGCGTTGGTTGCAGGACCCCCGTCTCCGGAGAAGCCATAGAGACCTTTGCCGGCAAAAGTTGCAATTGTTCCAGCCGGCGTCACTACTCGAATCCGAAAGTTGCCGCTGTCGGCGAAGTAGACGTTGCCGGATGCATCGACAGCGACAGCGGTCGGGGCGTACAACGTGGCGGCAAGAGCATTGGTGCCCTCGCCGGAGAAGCCCAATTGCCCTGTTCCCGCAATGGTCTGGATCGTACCGGCAGTATTGACTTTGCGGATACGGTTATTTTGGGTATCAGAGATGTATATCTCTCCCGTAACAGTTAGAGCTATGCCATATGGAGCATTCAGATTCGCAAGCGTGGCGAGGCCGCCGTCGCCTCCGTACTTGAATGAGCCATTTCCGGCTATCGTAACGATGGTTCCATCCAACCTCACCTCACGAAGGCGATAATTGAATGTGTCGGCAATGTAAACGTTCCCTGAAGCGTCCACTGTGACGCCGTTAGGATTTGCGAGCGCCGCGCTGGTGGCGGGGCCTCCGTCGCCGGAAAATCCATAGGTTCCGTTTCCAGCAAATACGGTGATGACTCCGGCCGGAGTCACATTGCAGATGCGGTTGTTATCGGTATCCGCGATATAGAGATTCCCGGCGGAATCGAAGGCCAGGCCCGACGGCTGTCGCAACCCGGCGGCGGTGGCCTGACCGCCAATGCCTCCGGATCCCGACCGGCCGTTTCCAGCAAAGGTTGTGATGACTCCATTGGTAGTGACTTTGCGGACTCGGAGATTGGCGGTGTCGGCGATATAGAGGTTGCCGGCATGATCGAATGCTATGCCCGACGGGTACTGCAGCGATGCGATTGTAGCTTGGCCTCCGTCGCCCGAGAACGCCGGCGTCCCGTTTCCGGCGACAGTTGTAATCTTGCCGTCTGAAGTGACCTTCCGGACGCGATGATTATACGTGTCGGCGATATAGAGGTTGCCGCTGGCGTCAAACGCCAGAAAAGTGGGACCATTCAGCGATGCGGCGACCGCAGGCCCACCGTCGCCGGCAAATGCTGCCGCTCCGTTTCCTGCGACGGTAACGATGGTTCCCGACGCAGTGATCTTGCGAACCCGGTTATTGTCGTAATCGGCTATATAAATGTTGCCGGATGGATCGATGGCTACGCCTTGTGGGGAATCCAGCGAAGCTAGATTAGCGTCTCCGCCCTCGCCAGAGAAATCGGCGATGCCGGTGCCGGCGAGCGTGGTCAGCGTGCCGTCAGAGGAAACCTGCACCAGGACCTGATTGCCGAGATCCGTCGCATATACATTTCCGGCGGCGTCAACCGTAATTTGCCGGAGAAACCCAAGTCGAGCGCTTATGGCAGGCTTTCCGCTGTCCTCGAAAATCCACGGATTGCCGGCTGCTGTCGTGATGACGGCTTGCGCGAAAATGTGCCACGGCATTGCGAGCAAAACGATGGCGGCCAGTCCATAAGGCAGCGAGCGTCGCAGGCGCATCTTCCAACTCCCTATCAAACAGCGGAAGCCGCTTAAATTAACAGACTTGGTTTCGAATGTAAACCGCGGCGAATTCATCGGCAGCATCGATTTCTCGATTACGTCCGCAGAACTAAAAATAAATCTTTACGACAAATTGAACGCGACGGGGCTGATCGTTGAGAGGAGATACGCTAGGCAGCGCGGACCCAAATCCCTGACGTCCAAAGAGCGCTTGGCCGAAAGTCGAAAAGCCTATGAACGGATCCGGGTTGTTCAGATTCGTGTGATTAAACAGATTAAAGACCTCGGCCCTGAATTGCAACTGCCTCTGTTCTCCCAACCGCCGCAATCCAAAGGTGCGGCTGATGCCGAAGTCCACATTCCAGAATCCCGGGCCATAAAGGCTATTCCGGGCCAGATTGCCGAGTTGGCCAGCGGGAGGGAACTTAAATTTCGTCGGATCCAGAAGTTGGACGCCGCCTGTAATTGATGTTGGTGTCGAAAGAAAGGCCTGATCGAGATTCGTCCCCGTGAAGTCTGCGCGGTTAGACACCTGCCTCTCCCCGATGGTGAACGACGGAGGAGCAACAACGGTGAACGGAAAGCCGGAGCGGATACCGACAATGCCTGCTGCCTGCCAATTTCCCGCGACTTTCCGCCAGCCAGAAAACCTCGGCATCTGCGCCACAAAGTTCAGGACTAGATTGTGCCGTTGATCGAAATTGGAGTTGCCAAAATCGGCGCTGGGATCGAACTGTCGCACGAAGGCCGGCGACGTGCCCAAATTCGATGCGGCCAGACGCGAGGACGGATTTCCGGCCAGCGTGTCTCCGGGCACGACTAATGGATCGCTCTGCACATCCTTCGTGCGTGCATATGTGTAAGAGATCTGGAACTGAACGCCGCGGTTCCATCGCCGATTGAGGGATGTCTGAATCGCCCAGTGATTCGAATGGCCTTCCGTGGCGTAATACAGAACGTCGCCAAAATTGACGTTCAGCCGTCCATGAGGATTATCGGGCGTGCGCGGCAGTGAGTCGGCCCGATTAATGCCATCTCCGGTGGTCAGCTTGCGGCCAAGTGATCCTACCTGATCCACCTCAAAAAGAAGGTTCGGTGTCAACTGTTGCTGGAATCCGATGAACCAATTTTGCGTGTATGGCGTGCGCAGCTTGGTATCGAGCGCAACAGTGGAGGTGTTTTGGACAGATGCCGGATTGAGCGGGCTGAGTCCCTGGGCTGCCGGAATCGAGAAGCTGAACGGCGCCTGCACCGACGGGAAATTACATCCGAAATCTTTTTCCGTCAGAGGCGGCTGTATGATGCACTGCACCGGCAGATTGTTGTTGCGAACGTTCAGCCAGAGATTGTTGAATATCCGGTCATAGAAGATTCCATATCCGCCGCGGAGAACGCTTTTTCCACGACCCGTCAGATCCGCCGCCACTCCGAAACGCGGCGCGAAATTGTTCAGGTCCTGATCGTAGAGCGCCTTGGTCTGCTGTAGCGAGGCGGTTGTAATTCGCTGCTCGATGTTCTGCCCCGGTCCGAAAATGAAATTCGAATCGAGTGTGCTATTTCGCGCCACGGGGACGCCGAAGTATTCGTATCGCAATCCTAGGTTCAAGGTAATGCGGCGTGTCAGCTTGAAATTATCTTGGAAAAATCCCGCCCAATCCCCCTGTCGGTAATATCTCCAAAAATCTTTCTCGCTGGGTGCCGCGCCCGTGAATCGGTTGATTGGGATAATGAGCTGCTCCGGTAGGATACTAGTCAACAATTCTGTCCCATTTATAAAAGAATAGCGGCCGCTGCCGAAAGGGGAGGAGAACGAATCAGTCAATCCCAATCGCCATTCGCCACCCAGCACTAGGGAATGGCGTCCGAAAAGCCGACTGTAATTTTCTACCACGTGGATCACCGAATCACGAACCAGATAATCGAACGAGCTTTCCATGCCGGGCAGAAGAATCAATCCAGGGGAGAGCAGGAGATCCGCAGACAAGATGGTCGGAAGTTCGGGATGCGGACGCAGCAGCCGAACGGAATTACGGCTGAATCCGAACTTCAGTTCGTTAACGCCTCCATACAAATCGCGCGTGTAGTTTGCGCCGAAGTTTTGGCCGGGGCTGACAAGCGGAGTATTCAGACCTGGATAAATGTTGAAGAAGAAGTCGTCCGTTGTCTGCTCCGAATAGGCGTAGCGACCGCTGAGATGGTGCCGCCCATTGGGCGAATTATAATCTGCCCGCCCCAGCGCCAGGGAGTTTTGCTGTACCACGGGTATAAAAACTTGCCTGCTGACAACCAGGCCGCCGGTATTGGGAACGACTTGGCCGCTCGGAGGAGAAAAATTCGCAAACAACCCCTTTGCCGGACTGGCGCTGGGTATGATGGAAATGAAGAGCGGGCTCGGCAGAAAAACCGTGAATGGCTGGCTCTGACTCGAACTTCGATTCTGTTCGAAATTTCCAAAGAAGAACAGTCTATCCCGGCGGAGTGGCCCCCCTATCGAAGCGCCATATTGATTCTGCCGGTATGGCTGGCGGGAAGTTCCCTGCCAATTGAAGATAAACGAATTAGCGTTCAGGCGATCGTGATTGAAAAACTCATAGATCGTTCCGTGAAGCGAATTGGTGCCGGTGCGCGTGACGGCGTTCGCCACGAATCCCGACGCGCGGCCATATTCCGCCGTGAAATTGCTCGTCGTCATGCGGTACTCTTTCACGGCATCGGCGGAAACGAACGTTGCGGGACCTGTAACAAGTAAGTCGTTGTTATCGACGCCATCCAATAGAAAATTCGAGCTGCCGACCCGTTGCCCGTTGACGGAGAATCCCAAGCCCCGCGCCGTAGCGTTGTCGGAAGTGACTCCGGGTTGTAGAACGAGCAGCGTATAGACATCGCGGCCGGAGAGCGGCAGTTCCAGAATCTTGCGCTCATCGATCAAGCTCGAGATCGAGCCGATCAAAGTGTCCGTACCGAGCGTCGGCAGGCTGATGATGACCGCTTGCGGCACGGCTGCGTCCGACCCGTACATGATCGAAAGAATGTTCGATGCCGTAATTCCGGACGCCGCGCTGCGGAGCGGCGCCGGCGGCGGCGGAGCCACGTTCCGCATATTGAGCGCGAAGTTCAGCTCGATACGCGATGCTACGGGCAACTCCACGGGAGACCGCTGTTCGGCCTGATAGCCCAGCGCATCCACGCGCACGCTGTACGTGCCCGGCAGCAACGCGGGAAACGAATACAGTCCCTGTTCGTTGGTGTAACGGTAAGACTGGCTGTTGGTCTGAAGATTGCGCTCGATGACAAGCGCCTTGGGCACGGGCTGGCCCGTCGCCATGCCGATGACCTGGCCCTGCAGCGTAGCTTGGGAGGTCTGAGCGTAGGAGACCGTGTCAGCGAAAATCAGGATTACAGCCGTAAAAAACATCCAGCCCCGGCGGGCCGGGTACCGGATCATTTGTTCTTCTCCGCCACCGATTTTTCGCGCGGATCGCGCCGCAGCTTTTGATTCTTGATTGTGGTCATTCGTGGGCGTCTGTTACCGGCCGCATCTCTACGGCGCGGCAAAAATGCCAGTGGGGGGAGTAAGTAGGACTACGAAGAAGGAGAAATCTATTCATGGCTCGTGGTGAGGGTCTGCAGCATTACCCTCCCCTCGTTGTCTGTTAATATGCCTTTGCGGACGAGTGTGACGATCAGGTCATTCAGAACACCATCTCGGCGCCCCGTAGCGCGATTGGCGGCTTCTTCTTCCATTGCCGCAGGTGCCTCAGCTGGTAACCCGGCACTCAAGTTCTCTATCCATTTTTGCAGTAGCTCGGCTTGATCCGGCTCGATGCCGACGAATTTCACGCCCATTCCCATTCCGTTCTGCGACGAGGTCACCAGTCCCTTAACCGTCACAGATTTTTTCTCGTAGGTGAGGCGCAAGCTGACAACGGCTCCTGCTCGAAAGGGGGAGTTCATGTCGAGATAGCAACCCTCCAGTGAGACGTCGCCCGTGCGCGCCTTGCTAAGGGTTCCCGACCCGATATCCGTAACCTCCGCAGCAGCGGTAAATGGAAAACGAGGGTTTCCGCGGCGTTCAGCAGCGGAAGGTTTCGACAGACTCAAAGTCATCTCCCCTTTTCAGCATGGGATCGGGTTTACGGCTCAACTGCCGGAAATTCCTTTGATTTCCACACAACGACACAGACAATATACAATCAAAACTTGCCGTGCGAAAGATAAAAGGCTGGCGATACCAATTGAGGAACCCCACGCCTCAATCCGCCGCCATTGGAAACATAAGCCGCTCTCGCTTGTGATAATAGATCTATTGCGCCAAGGGAATTAATGCATGTCGTCTGCCGTGAACCAACTTAGTTTTCGAGATTTTGAGCGCAGCGGCTGGCAAAAGGCTTCCGCGCGTTATCACGATTTTTTCTCAAGCCTCACAACGCAGGTGGTCCCTGCCCTTCTTGACGCTGTTCTCCCGCGCTCGCTCGATCGTCGCCGGATTCGGCTGCTGGATATCGCTACAGGTCCGGGCTACGTGGCAGCGGCCGCTGTTGCTAGAGGAGTCTCTGCAGTCGGCGTGGACTTTTCTCTCTCCATGACGCGGATGGCCGCACGTTCGAATCCTGCAATTGAACTTTGTGCCGGCGACGCAGAGCAGTTGCCGCTCACTAACGAGAGTTTCGGCGCTGCCGTGACGAACTTCGGGTTGTTGCATCTCGGTCGTCCCGAGCGGGCCGTTGCGGAGGCATTTCGCGTCCTTGGACATGGCGGGAAGTTCGGCTTCACAGTCTGGGCCATGCCCGAAGAGGCGGTCGCCTTCGGTATCATTCTTCGAGCGATTGAGGCTCACGGCAACCCGCGGGTCACCATTCCTCAGGGTCCTCCTTTCTTCCGGTTCAGTGATCCGCACGAATGTATTCGCGCATTGACCGAAGCGGGTTTTCAAGAGCCGAGCGTAATTCGAGTGCCTCAGACCTGGCGGTTGTCATCGAGCGACGAGCTGTTGGAAGCGTTCCTGCACGGAAGTGTGCGAACGGCAGGTCTGCTCGCCGGCCAGTCGGCTGAAGAGTTGGAGGCGATTAGAAACGGCATGCGGACTGCAACTGCAGCCTATGAGAAGAATGGTGGGATCGAACTGCCCATGCCAGCTGTGCTCGCGTCGGCTGTGAAGAAATGACCGTCGCTGCGTGAGGCTCACTTCGCGCGGCTCACTTCGTCTGGCGGATCGGTGCTGCGGTCTTCTGATCTGACGGCGCAAAGGCGCGCGAGTGAAAACGAAGCGAGTCTGCCAAATGCGCCGCTACGTACTCCGAGCTGTGCCGCCCGGGATAAAGATGATATTCGTGCGGCACGCCGTGCTTTTTCAGCAGGTCGTGAAGCTCTTGAGTTCCGGCGGCGAAGCCGTAGTCATCCTGCTGCCCGCAATCAAAATAGATTTTCAGTCCGTTCAGTCCGGGCGATTCGCGGAGCAGCGTAAAGGGAGTATTCCTTTTCCAGAACTGTGCATCAAACGGCTTCCCGAAGGCGCTGAGGTTCTGGCCGAACGCCGACTTGAGACCATCGGGCAAATCCTCGGCGAGCACCGCCATGTGCGCGCTTACGGAGCCGAACTGTTTCGGATAGCGGAAGGCGAATCGTAAAGCTCCATAGCCACCCATTGAAATGCCGGTAATTGCTCGTGCCTTTCGCGTGCCCATGGTGCGGTAGCGTTGCTCGATCGCTGGGATGAACTCCTGGATAAAAAAGTCTTCGTAGCGCTCGCGCCCGTCCTTCGCATTGACATAAAAGCTGTGGCCTCCATCCGGCGCCACAACGATGAAGTCGACGACCTGTTTTTTTTCTTGCAACTGCTCCAACAGGTCCCAGCCTCCCCACGTCAGCAGCGACTGATCGTTGTCGCCGAGACCGTGAAGATAATAAAGAACGGGATATCGGCGCTTGGCGTCCGCGTCATAGCTCGGAGGCAGTAGGACGGAATAGTGCACCGACCTGCCCATGATTTTGCTCTGAAGTGCCCGCGCCTCGCCGCGATTCGCGGCGAGAGCACTAATCGGCAGAATCGCGAGCGTCAGAGCCGCGAGAGTAATCGAGCGCCCACGCTTTTGGAAGAGGCGCCGGAACCGCTCCATAATGGTCGCGGCTCGGATTCCGGACCACGCAATCCAGGATTCGGAACCGTACGTTCCGCTGAATATTTGATCATCATTCATACCGCAGCGCCTGAACTGGATCGAGCCGCGCGGCCTTGCGAGCAGGGTACACTCCCGACGCCAAGCTAACCAGCACCGCAAATTCAATCGCCCCCGCCAACAGCCACGGCGGCGCCGACCAAACCGTCTCGGCGGGAAGATCGTGGTTGCGAAGATAGATCTTTGTACCGACATTAATCGCGCTGCCGATTGCCGCGCCAAGAGCGATTCCCAGAATTCCTCCGACAAATCCCATCGCGCCGGCCTCGGCAAAAAACAATTTCTCGACATCGCCATCGCTCGCGCCGACAGCTTTCAGTATGCCGATCTCCCGCCGGCGCTCTAGGACGGCCATCACCAGCGTGTTGATGATCCCCAACGACGCAACAGCCAGGGCCAAGCTTCCGAAAATCCCGAGGAACAAATCCAAAACCGTAAAGAAACGCCGCAGTCCCTGCGAAGCATCGAGAATCGAGAACGGACGAAAGCCCATTTTGCGAATGGCATCCTCGACAGCCTGCACGCTGCTCGGGTTGGACACCCGTGCCATTAGTGTGGTGTATGTCCTTTTGGAGTTCGCTGTGCGAAGTGCTCCCGGAACGTCCGTTGCCTGCAGGATGTTCAGCTCCTCAGCAAGCTGATTCGGGATAAAGACATTCGAGCGGGAAGTCGCCCGCATGCCGCCAAACGGCTCGCTGTCAATGATGCCGATAATCCGGAGCGTCTCCTCGCGCCGCACGACGGTGAATCCATAGTCATCGTCGTTCTGCCTTTGACTGTTCCCTGCCCCCTGTTCCTTCTTGGCTTCCGACAACGGCTGGCGCTCAGCGTAGCGCAGCACGAGGTTCTGTCCGATAACGGAGGCCGGCGCGCTCTCGTTCAGTTGCTGCGCGAATTCTTTTCTCAGGATGGCTTCGCGGGCGGCAGGCCCGGAAAAAAAACCTCCTTGCATTTTGTCGAATGATTCGTTATCTCGCGCGGAGGCAGCTAGACCGCTGATCGAGGAGACTAGCGGATGATCACCGTAACGAACTTCAGCGAGGAACCGAATCTCCGGCTCCGCTTCTATTACGTTGGGCAGCTTCAAAATCTGCTGCCGGGCATCCTCATCGAGAATCCGCGGCTCGCCAGTTTGGGATTCTGCTCTTCTTCCCTCCGGCGGCTCTCCGCGCGATTCGCGAAACGTAGAGACCGCGACTGTATCGAACAACCCGGAGTGCGACAAATGCCGCCCCGCCAGGGCTTGCAATCCCACCCCCAGCGAGATCATCGCCACTAGCGAGGCCACGCCCACGGCGATGCCGGCGGTCGTCAGCCCGTTGCGCAGCACCGATTCGCGCAGGTTGCGCGAGGCCAGCTCGTAAAGGTCGTAGTTCTTCATCGCACCACTCCAGACGCCGCTTCGGATTCCCGCGCGGGCGCGCCGCCAACCATCTTGCCGTCGGCCATGATGAGCAACCGGCGCGCATAGCGCTCCGCCAGAGGCCGCTCATGGGTCACCAGCAGTACAGTCATACCCAAAGTCTCATTGCATTCCCGGATCAGATTCATGATCTCTTCGCCGGTCCGGCTGTCGAGATTCCCGGTAGGCTCATCGGCCAGCAGCAGCGCGGGACGGTTGACCAGCGCTCGCGCCAGCGCCGCGCGCTGCTGCTCGCCTCCGGAAATTTCCCCGGGCCGGTGATTCATCCGACCTCCCAGCCCGACGCGCTCCAGAGCCTCGCGCACCATAGTGGCTCGCTGGCCGCGCTCTACCTCCGCAAATCGCATCGGCAGTTCAACGTTCTCGCCCAGCGTCATCGAGGGAACCAGATTGAAGGCCTGGAAGACCATCCCCACTGTGTTGCGCCGGTATTCCGCCAGCTCGGCGGCCGACATTCGCCCCAGGTCCCGCCCG
>Ga0206899_1051_pt1 | contig 10390 bp, 9 predicted proteins | sample Alteio_BWOrgHeat_48_FD_152948 | JGI IMG/M metagenome (GOLD analysis project Ga0206899, IMG submission 152948) | Enriched cells from forest soil in Barre Woods Harvard Forest LTER site, Petersham, Massachusetts, United States -... | ecosystem: Environmental > Terrestrial > Soil > Temperate forest > O...
AATGATATGCCGCTGTCAGCCGGAGCCAGCACCCTGTCATTGGTCGCCACGGATGTCTGGGGTAACACCACGACCAGCCATATGACCGTGACCAGGAGCACGTTGACCATCAGCAGCCTTTCAGTGGATGCGAACAGCCTTTTCCAGCCGACCACCTCTGTCATCGGCGGCGTTAGCGGCGGCACGGCGGCAGTGTCCGTCAACGGCGCGGCTGCCATGCTTTACGGGAACCCCACCTTTGTGGCGAGCGATGTGCCGATTGCCGACGACGGCACCGGCACGGTCTGGTTCACCGTGAGCGCCTCTGACGGCACCAACACCTGTCGGAAGTCCTTCGGCGTGGACAAACCCGCCCGGGTTTACGTGGAGAACTACACCAGCAAAATGAGCAACCGTTACCACATGCGGGGCAATATCTACACGGCTGCCGACGAAAGCACCCTGTGGGGTTGGCAGGATGCCTGGGAAACCGTCAATGCCAGCCTGGACTGGTTGAACGGTCTGCCCGCCGCCGGATTGAACTTGTTCAGCACGTTGAGCGAAGGAAACGTCCCCCCGGACGCCCCTTATACCAACCTTAGTTCCGTGCTTGACCAGTTGAGCTGGCCCGCGGCCTGGTGGCCGAACCTGCAACCCGGCCTGGACAATGGCTCCCCCATTGAGCCGCCGCCGCTGGCCGTCTGGGAGCATTGCGACGTCACGCAATGGACCACCACTCCGGCCCCGCCGGCGTCCTGGGACCCCGTGCTGGGCTGGTCGGCCTTTGCGTACGACGACCAATACCGGCGCACGGCGCAGCATGCGGTCAAGTACTACACCGGCAAAAGCCGGCCGGGCGTAACAGACCTGCACACATTCCACGTCGCAGCCTCGCATGTTGACAACCCCACCGCCACGCCGCCCTACTACAATGAGCTCTCCGGCCTGCCCACGACGACCCTGACGCCCATCCCCGCCCAAAAAATACTCCTGGGCGAACTGGGCAAGGTCGGCAGTGACGGAAATCTCTACACGACCCTGCCCGGAAACATTGTCAAGACCCTCACGGTGATGGTGCTGGATGACACCAATTACACGTTCACCACGACGGGCGCAAAAACCCCCTTGTCCATCACCGCCAACGGCTACGCGCTGGACCCGGACGTGGTCGTCACCAACGCCAACTTCTGCGTGGGGCAGAGCATCATGTTTGGCGCCACCTGGAGCAGCCCGCCGCCCGCGGTCTCCACCAATTTTCAATGGACATTCGCTGGAACTTACGTGAACGACCACACCAACGCCGTTCCCGGCGGTTCGCTGCCCAACAGTTCGGACAACTATTTCGCAAACGCAAACCTGCTGACCAACCAGTTTCAAACCAACTGGTGGACTTCGGGCAGTTTCAGCCCGTCTGCGGTTTATACGGTAATGTTAACCGCAACGCTTGTTTTCTCCAACGGCCAGACCGCAAGCTATCCGGTTACCGGCCAGTTCAGCATGCACCGGCCGCAGTTGTATGGTTTTAGCAATTACAATGGCGGTATTACTTATCCACCCGGGCCGCCGAGCGCGGTAATCACAAACGAGTCCGGTCTCATAATGCTACGAACGAAACCTCCAGGCGGTTTCGAAGAGTGTTATGTCCATTCCTTATTTAGCGGGCAGCTCGCAGCGACTCAATTAATCAAAGCCGGTAGTTATATGACAAACAACAACCTTGGTGCTATTTTTACAAATGCCTCATTAGATAATGTGGAATTGTACAATGGCAAGTGGCGCGTCATAGCGGGTGCCAATGGAGAATTTGGCTTTGTAGATTTCATTAATCTTATTGATGGCCCAACCGTCAATTGCGCAGGAAATACTGCAATTCACTTGGACTTCAAAGACTATATTCGATTCGCACCGGCGGGATCTAACTCACTTTTTATCACACTCGGAACCTTAAATTGGTACATACATGCAATGGCTGGATTGACAGGAACAAATTATACACTGACATCAGCTCCAGCTGGCGACATAGATGCCAATACCACCGACACATCTGAACCTCCACTCTGGACTAATCTACAGCTGAATATTGGAAAATAATAACTTTTATGAACGTAAACTTTTTTATTGTTTTTAGGAAATCCGCTTCTTGTTTCTTCGTCATTTTATACTCTATTGGTTGTATGGGTCAGAATGCTGTCGAACATGGTCGCATAATAGTTGGTGAGCCGACAAATAATATCCGCGCAGAGCTCGAGGCCGTATCCCCCGGCGAGAGCAACCGGCCGTCCGAGCTCATTATTTGGGTTAGAGATCTGTCAGTTGTGAAGTTTACGGCTGCTGAAGTATCATCGAATCTGCACAATCAAGATTGGACATTCTATTTGCCTGGGAATTGCTTTTGTGGCCCGGTGGAAATACGAGACGCTTCAGGCGTTCAAATCCCTTTAATCAAATCTAATGTCTCGGCTCTTACGAATTACCCGGCGAGCTACAGCTTAAAGGCGGAAAGATCTGATTATTTTCGACGATCAGAATTGCACTTCGGTCCTAATGTATTTCCGATACCTGTTATGGCATTCTCGCCTCGCTCTGAAATGTTTCGGTTTGAACTATGCACTATAACGCAATCTGAGGAGCCTCGTCTGAACGACCCATTTGCGGTTGCCCCGGAGTCCTTGATCAACTATTTCGACATTCGCGAGCCTGGTGAATACACTTTTACTGTTTGGCCAAAGATTTACAAGCGAGTGTCCACAAACAGCGACATCTGCGAACGAATTGACCTGCCGCCGGTGAGCGTGACCTTCAACTGGGACGGAAATTCAAAGAAATGATGATGGCCTTGAAAAAGGATTTTTTTACGGGTTCTCCCGCGTCGGCGTACAGTAGGCCGGCTCGCGGCGCGGGACCGTTTGTGGTTCCACGTCATACCGGCAATCCTCCAACAACCCCGCCATCTGGCACAGCGAACTTTTCCGAGCGCGCAAATAGCCGCGCCACGATTCGCCCGGCAGGCGTCTGGCCCAGCGCGGAACCGAAAATTTCGCATCGGTCATGGGCTCGTAGCCTGCGATTTCCATTCCTTCACGGCAGTGCAGTTCAATCCACCAGATTTCGTCCTCGGTCAGTTCGGTCTTCCAGCGGTCCAATGGCTGCGATTCAATCCCGCGAAATGCTCCGCCAAAAGTTGAGTTGCCCGCCCACGGCTTGCCGCCAAAGGTCGGCTCCAGCAGCAGTGGCAGGAATGAAATTCCCGTAAACCGGCTGATTTTTTTCATGACTCTGCGGCTGTTACGCACGAGGTCTTCGTAATGAACCAACAGGTAATTGCCGGTCCGCTCCCGCAGTCTGGTGATCTGTCGCGAGCTTTCATTCCATTCCCGAACCAGCCGGTGGGCCTTGGTGTGCGAACCGTAGCGATTGACCAGACGCCGCCGCCGGCTCGCGAACACGGCGCGCGGATCGCGCACAATCTGGATCAGCTTCGCCTCTGGAAACAGCCGGAACAAATCATCCGCCCGCGCCACATTGCTTGGCGTTTTTTCCACCCAGCGGGCGCATCCGCGCCAATCGCCGCCCGCGATGCTCGTGTAGGCCCGGACTGTCTCCGAAAGCAGCAGGGAATCGTTCATCCCCCGCCGGTTTGCAAACTCCATCGCTAGCGCCTTAAACCGTTCAAAATCCAACGCCAGTTGGCAGCGGGGATCCACGCTGCTGTTGTCGTGAATTGTTTCAAGTTTTTCTCCGTGCGCCAGATGCGGGTCAAGGTGCGTGAGCAGTTGCCGCAATTTGGCCTGAAAACCTGGCAGTTTGCTGAGTCTCGGCAGTTCTTCGAGGTAATGCGTCTCGGCCGGAAGGGTCACCAACTCGGGATGCGCATCGAGCAGGGCGAGCAGCAGGGTGGTGCCGGATTTTGGGCACCCGCCCACGAACAACGCGCGGCGATTGAAGCTGCTTGCCTCATTGAAATCATTGGAAGTCTGTTCAAAAGCCCGCGTCAGTACGGGCCTCCCGTGGTCCTTCAATCCAACCGATCTTTCTAATAACATAAACGACTTCGACAACGTATCCGCATCCCGGCAACTTGCAACTTCTTCTGTCGAAAATTCAGAAATGCCTGCCGCCACCTTGATGAGCCGCCGCCACGTTTGGCGGTTACAAACCTTCTCCGAAATTATACTTTCCAGCCGCCGCTCTTCGGCCGATGATGCGGTCAACGAAAGGCAATTACTATGGGACTCATTGATTACCTGAAGACGCAGTTTCTGGAAATCATCCAATGGGAGGATGATTCGCGCGACACCATTTCCTTCCGCTTCCCGGACCTGGACAAGGAAATAAAGAACGGCGCGCAGCTTATCGTCCGCGAGTCCCAGACCGCGCAATTCGTGTACCTCGGCCAGTTCGGCGACACCTTTGCCCCCGGCAAATATTCGCTCACCACCGACAACATCCCGATTCTTTCCACGCTCAAGGGCTGGAAATACGGCCTGCACTCGCCCTTCAAGGCCGATGTCTATTTCGTCAACACCCGCCTGTTTACCGGCAACAAATGGGGCACCGCCAACCCCATCATGCTTCGTGATGCGGATTTTGGCATCGTCCGCGCCCGCGCCTATGGCACATTCGATTTCCATGTCACCGACGTGAAGGTGTTTCTCAAGGAAGTCGCCGGCACGGACGACCATTTTCGCGTGGATGAATTCTCCGACACGATGCGCTCGCGCATCGTCAGCGTCTTCACCGACGCCCTGGCCTCGGCGAAAGTGCCCGTGCTGGACGTCGCGGCGCGCTACGGCGAACTCGGCGCGGCGCTGTTGCCGCTCATCAATCCCGCGGTCACCACCAAGTACGGCATCGAGATTTCCAGCTTCATCGTTGAGAACGTCTCCGTCCCGCCGGAAGTCGAGCAGGCCATTGACAAACGCAGCAGCATGGCCGCCGTCGGCAATCTGAATGACTTCGTGAAGTATCAGATGGCGCAGTCCATCGGCAAAGGGGGAGGGGAGGCCGGAGGCATTGCTGGCACCGCCGCCGGGCTCGGCGCGGGCCTCGCGATGGGCCAGCAATTGGTGGCCGCCCTGAACACCACCTCCACCACCCCGACCGGCGGCCCCGCTGGCGCGCCGCCGCCGGTACCCGGCGCCGAACTGCTGGGCGTCGCTGACCTCACCAAAGTCCTCGGCGTGAGCGAAGCCGACGTGATCGCCACCCTCGAAAAAGGCGACCTCAAAGGCAAAAAAATCGGCGCCACCTGGCGCGTGACCAAATCCGCGCTGGACGAGTTTTTGAAGTCGTAGCTTTTGCTCGGTAAATTAATTGTCATTTCCGAAGTGGTGACATTCAAACCTGAAATCAGTTTCGGAGACATTATCGCGGCGGCCGCCTTTTTTGTCGCAGCAATTGGGCTGTTTCTGACGCTTTGCCAGCTCAAGAGAGACTCCGTTCGAAAGCGTGCTGAGTTCATCATTTCGGTTTTCAATGAGTATATTGCAGATCCAGACACCTCCCGCGTCTTCTATTTGGTCGAGTACGATAGATTTCAATACGGACCGAACTTTCATGGTTCCGATGAGGAGCGCCACTTTGACCGTCTATTGAGTCATTTCGAAAAGATTGCAGCTCTCTATTATATGAAAGTGATTACTCGCGATGATCTGGAGTTGATTAGATACGATTTCGTTCGTGTTTATTGTAACTCTGCGGTTCAGAAGTACTTTGCATTTCTTGACACGCTTCCAGATTCACTCGGGGTTTCTGGTGGTACGTTCAAACGTTTCCGCGACGTTGCAGCGATGCTGGCTGCTGACGAAAAGCATCTCACCACACCCCGGACTCATGTCTAACGCCACAGCCCAAGAGAAATTCTCTTGCCCGTCCTGCGGCCGCGGGGAGCTGTGGAATCGACAAGGGAATGATCGGCAAAGGAATAATTTCAAAACAGGGTCTTCTCCCCATTCCTCTGCCGAACATTCCCCTGCCAATATCCCCCCGGCAAAATTGAATTTGCTCTCCCAATGGTAATGAAAATATGGACTCCCTCGAAAACGTAAACTTCGAACAGGCCCCCGCCGACAAAGTCCCGCGCTGTCCTTATTGCAAGGAACAGTTGCCGGTCATCTGGGTAAAATCGGACGGCCTCGGCCTTCGCGGCGAGCGAACGCTACTCATGTGCCCCCATTGCGAGTCATTCCTCGGTTTCAACGCCTGGAAACGATGAGTTCCCCCACTGATTACTGATTACTGATCACTGATTACTTTCAATATGCCTGACGCCATCGCCCAAAAAAATTCTCCTGCCCGTCCTGCGACGGGAAAATACAATGGAATCGGCAAGGGAATGACCGGCAGGGGAATAATTTCAGGCCCCGGTCTTCTCCGATTCCTCTGCCGATCATTCCTTTGCCGACATCCCCGCTGATTTCTTCTGACACAAAATGCCAATCCGTTGCCCATTGACGATTGCCAGCCTGGATTCAGAAGCATTTGAATTGCTCGACTACCGGGTGATGGGCCACGCCTACGCGAGCCAGAATGAATTGGGCCGCCTCTGCGATGAGTGCGCCTACGAAGCCGACCTGAAAGCGCGGCTGCTGGCCGATGGTTTCAAGTCCGTTCACACCCAAGTTCCGGTCACCGTCACTCACCGCGATTTCTCCAAGGAATATCGTCTTGATCTGGTTGCCGACGACGCGCTCTACGAATTGAAGGCGGAGACAACGCTGGCCAGCGCGCACGAAGCACAATTGCTTAATTACATGTTTCTGCTCGGAGTGCGACGGGGCAAGCTGCTGAATCTCCGTCCGTCGAAAGTCCAAGGCAAGATTTTAGCCACTGGGCTGACCCAGGAGCAACGCCGTCATTTTTCCGCCGTTACTGAGCGTTGGAAGGATTTGACGCCCGCCTGCATTGCGTTGCGGGAAACCTTGTGTGACTTATTCCGCGATTGGGGCGCTTTCTTAAGCGTGGATTTGTATCAAGAAGCACTGATTCATTTTCTCGGTGGTGCCGGCAGTGTTGAGCAGCGCATCCGCCTCAGCCGAAATGGGCTGGATTTGGGCATGCAGCGCATGTTTGCTTATGCACCCGGGGCCGTGCTTCGGCTGACCGCTGTGACCGACAATCAGCAGTACATTGAATCGCACTTGCGTCGGCTCCTGGCGCTGACCAACCTCAAAGCAATTCAATGGATCAATCTTAATCATGCTTTGATCGAATTCACGACAATAACTTCAAAGGCAGGGGAATAAACGGCAAAGGAATGAAAAGACATTGTTCAGAGTTTATTCCCCTGCCGTTCATTCCTCTGCCGATTCTGGAATCCCCCGATTATGCCTGACGCTATCGCCCAAAAAAAATTCTCCTGCCCGTCTTGCGGCGGGGAGGCCCAATGGAACCCAGCCAAGAAGCTGATCGTCTGCCCGTTCTGCGGCAACACCTCGCCCGCGCAGGCCGAACTCGATGCTGCCGGCAACGAAACCATTGTCGAGCACGACCTTGTCGCGGCGTTGCGTGGCATTCCCGATGAACAACGTGGCTGGCAGGCGGAGAAGATTTCCGTGAAATGCCAGAGCTGCCAGGCTATTTCCGTTTTTGATCCCGGCCGCGTCAGCCAGCGTTGCGATTTCTGCGGTTCAACCGCCCTGGTGCCGTACGAAGAGGTGAAGGACGCCATTCGTCCAGAGAGCTTGCTCCCCATGAAGCTCAGCGAAAATCAGGTGCGCGACACCATCCGCCAATGGTACGGCAGCCGCTGGTTCGCACCGAACAAGCTCAAGAACGCCGCGCTCACCGACATCGTCAAGGGCCTCTATATTCCGTACTGGACCTTCGATGCCCAGGTGCATGCCGAATGGACCGCCGAGAGCGGCGATTACTATTACACCACCGAAAGCTACACTGATTCCGAAGGAAGAACACAGACGCGCCAGGTCCAGCACATCCGCTGGTATCCTAGCGCCGGCGCCGTGGACCATTTCTTTGATGACGAACTCGTGCCGGCCTCGCGCGGCGTGCAATCTGACAAGCTCCGCAAGATCGAGCCATTCCCGACCACCAAGGAACTGGTCGCTTACAATGCCGGGTTCCTGTCCGGCTGGGTCGTTGAGCGATATCAAATAGACCTCGTCGCCGCGGCCACCGCCGCCCGGCAGGAAATGAACGAGGAGATGGAAAAGCTCTGCGCCGCTGAAGTCCCCGGCGACACCCATCGCGATTTGCAAGTGGAAGACGATTACTCCGGTCAAACCTTCAAGCACATCCTCGTGCCCATCTGGCTGCTCAGTTACAACTTCGGCTCGCGCAATTTTCAGGTGGTCATCAACGGCTACACCGGAACCATCGCCGGCGAATACCCCAAGAGTTGGTTGAAGATTGGATTGGCGGTGCTGGCGGGACTGGCCTTCGTGGGCATCGTAGCGCTGCTGTCGTCGCACCGCTGATTTACGTGAGATTGCGTCTGCGGCGTAGAGCAGGCTTCCAGCCTGCTCTGATTGGATTTTCACTAAAGCGAAAGGACCAAAGGGCAGGCAAGATGCCTGCCCTACTTCTCAGGTCACACGGATTGAAAACGAAACGCAAAGTCGGCAATTTTCTCCCATCCGCGCGGCATCTTTTACCACCGGGACTACCTTCTTACGTTCAACTCATTGTAAATCAACCCTTTCGTTCGACGGCACATACACTGCTTCTCATGGCTTGCGATGAATGTAGGCATGTATCAAGCAGCGGCGGCAATGAACGCCAACAGCCGTTGGCAGGAGATGATTTCTGAGAATCTGGCCTCCAGTTCGGTGCCGGGTTACAAGAAGCAGGAGCTGACCATGGCGGCAGTCCAGGCCGGACTAATACCCGCGAGCGGATTATCGTCCACTTCCGCCCAACATTTCTCGATGCCCAAGGCCACCACCTCCACCAGCTTTGCGCCTGGTGACATCCAATTTACAGGCAACAAGAACGACGTTGCCATCGAGGGCAAGGGTTTCCTTCAGGTGGAGCTGCCTGACGGCACCGTCGCCAACACCCGTGACGGTGAATTTCAGGTGAACGACCGCGGACAGCTTGTGACGAAAGAAGGTTATTCCGTAATGGGCGAAAGCGGCTCGATCCAGCTTGATCTCAAAAACCCCGCGCCACTGTCCATTTCCGCAAATGGCGACGTGAGCCAGGGCGCAGACGTCAAAGGCAAGCTCAAGCTGGTCGAATTTGATAAACCCGAACTGCTGACCCAGGTCAGTGGTGGCTATTTCATCGCCAAGGACCCGAAATCTCCGGCTCTGCCCAGCACCTCAACGCTCCGCCAGGGCTACCTTGAATCCTCGAACACCTCCGTTGTCCGCGAAATGGCGAACATGATGACTGCCATGCGCGGTTTCGAAGCCAACCAACACGTCATCCAAATCCAGGATGACCGCATGGGCAAGGTCATCAGCGACCTCGGCACACCCGCTTCCTGATTGACCTATGATACGCGCGCTCTACTCCTCCGCAGCCGGCATGGAAGCCCAGCAAATGAACCTGGACGTCATCTCGAACAATCTCGCGAACGTCAACACCACCGGCTTCAAGAAGAGCAAAATCGAATTTCAGGACCTGCTCTACGAAAACATCCGCCCCGCCGGCGCGGACCAGGGCAATGGCAGCACGTTGCCCACCGGTTTACAAGTCGGTCACGGCTCACGCCCGGTCGCCACCTCGCGCATCTTCACTGAAGGCGAACTGACCCAGACCGGCGAACAGCTCGATATGGCCGTCCAAGGCGACGGCTTTTTCGAAGTGACCATGCCCGACGGCACGCTGGCCTACACCCGCGATGGCGCGCTCAAGACCGGTTCCGACGGCCGCGTGACGACCAGCGACGGTTTGGTGGTGCAAAGCGGGTGGCAGCCCATTCCCACGGGCACGACGTCCATCAGCATTTCCGCGAACGGCACGGTGACGACCGCCGGCGCCAGCGGCTCGCAAAATTTTCGCGTGCAATTGGTTCGCTTCGCCAATCCCGCCGGCCTTCAAAGCATCGGACGCAATCTTTACAAAGAGACCTCGGCTTCCGGGACGCCCGAAACCGGCAACCCCGACGAAAACGGCATGGGCAGCCTGCAACAGGGCTATCTCGAAATGTCCAACGTCAAGGTGGTGGAGGAAATGGTGAACATGATCGTCGCCCAGCGCGCCTACGAAGTGAATTCGAAGGCCGTGCAGGCTTCCGACGAAATGATGCAACAAAGCAACAACCTGCGCCGTTAATGAACCGACGCCTTAATATTCTTTTAGCCCTCGTCGTCGTCCTCGGCGCCTCAGCCGCCCGCGGCGCGGAAGACACCGTCACCTGGCAGCTCGTTCCCGACATCAAGGTGGACGGAACAGGAATTTTCCTTGGTCAGTTAGTTGTACCCACTACCTCATCATCAGTGGTTCA